>Ga0066376_10001396_pt1 | contig 23469 bp, 22 predicted proteins | sample Knorr_S15_td_Bot_FD_77009 | JGI IMG/M metagenome (GOLD analysis project Ga0066376, IMG submission 77009) | Marine microbial communities from Southern Atlantic Ocean transect - Knorr_S15_td_Bottom_ad_5009_LV_A | ecosystem: Environmental > Aquatic > Marine > Oceanic | place: Southern Atlantic...
GACCTCGGCCTCGTTCTTAGCCGCGATAAGCTCGTCCTGGATTTTCCGCTGGGCGGTGGTGTCGCGCAGCATGACCGTGTAGAGCCGCTCCTGGCCGATGGTGACTTGTAAGTGATCAGTACGGGACGCTTACTCGCATACACAAATTTAATCGTATCAGTAGCAGCCGCTATTTCTGTCAGAGAAGAGGTGTGGCCTCGTTCAAGCAAAATATCAATCCAAAGGGACAGCATATTTCTCATCACAGGATCAACAAAGCTGATCATCGTCGAGCTTGCTGCAACATAAAGGTCCTGATCATCTTGCATCCTAGTCGATGAACACATCATTTCCCTCCAACGGACAAACTCCTCTTTAACGCTAAAGAGTTGCGCGAGGATTTCTATGATTTTTGACTGACGATCTTGGTTTAGGCTGGCGAGATGGTCAGCGTCCAGAAACTTTTCAATTATCGCAGTCCTCGGTCCGTAGTGTGGCAAGTAAAATCCTGCCTGGCCGTCTATCTCAAAGAGATCGAAGTTATGTTCATAGCTTTTTTCGATACCCGAAACATAATTTAGATTGTGCCACAACTCTTGCACTAAGAGCGCAATGATAGCTGACTCTTGCTTTCTCCGTCGCCGCACATCAAGAATAAAGGATGACCAAACGGCAAATGGGATTATTAAAAACAGCCCGATGGCGGACACAAATCCACCATTATTATTGGCCCATTCCGCAAATCCACCGACGATGAATACAATTAACCACACAAAAACGGCAGTAAAAATTAATATTCCGGCTGCAAGTAGTAGACGTTTTCTTGTCATTGTATAGACACCAGGTTATCCTCGTTTTCGAATTCTATTAGGCTAACCAACTTGCGTTTAACATTTCTATTGATCCCTAATCCTCCAGGCCCATCAACGCGCGGGCGAAGGGCTGGGCTTCGAAGGGGCGGAGGTCGTCGATCGCTTCGCCGACGCCGACGGCGATCACCGGGAGTTCGAATTTCCCCGCCAGCGCCACCAGCACGCCGCCCCGGGCGGTGCCGTCGAGCTTGGTCACCGCGAGGCAGCTGACCGCCACCAGGCGCTGGAAGGTCTCGACCTGGGCATGGGCGTTCTGGCCGACCGTGGCGTCGAGCACCAGCAGGCAGTCATGGGGCGCGCCGTCGTCTAGTTTCTTGAGCACCCGCGATATTTTCTCCAGCTCGGCCATGAGTTCGACCTTGTTGTGCAGCCGCCCTGCGGTGTCGATGATCAGCACATCGGCGGCCTCGCCGCGGGCCCGCGCCAGGGCGTCGTAGGCCAGGCCGGCGGCGTCGGCGCCGGGCCGCCCGACCACCACCGGACAGCCGCTGCGCTCGCCCCAGGCCTGGAGCTGCTCGATGGCGGCGGCGCGGAAGGTGTCGCAGGCGGCGAGCATGACCCTGTGTCCCTGGTCGCGCCATTGCTTGGCCAGCTTGCCGATGGTCGTCGTCTTGCCGGTGCCGTTGACCCCGACCACCAGCACCACATGGGGCGCATGAGATGGATCCAGCACCAGGGGCCGGGCGACGGGGTCGAGAATGTCGGCGATCCGGGCGGCCAGGGTCTCGCGCACCTCCTCGGGCGTGATGTCCTTATCGAGCCGTGTGGCCGCGAGATCGCCGGTCAGCGCGGCGGCGCATTCGACCCCCATGTCGGCGAGGATGAGAAGCTCTTCGAGTTCCTCGAGGGCGGCGCTATCCAGGCGGAGCTTCGTGAAGATCCCGCCGATGCCGTCGGCGAGCCGCGACGACGACCGCGAGAGCCCCGCCTTGAGCCGGGAAAACCAGCCGCCTTCGGCCATCAATCACGGGCTACGGCGATGAGCACGCCGTCGACGGCGGCGGTAACCGTCGCCTTGACCAGATCGCCGGGCGCATAGGCGCCGCGCTCCAGGCGGACCTCGGCGTAATGCTGGCTGCGGCCCCGCCGGTCCCGTTCGATCAGCACCTCCACGGTCTCGCCGATACGGGCCTCGAGATAACGCGCCAGCGACCGGGTTCCGGCCTCGCGCAGACGGGCCGCGCGGGCCTTGCGTTCCGCCGCCGGCACCTGGGGCATGCGCGCCGCCGGTGTATCGGCGCGGCCCGAGAAGGGAAAGACATGGAGGAAGGCGAGAGAGGCGGCCTCGATCAGATCGAGGCTGCGCTGGAACATGGCCTCGGTCTCGGTGGGAAAGCCGGCGATCAGGTCGGCGCCGAGGGCGATGCCGGGGCGCAGGCTTCGCACGCGATCGCAGAAAGCCAGCGCCTGGCCGTGGGAATGGCGCCGCTTCATGCGCTTGAGCACCATGTCGTCGCCGGCCTGGAGGCTGAGATGGAGATGGGGCATGAGGCGCGGCTCGTGAGCGATCAGGTCCATCAGCGCATCATCGACCTCGGCCACGTCGATCGACGACAACCGCAGGCGGGGCAGATCCGGCACCGCGTCGAGCAGGGCGCGGACCATGGAGCCGAGGCCCATGCCGTGGTTGTCGTAGGATGTCAGATCAACCCCGGTGAGGACGATTTCCCGGGTGCCGCCGTCGACGATCTTGCGGGTCTGGGCGGTGATATCGGCGAGCGGCAGGCTGCGGCTGTTGCCCCGGCCATACGGGATGATGCAGAAGGTGCAGCGGTGATCACAGCCGTTCTGCACCTGGACGAAGGCCCGCACCCGGCCCTCGAAGCCGGCGACCAGATGAGGCGCGGTGTCGCGCACCATCATGATATCGCCGACCCGCACCCGGCCGCCGCCGGTTTGCGCGAAGGCGTTCGGATCGAGCTTTTCACGGTTGCCGAGCACAAGATCGATCTCGGGCATGGCGGCGTAGCGGTCCGGGTCTATCTGGACGGCGCAGCCGGTGACGATGATGCGGGCGTCGGGCGACTTTCGCCGGGCGCGGCGGATCGCCTGGCGCGACTGGCGCTCGGCCTCGGCGGTCACCGCGCAGGTGTTTATGATGATGGTGTTGTCCTGACCCCGGGCATGGCCGCGCATGACCTCGGATTCATAGGCGTTGAGGCGGCAGCCGAAGGTCAGGACTTCCAGACTCATGATGCGGCGTCCTCCGGCAGCACCCCGTGAAAGCTCTCCGCCGCCGGGCCGGTCATCAGCACATGGCCGTCGTCGCGCCACTCGATATGAAGATCGCCGCCGTCGAGGGCGATGTCGACGCAGCGCCCGGTGAGGCCGCGCCGCGCCGCCGCCACGGCGGTGGCGCAGGCCCCGGTGCCGCAGGCCAGGGTGATGCCGACGCCGCGCTCCCAGACCCGCAGGCGGATTCTGTCACGGCGGGTTACTTCAGCGAATTCAACATTCGTGCGGGCCGGAAACAGATCGTGTTTCTCGATCCGCGGCCCGAGCCCCGCCACATCGACCGCCTCGGCGTCATCGACGAAATGCACCGCATGGGGGTTGCCCATGCCGACGGCCACGGCGGGGCCGAGATCGGGATAGCCCAGGTCGAGTTCCAGCGTGTCCATCTCGCGGGCCAGCGGAATGTCGCGCCATTCGAGGCGGGCAGGCCCCATATCGACGACGATCAGGCCGTCACCGGCCCGGCAGCATTCGATAGCGCCGGCGGCGGTGTCGATGGTCACCCGGTCGCGCCCGGACTCGTCCATCAGAAGAAGGGCGATGCAGCGCGCGCCGTTGCCGCAGGCCTCGGCGAAGCTGCCGTCGGCATTGCGGATTTCCATATGGGCGTCGGCGCCGTCGGCGCCCGGTCCGATGACGATGATCTGATCGCAGCCCACCCCGCTGCGCCGGTCGGCGATGGCGCGCAAGGTATCCGGGTCCAACTCGACGGACGCGGATCGCCCGTCGAAGACAACGAAATCGTTGCCCAGCCCCTGCATCTTTATGAAATGCGCACCAGTCATGAGCGGCGTTATAGGGCGCGGACGGCGGCCCCGTCCAATTCTTTATCCCTGCAAGCCCGCCAGGAAGGCCATCAGGTTGCGGCCCAGGCTCTTGCAGTCGTAGCCGCCTTCCTGGATCAGCACGCTGGGCAAGCCAAGCCCGGCGATGGCCGCGCCCGCCGCCTCGAAGCCGCCGCTGGTGACCGCGAGCGGCGACAGGGGATCGGCCACATAGGCGTCGAAGCCGAGGGATATGAGCAGGGCCTCGGGTCGATAGGCGGCGATCGCCGCCACGCCGCGCCCGATGGCCGCCACATAGGCGTCGTCGCCTTCGCCGAGAGCCACCGGCAGGTTGAGAGTGGCGCCTTCGCCGGCGCCCGCGCCGCGCTCGTCGGCATAGCCGGTGAAGAAGGGATAGAAGGCGGACGGGTCGGCGTGGACCGAGACGAACAGCACGTCGCCGCGCCCATAGAAGATGCCCTGGGTGCCGTTGCCGTGATGCACGTCGATGTCGAGGATGGCGACCCGCGAGAGCTTGGCCAGCATATGCTCGGCGGCGATGGCGATGTTGTTGAGCAGGCAGAAGCCGCCCGACAGGTCGTCATGGGCGTGATGGCCGGGCGGCCGGCAGATGCCGTAGGCGGCGGGCGCGCCGTCGAGCACCAGCTGGGCGGCGTGGACCGCCACATTGGTGCTGGCGCAGGCCGCCTCCCAGGACCCCGGCCCGATCGGGCAGGCGGTATCGGCGATGTGCCAGCCGGCCTGGCCGACCACGCCTTGCGGGTAGCGCGCGCCATGGCGGATCGGGTGGGCGTTGGGCACAAGATCGTCACTCGCGCCGTCGAGTTGCAGCCAGCGGCGATGGGCGCTCTCCAGGAAGGCGAGATGGGCCGCGTCATGGACCGCCCGGCGCGGGCTTGCGCCGAAATCATCGGGCGCGATCACCCGGTGGCCGGCGGCGCGCGCCGCGGCGACCAGGGTCTCGGCGCGGGCCGGCGTCTCCGGATTGTCGGCCCATTCGCCGAGCCGTATGAAGCGCGCCGGGGCGTGCTTGAGGTGGGTCTGCGAATAGACGACATCCATGATGGTTCCTTGGTATTCAAGCTCTACAGGCGGCGGGGGATGTGGCGGGCGTAGGCCGCCATCACCAGCATGATCAGCCCGGAGGTGACGAACACCGCGGGCAGGGCGAAGACATTGAGCACCACGGCGAACAGGCCGGGGATGGTCAGCCGCGCGGCGTCGCGATAGCTCGAATAGACGGTGGTCATCTCGGGCCGCTCGCGGGTGCGGACGGCGCGCAAGAAAAGCACGTTGCCGGCCCCGTCGATGGCGCTGGCGGCGAAACAGGCGACGATCAATACGGCCATGCCGAGCCACGGCGTGCCCGCCACCGCGCCGACGCCGATCGTCGTCAGCCCGGCACACACATAGCCCCCGACCAGCAGACGGCGCAGACCGAAGCGCCGCCCGATCCAGCCCCAGAAGGTGACCGCGAACATCGACGTCGAACCCGCCGCGACGATCCAGCCGCCGGTCTCCGCCGCCATGCCCGAGGTCACGGCGTAGATCGGCGCATAGATGAAGAACATCATCCACCAGCCGGCGCGCCCGACGGCGAGAAACCAGGCAAGCGTCAGTCGGGCTTGAGAGAAATAGCGCTTAACGAAGCGCAGCGGATTGCTCGGCGAGGCGCTTTTCGACACGCCGGCCGGCGCCAGGGAGGGGTTCTCGGTCATCCGCAGTAACCAGAAATAGCCCAGCAGGGTGAGCGCGAATGCGGCGCTGGCGCCGTAGGGCAGCCAGGCCGCGCCGTATTTGCCGAGATAGACGCCCAACACCGGCGCCACCATCCAGGCGGCTCCGGTGAACAGCATGCGCTGGGGCTCGAAGCGGGTCAGCACCTTGGGCCGGACATGATCGAGCACGTAGAGATTGAGGCATATGGACAGGGTCGCCGCGCCGATCATATGCAGCACCAGGCCGGCCACCAGGCCGGTCAGGCTATGGCTCGCCAGCAGGGGGGCCGCGGCGCAGAGCAGGAATACACCGAGGCTGGTGACCCAGCGCCGCCGCAGACGCCGCACCAGCCAGGGCACGGCGAGGGCGCCAAGCAGGCCGGCGGCGCTGACCGAGAAATAGAAGATGCTGACCCCCTGGGCGTCGCCGAGCAGGGCAAGCGCCTGCAAGGGAACCACGGTGACCAGAATCGCCCGGGTGAAGGTCTCGAGCACGAACAGCACGACGAAGGACGGATTGCCCGTGGTGGCGACCACGCCGAGCCACACCGGATAATGAAACTGCCTCATGGCCGCACTAGTACCTTAATGCGGGGATCGGTCATACTGCTTAGGCATTGCGCATCATCCGGGGAGAAACAAGCCATGGCCAAACGCCACAACAAAGTCATCATCACCTGCGCGGTTACCGGCTCCATCCACACGCCGTCCATGTCGCCGCATCTGCCGATCACGCCGGATCAGATCGCCGAGGCCGCCATCGCCGCCGCCGAGGCCGGCGCCGCCGTGCTCCATCTCCACGCCCGCGACCCCAAGGACGGGCGGCCGACCCCGGACCCCGCCGTGTTCATGGAGTTCCTGCCGCGCATCAAGCAGTCCTGCGACGGCATCGTCAACATCACCACCGGCGGCGGCGCCGGGATGAGCCTCGATGAGCGCCTCGCGGCGCCGCTCATGGCCGAGCCCGAGCTGTGCTCCCTCAACATGGGCTCGATGAATTTCGGGCTGTACCCGATCCTCGACAAGATGCGGGACTTCGAGCACGAGTGGGAGCGTCGCCATCTCGAAGCCAGCCGCGATTTCATCTTCCGGAACACCTTCGCCGATATCGAGCGCCTGCTGCGCGATCTCGGCGAGGGCTGCGGCACGCGCTTCGAGTTCGAATGCTACGATGTGGGCCATCTCTACACCCTGGCCCATTTCCTCGACCGCGGCCTGGCCAAGCCGCCGCTGTTCGTCCAGACCATCTTCGGCATCCTCGGCGGCATCGGCGCCGAGCCCGACAACCTGTTGTTCATGAAGCGCACCGCCGACCGCCTGTTCGGCGAGGATTACGAATGGTCGATCCTGGCCGCCGGCCGCCACCAGATGGGCTTCGTGACCATGGGCGCGTTGATGGGCGGCAACGTCCGCGTCGGCCTGGAAGACAGCCTCTATATCGCCAAGGGAAAGCTCGCTACGTCCAACGCCCAGCAGGTCGCCAAGATCCGCCGCATCCTGGAAGACTTGTCCCTCGAGATTGCCACCCCGGCCGAGGCGCGGGAGCGCCTGGGGCTCAAGGGCGGCGACCGGGTGGGGTTCTGACGTGGCGTTCGAGTCCGGCGCCGGCGGCCCGTTTCAATCCAGCGAGATCCAGAGCTGCCCATCGGCGACGCGGCACTGGAACACGTCGAGCGGCGACTGATTCTTCGATATGTCTCCGGCGTGCTCCATGCCCGGCGCGGCGCCGTCTTCGTTGAGCAGCGGGCACCAGTCGCGAATTTCGCCAGTCTGCAGATCGTAGCAGCTGTTGTGCCAGCGGCAGACGATTCCGAGGTCTTCCGTCACGGCGCTGTCCGCTTGAGGCATTTTGCCGCCTTCCTTGCTCAGCCCGGTTCGGTCGAACAACGGCAACCGCATATGCGGGCAGGCGTTATTGAAGGCGACGTAGCCGTTCTCCGCGCGATAGACGACGATGTCGCAGCGATCGAGATCGAGGATGCGACGCTCGCCCACGGCGAGTTCATCCGCGGGGAACGCGCGCATCCACTCGCGGCCGCCATGGCGTTCGGTGTCACGAGACACTTTTGCATTCAGCGCCGCCTCGACTTCCGGCTTCAGACCGCCGATTTCATAGAGCGTCATGCGCTCGCTGGTGCCGCGCAGGCGGGTGCGCACGAAATCGAGCATTTCTACCTGGTCCTCGACGATCCCGTAGAGCGCCTCGGAGATCATGAAGCGGGTGCCGGCATCCTTGTTCGCCGCCTCGATGCGGCTGGCCACGTTGACCACATCGCCGATCGCCGTGAGATGTTCGTGGCCGCGTGAGCCGACCGAGCCGAGCACCGCTTCACCGTGGTGCAGACCGATGCGGATATCGAAGTCGACATCGTACATCGCCGCCACGAAAGGCTTCATGCGATCGACCGCAACGAGGGTCTGCAGGGCCGCATTGACGGCGCGGATCGGCGCATCCTCCTGGCCTTCGGCGCCGAAGATCGCCATCATTCCGTCACCGGCGAAATTATCGATATGGCCGCCGTTACGCTCGATGATCTTTACCATGGCCTCTCCGGTTGGCGGCTTGGCGGTCCCGGATGTCGAGCTTCGCCCCAGCCGTTCGACGCAGCTTATGGCCGGTCGCCGAGGATGTCCACCAAGCGCCGGGATGACCCCCAGGGGTCTACTCCGGCTGTCGCAGCCGACCGATTTTTGCCCCCGCCCATCCCTCGGACACGGCCGCAATCCTGGTAATATGGATTTAAAGTCTCCCAACAGTTAGTCTTTCGATCCAGGGAGAAAAGATTTGGAACGCCGCCTGGTCGCCATACTTGCCGCCGATGTGGTCGGCTATACCGCCCTGATGGGCGCCGACGAAGCCGGCACGCTTCGGCGTCTGATGGAGCTGCGCCACGACATTCTCGAACCGCTGATCACCGAGTATCATGGACGCATCGTCAAGCTCATGGGCGACGGGCTGCTGGTGGAGTTCGCCAGCGTGGTGGACTCCGTGGACTGCGCCGTGGCCTGGCAGGATAATGTGGGTGTTCACGAAGCAGAGGGAGACGAGGACAAAAGGTTCCGGTTCCGAATCGGCATCAACCTGGGAGACGTGATCGTCGAAGGCGACGATATCCACGGCGACGGCGTCAATATCGCGGCGCGCCTGGAAGGCCTGGCGGACCCGGGCGGGATCTGTCTCTCAGGCGACGCTTATCGTCAGGTAAAAGGCAAGACAGAGGCCGTGTTCGAGGATATGGGCGCGCAAGACCTCAAGAACGTCGCCGAACCGGTGCGAATCTACCGCATCGCGATGGCGGGAACGCCACCGGTTTCCACCGCGCCGCCCGCCTTGCCTTCCGGCAGGGACGAGCCGTTGCCGCTGCCCGATAAACCGTCCATTGCCGTGCTTCCTTTCGCCAATATGTCCAACGACCCCGAGCAGGAGTATTTTTCCGACGGCATCACCGAGGACATCATCACGGACTTGTCGAAAGTGTCCGGATTGTTCGTCATCGCGCGCAATTCGACGTTCATCTATAAGGGCAAGGCGGTCAATATTCCCGACGTATGCCGGGAACTCGGCGTCCGCTTCGCGCTGGAAGGCAGCGTTCGCAAGGCCGGCAACCGGGTTCGCATCACCGCTCAGTTGATCGACGGATCGAGTGGCGGACATCTCTGGGCCGAGCGCTACGACCGCGATCTTACCGATATCTTCGAGGTCCAGGACGAAGTCACGCAACAGATCGTCGCCGCGCTGAAGGTGACGCTGAGCGCCGCCGAGGAATCCCTGATCGCCGATGGCGGCACCAAGAACGTGGAGGCCCATGACCTTTTCCTCAGGGGCCGCGGATTGGTGTTCGGGATCAAGAAGGATCGCGAGATGTTCGACCGGTCGACGGCCTGTTTCAGGCGCGCCATCGAGCTCGATCCGGACTATGCCGACCCCTACGCGGGCCTCGGCATGGTCTATATGCTGGACCATCAAAACCGCTGGAGCGACACGCCAGAGACGTCGCTCGACGAGGCCTAGCACTTCGTCGGCGGGGCGATCGCGAGGGACGACAGTGATCCTTTCAGCCACTACGTGGCGGCCGTGGTCGCCATGTCCGTGAAGGATTACGAGCGCTGGGCCGAGGAGGCCGATAGGGCCCTGTCGCTCAACCCCAACTTCGCGCTCGCGCTCAACGCCCGGGGCATCGTGCACATCTATACGGGCGAGCCGGCCAGGGCGATCCCCTACATCGAACGGGCGATGCGACTCGACCCGGCCTTCCAACAGCAGTACATGCATTTCCTCGGCACGGCCCATTTCGTGGCCGGCGACTATGAGACCGCGGCGGACCGGTTCAGGGACCGTATCGCGATCAATCCGGCCACGGATTTATCGCGCGCCTTCCTCGTATCCGCCTTGGGCCATTTGAACCTGTTGGATGAATCCCGCCGGATCTGGCGCGAGCTCATGGAAATCAATCCAGATTACTCCCCTGTGGATCATGTCGGCCGATTGCCGTTCCGCGACCCTAAGGATGCCGAGAAATTCACCGACGGCCTCGCTAAGGCGGGGCTACCGGAATGAATTTTGGCCGAAATTTACGGTATGTCTCAGCCGGCTCAACGCCGGCTGTCGACGCCAGCCTGTTGTAGAACCCGATCACCCCCGGCACGGCCACAATCCGGGTGATCGCTTGACTCCCCGCCCCCGCCGCCATACAGTCCGGCACTCTTCGGGAGGCTTGGTTCCTTTTGAGGATTGACGTCAGCCCCCAGGCGAATTCGGGCTGGCGAATTTTTGTTTTGCGCCAACCACGAGCTGATCGGCCTGAATGTTCGACTCCCTATCCAGTCGCCTGGGCGACGTCTTCGACAAGCTGCGCCGGCGCGGCGCGCTGAGCGAAGACGATGTGACGGCGGCGTTGCGCGATGTCCGCGTGGCGCTGCTCGAGGCCGACGTGGCCCTGCCCGTGGTCAAGGATTTCATCGAGCAGGTCAAGAGCCGCGCCCTCGGCGCCGAGGTGCTCAAAAGCATCACCCCCGGCCAGATGGTGGTCAAGATCGTCCACGACCACCTGACCGAGATGCTCGGCGGCGGCGCCGAGGCCCTGGCCTTCGCCACCTCGCCGCCGAGCGCCATCATGCTGGTCGGCCTGCAGGGGTCGGGCAAGACCACCACCACCGCCAAGCTGGCCCTGCATCTGACCAACACCCACAAGATGAAAGTCTTGATGGCGTCCCTCGATGTGCGCCGCCCGGCGGCCCAGGAACAGCTCGCGGTGCTCGGCCGCGAGGCCGGTGTCGAGACCCTGCCCGTGGTGATCATCGAGCAGCCCCTGGCGATCGCCAAGCGGGCCATGGCCACGGCGCGGCGCGAAGCCTACGACGTGGTGCTGCTCGATACCGCCGGGCGCCTCCATATCGACGACGAGATGATGGACGAAGCGGCGGGTGTGCGCGATATCGCCAATCCCACCGAGGTGCTGCTGGTGGCCGACGCCCTGACCGGCCAGGACGCGGTCAACCTGGCAAGTGCGTTCGATGCGCGGGTCCGCCTCACCGGCATCGTGCTGACCCGCGTCGACGGCGACGGCCGCGGCGGCGCCGCCCTGAGCATGCGCAGCGTCACCGGCAAGCCGATCAAGCTGATCGGCGTCGGCGAGAAGCTCGACGCCCTCGAGGTGTTCCACCCGGAACGTATCGCCTCGCGCATCCTGGGCATGGGCGACGTTGTCGGCCTGGTCGAGAAAGTCTCCGAATCCATGGATTTGGAGGAGGCCGAACAGCTCGCCGCCAAGATGCGCAAGGGCGGCTTCAATTTCGACGATTTGGCCGGCCAGCTCCGCCAGATGCGCAAGATGGGCGGCATGGAGGGCATCCTCGCCATGCTGCCCGGCGTCAGCGCCGCCAAGAAGCAAATGGCCCAGGCCAATCTCGACGCCAGGCTGCTGATCCGCCAGGAAGCCATCATCGGCTCCATGACCAAGGCCGAGCGCCTCAACGCCAAGCTGCTCAAGGGCTCGCGCAAACGGCGCATCGCCGACGGCTCGGGCACCACCGTGCAGGACGTGAACCGGGTGCTGAAACAGTTCAAGCAGATCAGCCTGATGATGAAGCGCGCCGGGAAGCTCGGCAAGAAAGGCATGCTGCGCGGCAGCATGAAGGGCATCCTGCCGCCCGGCATGGGCGGCGGGTTCCCCGGCGGCTGACCGACATCACCCCATTTTCATGACCCCTCAATCATCGACCACCAGGAAAGAGTAACACCATGGCCTTGAGAATTCGTCTGGCGCGCGGCGGCGCCAAGAAACGACCCTATTACCGCATCGTCGTCGCCGATTCGCGCAGCCCGCGCGATGGTCGCTTCGTCGAGAAGATCGGCTCCTACAACCCGATGCTCGACCATGACGATCCAGACCGCGTCAAGCTCGACGTGGAGCGCGCCAAGCATTGGCTGGGCCATGGCGCGACGCCGTCGGACCGGGTCGCGCTGTTCCTCGGGCGGGCCGGGGTGATTGCCATGCCGGCGCAGCCCGTCCGCCCGGAGAAATCCAAGCCCAAGGCCAAGGCCCAGGAACGCGCCGCCGAGATTGCCGAAAAGGCGGCCAAGGCCGCCGAGGCCCCCGCCGTGGCCGAAGCCCCGGCCGCCGAGGAAACTCCCGCCGCCGAGGAAACGCCGGCCGAGGAAAGGCCGGCCAAGGAAGCCGCCGCCGAGGAAGCGCCTGCCGAGGAAGCGCCGGCCGAGGAGGCCGCCGCCGAGGCCACAGCCGAGGCTGAAACTCCCGCCGCCGAGGAAACTCCAGCCGAGGAAACACCGGCCGCCGAGGCTCCCGCCGAGCCTGAAGCCGCCGCGGAAGACACCAAGACCGACGATGGTGAAGATGGGAAGAAAGAGTCCTGATTCGCCGATCGACACCGCCAAGGGGTGGGTCTGTCTCGGCGTCATCACCAAGCCGAAGGGGGTGCGCGGCCAGGTCCGCATCACCAGCTTCACCGGCCGGGCGGGCGATCTGGTCGCCTATGGACCGTTGTTTGACGGTCCCAACGGCCGGGCCCTGGGCGTCACCCTGCGCGAAACACTCAAGGGCGGGATTGTGATCGCCGCGATCGACGGCGTCACCGACCGCGACGGCGCGGAAGCCCTGCGTGGCGTCGAGCTCCATGTGCCGCGCGAGGCCCTGCCCGAGGCCGAGGATGATGACTATTACCACGCCGACCTGATCGGCCTCGCCGTCGAGGACGCGGACGGCGTGGCGATCGGCTCGGTGGCGGCGCTGCATAACTTCGGCGCCGGCGAGATCCTCGAAGTCGCGCTCCCCGGCGGCGACAATCTGATGCTGCCGTTCACCCGCGAGGTGGTGCCGGAAATCGACATCGCCGGCGGGCGCATTGTGGTCGCGCCGCCCCGGGAGACAACCGCCGAAAAGCCCAGGCCATGAGCCCCGGACAAGCCGCGCCCCTATGGTCGGCCACGGTGCTGACCCTGTTTCCCGAGATGTTTCCCGGTCCGCTCGCCCACGCCCTCGCGGGAAAAGCGCTGGAGGCGGGTATTTGGGCGCTGGAATCAGTGGACATTCGCGGCTATGCGAGCGATAAACACGGCTCCGTCGATGACAACGCCTTCGGCGGTGGTCCAGGCATGGTCATGCGGGCGGATGTTCTGGGCGCGGCCATCGATGATGTCTGCGTCGAGGATGGCGGCGGCCCGCGTATTTTGTTGACGCCGCGCGGCCGGCCGCTCGACCAGCGCCGGGTGCGCGAGCTGGCAGAGGCGCCCCGCGTGACCCTGGTCTGCGGTCGCTATGAAGGCGTCGATGAGCGGATCATCGAGGCGCGCGGACTCGAAGAGATTTGCCTCGGCGACTTCGTGTTGTCGGGTGGAGAAGTGGCGGCGATGGCCTTGATCGACGCCTGCGTCCGGGCGCTGCCCGGCGTTGTCGGCGATCCGGCGTCGCTGGAGGAGGAAAGTTTCGAGAGCGGGTTGCTGGAATATCCGCAGTATACCCGACCCGCCGTGTGGGAAGGCCGGGAGACGCCCGAAGTGCTGCTGTCGGGGCACTATGCACGCATCGCCGCGTGGCGCCGGGCCGAAGCCGAGCGGGCGACCCGGGAACGGCGGCCCGATCTTTGGGCGCGCTACCGGGGTGATGACAATTGACGGCGATATGCCGGAACGTAGAGAAGAGATTGAGTGAAAGGCCGAGATGATGAACGTGATTGAACAGATTGAACAGGAGCGCATGGCGGAGCTTGCCGCAAAGCGCCCGATTCAGGATTTTTCGCCGGGCGATACCGTGCGTGTCAAGGTCAAGGTGACCGAGGGTACGCGCGAGCGCGTCCAGGCCTTCGAGGGCATCTGCATCGCCCGCCGAAACCGGGGCATCAACTCGTCCTTCACCATCCGCAAGATTTCATACGGCGAAGGCGTCGAGCGGGTGTTTCCCCTGTACTCGCCGAGAATCGACGCGATCGAGCTGATCCGCCGCGGCGACGTCCGCCGGGCCAAGCTCTACTATCTGCGCGGCCTGCGCGGCAAGCGCGCCCGGATCGCCGAGAAGACCACCGGGGCCGCCGGCAAGGCGGCCACGGCCGAGCGTCTGGCGGCCAACCAAGCCAAGGCCGCGGCCAAGAAGATCGTCGCCGAGAAGAAGGCAGCGGCGGCGGCGGAGTCCTGACGCAGACCGCCGGCGCCCGCCGGAGCCCCGCGCCGAAGGAGGCAATACGCGCCGAAGGAGCCAGTTAATGTCCGAACCCCGCACTCTGTTCGATAAGATCTGGGCGAGCCATCTGGTCGATACCCAGCACGACGGCGCCTGCCTGCTCTATATCGACCGCCATCTGGTGCATGAGGTGACCAGCCCGCAAGCCTTCGAGGGCCTGCGCGACAGCAGCCGCAAGGTGCGCCGCCCCGAGACGGTGCTGGCGGTCGCCGATCACAACGTACCGACGACCGATCGCTCGAAGGGCATCATCGAGCCCGAATCCCGCCTTCAGGTCGAAACCCTGAGCGCCAACTGCGCCGAATTCGGCATTACCCTGTTCGACATGGCGGACCGGCGCGCGGGCATCGTCCATATCATCGGGCCCGAGCAGGGCTTTACCCTGCCGGGAACGATCGTCGTCTGCGGCGACAGCCATACCGCGACCCACGGCGCCTTCGGGGCGCTCGCCTTCGGCATCGGCACCTCCGAGGTCGAGCATGTCCTGGCGACCCAGACCCTGATCCAAAGCCCGATACGGAACATGCGCATCACCGTCGAGGGAACGCCATCCGCCGCGATTACCGCGAAGGATCTGATCCTCGCCATCATCGGCGAGATCGGCACCGCCGGCGGCACCGGCCATGTCATCGAATTCGCCGGCCCGGCGATCGCCGCCCTGTCCATGGAAGGCCGCATGACGGTCTGCAACATGACCATCGAGGCGGGCGCCCGCGCCGGTCTGATCGCCCCCGACCAGACCACCTTCGACTATGTCGAGGGACGGCCCATGGCGCCCAGCGGCGACCATTGGGAGCAGGCCGTCGCCTACTGGCGCACCCTGCCGTCGGACCCGGGCGCCGGCTATCACAAGGAGGTCACCATCGACGCCGCCGAGATCGCGCCGCAGGTCACCTGGGGCACCAGCCCCGAGGATGTGCTGCCGATCACCGCATCGGTTCCCGACCCGGCTGATCTGGCCGACCCGGGCCGCCGCGCGGCCATGGAGCGCTCGCTGGCCTACATGGCGCTGACCCCCGGCACGCCGTTCACCGAAATCGCCATCGACCGGGTCTTCATCGGCTCCTGCACCAACGGCCGGATCGAGGATCTGCGCGCCGCCGCGGCCATCGCCAAGGGCCGCCGCGTCGCCGATCGCGTGGGCGCCATGGTGGTGCCCGGATCGGGCGAGGTGAAGCTCCAGGCCGAGGAAGAGGGGCTCGATGCGATCTTCATCGAAGCCGGCTTTGAATGGCGCGAACCGGGATGTTCCATGTGTCTCGCCATGAACGCCGACAAGCTCGAGCCCGGCGAACGCTGCGCCTCGACCTCGAACCGCAATTTCGAGGGCCGCCAGGGACGCGGCGGACGCAGCCATCTGATGAGCCCGGCCATGGCCGTCGCCGCCGCGGTTCTAGGCCGACTCGCCGACGTGCGGGAGCTGTTGTAGGGTGGCGGGACTGACGACCGGGGAGGCAAGGCAATGGAATACGCGGGCTTCTGGCGGCGCGCCGCGGCGATGAGCCTCGATGGAGTGCTGCTCGGCGTCATCCAAGCCGTCGTCAACATCCTATTAATCGCCATGATAGGAGCGACAAGCGTCGCGGGCGGCGAGCCTGGCGATGCGGCGGCGGTCGGCACGGTCGGTATCGTCAGTCTGTTGTCGTTTATCGCCACATGGCTGTATTTCGCGCTGATGGAGTCCTCGGGAAAACAGGCGGCCCTGGGGAAGATGATGGTCGGCATCGTGGTCTCTGATTTGGCGGGCGACCGCATCTCTTTCGGCAAGGCCAGCGGACGCTATTTCGGCAAGATCGTCTCGGCGATCCTGCTGATGATCGGCTATCTCATGGCCGCCTTCACCAAGCGCAAACAGGCGCTACACGACATCATGGCCGGTTGCCTGGTGATTCGCAAACCCAAATCCGCCTGACACGGGACCCCATATAATGGATAAATTCACCACCCTCAGGGGTGTTGCAGCGCCCCTGCCGATGATCAATGTCGATACCGACATGATCATCCCCAAGCAGTTCCTCAAGACCATCAAGCGCATCGGTTTGGGCAAGAACCTGTTCGACGAAATGCGCTTCGACGAGAGCGGCGCCGAGAGGCCCGATTTCGTGCTCAACAAGCCGGCCTACCGCGAGGCGCGCTTCCTGGTCACCGGCGAGAATTTCGGCTGCGGATCGAGCCGCGAGCACGCGCCCTGGGCGCTGCTGGATTTCGGCATCCGCTGCATCATCGCTCCGAGCTTCGCCGACATCTTCTACAACAACTGCTTCAAGAACGGCATCCTGCCCATCGTTCTGCCCCAGGAACAGGTCGATCTGCTGATGGATGACGCGCAACGCGGCGCCAACGCCCTGGTCGCCGTCGACCTAGAGGCCCAGCAAATCACCGGCCCCGACGGCGGCATGATCAGCTTCGAGATCGACCCGTTCCGCAAAGCCTGCCTGCTCGACGGCCTCGACGACATCGCCCTGACCTTGGCAAAATCAGACTCCATCGACGGCTTCGAGGCGCGCCAGAAGACGGCCCAGCCCTGGCTGCACGGCTAATCCGAGGAATATTCCATGTCCGCCAATCGTAATCTGCTGATCCTGCCGGGCGACGGCATCGGCCCCGAAGTCACGGCCCAGGCGCTGCGCATCGTCGACTGGCTGGCCGCCAACCGCTCACTCGGCTTCGACGTCACCCGGGGGCTGATCGGCGGCGCCGCCTATGACGCCACCGGCACGCCGTTTCCCGACGATACCCTGGCGGCGGCCAAGGCCAGCGACGCGGTACTGCTCGGCGCGGTGGGCGGGCCGAAATGGGACGACCTCGACTTCACCCTCAAACCAGAGCGCGGCCTGTTGGGCCTGCGCAAGGAGCTTGGCCTGTTCGCCAACCTGCGCCCGGCGGTGGTCTTCGGCCCGCTCGCCGGGGCCTCGTCCCTGAAGCCCGAGCTGGTCGCCGGCCTCGACATCATGATCGTCCGCGAACTCACCGGCGGGATCTATTTCGGCGAGCCGCGCGGCATCGAGACCCTGGCCGACGGCAGCCGCGTCGGGATCAACACCGAGGTCTATTCGACCGCGGAGATACGGCGGGTCGGCAGGGTCGCCTTCGAACTCGCGCGCAAGCGGAACAAGCTGGTGCATTCCTTCGACAAGGCCAACGTCATGGAGAGCGGCATCCTGTGGCGCGAGGAAATCCAGGCCCTGCATGACGCCGACTACCCGGATGTCGAGCTGCGCCATATGTACGCCGACAACGCCGCCATGCAGCTGGTGCGCCAGCCCAAGCAGTTCGACGTCATGGTCACCACCAACCTGTTCGGCGATATCCTGTCGGATTGCGCGGCCATGCTCACCGGCTCCCTCGGCATGCTGCCCTCGGCCTCCCTCGGCGAGACCGACGATGCAGGCCTCAGCCAGGGCCTGTACGAGCCGGTCCACGGCAGCGCCCCCGATATTGCCGGCCAGGGCCTGGCCAACCCGCTCGCCATGATCCAGAGCCTGGCCATGCTGCTGCGCTATTCCCTAGGCGCCGCCGAGGAGGCCAACCTCATCGGCCAGGCGGTCGGCGCGGTGCTGGAGTCCGGCCTGCGCACCGCAGACATCATGCAGCCCGGCGCGACCCAGGCCTCGACCGCCATGATGGGCGACGCCGTGATCGCCGAACTCGACAAGCTGGCGCGGTGAGGAGAATCGATCATGGGCTATAAAATCGCCGTCGCCGGGGCCACCGGCGCGGTCGGCTACGAGCTGCTGAACATCCTCGCCGAGCGCGACTTTCCGGCCGATCGGGTGGTCGCCCTGGCGTCGGCCAAGTCCAAGGGCCGGGAGGTCTCCTGGGGCGATGAGACCCTGGTGGTCGAGGACCTCGCGGCCTACGACTTTTCGGATACGGACCTCGCTCTGTTCTCGCCGGGCGGCAAGGTCTCCGCCGTGCATGCGCCGCGCGCCGCCGCGGCGGGCTGCGTGGTCATCGACAACACCTCGCATTTCCGCATGGACAAGGACGTGCCCCTGGTGATCCCCGAGGTCAACCCCGACGCCCTCGCCGGCTACAAGGCGCGCAACATCATCGCCAACCCCAACTGCTCGACCATGCAGATGCTGGTGGCGATAAAGCCGCTGCACGATCTCGCCACCATCGAGCGCATCGTCGTCGCCACCTATCAGGCGGTCTCGGGCGCCGGGCGCTCGGCCATGGACGAGCTGTGGAACCAGACCAAGGGGATGTATGTCAACGACGACCCGACCATCGACAACTTCACCAAGCGCATCGCCTTCAACGTCATTCCGCATATCGACGTGTTCATGGACGACGGCTCGACCCGGGAAGAATGGAAGATGGCCCAGGAGACCAAGAAGATCCTGGATAGCGACATCGAGGTCATGGCGACCTGCGTGCGGGTGCCGGTGTTCGTCGGCCATGCCGAGGCCGTCCATCTGGAATTCGAGCGGCCGATCAGCGTGAAAGCCGCCCGCCGGGCCCTGTCGCGCGCCCCCGGGGTGGTGGTGGTCGATAAGCGCGACGACGGCGGCTATATCACCCCCATGGAATGCACCGGCGACGACGCGGTCTACGTCTCGCGCATCCGTGTCGACCCGACGGTCAACAACGGCCTCGCCCTGTGGGTGGTGTCCGACAACCTGCGCAAGGGCGCGGCGCTCAACGCCGTGCAGATCGCCGAGCAGCTGATCGCCTACCACATTTAATCCTTGGTATCATACCGGAGGGCGTCGGGTTGGGCCCACTGAGCGGAGTGCGGATCGTTGAGTTGGCGGGCATCGGCCCGGCGCCTTTCTGCGGCATGATGCTCGGCGACATGGGGGCCGAGGTCCTGCGCATCGATCGCGCGGGCCCGGTCGATCTCGGTCTCAACGTGGATCCGAAATTCGACGTTCTCAACCGGGGCAAGCAATCGGTGGCGATCGACCTGAAGTCGCCCGCCGGGATTGCTGCCGCGCTGCGCTTGATAGCCCGCGCGGATGCGGTGATCGAGGGGTTCCGACCCGGCGTGATGGAACGGCTGGGTCTCGGCCCCGAGGACTGTTTGACCCGCAACCCGCGCCTGGTCTATGGCCGCGTCACCGGCTGGGGTCAAACCGGGCCGATGGCGCGCATCGCGGGGCATGACGTGAATTACATCGCCCTGGCCGGCGTCCTCCATGCCATCGGCAGGCGCGGCGAAAGACCGCTGCCGCCGCTCAACCTGATCGGCGATTTCGGGGGCGGCGGCATGTATCTCGCGTTCGGCGTGGTCTGCGCCATCCTGCGGGCCCGGCAGTCGGGCCGGGGGCAGGTCATCGACGCGGCCATGATCGATGGTTCCCTGTCGCTCATGGCGGGGATTTTCGGCCTGCGCGCCGAGGGCGCCTGGAGCGATGAGCGGGGCGCCAACGCACTCGACACCGGGGCGCCGTTCTACGATGTCTACGAGACCGCGGACGGCCGGTATGTCGCCATCGGCGCCCTCGAGGATCGTTTCTACCGGGAGCTCCTGAAGCGTCTCGGTCTCGAGGGCGAGGGTTTGGCGGAACAGTGGGACCGGGCGGGATGGCCGCGCCTGCGCGAGGCCTTAGCGGCCAGGATCGCTTCGCGGACCCGCGACGAGTGGGAAACCATCTTCGCCGACAGCGACGCCTGCTTCGCCCCGGTTCTTTCCGCCGAGGAGGCCGTCGCCCATCCCCATCACCGGGCTCGCGGTACTTTCGTCACCCTGGACGGCGTGACGCAGCCGGCTCCGGCGCCGCGCTTCAGCGACACCGGCGCGGAAATCCAATCGCCGCCCCCGGTTCCCGGCGAACACAGCGAGTCCGCGTTGGCGGCCTGGGGTTTTTCGCCCGACGAGATCGCGGCGCTGTTGCGCGAGAACGCCGTCCGCCAGGCCGCCGGCTAACCCAGGCGCACGGCGGGGAAGCGCTCGGGCGGCGCGGCCAGGGCGTCCTGGGTCTCGACCAGCAGCATCTCGCGCGCCCCTGCCTGGGCGGTGGCCGCCAGCACCGCATAGACCGATGAGACCGTGGCCGAGAGAGCCTCATCGAGCCCCGCGCCGCGCATGGTGCGGCCGAGGAACAGGGCCGAGAACAGATCGCCGGCGCCGTGGACGGCGGTATCCAGCCGCGGCGTGCGGACCATCCAGGCCGCCTCGCCGTCGGCCGCCAGGGTGATCGAGGCGCCGTCTTCGTCGCCGGGGGTCGAGGTGACGACGGCCGTTCCGGGTCCACGGGCGCGCAATGTGTCGATGGCGGCGAGGGCGTCATCCAGGCTTCCGATCTTGCCTCCGGTGAGAAATTCAGCCTCATATCGGTTGGGGGTAATTATATCGGCGCGCGGCAGCAGGACGTCGCGAATGTAGTCCGGCATCTCGTCGCTCACATAGACGCCGATGCCGTCGTCGCCGAACACCGGATCGAGCGCGTAGATCGCCGCCGGATTGGCGGCGCGAACGGCATCCAGGGCATCAAGCACCACCGCCCCCAGGGCCGGGTTTCCGAGATAGCCCGAGAGCAGCGCATCGCATTCGCCGATCACGCCGAGCTCGACGATGCCGGCTACGATGTCGGAGACGGCGGCGCTCTCCGCCACGCAGCCGCGCCAACTGGCATGGCCCAGATGGTTCGACAGATGGGTCGTATTGACCGGCCAGACGCCGATGCCGAGCCGTTGCAGCGGCAGGGTGGCGGCGCTGTTTCCCACATGGCCGTAGGCCACCGAGGACTGGATCGAGAGCACATTCATGCCCGATCCCGCAGGATGCGCCGCATGATCTTGCCGGTGGCGGTGAGCGGCAGCTCGGTCACGAACTCGACTTGGCGGGGATATTCATGGGCGGCGAGCCGCGACTTCACATGATCCTGGATGTCGCGGGCGAGTTCCGCCGAGCCGGTCACCCTCGCCGCGGTCACGATGAACGCCTTGATGATTTCCGTGCGCATGGCGTCGGGCACGCCGACGGCGGCGGCCATGGCGACCGCCGGGTGTTTCATCAGGCAGTCCTCGATTTCCGCCGGGCCGATGCGGTAGCCGGCCGAGGTGATGACGTCGTCGTTGCGCCCGACGAACCAGAAATAGCCGTCCTCATCGATACGCGCCAGATCGCCGGTCAGGCACCAGTCGCCGATGAACTTGGCGGCGGTGGCGGGGGCGTCGTTCCAGTATTCGAGAAACATCACCGGGTCGGGACGGCGCACCGCGACCTGACCGACTCTGCCCGGGCCAAGCACGACGCCCGCATCATCGACCACCTCGACCACATGGCCGGGCACCGGGCGGCCCATGGAGCCCGCCTTGACCGGCATCAATCCGGCGCGGTTCGAGAGGATCAGGTTGGCTTCGGTCTGGCCGTAGAACTCGTTGATGGTGAGGCCGAGCACCTCCTCTCCCCAGGCCAGCAGCTCGCCGCCCAGGCTCTCGCCGCCCGAGCCGACGCTGCGCAGATTCACCGGGCAGGGGTTCTCGACCTGGCGCATGAGCTTGAGCGCGGTCGGCGGCAGGAAGCAGTTGCGCACCCCGTGGCGGGCGATCAGCTCGAAGGCCCGGGCGCCGTCGAACTTGCCCCTCCGATGGGAGACCACCGGCACGCCGTAATGCCAGGCCGGAAACACAACATTGAGCAGGCCGCCGACCCAGGCCCAGTCGGCGGGCGTCCAGCAGCGGTCGCCGGCTTGGGGAAAGCCCTCGTGGTGCGCCTGGATGCCCGGCAGGTGGCCAAGCAACACGCGATGGGCGTGTAGCGCGCCCTTGGGCAGCCCGGTGGTGCCCGAGGTGTAGACGATCATCGCCGCATCCTCGGCGGCGGTATCGAGCGGCTCCAGGCTATCCGAGGCGCGATCGATGAGATCGCCGTAGCCGTGGGCCGCGCCGCCGTCGATGGAAATAAGAATTTCGAGGGCCGGCAGGCGCTCCAGCAGGGGGATCACCTTGGCCAGGTTCTCGGCGTCGCCGACGATCGCCTTGGCGCCGCTGTCGGCGAGGCGGTATTCCAGCGCATCGGGGCCGAACAGGGTGAACAGCGGCATCACCACGGCGCCCAGCTTGTAGGCGGCGATATGGGCCACCGCCGTCTCGGGCCCCTGGGAGAGCAGGATGGCGAGGCGATCGCCGGGTCCCAGGCCGAGGCCGCGGAGCGCGTTGGCGAAGCGGTCGGAGAGGCTCTTGAGGTCGTCGAAGCTGTAGGTCTCGACGCGTCCCTCGGCGGTCTCATGGATCAGCGCCAGCCGGTCGCCCCGGCCCGCCCATTTGTCGCAGACGTCGACGCCGATGTTGAAGCGCGCCGGAATGTCCCAACGAAAGCCGCCGTAGACCGCGTCATAGCTGTCGCCGTTCAGGTCCATATCTGTCCTCCGAATAACGGTTGTGTCACAGCGGCACGTCGATTATCAAGTTCCCATGAAATACGCCTTGGCCATGGTAACCACAATCGCGCTCAGCCTCAGCGCCGCGCAGACGCATTCCCTGAAAGACCTCGAAGAGTCGCTCATCCAGCGCGAGAGGTATGTCGAGTTCGTCGAGCGCTCCGCGCCGCCGTTTACCCTCATGGATCCCAAGGGCCGCGCGCTCAGCCTGAGCGATTTCAAAGGCAAGGTCGTGGTCTTGAACTTCGTCTACGCCCATTGCCCGGATGTCTGCCCATTGCATTCGGCGCTGATCGGGTCCCTGCAGGCCTACATCAACCGAACGCCCATGCGGGACATGGTACAGTTCATCAGCATCACCACGGACCCGGTGCGCGATACCTCCGACGTGATGCGCGAATACGGCGAAAGCCGGGGCCTGGATCCCGCCAATTGGAGTTTTCTCACCAGCGGCGGCGCGGACGGACAGGCAACGCGGATCCTGACTGGGGATTACGGCCTGAAATTCACCCCCGGCGATGCGGGCTATCAGCTCCATGGCGTGATCACCCATGTGATCGACCAGAGCGGCGCACTTCGCGCCCGCTATCACGGGCTGAGAGTCGATCCGTTGAGCATCATTCTCTATATCAACGCCCTGACCAACGAGTCCCACTAATACCACCTTGCGATGATAGGAACCCATTTCATGGCATCAAACCGGGCATTCGGGCAGGCGCGTCGCGCGGCGCGATGCTTTCGCATCGGGCAAGCGGCGGAACGCACCCGATGGCCTGTTTGATGCCATGAAATGGGTTCCTATCACTGCTCCTTGGTTGTCTAATTCCGGTACCGTGGTCAAGCTCTTCCTAAAC
>Ga0066376_10001397_pt1 | contig 23469 bp, 20 predicted proteins | sample Knorr_S15_td_Bot_FD_77009 | JGI IMG/M metagenome (GOLD analysis project Ga0066376, IMG submission 77009) | Marine microbial communities from Southern Atlantic Ocean transect - Knorr_S15_td_Bottom_ad_5009_LV_A | ecosystem: Environmental > Aquatic > Marine > Oceanic | place: Southern Atlantic...
TCTAGTCACGGATCTGGCCGAGATCGTCGGGATAGGGCTGAACCAGGTTTGCATCGGAAAATGCCACTCGCAGGCGGTCGAGCACGTCCTGCAGTTCACCTACAGCCTGCGGGGGAATGTTGCAGGCAGACGTCTCGGCGCAATCGGCGGCATACGTCATCTGGATAGTGTGGAGCGTTTCGCATGCGTTCTTGATCGCGTAGCTGTACTTCCCGGAGGCCAACTGGTCCATGTGCTCGGCGAGACAGGCACCGTTCGTGAACGAAACCGCCCGCCATTCCATCGGAACATCGGCGGTCTTCATTCTTTCAGTCTGCCGTCTCAGATAGGGGAATATCCAGCTGGCCGCGGTCACGTTGACAAACTGGCGCTGCCTCGACTGTTGAACGTCGCTCCAGTTTTCCCTGGCGGTGCTCGAAACACCTGGATACACGATAGCGACCGGTATCGCCACGACGATGAGTGCGATCAGGAACACCGTGCGCATCGGCGGGTTACGCAGGTGCCTCCTGAGGCGGCTCTTGAACGACATATCGTCGGCCGCGGAGGTGATCCTGGCAAGCCCGGGATGCCGGACGCGAAATTTTTCACCGTCGTTTTCGGTGCCTGGTGTCGGTGAGAAACGAGCCGATTTAGTCAATTGGATAAACCAGAAATCTAATATGGTTCGACCCTGAACTCGGAAATCACGTCCTCGTTGAGTTCGTACCCGAGTCCGGGCCTGTTGGGGACTTCCATAGTCCCATCGTCAGATATAACGAAATTCGGCAGCAGCAGGTTTTCGATTAACGGTGAAGGGGGGAAAGCGATTGGAAATTCGAAATAAGGCATGTTCGGTGTGATCGCGGCCAGGTGTAGTTCCGCCGCAACGCCAACCACATGGCACCAGGTGTGCGGGATGCAGAGTGCGCCGAAACGGTACGCGTCTTCGGCAATGTTCAGTATTTCATGCATACCGCCAGCGCGCACCGCACTTGGCTGAACGACATCGAGCCGGCCCCTGCGCAGGAGGTCGGCGAACTCGTGCCGGGTGCTGAATCCCCAGTCGCCAGCCGCGATACGGACACTCGTGGCTTCGGCAAGTCGGCGGTAGCCCTCGATATTGTCGGCCGGTAGCGGCGCCTCGATGAAAAACGGCCTGAACCGTTCGATCTCCTCGATTGTACGCAGCGCCTGGCCGACATCTCGCCAGCGGTTCTGGACATCGATCATGAGGTCGCGTTTCGGGCCAATTACAGACCGCGCTTTTTCGATTACCGCGATATCGGTTTCAACATCGACGTTGCCGAACTGGCCCGGCCACTCCTCGATTTTTACGGCCTTTACGCCGCGTGAAATCGCGATGTTCAGGCGTTCTTCCAGTTCATCGAGGTTTGCGCCGGGTGGATAGACCGTCGCATACGGTGTGACTCGCCTGAGCGGCTCGGTGTCGCTCGCGGTGGTTGCAAACGAGCGCCAGATAAGCTCGTGCACCGGCCTGCCCTGCGCCTTTCCGGCGATGTCCCAGAGCGCGGTTTCCACGGCGCCGATCGCGCCAATTACGACTCCCCTGCGACCATAAACACCGGTCGAGTCGTACATCTTCTGCCACAACCGCTGCACCTGGGTCGGATCTTCTCCGACGAGCAGGGCTTCGAGGCCCTGGGACGACCTGATGATGCCGTCGATAACGAGGCTCGGTGCCTCGCACTGCCCGATACCGCTCACGCCTTCGTCGGTGTTGACCCGCACCACGGTCAGGTCGTACCCGCCGGTGGAGGCTGGCGCGTTCCCAGCCTTGCCTCCGGTGTCGGCAATCTCAAAAGACGGGTTCCACGACGTTACCGTCCCGTCGGCGTCGTCGCGCAGGGCGATCGTTTCGATGCTGGTGATCTTCATGGTTACGGAATATTCCTGGCGAGAAGTCCGGCTTCAGGGCAGCTCGACTTTCTTCACGCCCTCTTTGAAGTGGTCCTGGAGCCTCGCATACTCCCCGCGAAGCTCTTCCCTGGGCTCCCAGTCGAGCCCGTACCGCACCCCGAGAACGCCCGCCTGCAGCATTTCCTTCGTACAGCCAAAGCACGGGCGCCACGTGGTGTAAAGCAGCGAGCCCTCCACCGCGATGCCAAAGCGTGCCGCCGCCAAAAGTGCGTTCTGTTCTGCGTGAACGCAGATGCAGAGATCGTAGCCGGTCCCCGACGGATACTCGTCGCGTTTGGAACAGCGCTCACAACCGCCTTCATCGCAATTGAGCGTGCCTCTTGGCGTTCCGTTGTAACCCGTCGAAACAATGTGGCCTTCGCGGGCCAGTACCGTACCGACATGACTGCCCTTGCAGTTGGCCCGGGCCCGCACGCCAACGGCGATCGACATCATGTATTCATCGATATCAGGTCGTTTTCGATCCGGTTCTTCCAACCGCCAAAGTCCTTGTGTTTCCGGAGTTATTTCCAGGTGTTTCTGGCGAATGCCAGCGAGATCAAGTACCGGTTGCCGCTCGCTGATCGGGACGGAAATACAGGGTCGAGCAGGCTGTCCGCTGCTATCCTAGCCTGAGTTTGAAAGCTGTGCGCCGGGCGCTGGCCCCCACGTGGATATTTGTTCCTACGGACTCTCCAGGGTTCGCAGACACCTAAATTTCGATGTCATCAACTTCGTCACAATTCGACACACTCCCGAATTCGGAGGGCAGATTTGGCCCTTACGGCGGGAAGTTCGTGCCCGAAACCCTGATGGCGGCACTTTCTGAACTTGAAACCGCGTATGACGAGGCACGCCAGGACGGTTCTTTCTGGAGTGAATTCGAGGACCTTCTGAAGAACTACGTCGGTCGTCCGACGGCGATGTATCACGCGAAGAACCTGACCGCGAAACTCGATGGGGCGGAGATTTACATTAAGCGTGAAGACCTGAACCACACCGGCGCTCACAAGATCAACAACGCCATCGGTCAGGCACTGCTGGCGAGGCGGCTGGGTAAAAAACGCATCATCGCGGAAACGGGTGCCGGTCAGCACGGCGTTGCGACGGCGACGGTCTGTGCGCAGATGGGCCTTGAGTGCATCGTCTACATGGGCGAAGAGGACATTCGCCGCCAGGCACCGAACGTGTACCGGATGCGCGAGCTGGGTGCAAAAGTCGAGCCGGTGAGTTCAGGTAGCAAAACTTTAAAAGACGCTATCAACGAGGCGATTCGCGACTGGGTTTCGAATGTGGAGACCACTCACTACATCATCGGCAGCGTTGTCGGCCCGCACCCCTACCCGAAGCTGGTCCGCGATTTCCAGTCAGTCATCGGAAAAGAGGCGCGCGAACAGATCATCGACATGGCGGGCCGGTTGCCCGATTACGTCGTGGCCTGCGTTGGCGGGGGATCAAATGCCATTGGAATCTTTTCGGGGTTTTTGAACGACCCGGAAGTGGGACTGGTGGGTGTGGAGGCTGCTGGTGAGGGCCTTGAGGGTCGCCACGCGGCGACGATGTCGAAGGGACGCCCCGGCGTGCTTCACGGTTCGCTGAGTTACCTGCTGCAGGATGAGCACGGCCAGGTGGTTGAAGCGCACAGCATTTCTGCTGGCCTCGACTATCCGGGTGTGGGGCCGGAGCACAGTTATCTGAAAGACATTGAGCGCGCAAGCTATGTTTCAGCCACCGACGACGAGGCGCTTGCGGGGTTCAGGTTGTTGAGCCGTACCGAAGGCATAATCCCTGCTCTTGAGCCTGCCCACGCGATCGGTTACATGATGAAGTGGGTGCCGACTCTGCCGAAAGACCAGGTCTTGCTGCTGCTGCTGAGCGGTCGGGGCGACAAGGACCTCGACACGGTAGCCGCGGCTTCGGGTGTGGAGCTTTAACCCCGACTCAATTCTCTTTAGCCAGTGACGGTCTCTTTACCGGTGCTGTTCCTGGTGATGAAATCCCAGTCGTACTCGGTCCCGAACCCCGGGCCATCCGGGACCTCTACCATGCCGTCCCTATCGATGCAATCCAGGCGTGTAACGTTCATGTTCTTGTAGATGGGCGGATTGAAGTCGGGGACGTTGGGGTGGACCCACACTACTTCGTAGTAGTTGGCGTTTTTCACCGCGGCCATAAAGTGCAGGTTTTCTGGCCCGGATGTGTGTGGCTCGATGTCCATGCCGACCGATTCTGCCGCATGGGCCAGCTTCATCGTCCCAGTCAGGCCCTGCTGGCCCACATCGCCCCGGATGTAGTCGGTGGCCTTCTGCAAAATCAGGTCCATACGCTGCTCCATTGTCTTCACCTTCTCGCCCTGCAGGAGCGGTGTCCGGATCATCTCGCGCAGCCGGGCGTGCGACCATGGGGTCCAGCCACCGTCCGAGTAAGGATCCTCGTACCAGAAGAAGCCAGCCTCGTCGCAAGCGCGGCCAACCTTCAGTGCGTCGGCAAACGTCTGGTACCAGTTGAACGAGTCGAGCATCAGGTCCATTTTCCCGCCCACGCGATCTCCAAGGGCGAGCACTGCATCGATGTGGGTTTGAACGTCGGGCCAGACAAATGGATGAATCTTGAAAGCCCTGTAGCCCATTTCGAGGCATTGCTGAGCAAAGTCGGCATATGTCTCCGGGTTGGAGAGGGGGCCTTTGACCGCGCCGTCGATGGTTGAGGCGTATGCGGGGACCTTCGTGCGATAGCCGCCAAGCAGCGCGTAAACCGGAAGGTCTGTCATCTTGCCAAGCAGGTCCCAGAGGGCGATGTCGAGGACGGCCATCGCGGGACCGCTCTTGCCGCGCTGGTAGTGTTGCTCACGATCGAGTGGATTGGTGCCGATGTATCCGGCTGCTGCTTCAGCGACAGTTCGGAGGTCGACGTTCCAGCCGGCGTACTCACCAACCGCGCCGTTATCGGCGTAGATCTTGATACCGCCGCCGTGACGGGTTGCGGTGCTGTCGGGGTCGTAGGAGGCCTTGTGGAGGACGAAGGCCATGCCCTTTACGTCCCAACTGAAGCCCTCGATTTCGATCTTTGTGATTTTCGGTGTGCCGGCCATCGGAACTCGCTCCCCGCAAGATGTTGTGGCGGCAGTGTACGCTCCGACCGATGGCGTCCCGCGGTGCCGGTGGGCTGTGGCGGATGGGTGCCAGGAAGCGTCGCCGGCAGGGTTATTCAATCGGCCTAACGCACGGTGATAGTGATCCCCCACGCACCGGGTTGACAGTGCAGGGTTGGCAATGCGGCCACGGCTCACACTGCGGCCAGGATGTACGTTTCCAACTTGTCCAGACAGCCGTTCCAACCCGCGCTGTGTTCGTCCCGCCTAGTCTTCTCAATTATCCGCTCATGCAATATCACTACTTCGGTCCCCGCCCCGTCCCGATTGAACGAGACCGTCACGCGCTCCGGCTCCGCTGCATCTCCCTCCATCGACCAGGTGTAAACAAGTTTCGACGGTGGCTCAATGGTCAAAAATTCTCCGACGATGAAAACGACCTGACCGTCGGGCAGTTCATTACCCAGGCGGTATCGACCTCCAACGACCAGCTGTAGCTCGGCCTCCGTGCACCGCACCCCTTTTGGCCCCCACCACGCCAGTAACTGCTCCGGAGTTGTCCACGCGGCAAAAAGTCGTTCCGGGCTGGCTGCGATTCGGTGCCTGACCTCGAGCCGCATATCCGCATCGGTCGTCATTCGCTGGACTCCACGTGTTTTGCCAGAGCTTCAAGCGTCTCGTTCCAAAATGTACGGTAGTGCGCCAACCAGCGTTCCGCTTTCCGCAGCGGAGCGGTATCGAGTGAGCACCGGTGCACACGCCCTTCGACATCACGCTGAACAAGTCCGGCCTTCTCGAGCACCCTGAGATGCTTCGATACTCCGGGAAGGGACATATCGTAGGGCGTCGCCAGATCGGTGATCTTCGCGGGGGCCTCGCCAAGACGTGCAAGAAGCGCCCGGCGGGTCTGATTCGCCAGCGCCGCGAAAACCAGATCCAGTTGATCCTGTTCCGGGGGTGTATGTGTCTTTGTTGACGGGCTTGACATTAAACGGCTCCGTATAATATAAAACCAATTGGTTTACTTTACAAGGGACCTATTGGAGATCGAACAATGAATCACGTCATCCATCACGAAATCGACTACGAAGCTTCACCAGATGCCATTTACCAGATCCTTACGGGCCCCGGTAAATTCAGTCAAATGACGGGCGGTGCGCCCGCTGAAATCGACCCAAAGACCGGCGGCGAATTTTCCCTCTTCGGCGGTATGGTCGTCGGAATCAACATCGAATGCTCGCCTGGCGAACGGCTGGTCCAGGCATGGCGCCCGGTGAGCTTGGAACCTGGCGTCTACTCAATGGTCCGCTTCGAGTTGAAAGCCCATAACGGTGGAACAAGAGTTGTGCTCGACCACACCGGATACCCGGAAGACGAACAAGAGCACCTCGACAAAGGGTGGCACGACAACTACTGGGGTCCAATGCGCGATCTGCTCCGATCCTGAACAAGGCGGGTCCGTCACAATTCAACATCGGGGCAGAAAAGCACCATTTCTCACTTACGGGTCGGGCTAATCGCAAAGTGAGCTCTGAGTTCGGGCGTAACCGTTATCGTCCTGTCCGGTTGATATTTGTCGCCATCGGAAATCCGCATTATCGAACTTGCAGGCTGCGCGCGCCTTCGATCAGCGGTAACATCTGCCCAATCGGAATACACCCCACCCGCCCAGGCTTTGCGTCCCCGCATGTCACAATCAACCGACCCGCTCCCAGGCCCGCTAAGCGGAATTCGCGTTCTAGAATTCGGCAGCTTTGTGGCCGGACCCTGGGCCGGACAGCTGCTCGCCGATATGGGGGCCGACGTGGTCAAGGTCGAACCGCCTACTGGTGACCCGTGGCGGCATGCCGCGCCGTTTGCGCCGAACGAAAGCCGGGTGTTTGTGCCGCTGAACCGCGGCGTGAGGAGCATTTGCCTCGACCTGAAACTGGAGCGCGGCCGGTCGGTGCTCAGGAAGCTGATCGAATCTTCTGACGGCATCATTTCGAACAACCGCCGCGACACCGCGGTCAAACTGGGCATCGACTATGAGACTGTTTCAAGAATCAATCCTCAACTCGTATATGTCGACATCACAGCCTATGGCCCCGAAGGTCCAAGGGCCGATATGCCCGGATTCGACCTGATACTGCAGGGCTACACCGGTGCTGTAACGAGCGAAGGCAAGATAAACAAAGGGCAGCCGGAAGTTGTCTGGTCATCGTCGTACATCGATTTTTCGACCGGATATGCAGCGGCAAACGGCATCCTGGCCGGAATCATCGGTCGGGGCAAAACTGGCAAGGGCCAACTCGTTTCGACGAGCCTGCTTGGCAACGCCATCGCGATGCAGACGCTCCGGGTTTCCGATATCGAGGGCATCCCCTCGCCCGCGAAGAAGTGGCATGAGAATGTCTATCCGGAGCTGAAAAAACAGGGCGCGAGCTACGAAGAGATACAGATCAGTTACCAGGAGGCGGTAAGACCCATGATCTACCGCTGCTACTACCGGGCCTACAAGACCCTCGACGGGGGCCTGACGCTCGGAACGCTTGCCGTTCATGCCCGGGCACGTCTGCTCGACGTGTTCGGACTCGAAGATCCCAGGGTTACCGACCCCGAATACGATGACTCGACACCCGAGGCGGCCGAGCTGGGTCTGCGCCTGACGCGGGAGTTCGAGGAGATTTTCGCCGGTAAGACGACCGATCACTGGTTCAAGGAGCTCAGGGCACACGATATTCCGTGCGATCCGGTCCGTTTCGTCGAAGAAATGATCGCCGACGAGCAGGTGTTGGCAAACAATTACGTGATCGAACTCGAACACCACACCGGGCACAAGATCCGCACTTCGGGTCCTGTCCTGCAGTTCGCAGACGGCATGCCCGAAGAAAAGTCGTCGCCGGCGCTCGGTGCGCATACCGACGAGGTCCTCGCGGATATCGGTTACACACCGGACGAGGTTGCGGGACTACGGCGTGACGGTTCGGTCAATTAGCGCCTGAAACGACGCCAAAATTCGTCGCTGGCGTAGTCTGTGCACACGCCTGGTACAGGGGATCCCATTTTGTGGCCATTTTCGCGCTTAGAACGGCAGTTGCTATTCATGCCCGAACGCTCGTTTCGGGGCACGCCCGAACATGTCGGACTCGCGTTTGAGGATATTTTTCCGGTGGCGTCAGACAGTGTAAGGCTGCACGGCTGGCACATGCCCGGGGGGGCGGAGGACGTCGTCTGGTTGATATTTCACGGAAACGGCGGGAATATCAGCGTCCGGCTCGATCAGTATGCCGAGATCCACCGGCGTTACGACGCCTCGATATTCGCCATCGACTATCGCGGGTACGGCCGGAGCGTTGGAGAGCCCTCAGAAGATGGTTTCTATGCCGATGCAGTTGCTGCGTATGAACTGGTGCGCGAACTGCACCCGGGCAAGAAAATCGTAGTGTTCGGCCGATCGATGGGCGGAGCTGTGGCGGCGCAACTTGCAACCGTGACTTCGCCCACAGTCCTGATACTTGAGGCGACCCTCTCTTCGATCCTCGATGTGACCCGTGCCCAGGCGCCCTGGACACGCTATCTACCGGTGGGCCTCCTGCTGAGATCAAGGTTCGACACAAAGGGCTACGTGTCGAGAAGCTCGGTACCCAAGCTGATCTTCCACGGCGATTCTGACAGGACCGTTCCGCACACGAGTTCCGAGCGCATATTCGCCGCGGCCCGCCCCCCGAAACAGCTTCACCTCATCCCGGGAGGCGATCACGATGGACTCGATCTGGTCGACCCGGACGGCTATCACGGCATTGTGCGGAAGTTTTTGATCGAGCACGGTGCGCTGTAATTTCGGGTGTGGGGGAGTTCTCATAGATGCGCCCTCGCCTCGGGGGTGAGGGTCAGGGCTCGTCGGGCTGCTGACGAGCGTTCGGCGCGATCAGGGCCCCAGAGGTGCGAGTGGCCCTAGGCCGAAGGGTCTTTTGGCTCCCACAGTTCGATCTTGTTATCTTCCGGGTCATAGACCCACGCGAACTTTCCGTATGGCTCCTCCGTGCGCTGATCGTCGATCGTCACCCCTGCCCCGCGCAACTTCTCCACGGCAGAATCTAAATCGTCCACCCGGAAGTTCAACATGAACGGCTGGTCCATACGGCCGAAGTAATCGATATCCGCCGGAAATGGCGAGAACACCGTTGGACCGCCTTCTTGTATCCAGGGCGGCCCGTCTCCCACCGCCGGGATGCCAAAATTATCGCGGTACCAACGGGCCAGCGCCTCGGGACCCTTCGACCTGAAAAACAGTCCGCCAATGCCTGAAATGGTTACGGTTGGGCTATCGTCGGTCATAACGCCTGTCCTGCTGGTTCTTGCATAATTTCGCGCTGTAGTTTCAAGCAAAGTGCACCGATTAGAGGATTCAAAGCCCGGACTCCGAAGATGACTCGCTGATATCGGCCAGCTTGCCTGGGCGGACCTGCCGAACTTACTCCCGGCTCCGTGGCTGGAACGGTTTGCCGTGGACGCCGGCATCGTACACCGGTCGGGGCGGGCGTTTCATGCCGAAAGATGGGGTCGGTCCAGTAGGTCGGAACTCATCGAGAACCGTGATGGTGACCGGTCCAAGCAAAATACCGTCTTCGCGATGTTTCGCAAGATTGTCGAGTGCAACGTCGGACAACCCGGACCGCGGGCGATGTTCTTCGGGAAACTTCCTGAGGCAATCGCGCTGGCCGACAAGCGCAGGTCGAGGGGTGGCCTTGGTGCAGGCGTGTGCCCAGGGGCACATGTAGGCGATGCACAGCGTTGTTTCGCCCACCAGCGGCGACCCTGCGGTTGCAAGGCCTATCCGCGCCATTGCGGCGCGCTGAACTCGAAGCAACTTTCTGTGTCGCTTGCTTCTCCAGCTTCTTGGCAGTCCAGGCATTCGCCCGCTTTCAGATTTCTCTCGGTGTGCGATCGAGATTCGTGCGCAACCGGTCGATGAATCGTCGCATACCCCGTGGTCGACAGGCCACACCGGTGTCACCTGCTCAGGCGTAATCTACACGACGGCGTTTGGTGAATTGACGCGGACAATACACTTCCCGCCCGATTCTCAGACAATTGGCAAATCCTGGACCGGCCGGTCGAATCACAGAGGCAGAATTATTGGCAGTTCCACAACCGGTCCCTGAACCCGTACACGTTCCGAAATCGGCCCTCGAGGGAATGTTCAGACACGCACGCGAATCGTTTCCTGACGAGTGCTGCGGATGGCTGACCGGCGACCGGGAATCGAACACGGCAGATGGCGTGCGGCGCGCAGTGAACGCCTATGAGCCTGCCCTCCACCCGACTGCCAGGGACCGCACGGCGGAACGGGCTTTCGTGATATCAGACGGTGACCTGCTTGAACTCAACCGCAGTCTCGACGACGACGTTAGGCCCCGGATCATCTACCACTCGCATCCCAACGGCCGGGCATATTTCTCGCCGACCGACCGGGCAAACGCACGTGACCCGTGGGGTGAAGGCCCGGCCTACCCGGTGCAGCAGATCGTTATCGGAATCGACCACGAGCGGGTCGTTGAAGCGCGCCAGTTTGCGTGGAGCGACGAGGCTGACGATTTTGTCGAGGTCGCAGAGTATGAGGGCCTTGACATCTAGCGCTCGGTGATAAGACCGCCGTTGACGTTGATCGCCTGGCCAGTGATGTATCCGGCCCTGGGTCCGGCCAGAAAGCCAATCATTTCGCCCATTTCGTCGTCGGTCCCAACTCGCCCCATCGGAATCGCCGCCACCCGCGCTTCCCAGCGGTCCGAACGCCCCATCGGGTCCATCCTCGACGTTTCAGTCAGCCCCGGGCATACGCAGTTGACGGTGATTTTGTGAACGGCCATTTCTTTTGCGAGCGCCTGGGTGAAGCCATCGACTGCGAAGTTGGCTGCGTTGTAGGCACTGGCGTTTGCCTGCCCGCGCTTGCCCATCGCCGAGGAAAGGTTGATGATCCGCCCTCCCTCGCCCTGCCTGACCATCACCCTGGCCGCGGCCTTCGAGCAGTAAAACGTGCCCATCAGCTTCACATCGACCACTTTTTTGAACACATCGGTCGGCAGGTCGAGAACGGCCACCCGATCCTCGCCAAAGGGTGCGGCGGCGTTGTTCACGATGATGTCGATCCGTCCGAACTCGGCGAGAGTGGCGTCAATCATTTTCTCGACATCGTCCTCGTCGGTAACGTCCAAGATCAGCGGGAGTGCCCGAACGCCGTGGGCCTTGACCTCTTCTGCCGTCGAATCGATATCACGCCACCCGGCCTTTTTTTCATCGTCCGGGAACGTGGCCGGGTCCCTGCCGGTTCCTGTGACCACGACGTTTGCGCCCATTCTTGCGAGAACGTTTGCGGTCCCGCGACCGATCCCGCGCATGCGTCCGGCTCCGGTCACGATCGCGACTTTGCCGTTCAGCTCGCGCTGGGCGAGTTCGGAATTCGAGGGACTTATCATCGGATCCTTCCCTGGAGGCCACGGGGGATGCCGCGGGCTATGTGCGTGAGGTCGGGCCTATTTTGCATGAATCACCCCAGCGGCTTGTCGTAAGCACCCGGGAGCAGGGGTGCAAGGTCCATGGTTCCGCGTTCTGGCTGATCGGCGAGCGTCGCGTCGAGCGTGATGAGGAGCCGGGCATCGCGAACGACAATAACCGTGATACTGGTGCCGCTCGGGTGGTCGCGCAGGAAGTCTGTCAGGTCCTGTGCGCGGGTAATCTCTACATCGTCGAGTTGAACGATAATGTCGTCGAACGTGATTCCCGCGTTATCTGCCGGCGACCCCGGCGCGATAACGGTCACGCCAAAACCCCACTCGACCGGCAGCCTGAGCGCCCGCGCCAGTGCCCGGGTGATATCGACCCCCCCAACACCCAGGAAGCCCGGCGGCGGCAGCGGTCCCTGCGCAATCAGGTATTCGGCAGCTTTTCTCGCCGCATTGATATTGATTGCAAAGCCGATCCGTTCGCCAATTGCGATTTTAGCCGTGTTGATTCCAACGACTTCGCCGTACATATTCACGAGCGGACCGCCCGAATTTCCCTCATTGATTGCTGCATCGGTCTGAAATACATTTGTCAGATCAGCACCTGATTCGCCAATAATCGTCCGGTCGAGCGCACTCACCACGCCTTTGCTAACCGTCGGACCGCCCTCGAGGCCCAGGGCGTGGCCGATCGCCACCACATCTTCTCCGACCCTGAGGGTGTCGGAATCGCCGAACATTGCCGGCGTGAGGCCCATCCGGTCGACCCGTATGATTGCCAGGTCGAGCAGCGGGTCGCTCCTGAACAGCTCGCCCTCGGCAATGGTCCCGTCCGCAAAAGCAACGGTAATGGTGCTCGCGCCCCGCACCACATGCCAGTTGGTGAGGATGTGGCCCCGGTCATCGAAGATCACCCCCGTACCAACGCCTCGCCCGCGCTCCAGGCTGACGGCAACCTGGACTACCGACGGGGCGAGCAGTTCGACAAGTTCGGGAGTCGTCAGAATGCCGGAATCGCCTGGAGTCGGCTGTGAGCCCTGTGAGTTCTGGGGTGAGTCGGCCTGGCCATCCGAATCGACCTCAACTTCGTCCGTAGTTGGCGTGGAGCAGGCCGCAAGAACCAGCGCCAGCGTGAACACCAGGAGGACGAAAACGGTAGATATGAGACGGGGTCGGAGTGTCATGGCAACGGCATTGTGACGGTCGAAAAGGTCGAAATCGGCTTAGCCAGCGTATCAAGCGATGGTGTAGGTTGCTCCATGCAGTCTCCAATGGAGCCCGCGAACTCGGGTTGCCCTCCGCATGGTCCGGGGAGGTTCCGGATAACAACGGCCATCACGGTAATTTCGCCGGAGTGCCCCAGGATTCGGAGCATTCCGGTGAATTACGTACAGGATTGAGAACGAAACTGAACCTGAACGGGCTAATAAAAAGTCGTGCAAGTTCCGACCCTAAAATAATCGTCGGGCTGATGATAGGCGCGCTGTTCGCGGCCGCGACCGCTGCCGGAATCCCCCAGTACGGTCGCTCTCTCGAAATCGTTTCGATGCGCGCCACCGTTGCCGATACCGGGCCGTATAACACGAACGTTCACATTTCGACGTCCTGGGTTCCATTGACCGAAAAGGACCGGGTACGTTCAGACCAAGCGGTACTTACTGCGGCCGATTCCTATCTTGGCGACCTGGTGATCGATTCGGTCATCCTTACGAAAAGTCGCCTTCACTGGTGGGCCCAAATGGGCGAACCACTGCGGACGGACGAGTTGGCCTCGCAGGCTACGTTCCAGTACATCGAACATCTCGACGAGCATGTCGAGTACGTTACGGGCGCTGCGCCCACCGATGGCACGTCGGAAATCGATGGAGAAACCGTTATCGAGGTTGCGGTTTATCATGACCGGGCCACGCATTTGCGGATTGAAGTCGGGGATGTAATCGATGCCCAGCCGATAGACACCGGCACCGGGACTGTCAGGGCGCGTGTGACCGGGACGTTTGTGAAGTCAGTCCCGGACGACATTTTCTGGATGGGGTTTGACCGGGCGTTTATCAGCCCCGACATCATAGGTCGTGAGCAGCCGCTGATCATGCTCCCGACCCGCAATTCGATGTTCGGCGCGGTTGCCAAAACGAATGCGGGGCTCCCTGCGACGTTCGACTGGTTCCTGTTCACCGATCCCGTGATAATGGCCGACATGAGAATCGATGACCTCGCGGTTGCCTACGCCGACTTGACCGCAGAGCTTGATGATTCGCTGGCCCGTCCGTTTGTGATCACCGAAATGATCGCGCGCCTCGATTCCATAAAACAGCGGGCCCTGTTCGGGAGCATTCCATTGCTTTTGATGGCCCTGCTGATTTTCGCCTGTGTGGGCTTTTACCTTACGATGGCCGCGGGGTTGCTGGCGCGGAGGCGGATCAATGGGTACATGACGATGCAGACCCGCGGGTTCAACGTTCGCCAGCAGCTGAAAATCCATGCGGTCGAAGCGGCGATCGTTTCGATTCCGGCCGCGTTGCTCGCGCCGTTGGTATCGATCGCGATCATAGCGGCGCTTGGCTACCTGCCGGCCTACCGGGCGATCACGGACAACCACGCGATGCCGGTCGAACTGGCCTTTTCTGGCTGGTTATGGTCGTTCGGAGCCGCGATCGGGACTGCAATTGTAATCACGGTCGCGTCGTCGTTCTGGGACCGGTCTACCCTGGCGACATCTCGGTCATCGGATGCGCGTCCGGTGGGCGCACCCTGGTTCCAGCGCTATTACGTCGACGCGTTCTTGGTCGGCCTGAGTGCAATTCTCTGGTGGGAACTCGGGGCACGGAGCGGGGTGATCGCCGCCGAAAGAACCGGCGAATTCACCCCCGACCTGAGCCTGCTGGCGGCTCCAATCCTCATCGTCGTGGCAAGTTCGCTGGTGGCGCTGAGAATCTTCCCTGTGCTGACACGGATCGCGGCCCGGATCAGTTTGCGGTCCAACTCTGCGGCGCTGGGTTTCGGTCTCGCGAGCGTTTCCCGGCGGCCTTTTTTCCATGGTTGGCCGATGCTGGCGTTCGCGCTGGCAATCGGCACCGGGATCGTCGCCGGTTCGGTCGTATCGACGCTCGAGCGCTCGACCAACGAGCAGGTGCTCTACAGTACTGGCGCCGACATTCATGTCACAACGTCAGGCACCACCGGGCAGGTAGGCAGCGAACAGCTGGCGCGGATCAGGGACCTCGACGCGATCGATGTCGCCACCCCTGTCCTCCGCACCGGCTCAAGAGTTGGCACTACTGCGCGCGGGACAGGCTTCACACTGTTGGCGGTCGACCCCATCGACTTTCAGCAGGTCGCATGGTTTCGGCACGATTTCACCGATTCCTACGTGGATATCACCCAGCTTGTCGACAGGCTGGCAGTCCGGATACTCCCGGAACCGATTGAGCTGCCACCCGGCACGACCGCAATATCGCTCTGGGTAAGGTCAGAACCGGTAGTCCCGAACCACCAGATCTGGATAGTGGTCAGAGACGGGACCGGGGTGACTCACACTATTAGCCTGGGTGGGTTTGAAGAGGGATGGTCGCTAAATACTGCGAATTTTCCGAGGATAATCGAGCCGGTCGAGATAATTTCGATTCAAACCTTTCTCAGGGTCGGACCCGACAGCGCTGCGCCGGTCGAGTTGCTTGTCGACGACCTGATCGCAACTACCGCCGATGGATCTCAGCACATGATCATCGACTTCGATTCGCCGGGGTTGTGGCGAGGACTCCCGACTGCCGAGGGTGAAGATACCGGGTTCACGATAACCCCTGAGCCCCCGGGCATATCTGGAATTCTCGACGGTGATTCGGGCGTCGGAGTCGGGAATATCTCACTCGGGCGCGGGTCGAACCAGGGAATTCGGGGAATTTACCGCCGGGCCGTCGACCGCCCAATTCCAATCATCGCCAGTGCGGGTTTTATGGCCCGGACGGGTGTCGGTCTGCGGCGACCGTTCATGATTGACGTCCAGGGAGGGTTGGTCCCGGTCGAGGTGATCGAACAGATCACTTACTTCCCGACGATGGACCCTGCATTCGGGCCATTCGCAGTTGCGGATGTCGACGCGATTGTCGACTTTATCGAATTGCGGGGGCGAAAGAAGATAACGCCTAACGAGCTGTTCGCCAGCCTGCGACAGCCCGGTTCACCAGGAGCCGAACCGCCCGCGGAGGTAGCGGAGAGCGTCCGCAAAGTCTTCAGGCTTGCGTATGTCGAATCGCGGGCAAACCGGATCAACGACACGTTTGTCGATCCGGTTGCGGTGGCCGGCTGGCGCGGTATGAGTATCGTTGCAACGATCGTCGCCGCAATGGTTGTTCTGATGGCCTACACGATATTCATGGCCGCCTACACGCTCCGCATAAAGGGCGAATCGGCGCTGATACTGGCGTTGGGAGCGAACAGGCGCGACTACCTGGTGGGTCTGGTCGCCGAACTTTCCCCGGCGATCATCACCGGAACGCTCGTCGGTCTGGGTACCGGGTTTGCTGTGAGTACCCTGATGATCGGTTCGATGGCCCACACCGGGACCGGCGGGCGGTTGCTGCCGCCATTCCTGCTGCAGATCGACTGGACGCTCCCACTCGTTACAATTGGCGCAATATTTACGATCTTTATGATCGGCGTGACTAACTCCGTTCGATCATTCCATGGAATCCAGATTGCGCGGATGGCCCGTGAAGGCTTCTCCGCGACCTCAATATGATCGGTAACTCTTTCCAGCTAATCGCTAAGCGAACACTCGCCCACTGGCGGCTGTTGTCGGCGGTCGTCGTCGGTGTGGTCCTGGCGTCAACGATCATGGCTAGTTCAGTCATATTCTTCGACGCGCTGCGCGACGTGGCTCTGCAGAGGGCGCTGTCCACCCACGAGGCGTCTGAGCTCGACGTGCTTGTCGAAGCCGGGCAGGTCCCGACGAACGCCGAGACCCACGCGACGATAGTCGATGCGATGAACGGTTCAATCGTCCATCGGTTCGAGCCATTCCTGGACAACCGGGAATTTGCACTCAAGACCTGGACGTTCTTCGTCGACCTTCCTCCTGCCATGGTGGAACCACAAGACTGTCCGTGCCGCACTGCGATTGCGGGCGCTGGAGGCGAACACCCGCAGCTGATCGAGTGCGATTGTCGGCGTGTGACGATGATGACGTTGCCCGAAGTGGACAGCCGGGTGAACATAGTCGAAGGCACGATGCCGACGGTCTCGACCGAAGTTGGGCCTGACGATAGTTTCCAGATCGAAGCACTTCTCGACGTGGCCGCAGCCAAAACGCTAGGGATCAAAGTCGGGGACATATACCCGGCACGGCCGCACTGGGAAGACGAACACAACCGCGTCGACGTGCTGGTCACCGGTCTGTATGTGCGCGTCGACCCGGAGGCCGCGCACTGGAGGCTCCAGGACGATGCCTTTGGAAGCCGTACCAATACGCTTCAATTTGCCCGCTTCGTCGTCCCGGAAAAAACCATTATCGACGGTCTGGGCAGCTACTTCCCGAATATGGGGACCGACTACGCATGGTGGTTGGACGTGGACCCCGGGCGCATCGTCGCATCGGAGACCGAGGCAATCCGAATCACTATCGACGCAACGGAGCGGGAGTTGAAGGCGATAGTGGATGGCTTCCTCATGACGTCGGACCTGCCAGACGTGTTGCAGGCGTTTGAAACCGACCTGTTTTTCAATCGTCTGCCGATGTTTATCGTGTTGATCCTGATCGTTCTCGTCGTCCTCTACTACGTTGTGACACTGGCCAGTTTGCTGGTCGACGCCCAGCGCGGTGAAGTCGGCCTGCTGAGGACGCGCGGGGCCACGTCGAGACAGATCCTCGCGGTGTTTGTGATCGAGGCCAGCCTGCTGGCGGTAATAGCGATTGCGACGGGGCCATTCCTGGCGATGGCCGGTGTCGCATTTGTCGGGGTGCTGCCAATCTACGGTGAACTAAATAATGGTGATCCGCTGCCTGTCAGGCTCACCGCCGCTGCGTTCCGCATGGCTTTGTTTGGCGGTTTGCTGGGGATGATTGCGCTTTTCATCCCGGCTCTGCGGGCGACACGCATCAGCCTGCTGGCCAACCGGATAACCAGGGCGCGACCGGCACGACTCGCAGTAGTCCAGCGGTACTATCTGGACCTGGGTTTTCTTGCCCTGGTGATGTTCCTTTTCTGGCAATTGACGAAACAGGGGTCGTTCGTGGCCGTCAGCCTGTTCGGCGAAACGACGGTCAACCAGTTGATCCTCGGCGTCCCGGCGATCTTCCTGGTGGCCGCGGGACTGGTGCTACTGCGCGTCTTCCCCGTTGGCATGGACCTGGCGGGCCGCGTGCTTTCGCGTCGCCCGTTGTCGACGATCACACCGCCAGCGCTCATCCTGGGCATCTGGCAGATGGCCCGAAACCCCGCTCACCACTCTCGATTGTCGTTGCTGCTCATTCTCACGTCGGCTCTCGGGGTATTCGCGGCAAGTTTCGGCGCTACGCTCGAACAGAGCGCTGTCGATAAGACGTATTACGAGACTGGTGCCGATGTGAAGATAACTTCGTTGAGCTTCACGAGCGGTGGTATTTCGCGTTCTGTCACCAAAATACTGGGCGAAACCGAGGGTGTTGAGGCAGTCACGCCGATCTACCGCGAGTCGGCAAACATCGCGTCGGGAGTGAGCGTCGAACGTTTCCAGTTCATCGGCGTCGAATTAGAAACGATCGAGGATGTCGCCTGGATTCGCGATGATTTCGGTCTGTCGTCTTTCGAGGCTAAGACATCGGTTCTCGATGTGGGGGGTTCCGCGGGCATTGTGCTTCCTGAAGAGGGCTGGTGGTTGACGGCTCGCATACTGCCGCTGATCCGTCAGCCGTCAACCTTCCTGATCGCACGGTTGTCCGACGCGAACAACCACTTTTTCTCAGTACCGCTCGGGAACCTGACACCGCTCGCCAGCGATCAGTGGCGATTCAGCTGCCCGCTTCCCATCGAGGGGGAACCGCCCGAGTGGTGCCGTATCGGATCAAGCCTCCAGGCGACCAGCTTCAGGGGTTCCGCGGGTCTGCTGCCGGTCGCTCCGATTCGCCTTCACTCGATCGGGGTTATCGATTTTGAAAACGGTCTCGGCCCCGCGGCCATCGATATCGACGACATTGCGGTGCTGAACCAGGCGGGCACCGAACTGATAATCGTCGAGACGTTCGATTCGGTATCCAACTGGCGAACGATGGTCCCGACCCGTGAGGCGCTTGGCGACAGCCTGACTCCCGCCTCGGATCCCGATGGGACTCTGCTGGAAGGCATTGCGCGTCTGCGCTGGACCACGGCAGGGCCGACCGAATACCGCGGCCTGGCACACGGGTCGGAGCTGGCAGTTATCCCTGTGATAGCCAGCACTGGCTTTATCGAGCAATCTGGCGGTGAAGACGGAAAAGTGCTCGAAATCGCGATCGATGGGATCCCGATAAAAATATCGATTCGAGATACCGTCGAGTTTTTCCCGACACTGGCGATGGACGGCGAGCCATTTTTGATCGCCGATATCGATGCCATTCACGAAAGGTTGAATGTTGTGCGATCGCGCGGCGACCGGCAGCCGACCGAGTTCTGGATCGCTACCGAACGGGGAACTGAACTTTTGAACTCGGAAGAGGGGATCCTGAACTCAGTTACCCCTGGCGATCCTGCAATTCCCGATATCCAGCGTGAGCTCTCATCGATCCGGGCGAGGTCCGGTTCCAAAACCGTCGACCGTACGGTCGTCCTGTCTGACGTGACGTTCGACCCACTCGTATCTGCCGGCTGGCGTGCGTTGCTCGGAATCGCCTTCTTCACAGTTCTGGTCGTCAGTGCCGTTGGATTCCTGGTCCATGCCCGCGTCTCGTTCGAAGGACGACGCACCGAACTGGCACTGCTCAGGACCATCGGACTTTCGATGAAGCAGCTATTGTTCCTGGTGGTGCTGGAGCAGGTGGTTGTCATAGGCACGGCAATTGCGCTCGGCATATTCATGGGTGCCCGAATGGGAGCCACGATCATGCCGTACCTGGCCTCCTCGGGCGAGAATGCGGTGGTCGTACCGCCTATGGTTGTCCAAATAGACTGGGCTGGATTCGGAATTACGTTCGGACTTTTGGGGGTAGTATTCCTTGCGGTGATCGGCGTGATATTGATTTCCGTTTATAGAATGTCGATTCATTCGGTAATGAGAATGGGAGAAGGATGATGGATTTTCCAGCGTCTTTCTCTACCGGTCATGCGAAGGGTTACGAGTAGTGACAACACCGAACTCCACCTATATTGAGTGCAGCGGGCTGTTCAAGATCTACAAGGCTGCCGACCTTGAAGTGGTGGCTTTACGCGGTCTTGAACTGACTGTTGATAGCGGCGAGATCATCGCGATAGTCGGCGCTTCTGGCAGTGGTAAATCGACCCTCCTCAACATCCTGGCTGGCTACGATGCGCCGTCGGCCGGGACGATCCGTGTTGGCAGTTACGACCTGCTGCAGATGACCAACCGCGAGGTTGTCGAATACCGACGCCACGAGGTCGGGTTTATCTGGCAGGAAACGTCGCGGAACCTGTTCCCTTACCTGAGCGCTCTCGAGAACGTAGAGCTCCCGATGGTTATTTCAGGTGCGCCCGGACCCGAGCGCACACAGCGTGCCAGGGAGTTGCTTGACGTGGTTGGACTGGCCGACCGCGCCGACCACAAACCGGCCCAGCTATCGGGCGGTGAACAGCAGAGGGTTGCCATTGCGGTGGGACTTTCAAATCAGCCTCCCCTGTTGCTTGCCGATGAACCGACCGGCGAGCTCGACGATGAGACGGGTGAAGAGATTCTCGAACTTTTCAACACGGTCAATACGGAAATCGGCACGACGATCATCATCGTGACCCACGACCCGGCAATCGCAACGAGCGTGGGGAGGGCGATCGCGATCAGAGATGGCAAGACCAGCACTGAGACTACCCGCGAAATTTCGTTCGAGCGGAAGCTGGGTGGAGATGCGACCGATACGGAAGAGTTCCTGCTGATCGATTCGGCGGGGTCGGTCCAGATCCCGCGAGAGATACTCGATGAGCTGGGCATTGGACGACGAGTTCGAGTCGATACGAAAGACGGAAGGGTGACACTTGAGTCAGGCGACTGAGCGGACAATCTCGCGTGATTCTCGTGGTGCGACGGCCCCGATTATCCAGGCGCTCGATGTTTCGCGCGATTACGAGCTTGCCGGTGAGACGGTGCGTGCCGTTCGTTCGGTGAGCCTCGATGTGCATGCAGGCGAATTCATCACGTTAGTCGGGCGGTCCGGCTCGGGCAAGACCACGCTGTTGAACATGCTGGCTGGGCTCGACAACCCGACATCAGGGCAGGTGTTGTTCGAGGGCATCGACCTGGCAGGCTTCAGTGAAAAGCAGATCACTCACCTCAGGCGACACCGCATCGGAGTGGTCTTCCAGTCGTTCGCGCTCCTTCCACTGCTGTCTGCCTACGAGAATGTCGAACTGCCGATGCGAATTGCCAGTGTCGGGGCATCAGAACGTTCGGACCGCACGCACGAGGTGCTTCAAATGGTCGGCCTGGAACGGCGCGCAAAGCACAGGCCATACGAATTGTCGGGTGGTGAACAACAGCGAATATCTATCGCCCGCGCGGTTGCGATGCGCCCCGACGTGATACTTGCCGACGAGCCGACGGGCGAACTGGACTCGGTCAACGCAGCTGCTATTTTCGGGCTGTTCCGCGAAATGGTGACCGACGAGGGTATGTCGATCGTCGCGACCACGCACGACCGCACCCTCCTTGACCTGGCCGACAGGATTTACACGATGCACGACGGGGAACTGGAACTGTCCGAGGTCGGCAGGCACGTCGACGCCGACGCACAGTTCAGGCGCCCTGATGCGGTACAAGAGCCCGATACGGATCCCGCGACGGGACCGTCCGACGGGTAAAGTTCTGCTAAAACTCGGATGAACGCCGCCAGGCCCTGTTGCGCGCCTCGGTCGCGGTGTACAACGCGTCTTCGACCGTGTCGGCAACCACGTTGATGTGGCCCATCTTGCGGCCTCTCCGGGGCTCAGCCTTGCCGTACAGGTGCAGGCTCACGCCCGGCATTTCAAGCGCCCGCGCCCAGTCCGGATCGCCACCTGTGTCTTCCCATATTTCGCCCAGGAGGTTGACCATGACCGTTGGAGAGTGGAGCCTGGGTTCGGTAATCGGCATACCTGTCAGCACTCGCACCAGCTGTTCGAACTGTGACGTATTGCATCCGTCCATCGTGTAGTGGCCTGAATTGTGGGGGCGGGGGGCAAGTTCGTTTACGAGTATTTCGTTCTCTTTCGTGATGAACATCTCGACCGCGATCAGCCCGACGACTTTGAGATGATCGGCGATATCGACGGCGAGCTGGCGGGCGCTCAGGGCGATGCCGTCGGGTATTCGTGCCGGTACTATCGATATGTCGAGGATATGGTTGCGGTGAATATTTTCGGAAACCGGAAACGTAGCGGTCGCACCCGCCGCAGTACGTGCGCAGATGGCCGATATCTCCATGGTGAACGGTACAAACTGTTCCACAATCAACTCGGCATTGTTGCGGCCCAGCGGGTCGTAAGCATTGGCAATGTCTTCCTCACGGGTGATGATGATCTGTCCCTTGCCGTCGTAACCCATCGTGGAGGTTTTTAACACCATCGGATAGCCGAGGTCCGAGGCGGCATCCCGCAGATCTTTGAGCGATTCGACGGGCTGGAACGGTGCGACAGGAATACCGGCCTTCAGCAGGGCGTTTTTTTCGTGCAGCCGGTGCTGCGTGATGCGCAACACCGTGGTCGACGGGTGAACGGGCTTGAGCTCGGCCGCAGCCGAGACCGAGTCGGCATCGACGTTCTCGAATTCGTACGTGACGACGTCGACTGCCCTTGCGAGGTCCCTCGAGGCCCCTCTGCTCGAATAGGCATCCACTATTTGCCCGTCAGCTACCTGGCCGGCCGGACACTCGGAATCGGGGTCCAGCACGATGGTCTTATAGTCCATCTGCCGGGCCGCTATTGCGAGCATCCTCCCGAGTTGACCACCCCCTATGATGCCAATCGTGGAGCCCGGGTTGAGAAGTGATTCTTTTTGCATTACTCGCTGGATTTGATGAACGTACCGGCTTCGACTTCCGCCGCCGCATCTTGACGTCGTTTTGCGACGTTTTCCTGAATATTGGGGTCGATCAGGCCAATGATCTGTGCCGCAAGAATTCCCGCGTTGACGGCCCCCGCCTTGCCGATTGCGACCGCCCCGACCGGGATCCCGCGTGGCATCTGGACGATTGAAAGCAGCGAATCGAGGCCGCTCAGGTTGTGTCCTTCAACCGGTACTCCAATCACCGGGAGCACAGTTTTTGCAGCGGTCATGCCCGGGAGGTGAGCCGCTCCGCCAGCACCGGCAATGATGACCTTGATGCCGCGTTCCTGGGCTTCCGAAGCAAACGTGAACATAAGGTCGGGCGTGCGGTGCGCTGAGATAATCCGTATTTCGTGGGGCACTCCGAGCTCTTCAAGCAGGTCGGCGGCGTTCTGCATGATCGGCAGGTCAGAAGTGCTGCCCATGATCACCGAAACCAGCGGTTTTGCCATTGTGATAACGCTCCGTTTGAAGACTTTAATTTCGACTCAAAGAGTTTACAGTCGCCCCGAAGGGCACGGGGCGACTGGCGCGGGCCTTATGCTCCGGGCGGGGACGTTAGCTCCGGGCATTGGCGGACTCCTTGGTCGCGCATGTCTGCAGACGCGGCCCCGCGCCGGAGGGCACCCACCTCCCGAAAACGGGGGAGAAGCGCCACAGGGCTCCAGGCGGGGGTGACCTGCCCCCCAAAAACTAGACCAGGGTAAATGTTAGAAACTCTGGTTCGTGAAGGGGGTGGAAATGCCAAGAAAGAGACACAGTCCAGAGCAGATCTTACGCAAGCTCCGAGAAGTTGAA
>Ga0066376_10001398_pt1 | contig 23465 bp, 23 predicted proteins | sample Knorr_S15_td_Bot_FD_77009 | JGI IMG/M metagenome (GOLD analysis project Ga0066376, IMG submission 77009) | Marine microbial communities from Southern Atlantic Ocean transect - Knorr_S15_td_Bottom_ad_5009_LV_A | ecosystem: Environmental > Aquatic > Marine > Oceanic | place: Southern Atlantic...
GGACTACAACCTTCTGTAGGCTTACGGTTTCAGATCTATTTCACTCCCTGCTAAGGGTTCTTTTCACCTTTCCCTCACGGTACTGGTACGCTATCGGTGACCAAGGGTATTTAGCCTTGGAGGGTGGTCCCCCCGGATTCCCACAAGGTTTCCCGTGCCCCGTGGTACTCAGGATATGCGCTAGAAGTCTCTTCCCTTTCGTCTACGGGGCTTTCACCCTCTATGACGGTCCTTCCCAGGTGCCTTCGACTAGAAAAGAGATTTGTAACTCCTTCAGACCTGATGAGGCGGTCCAAAACGCATCCTACAACCCCGGTAAGACATAGGCCCTCATGCCACTAAGTCCTACTGGTTTGGGCTGTTCCCCGTTCGTTCGCCACTACTAGGGGAATCTCGGTTGATTTATTTTCCTCAGGGTACTTAGATGTTTCAGTTCCCCTGCTTACCTTCCCGATACAAATCGGGATGATCCGGCTCAACACCGGAACGGGTTACCCCATTCGGGTATCTCCGACTATGCCCGCTAGACGGCTCATCGGAGCTTATCGCAGCCTTGCCGCGCCCTTCTTCGGCCCTTGGTCCCAAGGCATCCACCGTAAGCCCTTAATAACTTGACCCACGCTAGGAACTCCAAACTTTTTCGGATTTCCAGATTGATTTCCGTTCTGGATTTCCGTTTGAATATTCGTTCGCAGAAACTTTTTACTATAACTTCTTATTCTTTTTTTAAGGTGCTACAAGAGAAACAGCGGCCGGGGCATCGCCCCAAGCCGCTGCTTAGGTGTCCCAGCAATTGTGTGGTTATTTCAGATGACGTGCATCAGACATAAACTCTCCCTTGCAACGAAGCATTATAGGTGGCCCCATGCCCACCGTCAAGAGGCTTTCACCCTCATTCCAGGCTGAAAACACAAAGACACTGCCTCTCCTCGGACGGACCGATCTGTGACCCTGAGCTTAACGCACCGGGTTGACGTATTCCAAATGAGAGAATATTCCAGGCACGGTTCCTGGGAAAACGTAATCAAATATGTCGGAAGTGTCGATCAATGCCACAGCCGGCACCCATGCGATGGGCAATTCAAAATATCCGTAAAACTTGTAAGACCCTATATCCATTTCCACGGAGAATCGGTCTTGATCCGTCGGCTGTTCAATCGCAGTTTGGTAGAAATCGTCTAGGACGATTCGTTGAGGACCTGCGACAGTACCGCCAAATTCGCTGTAGTTGGTTGATCGGGCGGCCGCGGTCATTTCAGTGTTGAGCAGCGCCAAACCGAACATCTCGAAAATCGGTCCATCTGTCATATTTTCCCTGAATATTTGGTAATCTGTGCTAATTATATCGGTCGTAATGCCAACGTTAGTTGCCAGCGACGCAACAATATCAGTCGCAATCCCCAATTCCGGGAATCCACCGAGCTCATAAATTGCCATTTCAAGCGAAAATCCATCGGGATAGCCCGCATCGGCCAATAGTTGCCTGGATCTGTCGGGGTCGTAACCGTAGAGTTCAAAGAGGTCGTCTTCCCATTGAGGGTCAAAGCACGGATCATTTGGGTGGCAAGCCAGGACGTGGGCTGGCTCCCCCAGCCCCCCAAAAGCGACATCGATAATCTCATCCCGGTTAATCGCTCTGGCGAAGGCCTCTCGGACTCTGATGTCTTCGAAGGGGTTATCGGGTTCAAAACATTCAGTATCCTCACGGTGCAATCCGGGGAAGAAGTAGGTCAACTCAAAGGCCGGCTGAGTACTTATCCATGCATGGAATCTTGCATCCCCTTCCTCAGTGGGCAAGTTGTTTATCCTAGGATAAACAACTGAGCGATGTCGGCTTCGCCACTTAATATGGCTGCTATCCTGGTTGCTTCTTCCTCTACTAAGAAAATTTGAAGTTGTTGAAAGCTTGGTGTCTTTCTCCAGTGGTCCTCGACTCTACTGAAGCTAATAAATACTCCCGGCTCACCCGTCTCTATGCTGTATGAACCGGTTCCGACTGGTCCGTTTGCTCTGATACCTTCTTCGCCATCCTCGTTCCATTGGGCCGAGCTGAGCATCACCAAATTATGCTCCACCGACACTCGAGATAGAAAATCGCTGACGGGCCTAAAGAGCTCGATCTGAATAATATACTCGCCCAACACCTCCATTGATCGTAGATTTTCGTTCCAGAACTGGGAACCTCCAGAAACGGCTTCTTGCCTGACCAACATGTCAATGCTGTGAAAGACGTCCGTCGCGGTAAACTCGCCCCAGCCGTAATGATGCTGGATTCCGGATTTCAAGAAAAAGGTCCAAGTCGTGCGGTCTTCGCTAATCTCCCAAGCATCGGCGAGCATGGGTATGTACTCACCCGTATGCCGATCTAGGTCAATCAATGATTCGAGAGCAGGGCGCATAGAAACGAGGCTCTCGAGAGACAACTCCCAGGGCAAAAATGTCGCCGCGGAGGGCGGGACCATCACTACCGTCAACTGGTCCGCCGGATTGAACTCGTCGGGGACTATCGTGGCAACGGCCCCCCCGGCCGGCGCGGCCGTGGATTCCCTTTGCGCTGGCACGGGCGGAATCGTGGGAGTTGGGCCCGGACCAGGCGGAAGCGTACCACTGGCAAACAAGCCTATTATGATGGCGACGACCGCTCCCACAGCAGACATCCCTATTACCGTGGGACTAAACCTGCGGCCTATTGTCTGGGTCTGCGGCTGTGATGTCTGCGACTCCGAGATGAGAGTCGGTTCCAAGACTTGCGCTGGCTCCCAGTTTGGTAAAGTAGTTGGAGCCGATTGTGGCTCAGGTTCAGATACCGCTGCTGACTCGCTCTCTTCTTCGACAGGGATAGCGTCGACTGGAGATTGCTCTGCCGCAAGCGACTCTTCTGGTTCAGGGAGAATCTCCACGACCGGTTCTTGGTCCCGGATGGGTTCTTGGTCCCGTGGAAGTTCTTCGTCCTCTGCGACTTCTTGGTCTTGAACAGGTTCTTGAACGTCCTGTTCAGCACTTTCGGACGGCCCATCTTCGGGCAAATCAGTCTGATCGACGACACCAATATCCACTTCCTGGGCCAGCGGCAGGTCTTCAGAATCAGGCTCATCCAATATCTGGCGAATCTCCACATCGCCATTGACCTTATTGATAGTGAATTGCTCGATGCCCGGTGACCCACGGTAGCGCCCCGACGGCCGGAAAGAGAGCCTGATCTCGTAGTAGTCTTCGGTTTCTTCTTGGCTGAGGACCTCCCAGACGAAGTTCATCCCGGTGTACCTAGGACCGTAGAAACTCGTGTTGTCCCGGGCGTGCTGAATAGCTAGCACGCGGGCTTGATCCATCGAGATCCACGCAGGGGCTTCCCCGCGTCGGTCGAAATCGAACTTATCTTGTTCCTGTTTGTCCTCTTCTTCGGCCATGGGCACTCATTACAAGGTTGCGGACTCTGTGGTCAAACCCCGGATGTGAGCCAAGAAATACTGCGGGAGTCCGTCAGGCAGGGTAATTTGCTGTCTAAAACATCATGAAATCGGGCTCTTGTCCCAACAACATCTTGCCGCCGTCGGCCAACGTAATCGGCCTGACAAAAGCGTGGGCCGCCGCCGTGTGAACGTCCCTGAAGCACCGTTCCAAATCCGACGAGGTATAAATCGACGACGCCCCTGCTGTTGCGTATGCCAAATCCACGGCTTGCACAGACGCCGTCACAGCGCTGGTGCAGGCGGTCCGGAACCGGCCCCGCAGGTCCATTGGAACCTCTTTTCTTTCCTGGACCAAGTTCCAAATCTGACTCAGGTTCTCGTAGAGATAGACTCTGGCCGACCCCACCATAAACTCCGTCTTGGCCAAATCCGACAGCTTGTCCAAATCGCTCGAAGCTGGTCTGCTGCTTCGCCGGTCCACCTTTTCTCGCAACAACCTGTTCAGGCTATCCACGGCAGCCTGAGCTATGCCTAGAGAAACTGCGGACATCATGGGCACAGCCATACCCGAATAGCGGTAGTGGGGATTGGCACGACTGGATCTCCCTTGAGCCGGGTGCAACATTACCATGTGGTCGGGAACGAAAACGTCCTCCATCGTGTAGTCGTGGCTGCCTGTTCCCCGCAGTCCTGTGGTGTGCCAGGTGTCCAAGATTTGGCAACCGGACGCTGGGCTCAGGAATAGACGCCACATGGGATTGCCGGATTCGTCCAACACTGGCTCTTCGCCTTCGAACATCCAACTGCCCGTAGTAACCCAGTTGGCGTGGTTGCAACCACTGGCGAATGGCCACTGGCCAGTAAGCCGCCAGCCACCGCTGGTCTTTATTGCCCTGCCATGAGGCACTTGGCTGCCGCCAATCAGCACCGGTGTGTCTGTGTGTGAATCGGCCCCGAAAAATTCACGAACTGCGCTCTCTTCTAAGTAAGCGGCCACCCAGAATGGAGTGACCGACAGAATCATGGCAACCCAACCAGCGGAGCCGTTGGCTCTAGAGATGGTTTCTATAACACCAGCCGTGGTGACCGGGTTCAAGCCCAGACCACCTTGCTCCTTCCCCAACAGCATTCGGAACACCCCGGCATCGGCTAAACCTTGAATGAGCCATTCCGGCAGCGTTCGTTGATCGTCAATCTCCGCCGCTGCCTCCCGGATGGCGGGAAGAAGGGTTTCCACAGCCTGCTGAAGTTGATTAACGTGGCTGCCGACGGCCATTTACACTTCTCCAATGAATATCATTAACGAAATTCATTACAGTAACCATGCAATGATTCATCCCAGGCCCACGAACGCCTGATTTGGCGGGTCGACAGTGTCTAGTTTAAATCGCCCGCGAGCCTGACTACCGTCCTGTGAACTTGGGTTGGCGTTTTTCTATGAACGCTTGGACAGCCTCTTTGTGGTCGTCAGTACGCCGCACCTGTTCCTGAGCAACGTGGGCCAATGCCAGGCTGTCTTCAAAGCTCATGTCCAGGCTCTTATGCACCAGATATTTAATTAAAGCCATAGACTGAGTGGGCATGTTGGCCAAGCGTGTGGCAAGCTCAATGGACGGTTCCATCAGTCCCTCAGCCGGGAATACCTTGCTGACCACACCCATTCGGTAAGCCTCGTTGCCGTCTATTCGGTCACCGGTGTACTGCAACAGTAGGGTGTTGCTCATGCCGATTAGACGGGGCAGTTGCCAGCTGCTGCCGTCGCCTGGAATCAAACCCATGCGAGAAAATGCCTCGGAAAAACTTGCCTTCTCCGACGCAAATCGAATGTCGCAAGCCAAGGCCACACCCATTCCTACCCCCATGGCGTGGCCGTTCACGGCGGCGATGGACGGTTTTTGCAGCTTGTTGATTCGCAGTGGAACTCGGCTGGCTTGGCCGCCAAACTCAACCTTTGGCTGGCGGTGAGCGTACTGGGCTTCCATCTTTCCCCAGGGCATTTCCGCTGGCTCCTCTTTGCCGGTTGAGCCTTCCTCTTGGTCCTGGATTCGTTGGCCAAAACCGCGAACGTTGGCCCCTGAGCAGAAAGACGGCTCGGTCCCGGTGAGAAGCAGCACCCGCTGGTCGGGATTGTCCTCGAACCGGTCTAGCTCCTCCATGAGTTCAGTGGCCATTTCCGTGCCTAGAGCGTTCCTGGTCGCAGGGTCGTGCATGGTGATAATCAGCACGTTGTCCCTGGTTTCGGTTTTTAGGAACTGGTAGTCCATCTCTTTCACCTGCGTCTGTTTGTCGCTAACATTAGATTGACTCAAAGTTCGGGTTCCAATCGTGACTGGTTTCCCGCTTGCTGCCTAAAATCGCGTCCTCTCAGTGGCTTACCCAGTTGCTTAGGCGTTTTTTCATGGAAAAACTCGAACAAAAGCTTGGCAGCCTACCACCGGAACGCGGGTCTTCATCGCCGTGGTAATTCTATAACACTTATCGAGATTTGTGGCCTGCACCGGGAAACGGCAGGCCTTGTAATGGGTTCCGGGGGCTGATTACACTCTCCCCAAGATTCAAAGCAATCCCTAATACTTAAATACTAAGAAATAAAGGACTAGTTATATGGCTTCGACCCCAAACCAAGCCTTCCTGCACGAAAGCTACCCCGATCAAGATTTAATAGATATTGCAAGAAATTTGGGTCCGGTCATCCGACAATACAGCGCACAGGGCGAGCGGGAAGGCCACATGCCACAACCCATGTGGGATGCTCTTTCCGACGCTGGTTTGTTGTCCCTACTCACTCCCAAGAATTTCGGTGGTGCAGAGGTGGACCCAATCACCTATTCACGAGTCGTCGAGGAGATTAGCATCCATGACGCCGCCGCAGGGTGGACCCTCACCAACCCCCTGTTGTTCGGCGTACTTTGCGCCCGGCTGCCCCAACAAGGTGCATTGGACATAATGGGCACAGACCCAAGAGCCCGATTGGCAGCTACATTTGGGCCTCCCTTGAAAGCGGTGCCCACGGAGGGCGGTTACAAGCTATCTGGCTACGGCACCTTCGCCAGCAATTGCCACCAAGCCCTCTGGATGGGCGCAATCTGCCAGATTGCTGAAGAAGGTGACCCGGAGATCCAAGACTCGGGAATGTTGAACCCAGGAACGATGAAAACCGACAAACCCCGGCTGCTTTGGGCCTACTACCCGGCTAAAGATTGCCGCATATTGGACAACTGGCACGTGATGGGAATGCGGGGCACAGGCAGCAACAACATCCAAGTGGACGAAAGCTTCGTTCCCTACCACCGATGCGTCCCCTTCGGCGCCGAGTACCAACTGGGCCCGGATTTCCAAGGCCCGCTGTACAGGTTTCCGTTTATCGGCTTGGCCGTCGGGGGACTTACTCCAGTGGCGCTGGGAATCGCCCGAAGAGCGATTGACGAAATCGCAGCTTTGGCCAAGACGAAAACCCCGGCTGGCTCATCCAAGCTGTTGTGGGAGCATACGGCTACCCAATACAAGATAGCCCAAGCCGAGGGGGCGGTCCGGGCGGGAAGAGCGCTGCTCTACGAGACACTTAGGGAGAGATGGGAGGCGACGTTGGCCGGAAAAGAGCCAACGATGGATGACCGGGCCGGACTAATGTTGGCAGCTTCTACGGCGGCGGCCAACGCTGCGCTGGCCGTGGAGTTGGCATTTAGCCTGAGCGGCACCACCGGCATCTATGTCGATAGTCCGATTGAACGTTGCTTCAGGGACATGCAGGTTGTGAGACAACAGAGGCTCTTGGCCGATGGCCGGTACGAAACCTTCGGGCAGATGTATTTCGGACTTGAACCCGACTTCATAACGATTGTTATTTAGCCAATAATTTTTTAGCCAAAAGTTGATTCCGCTTGCTCTAATTTGGCCTGCAAGCTATTCTTACATCACTCGAAAATCACTCAGACCGGGGGAGGGATTCACCGATGCAACAGGGTTCGATCACCAACATACATATTGCCAGGGTCAAAGAAACGCCTTCAGACCCAGTGCAGGAGGCGACGGCCATCTCAAATCAGGGGTTAGAAGGGGACCGAAGTTGCAAGCCTGGCGCCCTCCGGCAGGTGCTGGTCATGGACAAGGAAACGCTGGATGAAATGGACCTAAAACCGGGCCAAATCAAGGAAAACATCACCACCACCGGGCTGGACCTATCCAAGACCGAGGCTGGGCAGGTATTTTTCATCGGAGACGATGTGACCATGGAGATTGTCGGAGAGTGTGAGCCTTGTGGCAAGATGGACGTAATCCGCCCCGGATTGAGAGAGCGGATAGATCACCGACGGGGCATGCTGGCCACAGTCATCAACGGTGGCTCAATAAAGGTGGGAGACTCAATCCGCCTGGAACCCTAAATCCAGTACAGGCCAACTAACGGGTAGATATAAAAAGCCCCAGGAAGCTTCCTGGGGCTTTTTACTGTTCGGGAATCCGGTTTTCGGAAAATTGGGGTGAGTTACGGGGTGCGACCTGTGACCCCCAATAACTTGTCCTGCATACTGCCGCTGATGGGAATCTGGACTTCCGGGCCAAAAGCCCCCGATTTTCGGGCGCCCTCGGCGATACCGGCAAACGTGTGATAGCAGATTTCCGCCAGCGACGCGTCCAAAGCCTCTTCTTCGCCTACGGCTCTGGCCAAATCCCATTTGTGGATGACCATGTCCGCAAAGGGCAGCAAAATGAATTCCGCAACAGGTATCTTGCCAAAGGGCGAATCGACTAACTTCTCTAGGTTGCCTGGAACTTTAAGGTCTTGAAGCGCAATATTTGTGCTTTCGTGAAAAGCCGCTTCGGCGCCTCCAGATGGGATTGAGCCGCTGACGTCGAAGGGGTTCACCTTCTCACTTCCGGTTATCCCCGAATGCACCGCTTGCGCCACTCTAATATTGTGCAATATTAGCTGCTGCACGTTCCACTCGACGCAGGGAGTGGAATCATTTAACTGGCTATCCTGAACTGCGGCCACGATCGGCAGCATATGGCCTATCGCCGCTTCATAAAGCTCTATGGGATTCCGGTTAGCCTGAACCATAGTTTTCCTCCTCTAGAAATCTAAAGTTTATATAATCCTCTGAAAACAGGCCAGCCGCCCTTCGGCTAAGTTGGGGCGGTTGGCGAGAGTGACGTGAGAAAGTCTAGAGCCCTAATCTAGGGCTGGCGACCGCTGAGGCCAAGCATGCGGTCTTGGAAGCTAGCGGATTCCGGAACGGAAACTTCAGCACCGAAAGCCCCCATCTTCCGGCCACCCTCGGCGACGTTGACCATTCCGTTGAACCCCAATTCAGCCAGACCGGCATCCAAAGTAGTGTCCTGACCGGTCGATTTGGCCAAGTCCCAAGTGTGTATGATCATATCGGCAATGGGGACCATGATGAATTGCCCACCCGGCATTTCGCCGAATGGCGTCTGGACAACCGCCGTCATATCGATAGTCTTGAGCGTGGCCAAAGTCGTATCGGTGATTTCCTTTAACGCTGCGGAGGCGCCTTCGGAAGGTATCGGATGGGAAACGTTGCTCATGATGGAGCCATCCACTTCCGAGCCCGACAATACACCGTTGGCGAATTTTTGAACTGCCAGGGCGTGGTTAATCACTGATTGGACATTCCAATCTGCGCAGGGGGTGCTTGATTCAAGCTGGTTGGCCGCGACCGCAGTCATTACTTTGTTTATCTGCTGAACTGCGCCTTGGTAAGCCTCTATCGGGTTTGGTCCTTGTTGTGCCATGATATGCTTCCTTCCTAATCCTAATGTGCCGTGTGTGAAACTATACAAGGCAGTGACACCTGAAGTCGCCGTGAATTATTCGTTGACCTCAACAATTTACGCCCGGTGACCCGAACCGGATCTCAGCACCCTCCGGTTGGCCGGGAAAAGGCCTTTTATTCACAAGCCCGTCCCCAGTCAATAGGCCGGTTGTCATCAAACACCGAGTCTAGACTATTGGAGACTAATATAGAACGAAACCGCCCGAGTAGCCTCAGGATATGACTAACGTACGGCGAATCTCACCGGACACGTCGGTCATCTGCGGGATGTCGGACCAGGCATTTACTGCGGATTCCACATCCCTTTCCGGCATCACCATTCCGGCGTTGATCCGGAACTTCTTGGCGATGTTCTCAAAACCCCACGGGTTGACCGACCCTCCGATGATGTCTCGCCGCGCCGTTGTGTGCTCGAACACCCTGCCGTCTTTTAAGGTGATTTTTATCGGCAAACCCTTTGGGATATCAGTGGTTCCCTCTTCGGACTTGGCCAGCACCCGTGTACGGACCTTACCCATGGTTTCCTGAACCGTTTCGTCGGCAATCTTCTCGTCCCGGAAGGTCTCGATACCAATCTCGCCGTCGATAAGCGCCGCAGCCACGTTGTACTTTGCGCTGAACTTGCCTTTCAGAGAGTCTTCAGGCTCTTGATACAACATGACCACCGAGTAATAGGATTGGTCCACTTCTGCGCTGGCTACGTCCTCGTAGGTGAAATTGTTCTCACGCATCATGCTAAACAGGCTATCCAGCATGGCATGATTGCCGCCGCAGCAGGGGTACTTCTTGATCACCAATGCATCTTGGATGCGATAGGGTTTGCCCAGGTTCTCCGCCATCTCATCCAAATCGTAAATGCCGGGCCCAATAACCGTGTTCGCGAACCCGAAGGGATGCTCAATCACTTGGTCGCCGGAGGTGAGTCCTCTTTGGGCAAGCTGTGCGGCCATTACCCCGTCCCGGCAGGTCATACCGGCATGCAGGGGTTTGGTCATAGTGCCGAAGTTGTGTATCAAGCCGCCAGACATGGAGCCAGCAATGCCCAATGCGGTAATAGTCTGCTTCTCATCCAACTTTAGCAGCTTGGCGCAGGCGGAAGCGCTGGCCAACCGGCCAATGACGGCAGTGCTGTGGAAGCCCTTCTCCATCTGGTTGTATTTGGTGGCATGCTGGATGGCCATGCCAATCTCGCAACCGATAACGTAGGCCTCAATCAGGTCCTTGCCGGTGGCGCCGGTAGTCTCGGCCAAGGCCAGAAGGGCCGGGAAGATGGCGACAGTTGGATGGCCGAATCCGCCAAAGTCGTCGTAGTCCAAGGCGTGGCCCATGGTCCCGTTGGCCAATGCGGCGTTTTGCTGTGAACTACGCTGTCCTGAAGCCAAGACGGTGGCCTCCGGGTTGCCGCCCAAGTCGGTGACGTACTGGCGGATTATCTCGCCCACGGGCTCCGTGGATCCGGCCAGAATCACGCCCAGCAGGTCGAAACAAGACTCATTTGCCACTCTTATGGCGTCCGGCGGTATGTCTTCATAGGTCGTGGTTACTATCCACTTTGAAACTGTCTCGGTCGCGCCCATATCATGGCCTCCGCTAAAAAGAATCTCGTGTTGACCAACACCCAATCGGGCGTTAGCCGACATTATATACTCCCCGATGGGCGGGGCAAGGGATGAATTATTTACGGTGCTATACTTGCGCTCTGGCTGGGATTTGGACTTGATTTCGCGTATATTTCTTACAGCGGGGATTTTGGACAGCAATGACGACTAATACCGACGCAGTAGTCATAGGCGGCGGGGTGATGGGTTGTAGCATCCTCTACAACCTGGCGGTCCGCGGGGTAAAAAACGCAATCTTGCTGGAACGCGACCTGCTGGGCTCAGGATCTACCGGACGTTCCTCTGGTGCGGTCCGAATGCACTACTCCAATGAAGTGCACGCCAGGATGGCTTGGGAGAGCTTGCGCATCTTCCAGAATTTTGACGAAATCGTGGGCGGCGAGTGCGGCTTCACGCAGACCGGTTACCTGGTGTTTTCCGGCGACGACGACGTTGACGCTTTCCACTCAAACGTGGCGATGCAACAAAGTGTGGGCATCCAGACTGGCATAATCAGCCGTAGCGACGCCCAGGAAATCGCACCCCAGTTTTACTTGGATGACTGTCCGGCAATCGCCTACGAACCCCTTTCGGGACACGCAGACTCCTCAGCCACTTCATCTTCATACGCAGCCAAAGCCCGGCAACTGGGAGCTTCAATAAGACTCCAAACCCCCGCAACCAGCATCCAAGTGTCTAAAGGGAAGGTAACTGGGGTAAAGACCGGCGACGAGGTAATCGAAACCTCCACCGCCGTGGTCGCCACCGGGCCTTGGAGCCGCCGATTCCTGCTACAACACGGCATAGACCTGCCCTTCGAGGCCACTCGCCACGAGGTCATACACCTGAAGCGCCCGGTGGACTTGATACCCCACCATCCCGGCGGTGGCGACATCGCCAACATGGTCTACTTTCGACCGGAGGGCACCGACCTCACTTTGGTGGGCAATGGCAACATAGAGCAAGTAGTGGAAGACCCGGAGGTATTCGCCCAGCGGCCGACTCAAAGCTTTATACAGGAAGTGTGGTCCCGAATCGCCCGGCGAATCCCGCTACTGGAGGAAGCCGAGTTCAGCACCGGCTACGCCGGTCTTTACACTTCGACCCCCGACTCCCACCCAGTCATGGACAAGGTTGATGGGATTGAGGGACTTTACATCTGCACTGGATTCAGCGGCCACGGCTTCAAGTTATCTCCCATGGTAGGGATTCTGATGAGCGAACTGGTGCTGGACGGTCTAGCCAAGACTATCGACATTTCGCCCTTGCGCATGTCCCGATTCAAAGAGGGCGAATTAAACATGCCAGCCTACGGATTCCGGGTATTGGTGTAATGATCTCTCTGCCAGACCAAGTAATAGGCTTGAGTCGCCAACGTGATAATATAGTCAATGAGACATCTTGACCATATTGGAGCAAACCGTGAATAAGAAAATAAGCGTCGCCGACGCCAAAAAGCACTTGTCGGAGATTATGAGCCGAGTTGCTTATAACAACGAACGGTTCTTGATAGAACGGCGGGGTAAGCCAATGGCCGCCTTAGTCTCTGCAGAAGACCTGGTCCGTCTGGATATGGAGCACAAGGCTCCGCAAGGACTAATTGCAGCCGTAGGCGCTTGGTCCGAATTCGAACAGATCGACGAAATGGTAGAACACATCTACAAACAGCGGGAAGAATCTTGGGATCACGAAGTAAAACTGGATGAATGATGTTTCTGTTTGACACTGATACCTTGAGTCAAATCATGAAACGTAATCCCTCGCCTTCGCTTTTGGCGCGGATGCACGGTACTCCACCTAATGAACAATTCACTTCCGCTATTACGATTGGTGAAATTGTATTTGGGGCACAGCGAAGCTCACGAAGAGAATACCTGATGAGCCAATTGGAGGAACTACTCTGGCCTAATTTAAATGTCTTACCCTTCGATCAAGCGGCCGCCATGACATACGGCAGGATTCGCGCTGAATTAGAGCTAGCCGGGACGCCATTGGCCGAGGCGGATCTGCGCATAGGAGCAATAGCGCTGAATCGAGACCTCACCGTGATCACCGGGAATACCCGCCATTTTTCTCGGATTCCTGGACTCAAGTTGGATAATTGGTTGTAAGGGCCAATAAAAACTAGAATTTATGTTTAGAATCTATTATCCCGGGCTGCTAATCCAACATAAGCCGCAAGACGCAAAAACTGATTGAACACCGGGAACAAGCAAGAACGAGGATGAATACGTGGGATCGATAATCAAGATAGTAAACGCCCTCTGGCGCGGCCTTAGCGTCTCAGCCGCCCTGTTTTATTACAACTGGGGGCTCATCTTTGCTCGTTGGGGCCAGCCCCACCGGGCTTTTTGGTACATGAACCGGGCGGTGATGATGAACACCACCAATCCCAAGAGTTACTATCACCGGGCGTCGCTCTTCATGGCCGTGGGCAACCTCCGAAGCGCCGTTCAAGACTTCACCACCGCCATAAATCTGGACCCTCAGTACACCGATGCTTACACACGGCGAGGGATGATGTACACTTTGTTAGACCAAGAGGAAGATGCCAGAAAAGACTTTGACCGGGCTGTCCAATTGGGCACAGATCGGGAGACCCTGGAGAGGGAGATTGGTTCCCTGAAACCTCCCCGCTGACCAGAGTGACTCCAGTTCAAAAGAGCTAATCCGGAAGTTCAGACATGTTTATCTTTAAGCTTCTCATCTTCATAATCCGTGTCCCCCTCTCATTGCTGCCTGGAACTATCGGTCAATCCAAGTCAACCAAGCGGTACCGTGACGGCGTGCGCCTTCAAGGAAGGGGGATGCTGGAAGAGGCGATTGCCGTTTATGACAAAGTAATCGAGATGGAACCTTATTTCGTGCAAGCCTATTGCAATCGGGGCGCGGCCTATCATCAACTCGGCCAGCCGGAAAAGACGGTCGAAGACTTGACCGAAGCCATCCGAATCAGGCCAAAACTGGCTTTGAGCTACTGCAATCGGGCCATGGCCCACGGTGCCATGCGAGATTTCACTAAAGCAATCAAGGACATGAACTCGGCGATTCGTCTAAACCCCAAGTTCGCCGACTTTTACAGCGCCCGGGGCTACCTGCATAAGGAATCGGGCAAGTACCGCTTGGCGCTTCGAGATTTTGACCGTGCCCTGGACATTGACGCCAAGTTTGCCGACGCATACAACAACCGGGCAGACGTCTATCTATCCATCAAACAACCCGAAGAGGCGGTGGGTGACCTGGATGAGGCCATCCGGCTCGACCACAAGTTCGCCATCGCCTACGTAAACCGTTCTTTCGCTTGGACCATGATGGGCCGCGACACAGAGGCCGAAGAAGACGTGGAAACGGCCACCGCCATGGGCTTAGACCGAGACATCATTGCGGCGAAGATAAAGGAACTCAAAACCCAAAGGTAGGCAGCAAAACACCTATGACCCAAATGCGGATTAATGCTTCTCGCCTGAATCGCTCACTGGAGGAATTGGGGCGCTTTGGCGATACCCCGGAAGGCATGCAGCGAATCGCCTTCTCTCCAGCCGATATCCAAGGCCGAGAATACACCATCTCTCTGATGCGCCAAGCAGGCATGGAGACCCGCATCGACTCTGCCGGAAATATAATCGGCCTGAGACCCGGAACTGTCCCGGGGCTCCCGGCAATAGCGATGGGCTCCCACACCGACACAGTGCCTGCTGGCGGCAAATACGACGGGGCTTTGGGAGTATTGGGAGCGGTCGAATGCATCCAAACGTTGACTGACAACAACATCAACCTCCGTCACCCGGTGGAAGCCATCGTATTCACTAACGAAGAAGGCACCAGTTTTCACCGCTGGCTGATTGGCAGCCGGGCAATGGCCGGGCTTTTGGAGCCGGAAGACGAGAATCCGGTGGACGACCTGGGAGTCGACCTAGTCACCCGCATGGACGATATTGGCGGCGACTGGCCCAAAGTCTCGGATGCGGTACGGAAACCGGAGGAACTTGCCGCCTATTTTGAACTTCATATCGAGCAAGGCCCCACCCTACATCAGACCGGAATCCCCATCGGAGTGGTAACTGGCATCACTGGCCGGGCGATGTTCGAAGTTGAAATCGTGGGGACAGCAAACCACGCCGGAACCACTCCAATGACCCACCGCCACGACGCTCTACTCAGCGCGTCCAAACTCACAGTGGCCGTAAATAAGCTGGCGGCGGAGTCGGAAACCTGCCGGGTTTCCACGGTGGGCAGCATCGAAGCCCACCCCAATGCCGTAAATGTGGTGCCGGGAAGCGTAAAGATTGGCCTTGAATTTCGGGATTTGAGCATGAACGCTTTGGCCGCCGCTGAGGACGAGTTTCGCCGAGCCGCAGCAAAGATTGGCGAAGATGATGGGGTACAGATGGAAATCTACCGCCACCGCTTTACCGACTCGGTACCCATAGAGACGGATATGCAGCAACTGGTGGAAGCCGCATCTAAAAATGCTGGCCTAGCCCACATGCCGGTGCCCAGCGGAGCTGGCCATGACGCTCAAGCAATCGCCTCTATCACCAAGATGGCCATGGTTTTCGTTCCCAGTACCGAAGGCATCAGCCACGCGCCACAGGAATACTCCACTCCCGAAGATTGCGCCAACGGCACACAGGTACTCTTGGAGCTTCTCTTACTGGCGGACGAGAGCCTGTAAGCTACCATTCGGGTAAGCCAGCATTCGGGTAAGCCAACATCAGCCAGCATCAAATAAAGGCCACGATCTATGAAATTTACCGGCTCATACCTGTTCAACGCCGACGCCCCCAAGGTCTGGGCAGCATTGACCGACCCCAAATCCCTGCAGCAGTGTATCCCCGGCTGCGAGGGCCTAAAACACCAAGGCAATAATGTCTACGAAGCGGAACTGACGGTGGGAGTCGGACCAATTCGTGGCAAATACCGCGCAAAGATTTCCATGCAAGACCAAGTCCAAAACCTCTCTTATCGTCTGATTATCCAAGGCAGCGGCGCCACCGGCTTCATGAATGGCGACGCAGTGATTACTCTCCAAGAGTCAAATGGCAAGACCACCGTGACGGTGGATGCCGATTCCCAGGCGGGAGGCCCAATCATGCGGGTAGGTCAGCGCCTGATGGGCAGCGTGGGTAAAACCATGATGGACCGATTTTTCAATTGCATGCAGAAATCCACCGATTAAATCCCACCCAAAACTGTTATAGCTGCGAACAAAGCACATCCCCTTCGGTTAATCACCAACATTCTCGCTCGCTTACCTATGCCCCATTTCCTTGATTCCCGTGATGCGGCACTTGGTTGATTTTTGCCTACCGGCTCCGGGTCTGCTATTGTGTCGGGCAAGAGTCCGGGTTAGTTTCGAGTCCAAGGCTTTGCCCGTCAGGCCTCGAAGCGATGACAGGGGCCATTCTTAGCCAATCAACAACCTACTTGAAGGTGTCCTCAGAGAGAATCCTGAAACAGAAAAGGAGCATGTATGGAACGCCGAGTCCCAACCAAAGATGAAGTATTGGCCTATCTGAAAGAAGACCGAAACTGGGGCCGCTGGGGCGACGACGATCAAGTCGGCGCCGTGAACATGGTGACCCCGGAAAAACGCCTGGCTGCCGCCCGTTCGGTAAAATCAGGCCGGGCAGTTTGCTTGAGCCGGGAGTTCCCCAAGACTCCTGCGCCAAACAACCCGACGCCCGCCTTGCACTTCATGAAGCGAGTGGCCCGAGGAGAACACGACGGCTACTACGGGGACTTCTACGGCATCTCTTACCACGGCACGGCCACCACCCACTTGGACGCCCTTTGCCACGTCTGGAATGAGGATGGCTTGTGGAACGGCCGACACCCCGATGACGCAGCCAATATGGACGGCGCGACTTGGGGTTCGATTGAGCACTGGAAAGAGGGAATAATCACCCGCGGTGTGCTGCTAGACGTGCCAAAGCACCGCGGCGAGCCCTACGTGACCATGGACAAACCCGTCCACGGCTGGGAATTGGAGGACATCGTCAAAGAACAGGGCGTTACCATGGAACCGGGAGACGCACTGATTGTCTATAGCGGACGGGAAAAGTGGAATGAAGACGGCAACCCACTCTGGGGCACCGCTCAAGTGCCAGGTGGCGAGCTTCCAACCCGTCCCGGCCTCCACGCTTCATGCCTGAAATTCATCCGTGAATCGGACTGCTGTCTGCTGGTCTGGGACATGATGGACTTTACCCCCAATGGCTACGACCTGGCATGGTCGGTACACGGTTCAATCTTCGCCTACGGAATCGGTCTGTTGGACAACGCTTTGCTCCAACCCCTAGCAGAGGCTTGCTTTGAAGAAGACCGCTACGAGTTCATGCTCACCGTCAACCCTCTGCGGGTCGTCGGCGGGACCGGCTCCCCCGTAAACCCCATAGCCATCCTGTAAAGTCTAAACATTTAGGAACATACCGCCCAGCACGGCCAATGTGCCTGCTGGGCGGTGAGATACAGCACAGAAAGTCAGAAGCAGAGGCACCACTTAATGGCCAAGGAAACCAGGGTCGTTATCGACAACTACGAAGACGCCCGGGAGGCCTATCTGGCTAGGGACTTGAGCCAGGCTCTGTACGCTGATGGCGAAGTAATCATGGGCGATGTTTTGATCACCTTGCACGGAGAGGACCACCGAATGAGGCGGCGCCTGGAAAACCGTCTTTTCCGCAGGGAAGTATTCTTTCGCTACGAAAACGAGCTTTTCCCCGACATCATCCAAAACACCCTCGGCCCGCATGTTGAGGCTGGAAAGGCCGAGTTGGTCAGCGTTTCCCATCAATTGATGATGAATCTATCTGCACTTACCGCCGGGGTAGACCGGCCCCAAGGGACGCCAGAAGAGTCATTTCGGCTTTACGACTACCTTATGACCTTCATCGAAGGAGCAACCCTCGTCCACTACACAGGAGACAAACAAGCCAAAGAAGCGGAGATTGAACGCTCTCTGGCTGCTTTCGATGAGCATTTTCTGTCTCCAGGCATTGCCCGGCGAGCAGGGTTAATCAACGACTTCAAAGACGGGCGAATCGCCGAAGAAGACTTACCTCAAGACGTGCTAACTGTTTTGCTCAGAAACGAAGATAGCCTGAATCTGCCCCACCAGGTTATTCTTCGGGAAATCGCCTTCTACCTGCTGGCTGGAGCCCATACCAGCGCCACGGCCTTCACCCGGACCATGCACCACATCTTCCAGTGGCTAGAAAAAAACACAGAACATCAGGAAAAACTAATGTCCCCAGGGTTCATTCAGCGGTGTGTCCACGAGACTATCCGCCTACAGCCGTCCAGCCCAGTCAGCGAACGGTGGGCGGAAAAAGACATACAGTTGGCATCTGGCTCGTCCATCGACAAGGGCAGCCGGGTGGTTATCGACTTGATTCAGGTCAACCGGGACCGGTCGATATTCGGAGACGATGCCGAGGAGTTCAACCCCGAAAGAGTACTCCCCACAAGCGTGCCGGAGCACGGGCTAAGCTTTGGCCTGGGGATGCACGCCTGCATTGGCAAGGAACTGGCGGCGGGAGTCCTGAGACAAGGTTCCGGGGATTCGGACACCCACTTAAACGGTGTAGTCACTTTGGCCGTAAGTAGCATGTTTGAAAAGGGTTGTCGGCCCGACCCAAACGACCCTCCGGAGATGAACCCGTCAACCAGCCGCCCCTATTTCGGCAGATACCCGGTCATTTTTAAGTAGCCGTTAACCAAATTGCCCTTAGCCTGGCTGGTCTCGCCCAACTTCAAATCTCGCAAGGTCGTAGCCAACTTCCAATGCCCCTTTGTAAGTCTTTGTGGTTCTGGCGATAAGTTCCTCTTCAGTGGCCCCCAGAAACAGAGCCAAGTGTGTATACACCGCTAGCTTGGGCTTCGCCTTCACGAAAATCTTGGCCGCCTGTTCTGGAGTCGTGTGCCATCCCAAGACTCCCTCTACGTGTTCCGGCAAATCCCTCAGATTTTCGGGGCCATCGCCACTTCGTGAATCAGCAGGTCTGCGCCCTCCGAGTGCTTTATTAGGTTCTCACTGTAGGTGGTGTCACCGGAGATTACCGCCACCCGGCAGTCGTACTCCACTCTAAAACCGTAGGCCGGACTGATATTCACGTGGTCCACTAAGAATGCCGACACGGTTACGCCGTTGCGCTCGTACACATCCCCTTCCGCAAACTCCATGGACTCCATTTGATAACCGGTCTTATTTATAAAGTCAGCGGAAGTCATTGCGGTTTTGTCTGCGGTGTAAGCCTTTTTCAGGTGGTGAATCATATGATTGGTCCCAACCGGGCCATACACCTGTAGGGCATCGGATCTACCGAACCCGCGGGAAGCGAAAACGGGAGGAGTAAGCCAAAGGTCGGGGATGCCGGTGGAGTGATCAGTGTGTAGGTGGGTCAGGAACAGTAGACGAGCGTCTGGGAAAGAGACGTTTAGCTGATATATCCGCTGAAGGGCACCGCGTCCGCAATCGAATAGCAATGTCTCAGGGCCGGCTTGCACCAAGGCGCTGGCGCCGAATCGATCGAGGGTTGGGGAAGGAACACCCGTGCCCAATAATGTCACGATAAAATCTTCCACAGCCATATTGTGACCCTCCCCTGGGGCGATTCTCGGTCCAGTTTACAGGTCTGAAAACCTCAGTGCATCAGCGAGATTCGTCTCAATTATTCTACTGAATCTCCGCCAACTCCAAAGTGGCCACGTAGTCCTGACTTGTTAGCTCGACGTTCGAGACGGGATAAGGCGTCAATTCAACAAGTGTCAGGCCATAGAGGCTACCCACATCAGCGCCCACTATTCCCGCTTCCAGGGTCAATTCCACTGTGTCGAAACCCAAGACGTCACCGGCGCTGGAAACGATTGCCAGAATCACTGCCCTACCAGACCATACGCAAGTTACGTCCGACGGGCACCGGGAGTCCTCTATGAGTTCCACAAACTCCACAGTGACGCCATCATCCCCGACGTTAACGGTCTCTCCTACTTTCAAGTCAAAAGGTTCACCGAGTGCCGGGCCGGTGGCGATTGGCTCAGGCGGGGCCGCATCCGTTACGAAACCCGTGGAACCATCATTTATCTCAACGGTGTATGCCGTAGCAGGCTGATAATCCAGGCCAGTGCCCAAAGACAACGTCGTTTCGACCGTTCTGTACGACTGGTCGCACAAAACATCTTTATCCGCAGGAATCAGGTTCGTTACCCTAACTTCGATTGTTTCTCCCTGGCGGATTACTTCGTAACCTGCGAATTCGGCGCAGCCATTGGGAAGGGCCGATTCAATATTCAGCCGGTATTGGACCGGGAAGGACTCTAGGGCAACTACCTCAGCGCTCACGATTGGGGCCAACACTCCCACCATGTCCCCGGCGGATGGGCCGGTACCCACGGCGGTGCAGCTAGCCTCCACCAAAAAAGTGGTGCCGTTCACCTCCACCTGATAGGTCTCGCAACCCGCAATCTCGTTGCTGGGCAACTCTATGCGGTGCTCCTGCATCCCGTAGTTGGCGGTGCATTCTATGTCGACGCCCACTGTGCGCACATTCGTGACCTGCACTCGGAACACATTGCCGTCCTGGCTGAGTTGGTAGTCCTTAAACGTATCGCAGCTATTGAGTCCGCCGGAGACTATGACTAGGCTGGCATTGGGAGACTTGGCCGCCAGCTTCACTATCTCGACACTTTCTATGGGCGCTGCGACGTCAACGAAACTGGGCAAATCGGTTCCGCCGGGATTGCCAGAGCCAGGGGAATCGCCCGAACCAGGGGAACCCGTTGCAGTGGCAACGTCACCCGAATCAGTGGGTTCGGGCGAACAAGCCAACATGGCTAACATAAGCACACTGACCAATATCGCAGCAAATATCAGGAACCTGAATTTGCTTCCAACAACTAACATTCTCATTACTCCCCATTACGTGTCTTGGGCCGTTACTATCAAGACGCAATTGGCGCCGGAAATGTTCCCGAGTTGAAGGACACTTTGCTGGATATGGTGATGCGGCGCTTGCCTGCTGGTAGGCGGAAGAAAATTCGCCTAATATTGGGATGATAATTCGCACCTCCATCACGTGAACAGCGGCTTTATTGCTAAATGGGCAGTTTTCGGGAGGCATTACAGGCAGAACAACTGGCACAACATCAGGAGGACAAGCATGAAGCGCAGCACATCGAAAATTTTAACCACCCACACGGGCAGCCTGCCTCGAACATCATCCGTGCAGGACCTGCTTTTGACCAGGCAAGAGCGGCGGCAGTTAGACCAAAACTTGTTTGCATCAGGGGTGGACGAAGCCGTGGCTGAGGTAGTGGCTCATCAATCGGAAATTGGTGTGGACGTGATAAACGACGGGGAGCAGGGCAGGGCCCAATACGCCACCTATGTTCAGGACCGGCTGACCGGGTTCGACGGAGAACTGCTGAACCGGGCCAGACCCAGGCTGGACGACTTGGACTTCCCCGAGTTCGCCGCCGTCCGGAACACCGGCTCCGCGACCATCCCCCAACCGGCATGCACTGGACCCATCACTTGGAAAGACTGGCCAGCGGTGCAAAAGGACATTGAGCGACTCAAGGCGGCTACAATTCAATCGGAATCCCAAGATATGGCGGCCGAGGTTTTCATGACGGCAGCTTCTCCGGGCGTAATCGCCAACTTCCTGCCCAACGAGTACTACCCAACTGAGGAAGCCTACCTCTACGCATTGGCCGACGTGATGAAAGATGAGTACAAAGCCATCACGTCAGCGGGGCTCTTGCTGCAAATAGACTGTCCCGACTTGGCCATGACCCGGGTCAGCCAGTTCTCTGACCTCACCCTTGAGGAATTCAAGAAGATCGTGGAGTTGCACGTGGAGGTGGTGAACTACGCCGTGGCTGACATACCACCGGAAAGCATGCGCCTGCACCTGTGTTGGGGCAATACTGAAGGCCCCCACCACCATGACCCCCCACTGGTAGAGCTAGTGGATTTGGTGTTGAAGGCAAAGCCCGTCGGCTTGTCTTTTGAAGGAGCCAACCCTCGTCACGCCCACGAGTGGAAAATCTGGAAAGACGTTAAGCTGCCCGACGGCAAGGTGCTTATTCCAGGCGTCTTGGACACCACCACCAATTTCATTGAGCACCCGGAACTGGTTGCCGAGCGAATCATTCGTTATGCAGAAATCGTTGGCCGGGAGAACGTTATAGCTAGCAGCGACTGCGGGTTTGGCACTTCCGCTTGGGGCCGAAAGGTGGAAAGCAGAATCGCGTGGGCCAAGCTGCAGTCCATGGTGGAGGGAGCAGCCGTAGCCACCAAGGAGCTTTGGTAAGTGGTCTGAAGATTCTGAAACGAAACACGCAATTCCCGAGGCACATTGGATGTTCGCCTCGGGAATATTAATCTACGGGTAAATCTAGGCCGAAGTCTAGTTCCAGGAAACCTGAAGGGCTTTAAGCGACCGGAAAGTGATACTGGGCACGTGTTCCAGTTCTTGCGGCTCCAAGTGCAGGTTTGGCAGGCGCTCCGCCAGCGACTTGAACGCTTCCTGTCCTTCCAGGCGCGCCAGCGTGGCACCCAAGCAGTGGTGAATTCCAGCGCCAAAGGCCACGTGTAGGTTGGGATAACGGTTAATGTTGAAGGTGTCCGGGTCTGGGAACATTTCCGGGTCCCGGTTGGCGGAGGTCATGAACCACCTCACCCGGTCCGACTTCTTGATGGTCTTGCCGCCCAGCTCCACATCTTCATTGGCCAGCCGTGACAGCGACTTTACCGGCGAATCGTAACGCAGGCACTCCTCAGTGGTGGATTTCATCTTGCCCGCCGGGTCTTGGCGCAGCAAGTCCCATTGGTCCGGGTGATTACCCAGCGCCAGGGTGCCGTTGCAGATGAGGTTTATGGTCGTTTCGTGACCCGCAAAGAGAATCAAGACAGCGTTGGCCACCACCTCTTCCCTGGTCATCTCACCTGTTTTCTCTCCGTTCGCCAGAATGGTCAGCAGGTCGTCGCCGGGGTTAACCAGCCGGTCTTCCACCAGAGGAGTCACGTAGTTCAACAACTCCTGTATGCCCTCGGCCAAGGGGCGCATACGGTCGAGATCGCTCCGCCCAATCAACAACAGTTTTTCCGCCATTGACCGGATGAACTTTCGGTCCTCAAAGGGCATGCCCATCATCTGAGCGATTACCAGCACTGGCAAAGGCGTAGCAAAGTCCCGCATCAGGTCCATGCTTCCTTGGTCTTCCACATCGTCCAGCAGGCCCTTGATGGCATGTTGCACCAGCGGACGCCAGCTTTCCTGGGACTTGGGATTGAAATAGGCGTGAACGACACCCCTAGTCTGCTGGTGCTTAGGGCGATCGTGCTGAATCATCCACTTGGAGAAAAAGTCTTTGATAAACTCATAAACGCCCATATCCGACTCATCGATGGCGGGATATGGCGGCCTGGGATCGTTCTTAAAAACCACGGAAGAGAAAAGCTCCGGATGCCTGGTCAACCAGAGCAAATCTTCGTGGCGGGTGACCAGCCATAGTTAGTACTTTTCATTCCAATGTACCGGGTCATTCTCCCTCAGTTGGGCGAAGTAGGTATATGGGTCGGACATGAAGTCGTGACTAAAAATATAGTCATTAACCGCAGTAACCATTTCTACTCCTAGTCGGCGTTTACTTTATCA
>Ga0066376_10001399_pt1 | contig 23458 bp, 16 predicted proteins | sample Knorr_S15_td_Bot_FD_77009 | JGI IMG/M metagenome (GOLD analysis project Ga0066376, IMG submission 77009) | Marine microbial communities from Southern Atlantic Ocean transect - Knorr_S15_td_Bottom_ad_5009_LV_A | ecosystem: Environmental > Aquatic > Marine > Oceanic | place: Southern Atlantic...
CTGCCGACCAGTTTCACCATCTCATCTGGGTCAAGTGTTAGGTATTCTGAATGTGGAACAGCCAATACTACTGCATCCATGCCTGCTAGGCTTTTTGTCAAATCTGATTCAATACTCAGACTGGAAAGGCCATCTTGGTTACGGAAGAATTGCTTCTTGCCGTGGGCATCTTCATCTTGTCCTTCAAATTCATCCCAATTCTGGACGTAGGGGTCGTGGACGCTAACCAACGCGCCCATCTCTGTTAACTTTCTAACTACTAATTCTGAACCACTGTAGCGTGTATCTCCTACGTCTTGGCGATAAGATGCTCCACAGACTAGAATTTCTGCACCACCGGTGTTCTTTCCCATGTTCCGAAGAGTATCTCTGGTGATTTCAGCAGCATGTAGTCCCCTTGTATCGTTGATGTCGATTGCGAGCGGTGTTATCTTGAAGATATCATCACTGAAACCAAGGATGTTTCCATACGACCAATATCCTAATCCCCCATCCTTTGGAAGACAATATCCACCAATACCTGGGCCGGGGAAGATCATGTTACTATGGGTCGGTCTCATCTTGATGGCTTTGATGACCTTGGCGATATCGACTCCATTTCTTTCAGCGAAAGTACTCCATTCATCCATGTAGGCAAGGATAGTAGCGCGGTATGAATTTTCCATGATTTTTGTAGTCTCGGACTCGCTTGGTCTATCCATAACGGTTAGTGGGAATTCATCGGTGTTCAGAACCTCGTGCAGGAACTTGGTCACTCTTGCTCTCGACTCCTTGTTAACTCCTGAACAAACTCGCCAGAAATCACGAATTGAAGACACATACTCTCTTCCTGGCATGACTCGTTCGAATGAATGTGCCAGCAGGGGTTCGCTCTCTATTCCACGGTCTTTGAAGGCTTTCTTGAGGATTGGCCATGCAACATATTCGGTAGTACCTGGCGCTACAGTGGTCTCGATTAGAGTTAGGGCATGAGCAGGCTTCTTGTCGCCAATAGTGCGCATTGTTGCTTCTAGCGCCTTAACATCGGCCGTTCCATTGCGGACATTCCCAAGTTCATGCTTAATGTAGTCGCATTGCACATCGACGATAATACAGTCTGCCAACTTTAGGCAATCATTATTGAAAGTGGCAATGAATGATTTCTTTTCACTGATAGTTCGCTGAATTAACTCTGCAACTTCAGGGTCCTCGGCTTCTAATGGGCTGACTCCCGTGTTTAGGATTGGTACCTTCCAAAAACTGCGGACCGACGGTCTTTGACAGCCGATGACGAATTTTCCAGGCACGTCTGCTACGATTGCGGCCATAACAATACCAACGAACCCCATCCCCATTACTACAACGATTTCATCACCGCGTTCTCGGGCTTGGGCTGCTAGTGCCTTGATTTTCACTAAATCTTGTGCTATTTCCTCTTCATTTGGAAGAGGGAATTCTCTACCATCCGGTGCTGTTGAAACTGTGTTGTTCATCTAATCCCATCCCATAGCGGCTGCGTTGCGACCACTTCGTTGTTTTCCGGCGGCGGCAGATATGGTATCAATATTACCGAGAGGATGTAGTTCAGCAGCAAATTCTCTTATGATAGAATTTATTTCTCATCATATCATTGAGTTTGATGTTATTTCCTTCCCATACTTGAAGAAGGGGTTGGCGCTGAGGAGAATCTACTTTGTATAACGATTGACGGAATTTACCCATCGCAGATTATCCGATGAAATATTGGACTTCTCTTCCAAACAATTGAAGAAGGTGATTCGACGGAGGTCTATATTGCAGCATTACTTGCTTTTAACAGATGGACTATGGTGATATTAGTGTATACACGAACCATTACCAGTGAAAGTTGTCTCGATGAGCCATATGATGGAAAGACAGCGCTTCGTCTTGATATTAGAAGGGCATTATTTGTGAATAAGAAACAAGATTCCGCCAAGGCAAAACCATTCAGATTGGGTGTTGCATGGAAAATTTTGGACCCCTTCTTCCATACAATGGTGTATTTCTTTGTATTTACTGTAATAAGATTCAATACCAATGTCGGAAGTTTGATGATTGGAATTGCTATGATACAGACGCTTCAAGCAAACCTAGCGTTTGGCGTTCGAAGTGGAAAAGATTACACCGGTGGTTTGAAAATAGAAAGAATCAGAACTCGAGTAATTGTAATAGCAGACTTATTGCATGTTATTTCAGACTCTCTTTATAGGGCTTCTTCGACATTGATAGTCCTTTTAATACTTGGAAGTTCATTGTGGGCGATCCCTGCAATCCCTCTGCTCTTTGTATTGAATGGATTGACTTGGTATTCAATAGGAAGATCGATGATTTTCATTTCATTTAGGTTCAAAGATTTCGAAAAGTTTGTTTCTTACTTTGGGATGATGATGTTTTTTATGAGTCCAGCATTATACCCTCTAAATATGACAAAAGGCTTACATCGCCAGCTCAATTTATTCAACCCCTTTTCATACTTTTCCGAACCAGCAAGGGCGATTTCTTTCGGCCAAGATTCTTATCAACTTTTAATTCCGTGGGTTGGGGGATTAATTTTTATGATAGTTTCTGCCTTTCTTATTCACGGATTCTGGATGATAGATAAACAGAGATGGAAGTGGTCACCATGGTTTTGAATGATAATAATGTAATCACAGTGAGAGACCTTTCTGTCACCTATCATTCTAGGCCTAAGGGTTTTAAGAGAAAAGGTTCAAATAAGGATGTTCAAGCATTGAAGAACATTTCTTTTAGATTGAAAAAAGGAGAAATAGTTGCTATTCTTGGTAGAAATGGTTCAGGAAAAACAACTTTGCTTCAAGCAATCGCCGGGGGGATAAAACCAGAATCAGGTTCAATTCATACGGAGGGTAGGGTCTATACATTAAGGGGTGCAGATCCAGGTTTGGTCCGACATATTTCTGCTAGAGAGAATGTTAAAATGATGAGTTCTATTTATGGCATATCAGAAGAGGAGAGAGAAAGTTTTGAAGATGGAGTTGAGGAATTTTGTGAACTTGGAGATGCATATGACAGGGATTTCAGTACTTTGTCTTCAGGTATGGCAGGAAGAGTAGGTTTTGGATTTACTACGAGTTTAAAACCAGAAATATTGTTAATGGACGAAACACTCGGAGTCGGAGATGTAGTATTTAGAAAAAAAGCTGAGAAAAAATCCTTAGAATTCATGGAGAGAGGAGAGACAATTTTATTGTCAACCCATTCTTTGAACCTAGCAAAGACAATCTGCAGACGGGGGTTAGTTCTTGAAGAAGGAGAATTAATATTTGATGGTCCTTCAGAGGAGGCTGTTGCAAAATATCTCGAAATAATAGAGACAATTAGTAATTAAATTTTCACAGATTTTTTTCATTTACGAGATGTGATAGTGTATTCTCAAGCACTGAAATTGATGAATTCCAGTTGAGATATTTCACAGCGTCCCTCTTTGCAGATTCTCTAAACTTCTTGAATTCAATATTTTTCATAGCAGATTTTATTGCATCTTTCATAGTAGGCTCGAGGAACAACCATTCTGAATCAAATGCCACATTATTGCCTGCATGTTCAATTCCAGCCACCAATAAACCAGCAGCAGCATATTCAGCTAATTTCAACGGGCTTGCTAAACGCCAAACTTTGTTATCTGGCATAGGTAATAGCCCAATATCAGAATTGATGAGATAAGGAATGACATCTTTATTTGCAATCTGGTCTACAATTTCAATATCATCATGCATATGCCATCTTTTTTTCATTTTTGTAAATAAATCACCATTGCCAATTATTTTCAGGCTGCCGCCAACATCTAAAACTAAGTCTGGCAAATTTCCGACATTACGATTTGAATCGACTTTGCCAACATAGATGAATCTAGTTTTTTTTGTTTTTGTTTTTGTTCCATTGAATTTATCGATATGTGCGCCGGCTGGTAAAATGTCTATATTTGCAAATGAACCGGTTTTTTGTTTGATAAATTCAGCGTGAAGACTGGAAACAGCCATCCCTTGTTTTGCCATTTTCCAAGACCTTTTCCAACCATTCCATTGCAACCTTGCCAAAACCCCAGAGTCAGCAGGAGGGCCTCGGTCAACCAAATACCAAGGTATATTTGATTTTTTCAACCAATTTATAAGGTAAGTTGTAATCCTCCAATCAATCATTATCAGATCATATATTAGATTTATTTTTTTTACAGATTTTGCTACGGATCTTGATTGAAACCCTCTCAATTCAATCCTTTTCAATGCGATATGTTTGAATTTATTATTTGGAGAAGTCTGACCAGGGGATGCCAGTGTAACATCGTGCCCCGCAGCAATTAATCCGTCTGCTAATGCAATTTGGGTTGTTTGGCAAAGGTCCTTTTTCAAGACTCTTCCGCTAACCCAAAGAATTCGCATCTTCCTCAACTCTCCGTCTCATTCATGTTTCATGACCTTGACTATGTGAAAGTCTGTTAATAATTGAAAATAAATGGCTATCACTTTTGGTTCTTGAGAATAGGCTACCAATATTTGACCCATCAACAAAGCCAAAAGATACATTCAAAATGACTTATTATTTGGGCTAACGCAATGGCTTCTGAAAACCCAATCAGGATTCCAAAAGACCAGAGTTTAAAATCAACGATTTCTTCTCAAGAGAGGGAGATATTACGGCTTAAAACATCACCTTCATTTAGAATTGGCTTTCATATCGTAAGGGCTTTTGAAAAACCATGGAGATTATTAGTAATTTGGATTACCTTGCCATTATTGATGTGGAAGGTTGCAAGAGAAAGATGGGGAAAAACACCTCCTGTTTATTCGGGATTGCCAATGCTTGAGGATATCAAAAAGAGAAGATCAATTATTCTTTTTCCGACAAATGGAGTTGGGTTTGGGCATTTCACTAGAATGCTCGCTCTTGCGAGAAAGATTAGAGATGAGAGTCCAGACCTTGAGGTAGTTTTCTTTACAACAATGCCAACTCTTCATATTTTGACAGAAGAAGGTTTCCCTGCTTATCACGTCTCTGGAAGAAGTCACTTCAAGGAGATGGAAGCAGCAACATGGAATACAATTTGTGAAGAGTCATTAGTCAATATTTTTCAAATCCATCGCCCTGTTGCATTCATATTTGACGGTGCATTTCCTTACCGTGGAATGCTCAATTCAATAAAAAACCGAGGTGATTTATTGAGGATATGGATGAAGAGAGGGCAATTAAGACCTGGGGCAAAGAGCATTCCAACTGATTCAGTGCAGCATTTTGATCTTATTATTCATCCTTTAGACGGTATCGATGAGCGAGTTGAATCTATCCGCGGTATTGAATCAAAATCAATTTCCCCAATTACCTTAGTTTCAAAACATGAATTACTCGACAGAATGGTGCTACGGTCCCGTCTTGGAGTTCCAGCAGAGAGCGTTCTTGCATATTTGCAATTAGGAGCCGGCAGAATAAATGACATTGATTCAGAAATCAGAATTACTTTGGATGCCTTGCTAGAGTACCCAGAGGTGCATGTTATCATTGGAGAATCGATGATTGGAAAAAGAATCGAGTTCAAACATGAGAGAGTAAGGGTGCTCAGAGATTACCCAAATTCAATTTATTTCAACAGTTTCGACTTTTCAATCATGGCCGGTGGATACAATTCCTATCATGAGGCAGTAAGGTTTGGATTACCTACTATTTGTTACCCAAATCTCAATACTGGTAAAGATAATCAAGTTGCTCGCGCAAGGATTGCAGAAGAGGCAGGATGTATGATTGTGGTCAAGTATAGGTCAAAGAAAACAATCAAAAACGCTATTGAAAAAATTATGAATGAAGATTACCGGAACTTAATGATAGATAATACCAAGAAACTACAATCAGCGAATGGTGCAGATGAAGCAGCGAAGGATATTATTTCAAGAATTAATAATTTAATAACTGAATAGAATTTTTATTTAAAAAATTAAGACAATTGTGCTTTGCAATTGTTTACGATATTATTAATCCATTCATCATTTGGGAAATGCTTGAGTGCTTCTTCTCCAATTCTAAGACAATCCTTCTTCATATTTGGAATATCCCAATAGGAGCGCATACAAACCATCCAGGAGTCTTTGGACTCAGGTTCCATTTCAATCCACTTTTCATGTAAATCAAACCTCCCTTTTTTCCCATTGTAAAGCATTCTTCCAGTTGACCAACTATGGTAATCCTCAGATTCATTATCAGCCAATAGGAGAGCAAGTCTTGCTTGCCCCATTGTCTGGGATGACAAATACAACCCTTCTGAAATCAAGTTTAAATCTCTCTCGGTAAAACCCGGTATTGAATCTAAATCATCAGAAGATAATTTTAATACATTGATTAGTACATTCCCAACTGCAATTTTCCTTTTGCACTCATCATCTTCAATATTTTTCATTCCAATTACATCGTCGATTAGTCCTTCATCTAGACAAAGCAAACTAAAATCACTTAATACAACATACATATGGGAGAACTCTTGATTCATTATCCACGAATAAAGAAAATCTGCAATAATATCTTTATCATCACTATCGATTAGGAAATTAATATTTGCCTTCATTAACCATCTAAGTGAATTTATTCCTTTCAATGTTGAAGTATCTTTTTTCGGTACGGTTTTATCTCTAATATCTAATTGATTTTGAGGAGATGATTTTAAATTAAACCCTTCAAGAACCCTCTTGCCTAATTTATTCCAAGTATAGTTCCGAGCAAAATCCCTAGACTTTTTTGAGTTAACCTTTGAAAGGAGGTCCTTCCATTGAATATTTATTTTATTTCCAATTATCGGGAGGTCAAATGCCCTAACAGTCGCAGCAAGGTCGGGTTTGATGTATGATCCATAATCATCAAGGACTGGGATAACGACTAAACATCCAGCCATTCCGGCTTCAATAATCGATAATCCCATTGACTCAGAATGTGAAACAATAAAAATATCAGAAGATTTAAACGCATTTACATAAATATGATGTGGGATTCCAGGTGGTCGATAAGTAACGTCGCCTAATTGATCTTCATTTGTGAATTGTCTCAAACTTGAACTGCCGAATCCTAATACTTCAACGCTCTTTTTCCCTTCAGGTAATTCGATTGGGTTATTTGCAAATTTAATGCATTCTTTAATTAACTCAGCAGTTTTGTCTAATTTTTCTTTACGATAATATTTACGGTCGACAAGGATTCTAAATATTGAATCATCTTTTTCTGAATTCCAAATATTTGGGTCAGCACCCCATAAAACTTGATGTTTTTTTTCTTGAAGATTATCAGGAGATAGTGATGTAGCATAGAATCTTATATCTTCAAACCCTATATTTAAATCATCATCCCCCATTTGACCAATTAACCCACCTTTTTTCAACAACTTTTGGATGTTGGTAAACAATTCTTCTCCATAAATTGAGCTTGAATGATTGAGAATTACTAGTGCATGGTCAAATTTTTTGTTTTCTTCTAACCTTGGTGTATTTCCTTTTTGCAGATCCATTACAGATTCCATTTCGACATCTATTCCATGATCTAAAAAAGATTTTGCAATATTTATCGCATATGTTGTTGCCCAATATTGAATCGTAAAACGAGTTAATGGAACAGTGAGGGCTTGAGGGTCAACAACTAACAGCACCCTTGGTTCCCCGAGCATGTAATTGGCACCAATAATACCAGTATATTACTTCTTTTGAAGTGGCAACCACCAAAAAATATTAGAGATAAGATATATGTTATCCTTGAAGCATCTTAATCAATTTCGATTGGGCATTTAAACACTTTTTTGAGTTTAGATGTGCTTCCATATCCCACCCTATTAACTTTCCAATACCAGTTTTGTCCATCCTTCCGAGGTAAAAGTCGAGTTTTTCTGCTAAATGTGCTCTCATCGACGCGGGTACCAATTCCAGTGAGCCATCAAACCAATTCTCTAACCAGCCAATTTCCATTGATTTGCTTAAGACCCGTTGTCCTAGGATATCGATGAATGGGTCCCCTTCAGGCAATCTTTGAACAGCATATGCAATGACATTTTCATGTTTTATTGGTATTTCAATTAAATATTTTATCGCTTCCTTAATCGAGAAAAGTGATTCCATATTTGGGACGGCTTTCGATTCTATTTTCAAAGCAATTCCAAGTAGTCCTTTTCTGAAACACTTCCAACAATCCCAACATGGAACTTGCCATTTTCCTCTGATGCAAGATTGGGCAACATAACCAAGAGGAGCCTTTTCAATGATCAATCTTGTTCCGACTTCACTAACTCCTGCCACAGGGAGTGCCATTGGTATTCCGGCACCAGTGAATAACGTACTCCATAAGCGCCAATGAGACAAGTTCGGATAATCTCGGAATTTACGATGACCTGCACCATATGAACTTTCTAATATTGTCCCAAAGGAAATTGAATTAAGGTTTAACATAGAAGCCAATAAAATTGCTGGAATTGCATTTGCAACATCGGTGGGAAAGCCAACAGGGTCTCTGATGTGTTCAACATCACATTCTATGACCTGCATGTTGAAGCCTAGGAGTTTCAATTGTCTACAAGATTCAATCGCTGCTGATTTATCATAGAGCGAGCCTTTTTTCTCAGGCCTATCCATGAATATTGGTACAGTTGTTGCTGGCATGACAGCAAGAGCAGCTGTTGAATCAGCACCTCCACTGAATGCAAGCCCAGGCGAGGAATCATCAGAGGTATTCCATGCCTCCAACTCCTCATCAACAGGGGAGCATTTGTAACGACTGACAACTTGAGTGGCTTCAAAGAATCGTTTTGAAACCGGCTTTGGGAAAATCATTTCCCCTCTGGTAAATGGATGTACTGCTAAGATAGTGATTAATGCCAAATGATCTGGATGGATTTGCTTAGCATCTACTCCATCTGGGATTTTAATTTTCATTTTACTACCAATTAACTTGTAATGTTCAACAGGATGAACGGGGTCCTCTTTGCTTGGTTTAAATTCAAACTCAATATAACCGTCTTTTATTTGGGTTGAAGTTTTCATATCTTCACCTCACCCTAGGTTATTCCAATACCAATCAATTGAAATTCCCATCCCTGAATTCAAATCATGTTCAGGTTTGTATTTCAAATATTGTCTAGCAGCGGAAATATCCGCCAATGAATGTTTAATATCGCCAGGTCGTTCTTCAACAAACTTGGGATCAACATTTCCAATTTTCGAATCAAACTTCATCAATGAGGAACGAATCAATTCAAACATCTGGTTTATCGTTACTCTTTCTCCGTAAGCAATATTGAAAACCTTTCCAGCAGCATTTATTTCTGCTTTGAACAGCGCATTGATATTTGCTTGAATCACATTGTCGATATAGGTGAAATCTCTGGACTGTTCTCCATCTCCATGAATTGTTGGTGATTGGTGTCTAATTAACATCTTAACAAATTTTGGAATCACTGCCGCATATGCGCCATCTGGGTCTTGCCTTCTTCCAAACACATTGAAATAACGCAAACCAATCATTTCCATCCCATAAAGTTCAGTGAACACCCTTGCATAAGATTCTGAAATACATTTTGTTACTGCATATGGCGAAAGCGGAACCCCTGTTTTTTCTTCCACCTTTGGTAATGTTTCTTCATCACCATAAACAGATGAACTTGAAGCATATACAACTCGCTTGATTCCTTCCTTCTTTGCTGCCCAAAACACATTCAATGTACCATTTACATTATGGTCATTGGTAGCAATTGGGTCTTCAATAGACCTAGGAACCGATCCTAATGCAGCTTGGTGGCAGACGTGTGTGCAACCCTTGATTGCCGCCTCAAGCAATTCTTGGTTTCTAATATCTCCCTCGATAAAAGAGAACCTGTCATTTTGTAAAAGTGATTTGATATTATGTACATGTCCAGTTATCAGATTATCAATACATACTACTTCAGCACCACAGTCAATCAAATATTCGCAAATATTTGAACCGATGAAGCCCGCTCCTCCTGTGACAAGTACTCTTGTTCCAGCGTAAGAATTCTCCATCATTATCCCCCCATGTCAAGATTAGTTATCATATCATCTACTTCACCTTTCCAAGTTTAATTGAATACAGAGGGATGTTCAGCCGTCGAAAGGTTGTAATGAAAAGATATAGGGCATCAGTATGGTCTGGTTTTCTATGCACGCAGTTCTAGCAGAATCAAGATACCCCAAACCGTCTGATTCATCAAGTAAAATAATTGATATTTCTGGAAGGGAAGATTTGGATATATTACCACCGAGTGAGACAGAATTGAAAGAACTGAAGATAAGAGGATTGGATACGGCTGTATCGATGAGGGTTGCTAAAGATACGCTTAATAAATGGGAAGAGTTGCATTCTGAAGACAATATCAATTTATTATACAACGATAAACAATTTACTGATGTACTGAAAATTTACAATACAAGAATATCAGTTTTTCCTACTAACCTTGAATTGCATAATATTGCAATCAGGTCTTTATATTCAATTTCAGAATATAATCAATGTATTGAACTATGTAAAGAAATACTCTTAGTATATTCCGATTACACTGAGGCAAAAAGATTCATTGGCAGGTCTGCCAAGAATATTGGTTTACATGATTTGTCGTGTAAATACTTCGTTGAGATTGCAGACATGGACCCAGATGACATAGATTCTAGAATAATGTTGATAAGACACTATTATAATTCCGAGAATTGGAATGATGTTCTTAAATATTGTAAACAATTAATTAAGTTGAATTCAGATTCAAGGGATGGGCATTTGTTTCTCGTGAGGACATATCAGAAACTAGGGGAGGATAAAAAAGCACTAATACCCGCCAAGAAATTCCATGAATTGGACCGCAATAACCTTGAAGGAATAATAGTATATGGCAAGATTCTCTATAACTTAGGGAGGGAAAAAGAATCAAGAGAATACTTAGAGAAAGCCCTTGAAATTTCACCGAATGAAAAGAGAGCAAGGAGGACTCTTGCACTTGTATACGATAAGTGCAAGGAGTTTGAATTGGCATTGGAATTATTTACAAAAGAATGTGTAGAGCAACCTGATGACTTTAGTAATTGGGAGAAGCGAATCAATACACTTTATCGATTAAACCGTGAAGAAGAAGCGAAAAATTCAATTCCTATGTTGTTGGAGTTGATGGGAGATACCATGGAAGCAAATTTACTTTGCAATTTAATTGCAGATAGTTTTTCTTGGGATGAAATATGTGAACAGATATCTATCAAATGTGATGAAAATTGGGGTAGAGATCCCAATTTTCATTTGAAAATAATTGATTTTAACTTAGAAAAAGGAGATTTGACTTGTGCATTGAAACACATCCAGAAATGCAGAACTCTATGTTTATCCGACAAATCTGTCGATAATTCATTCAACAAAGATGTTGATGAAAGAGAAAGCCGCCTGAGAAAGATGCTTGAGCAAAGCAATACCACAATAACTGAAGTGAAAGAACATCTTTCCAGAGGAGAAACTCTGCTTCAGATTGAGTGTGTTTTGAGGTCAATTATCGAAAAAACTCATGATGTAGAAATAAGAAAACCGCGACAAGGAAAGATAAATGTAGCAATGATAACATCTTCTTTGGGCAGAGGGGGGGCTGAAAGGCAAGTAGTCACTTGCTTGAATGGACTTGATTCTCATTCAAAAATAAGTAAACTTGACCTTTATTGTTACAAGATAGACAACACTGCTGGAAGAATGGATACATATGCTTCAGAAATTGAGGAACTTGGTATTCCAATGCACCAATTTGGAAGTAGATTGGATTGGAATAAGAAATATTCTGACCAAATCCACAACCTTGAACCTTGGAGGCCTTTTCTTGATCAGATTCCGCAACGTATGCGAAGGGATATTGAGCCATTGTATCTGTCTTTTATGAAGACAAAGCCTGATATTGTCCATGCATGGCAAGACCAGACCAACATAACATCTTCTATTGCAGCTTTGATGGCAGGGGTTCCAGGAATCGTTCTCTTTGCAAGGTCACAGAGACCCGATAAAAAAACAATGATGCACATCAGAAATAGGCCATATTTAAGAAAAAGCTATGACGCAATGTTGCAGCATCAACGTGTATTGTTATGTTTAAACAGCAGCGCTGGTTCTAAAAGTTATGCTGAGTGGCTAGGCCGTAAGGAAAAGGAGTTCCCTGTAATTCATAATGGGGTTGATTTTAAATCCATCAGTGATGCAAGTGCTAATGCTGACTTAAGCAAAATTATTAGTAAACTAGGAATTACTAAGAAAGCAATAATTGTGGGTTCTGTATTTAGATTTGTGAAGGAAAAGCAACCTGAGATATGGGTAGAAGCACTGCAGAAAGTGATCGAAAAGCAACCAAATGTTCATGCAATAATAGTGGGAGACGGCGGACTAAAAGATGCAACACAAAAAATCATCAATGAAAAAGGCCTGGAAAAATCCATCCATCTGGTAGGTCAAACCAGAGAAGTTGCGGCTTGGCTGGAAAGGTTTGATTTATTCCTATTGACATCAATGGTTGAGGGATTACCAAATGTTCTTATCGAGGCTCAAGCATTTGGAGTACCAGTAGTATCGACTAATGCTGGTGGAAGTGCAGACACCTTTATTGATGGAAAAACGGGGAAACTTTGTGAATCACATGATCCTGAAGTGATAGCAAACACAGTCCTTTCTTGCATCCAAGATGAAAAATGGTTGGCGATTGCGTCAAAAGCATCTTCAACACACGGCCGAAAAGCATTTGGAACAAAACCAATGTTGAAAAGGTTGATGCAAATTTATGAAACTTCTCTTGAGAGACAAATTAATTCAAAATAAGACCTGTCTGTTTTTCCGCTTTTCCGTCCTAGCAATAACTCTAGCCCAATTAACATTAAGGGATTTATCTTCTGCTTCTCCAACCGTCCGGTGAACCGTTTTTTTCTTATTATATCCGTCTCTTTTATGTGTGAATCCACAGTTGAATCCTACTTTCTGTTGTTGGTCAAATGGATAACCTTCTTTCATCATATACCAATGAAGAACTGATTTATAATTCTGGTTTTTCAATTCAGGCTTGAGCCAAAGGAATTCCTGAACTACGCTCTTGTCTAGAAACGGATATCTGCCTTCAATTCCGTGAGAACCACTGACATATTCTTCTTTCATCAGATATGCACGTTGGGTATTTCCAAAGAAATTCTTCCATGGGAACACAGATTTGAGGTTCTCAGGAAATTCTCCTCCTATGGTACTATGTCTGAAATGCTTGATGCCTCCAAAACCATAGTCTGAGAATATTTCATCAGCACCACTTCCAGAAAGGTAAATGAGTTGACCTTCATTCTTACCTCTGGAACAGATGTGGCCCATACCAATTCCGCCATTATCATCGGTGAGAGATTGTTCTGTGGCTCTGAACACGATGGTCTCAGCAACTTTCTCCATTCTTTTGGCAATAGTATTCTTCATGTTTCTTTCTGCTTGTACTTCTTTGCAATTAATGAACCAACTCTTATTTGTATACCATCCTAATTGCTCATCCAACAATTTCAATGGTAACTCAAGCCTTAATTCCAACTCATCAAATTCTATCTTCATATCAGCGAGTTGGTCTATTTCTCCATTATCTATAGTTAAATAATATTCTTCACAGTTCTTTTTTAAATAACTTCTAGATTCAAGAAATGCTTTCTCTTTCAATTCAATCAGCCTTGGGTCGCTTGTGCTTTTTATTCTAGAAAGAATAGTATCCTTGTTCTCAGAACCTACAATACTGTATGCTGTAAATTCCACATTTTGTTTTTGGAGTTCACACGCGATAGCACCACTATCATATCCGGAGCTTAAGCCAATAAAAATCCCATGTTTAATGTTCTGGGTCCTCTTGGCGATCGCATCCTGAAATGCGCGCTCCCAATCGTTGAAATCAGTCTTATGTTGATTTAAATCGAATTCATAAACTTCCTTTAATTCCTTCAATTCAAGGGTTGAAAGGCTAAGAATGTATGTTGCATTCGCCTCAATCTGTATGATATCAGTGAATCCTAAGCGCTCAATACAGGATGAATAAGATGATAATGCGAAATCTCCATTTTCTCTAGCGAACCAAAGAGGTTTAATAGAAAACACATCTGTTGAAAAGAGCAAAATATCTTTTTCAAAATCGATTATTGCCAAGGCAAACTCACCATCCATCATCTTGACACAATCTGTTCCATGCTTTTCGTATAGAGGAAGGATACAATGACCATCTGAATCAAAATCTCCAAACTCTTGATAATTGTATATTTCTCCATTGAAAAGAGCAACTCGCTGTTCATCATCACTGATGAATGGTTGAGGAGTAGGAGGTCCAGTCATCGACAACAATGTGTGCACGAAATCGATTCCATTCACCTGTTGATGATTAGTCAAGTCTGGACCTCTGAAATGAAGAAATTCAATTACATTTTCCAAATCAGTAATTCGCCTCGAAGTTGCAAGTATTCCACACATTGTTTACATTCCTCCTAAAGTGATTTATCAAACGATGGGTTTGTTCGTCAGAATCCAATCTGCAACCTGCGCAGCACCATTTGGTTTGACAAATTTTCCCCCAGCAGTTTTCATTCTTGCCCTAACATTTTCATCTAACATACGCTCTATTGCGGCTGAAATCACTCTCTCTGGTGAATTATCAGGAATTGAAATGACACAACCACTTTCAGCAGCAAACTCACTCCGAACAACTTGTTGCAGGATTTTTTCATTAACCAAACATAGTGCTGGAATATTCATCATTAACAAATCATTGAGTAGATTATATTCTCCTGTGGTTATGGCGAAGTCAATATCTTCTGGATCGATATTTTGATGAAGAGAGTGTATTTGAACATTATTGTTTCCATTTTTATTGTTGTACTTTCCAAGACCATTACTAAAAATAAGTTTTAATCCCTTTTGTAACGCAAGTGATTCCAAGAATTCCTCAATTTCACCTCTTTCAAGTATTTCAATTCCTAGTTCAATATAAATAACCACTTCATTTTCTCGAACATCAATCTTATATTCGAGATTTTCTTTATTCGCAGGGTCATATAGCAATGGCGTTATTGGGTCGCAATTCACAAGATCACTGTTGAATGAAACAAGGTGAGTATCTTCATTGTTGAAAATATCATTTTCCTGAATGATAACATCGAATTGGTCAATTGATTGAAGTATTGATTCGTTCATCGATTTGATGAATGGTGCTCTATGCATCCAGATTTTCATCATCTTTGAGGGAGGAATTGCATTCAACATACCTCTGAAAGGGTATTTTCCATCGAATAGGAACATGTTTGGTTTGTGGACATTGAAAGCCATTTTCAAGGTTGATTCAATCATGGAGTTCCAAGTTGATGAGCCCATATCCGCGAACTCATGACGCCTGGGTATCGAATAAACAGAGATTCCTCCCGAGACTATAGATTCAGAGAGAGGGTATACCGAAGTAAAGACTATCTCTTGCTTAGGGTTTATTCTCTTCATCATTCTTGCTACCGAGAGAACTCTGAGAAATTCTTTAGAGGTGGGATTATTTGAGGAGAAGAATACAATGCAATCTCGAGTATTGTCTTTTAGTTCAAACGATTCTGGGTTCTCCTTGACCCTCCTTTTTCCATGAGTTAGAAATATTGATACGAGTTTAAATGGAAAAACGGGAATCAACCAAGGCTTCTTCAATGAATTGGTGATTAGGTTGCCGAATTTGAATGAAAACGAATTTCTAATACGATTCAACTCAATAGAATGGTGGCAAGGTGCGAGTTCAGCAGGAAATGCTGACCCAAAGACCTGTTCATCAGAACTCATATTGATTTGTGGTCTGGTTTCCTTCATTTGAGTGTTGCCATCAGTTATTCAGGTCTCGGGTAATAAGCCACTAATTTAGCATTATTTCTTTCAGTTACACTGAGTGAAAGTTATATCTTCATCAACTCTTTGGGAGAACCATGAAACTGATATCTTTTTCATTAGTATTACTTATGACTTTAACAGTTTTTTCGGGTTGTATTATGGATTCTCAAACTGAATTACTTGATACAGATGGAGACGGTTTAATTGATTCAGAAGATGCTGATGATGATGGAGACGGCTGGTCTGACAGTGATGAAGCTGCTTGTGGTTCCAATGGTTATGAACAAGACTCTATTCCTATTGACACTGATCTCGATGGTGTTTGTGATTTTATGGATTCAGACAATGATGGAGATGGGGTCCTGGATTATGATGATAAATTTCCATATGATAGTAATGAATCGAAAGACCTTGACGGTGATGGGATTGGAAACACAAGGGACTTGGATGATGACGGTGATGGCTGGAGTGATGAAAATGAAGTTATTTGCCAAACAAATTCATTGGATATTTCTTCAATTCCTATTGATTCCGATGGAGATGGAATTTGTGACTTATTAGATCCAGACCTTTATGGATTGTTAGATAAATTCAGGTGGATTAGAGAATGGGACAATGATGAAGCAAACCCTGAGTGGTACGGCATGAACATCACAACATGGCAAATGGAGAATGGGGGATGGAGGAAAAACAACTTTGAGGGTTACACTAGTACTTACGATGGAGTGGGTTTCCCAAATTCACATTTTGCAAACCTTGCGACTTTCGCAAACAAAGCAACTACGGGCGAAATAAGGTATCTGTCATTCCAATATTCAGAGTCTGAAAATTTTACAAATAAATCAGCATTTAGAAATGCCGTAGAAAGAGGCATTCAATTCATCATTGATGCCCAACACCCCTCTGGAGGTTGGCCGCAAGTCTATCCTTACGTTGATTGTAGCCCGAGTAATTGCGAATATCACAACTATATGACTTTCAATGACTACGTGATTCCGAGCGCAATCCTCCTCCTTATGGATGTAAACGACAGGAAAACACCATTTAATTCTGATATCGTCGAAAATGTTAATTTCACGGAGATTGAAATGGCCCTAGAGAATGGAATAGATTTTCTAATTGCTTCCCAAATTGTCGTGAATGGAACGCCAACATTATGGGGGCAACAACACGACCCAGAGTCTCTTGAGCCCCTTGCCGGCAGATCTTGGGAACTCCCATGTAGGACCCCAAATGAGTCCTCTTTCGTCGTATCGATACTTCTCAATTGGCCGGAAAGAACACCAGAAATCTACAATGCAACGTGGGGTGCAGTGGATTGGTATGTGGAGAATGCTATTGAAGGAGTAAGGTTTGATCAGAAAAACGGAGTAATCGTTGAAAGCGAAGGTGGACTAATGTGGTACAGATATTACAACGTTAGCGATGACCAGTTCTTCTTGGTGGATTATGATTCAAACAAAGTTTACAACCTAAATGATATACCTGAGGAACAGAGGAAAACATATTCTTGGGCTTATAAATGGGGAGAACGGATAGTTCAGGAAACAGCAAAGATACCAGAAAGTGACAGATTCTAGGACAATAAATGGGAAACTCATAATTTTGGCTCAATAATATAATAGCATTCCATTGTATCATAAACCAGTAGGAAGTTGGTAATTTCCACATTTAATTATTATTGAATATTTTCTTGCGCCTGTAGTTTGTTTTTGTGAAATTCCTCCAGTTCAGGTTTGAGTTCCAACCCTAATTCGGTATACTTCAAAACTTGCCCCCATTCTTTCAGAGCAACCAAACTTCGAACTAGATAGATTACAGTATCAACCTTGGAAAGTTTATCGGATTGCAATAGTATTTTTTCAATTTCCACGGCTTCAGCATGCTTTTCCTTTATCCGTAGACCATGCGCCCTCCGTCTTAATAAATTTGCAGATTTAGGATGGTATTCTAAACCTTTTTTCGCTACTTCAGAGCACTTCAATTTCATTCCTTTATTCCATAGAACTCTGGAGTAAACTTGCCATGATTCTTCATCATTAGGAGATATCTTTGTCCATTGTTCAAGTATTTCCACATCTTCAATCCAATTGTTATTTATAATCCAAGCATCTAGAACACTACCAAATTTCTTCTTCTCCACACCTAAGTTTAGCATAACCTTTCCAGAAAAATAGGATTTGCATTCCAAGAATAGACTTCGAGATAGTTCTTTGAGGGATTTTGCTTTTTTGAAAAATGAATTAATATTTTCAATCTCTGATGCAAGCACTGCAATTTTTACATTGCTAAGATCAAATTCTTCAAGGGTATTATTATCTCCAAATAAATTCACAATTTCTGGCAGTTCAATTTGTTCTGATAGAATTTGAAAAACCCTTGATACAATCTTTTCTGGATTTGGATGCCAATCTAAACATCCTAATAATTGAGCAATGTCCAAATGTTCATTACATAATAGAACACGAATCAGCATATCACTTCTTAGATTGTTTTTACTTGCCATAGAATATTCTAATTCTTTGATTAGGTGTTCAATTGCATGATTTGTAATGTCATTTTGATTATTACCCAAGATACCTATTTGAGTCAGGAAATCAATAATATCTTTTGTATTAAGTGCACTTGAATTACTATTCTTTAATTCCTTTGGTAATTCAGTTAAACAATATGATTCTGAGATTTTAGTGAAGAGGCAAAGATCTAAACCGCCCCAAAACCCATCTATGGAACGTTCTGAAATATATAGGGCGAAATCAAAAGTGTTTTCTCCAGAACGGTGGAAAGTTTCGGTTTTGCAATCAATAACTTCTTCCACTTCCACCGCGATTCCGTTTCCAGTTAAGATTCGAATGATGTAGTTTATTACATCTGCATTTACATCATTCCTTCCCGTCAACGGGGCAAAAAACTCTCTATCTGTTAGAATCAATACCTTCTTTCCTAGGAATTTTTCCTCAATTACCCGTGCATTCAGAATAATTTCACCTCCCATTGGTTGCTGAATAGCGGATAATACCTCGTACACCAGTATTTTCAAAGTCTATGTTTGTGTGATTAATTCTATCATGGGCATCTAACTTTTCAAAAATTTTGTTATCTTTACCATATTTATCAAATCTCAAAATAACGTCTGTCCCACTTAGAACTGTCTCTGCCAGTAATTCATAATCCTGTACTCCAAGGTGTGAACCTGCAGCGTTTATTACAAATATTAACTTATATTGTTGCAAATTAAGTTTTCTATAATCGCAACTATGAATTGTGCAGTCAGAGGAAATGCCTTTCTTAATTGCTTCAGAAAACATCACTCTTCTCTTATCGAATTCACAGAATTCAATATTTTCAAAACCACATTTTTCTAATGCAAAACTAACTTGTCCGCATCCTGCTGCAATTTCTAAAATTTTGGCATCTTTAGAATAACTTTCCCAAATAAAATCTATTATTCGCGCATCATCTAAATCAAAAAAGTCAGACTGTTTAAGTCTAATCGCATAATATCCATACAAACCACTTTCTGTTTCACCCATTGACTTTAATCGATAATCAGCAATTGGAATCAAACCATCATTTGTTATTAATCTAGAATAAATTGGAATTAGATGTCGGTCAAATGCTTCAATGAGCGCACCATCATATTCTTCAAGATAAGAGATGACTTCACTTACAGTCCATTTTTCATAATTTACATCTGCTTGTTCACAAACTGATTTTAGAGTACTGAATAAACGAATCACATCTGGGAAATCATACGGTCTTTCAGCATCATTTTTCCAGAAAAGCGGGTTCATTGTGTGTGCATGAGTCTTAATAAATGCAGTATCACCAATTATTGGAGAGGTTTTTATCCAAAGTGCGATTGTGTCCATGTAGTTTTCTAATGCTTCCATTATTGTTTCATTACCCCATATGTCAATCGAGCAATGTGAAAATGGAATTTCTTGATTCCAAATTAAAAACCTTTTACTTTCTTTAGAAATATTTTCTCCGATTAATTTTATATCTGCTTTTTCTGTATCATATCCTTTTGGAATATTGTTCGGGATTACTGTATGAGGGGCTAAAGTTGTTGAATTGACCCAGGCCCTACCGGCAGGCATTGAAAAATCTCCAATGCAACCATTCCGAATTAATATTTCAATTTCATCATTGACATTGCAAACATCAGTATCCGATGCATTGAGGGCCCAAACGCCATGAAGGAAATGCCATCTATTCAAATCCAGACCTACGATTCGGTGAAGTTCTTGAAGTGAAACTTTTAGGTATCTTTCAAATCTTTCACTATTTGTAGTTGAGGCCTCAAACCCTTCTTTCCAAGGAAGATGGGCCCATTTAAAATATTTACCCGTAGTAACTCCTTCATGGTGAATATGAACTTGGAACTCATGGTTTGTATCCGTTGCCACTTTTCTTACAGCGAATTCATACCTTTCCCAGAATTTATCATCGATTGGCTCAAAATAAAGCATGTCTTTTGTGTCTTCGTCCATAACTTCATGAATTGAAGTTCTGATTGGATGGCTATAAAAAAGAGTCATTTTATCGAAGAAGGGGTGATTGGTTGTTTCTTCAATGAATCTCAAGACCATATCTGCACATTCAGAGGCCGCGTCCCCCCATTCACCCCCACAACTTGAAAAAGGCTCCCAGTGGTCAGTATGGAAATGAACAAACCTCTTTATTCCTCTACTTTTCATGAGTTCAACAAGTTCTTTCATTCATCTCCCCCCATTATAGTACTGCCATTTAACACTTGCATTTAGTATTGACATAATCAACATGAGACCTATATTTTCCTGTTTTCAAAATTAGTAGAGATTATGATGTCACTCCAATCTTGAGTTTTCATGGAACTTACTTCATGCACACCCTCAACAACCTCAGCAACAGCCGCACTTCCCAACACAGGCAACCCACAAGCCTGCGCCTCAAGCACAACCATCGGCTGGCACTCAAACTGTGAAGGTACCAGCAACATAGCCGATTCATTTAGTAACAGCCGCTTCTCCTCCTCGCTAACCCACCCCAGGGCGTTCAACCAGCCCTGACCCGAATAAGGGGTCGCCAATGCATGCGATGAATCAATTCCAGTCATCATCAACTGCAGTTCCGGATTTGTCTTGCGCGCCATTTCTACTGCCTTTATGGCAAGCCCCGCATTTTTGATGGGATCATCCCTTCCCATGAATAAAATTTGATTTTTCTTTCTCTCGACATTTTTCATCCTGATATCTGGGTCAACTGGATTATGCATTATGGTGGAATCACCAACCCATTCTTCGAGCCTATCATGCCAGACTTGAGAAAGGGTTACAACTTCAATTCCGTCCATAGAACAAATCTTCTTGACCTCATCTCCAGCACCCATCCTACAGAATTCATCGAAACGACCACTGTGAATGTGGATTACTACTTTCACTCCAGCTTTCCTTGCCAGTAGTGCAACCCGTTTTTTCCTCCACCAGGAATAATCTGAGGCAGTATGGATATGAACTAAATCTGGAGGATTTGATTTTAATCGCCTGATAAGAGCCTTCCTTGCCTTTCTCCAGCATAGTAACTTCGCTAGATTGCTTCCCTCGACGTGCGTAGCCAAAGTTTCTGCTTTCCAACCATCAGGAGGGTTCTCACTCAATAGACGAATGACCGATGCAATTCCCCCTTTGGTATTGACGGGTCCAACGTGGAGCACCGTCATCACCTCGGACATGACTTCGACGAATCCCTTCGACTTTGAGAATATATGGGAGAGCGCCCTATTGTAGCGAGCATCTCAAGAGAGGATAGGTTGGCCAGAGGCCATGATAGAGGCCCAAGCCACACTGGCATTGGGGGAATTAGCGCTTGCGGGATTGGCAGCCAGCCCATTCATCCTACATCGTTACCGTATAGCAAAATGGCTGAAACTCAAGCCTCTAAAACCATCTTCAATTGAAACCAAACTAAAGATGACACTCATTCTACCGGTGTGGAATGAAGAGGAAATAATATTGTCAAAACTTGAAAACCTTGCAAGTCAAGAATATCCTCGTAAAGACTTGGAATTACTCATTATCGATTCAGCATCTACAGATGAGTCGATGCCGATAGTGAAATCCTGGCTAAAGGAGAAGCCAAAGGCATTTCCAAATCACAAAATAATCGAGATGGAAAAGAGGTTGGGCAAAACTGAAGCCATTCGTCGAGCAATAATCGCTGCAGATGAAAAAAGCGAAGTCATCGTAATGACTGATGTTGATGCAACATTTCCTCCCGATTCATTGAATAGATTGGCATCTTGGTTTTCAGACCCAGGAATCGGCGCAGTAGGTGGAACCCCACAGCGTAGTTCTGTAGAAGAAAAGGCCCATACCGAGATGGAATCTACCTATCGAGATTTATTCACCTTACAGAGAATAGCCGAGTCTCGAATTGACAGCACCCCCTTTCTCGAAGGCTCTATTGCTGGTTTCAGGCGAAGTATGGTGGATGCAGATTTATTGAATGTGTATTCAAATGCTGATGATTCACAATTAGCAACTATGGTCAGGCTGAGGGGTGGAAAGAGCATTCAGGATAGCGAATTATGTTTTGATGAAATGACCCCACCTAGCAGTGCTGGGCGGAGGTCTCGTAAAACCAGAAGGGCACAAGGCCTGTGCCGCCACTTGTGGAGGAACCGCAGTGCTTGGTTCAGTAAGCAACATGGAAAGTTTGGCTCAATCATAGGCAATCAAGCGATGATGCATCTCATTGCACCGTGGCTAGTCCTGATGGCTGTTTTACTTGGAATAAGTAGATGGGTTATTCAAATACAAACTGGAAGTTATTTTGAAGAATGGTATTTGGTATTATTAATGATTGAATTGACTATCATCGTTGCTTGGCTTGGTGTCATATTCAATCTAAAAATCAAAGGAATTGGTTTCTTACAGATGTTCCTTGATTCAATGACTAATTTGATGATTGCTCAATTCCTCATCTTGAGGGGTAAGAGTTTGCATGTTTGGAATAAACCTGAAAGAGGCTGATTGCCGAGATTTGATTTATTAAATAGTGCTTTTTTGGGTAACGAAAAAAAGCCCCCGAAGCGGCCGAAGCCACCCCGAGGGCGCCGTATTCAGAGTTGTGCTACTGCTCCAACTCTGTCTTCTGAATTTGCGTGTGTATCACTATGTTCTTTGCTTGCGCTCAGATCATGTGAACAGCAGCGGACATAACGACGTCGCCGTTGTTCTTTACACGAACAGTTAGTGTGCAGTCTTTGTCGCAGAAATTGCCACCAGTGTCAGTAAGGATGATTGTCTCTCCCTTCTCCCAGCTGGTTCCGTCTGCTCCACCGTGTTGGCTAGCAGCACACTGTCCGCCTGACAAGTCAGGGTTGTCACAAGTTACTGGTACGCTGTCCTTGATGATCTCAATCTGGACAAGTGCCCAGTCAAGGTCGGCTCCGTTTCCGAAGGTCAAGGTCATTAGACCTGCATCATCTTCTACATCATCAGAGTGGTCACCAGCGGTTAGCACATACATGCTTGGTCCAAAATACCAATCTCCGGTAGAAACTGTCATCATCTGAACCGTAGATAATGAATCATCATCAGTAGCGATAAAC
>Ga0066376_10001402_pt1 | contig 23446 bp, 24 predicted proteins | sample Knorr_S15_td_Bot_FD_77009 | JGI IMG/M metagenome (GOLD analysis project Ga0066376, IMG submission 77009) | Marine microbial communities from Southern Atlantic Ocean transect - Knorr_S15_td_Bottom_ad_5009_LV_A | ecosystem: Environmental > Aquatic > Marine > Oceanic | place: Southern Atlantic...
AAATTGGGCTACCCAGTTATTCTAATAAAAGGCTATCGCCATGGCAAAGCCGTCCTCCCCGACCCCATCCTCTGATGCTTTCACGCCGATCCGCAACGTACGGCTTTACGAAACCATCATCGAACAGATTGCCGCCCTGGTCGAGGATGGCCAGTTGCACAGCGGCGACCGCTTCCCGACGGAACGCCAGCTTCAGCAAAAGTGGCGGGTCAGTCGCCCGGTGCTGCGCGAAGCCTTCCGGGCGCTGGAGATGCAGGGCATCGTCGAATCCCGGCCCGGCGGCGGCCGCTACCTGAGGGCCGAACGCATTCCCCACCCGGACGAATTTCGCAGTTTGCGGTTATCTTCGGACCGGGAAACCCTGCTCCAAATCTGGCAGGCCCGCGAAACGGTCGAGGTCAAGGCGGCGGGACTGGCGGCGGCCAATGCGTCGCGCGCCCAATTGGCGGCGATCGGCCGTCCACTGAGGATGCTGGAGACCATGACGCCCGACGCCTACCGCAGGGGTGACGTCAACCATGACTTCCATACCGCCGTCGCCCGGGCGTCGGGAAACCCGGTGCTGGAACAGGTGATCCTGGACCTGTTGGGCCGTTTCAACGAGGCCGGGTTCAAGGACCTGCCGCCGGCGAAGGATTGGGACGGCCTACAGGCCGATCACCAGCCGATTTATGACGCCATCGCCTCGGGCGATCCCAAGGCGGCAGCAAACGCCATGACCAACCACTTCAAAACCCTCCACGAAACGCTGGAAGATTAATCGGGCAATACGCTAGGCGCAAAGGCGTTACGCATCCACGTACTCGTAGGGATAATACCAGGCGAGGTCTTCGGATCCCTCCATATTGATCCGATCGACTTCGCACTTGGAGAGAATTTTGGTCACCCCATCCGGATTGTCCATGATCGGGAGGCGAAGGTTAATTTTGTGGGCGACCGTACCGAAATCGGGTCTTTCAATGGTCGCTAAAAAAAGTTTAGGACAACGGCCTTCGATTACGGCATCAAGTTGTTTATTGCGAACCTGATGAGATGCAATGATCGGATGCTCTGACATGCGAACTCCCGTCCGGTCGAGTCCGAATAATTTTGTCAACCCGACGCCCCAATACCGGTAATAAAATTCCTCGCCGCCATCCAGGACATCCACAACCGACGTCGTACTCAACAACGGCCATGGAATTTTCATGAAATTCACATCATGCCACATTGGGGCCGGCCGCTCGGCGCGCCAATCATTCCAGATCTCCAACATCTGGATCATTTCGGGCACTTCCAGGGATTCAATCGGCAGTTCCGCCACCCTGGTGGCATGAACTTTTTGTTCAGGCATCTATTTCTTTCTGCATATAATAATATGCAGAATAGTAGCAGAAGCGTGTTCTGGCTAGGAGGACAAATCCGGCTTATCTCCCGGCACCGGGTATTCGCCTCCCACGGCGGCGTCGTCGAGGGGGAACGCATGCTCGTCAGCTATTTCCAAAAGCCCAAGGGCACCGGGGCGAGAATGCACACGCACCCTAACGAACAATTCAATTTCGTCCTCAAGGGGACGCTCCATGGCAGCGTCGACGGCCATGATTTTGTCGCGGCCCAAGGGACGCTGATCTACATTCCCGCCGACACCCCCCATACAATTTCCGCCACCCAGGAGGAGGACGTAATCTTTCTGGCTATCAAGGACCTCTCCCACGGCATCATCGGCACGGCCGTGGACGGCACCATGGATGGGGCCCTCTATGATCCTGGTTTCGAGCCTGGCGCTACAAAGGCGTAAATTAGCCCGCTTCCAAAAAGACTCTGATGGCGGTGGCCACCTGATCCCGGTGGGCGGGGCGGTAAAAGTCCTCGATCACGTGATCGGCGTTCACCTGATTGCGCAGCCAGGTTAATTGCCGCTTGGCAAAATTGCGGGTCGCCTGCTTGGCGGTGTCGGCGGCTTCATCCAAGCTGATCTCGCCGTTCACCTGGCGGCCCAGTTCGGGCACGCCAAGGGCCTTCATCGCCGGCAGGCTGGCGTCCAGACCCAATGCCATTAGCGCTTTCACCTCATCGATGGCGCCGTTTTCCAACATCGCCTCAAACCGCGCCTCGCAAGCGGCATAAAGGTCTTCGCGGCCTGGCACCAATGCAATAGTCAGGAACCGGGCTTTCAACGACGGGCCCTTTCCCTCCTCCTGCCAATGGGCCAGCGATTTACCGGTGGCCCGGACCACCGCCATGGCGCGGGTCAGGCGTTGGCTATCGCCGGCAGGCAGGCGTTCGGCGGCATCCTCGTCCAGTTTCGCCAATTCCTCTCGGAACGCTTCGCCGCCCAGTTCATCGTAGAGAGCCCGCACCTCATCGTTGATTGCGTCGGGAATTTCAGGAATTGCCGCCAGTCCTTCGACCAAGGCCCTGATGTACATGCCGGTACCGCCAACGATCAACGGCAGCCGCCCTTCCTTCCAGGCGGTTTCTATCTCGGCTTCGGCCAACGTCAGCCACCGCCCGACGGAGCAGATTTCAGAGGCCGGTAATACCCCAAACAGCTTATGCGGCGCCCGGGCTTCCTCATCGTCGCCGGGCCTGGCGGTCAGGACCCGCAGTTCCCGATACACCTGCATGCTGTCGGCATTGATAACGGTACCGTTGAATTCGGCCGCGATATCCAATGCCAACGCCGTTTTTCCACTGGCCGTGGGCCCGGCGATAATGACAACGGGATTAACATCCATCACGGCATCCGCCTCAACGATTCAAGGAATTATAAATTTTTCTGTTTACAAACTATGTCCTTCGTTTATATTTAACCAAATGGTTAAATATAATGAACCCGCCTTGGACGCCACTTTCCACGCCCTCGCCGATCCGACCCGACGCGCCATATTGGCACGGCTGTCGTTGGGCCAGGCGTCGGTGGGCGAACTGGCGGACCCTTTTGAGATATCACTGCCGGCCGTTTCCAAACACCTGAAGGTCCTCGAAGGCGCCGATTTAATCACGCGCCACCGCGATGGGCGGGTGTCGCGCATGGAATTCAACCCCGACGCCATGATGGGCGCCGTGGACTGGATCACCCATTACAAGAAATTCTGGGAAAGCCAATTGGACAGGCTGGCCCGCTACCTGGATGAAACCAAACCAACAGGAGAGGATACCAATGCCACAAACACAAAAGACTGATGCGGTTGATCAGAACCCGGTGCTGCGCATCACACGAAACTTCAACGCCCCGCCGAAACGGGTATATGCCGCCTTCACCAACCCCGGCGATTTAGAAAAATGGTTCGGACCGGAAGGTGTAAACTGCATCGTCCACGAAATCGATCCGCGCCCCCGCGGCGCCTTAAAGAAAGCGCCCGAACAGGCCCAGCCCTTGTCGAAGGGAAACCGGCGGCATAGGGTTTGGCATGGAAACCGTCCTGACCCTCATCGCCCCTGAAGGCAGCCTTGATGATGTCTTTATCGCCGCGGCGACGGAGGCCCTTAACCGTCTTGGCGCCAAGACGTCCCCACCCGATTGGCTTTCACCCGGTGAGGCCTGCGACATTCCCTGTCAGGGATTGGCGTCCGAGGACGTGACACAGGCCGTGCGTGATGCGTTAACGCACGCGCCGGTGGATCATTGCTATGGGCCGTCAGAAGGGCGGCGCAAAAAGATTCTTGTCGCTGACATGGATTCCACCATCATTTTGTCCGAAACCCTGGACGAATTGGCGACCCTGGCCGGCAAAGGCGAAGAAATCGCCGCCATCACCACGCGGTCTATGTTAGGCAAGATCGACTTTCATGATGCACTGCGGGAACGGCTGGCGATCCTGAAGGGGATGCCGGAAACATTGATTGAAGAAACCTTGACGGGGGTTACGCTCACCCCCGGCGCCGAAACCCTGGTTCGGACTATGGCCGCCCAAGGCGCCCACACCGCCCTGGTGTCAGGCGGGTTTACGCCTTTCACCGAAGCCGTGGCTGAGAGGACCGGATTCCATGAAAATTTCGCCAACCGATTCGATTTCAAGGACGGACGCCTCAGCGGACATACCGTCCCGCCCATCCTCGGTCCCGAAGCCAAGCTGGAAACGCTGAAGCGGCTCGCCGGTGAACGAAACATCCCAATCACAGAAACCCTTGCCATCGGCGACGGCGCCAACGACGTGCCGATGATCCAGGCCGCCGGGCTTGGCATTGCCCACCGGGGCAAGCCCGTCACCCGGGAGCCGGCAGACGCCCGCATTGATCACACCGACCTGACGGCGGCCTTGTTCATGCAGGGATACCGGCGGGAAGATTTCGCCGGTGGTTAGGATCAGGGTTTAAAGCAAATCCCGAGCAAATGGACCCATTTGCGACGACGAATTTGCGGTTATATAAAAGCCTAGCTCTTGTCGATACGGATGGCGACGAAACGCAAGCCCCTCTGGCCTTCTAACAACAGTAATACGGATTTGCGTCCGGCCTTTTCAGCCTCGGCCACTTTTTCCGCCACATCAGAGGGGCCGCTGGCCTCTTGCTGGCTGATTTCAACGATCACATCACCGGGCCGGATGCCCTTTTCGGCGGCCGGTCCATCGGCTTCGACTTTGATCACGATGACGCCCTTGGCATCCTTGTCGAGAGAGTACTTATCCCTGAGGCCTGGCGTGATGGAAGAAAGCTTGAGGCCCAATTTCTTAACTAAGCTTTCCTTGCCTTTCTGCTTGTCGCCGGTTGTCCGGGAGGCGACTTCGGTGGCATCATCAAGCTCTTCGACCTTGGCTTCTAAGAAAATCATCTTGTTGTTTCGCCAGATTTCGATGGAAACCGATTTGCCAACTTCGGTATCGGCGACAATCCGTGGCAGGCTACGCATCTTATCAACCTTCTTGCCATTGAATTTCAGGATCACGTCACCGGGTTGAACCTTGGCCTTTTCCGCCGGGCCGTCTGGAATCACATTGGCGACCAGGGCGCCTGCGGGGTTCTTAAGACCGAGAGTCTCGGCGATTTCTTCCGTCACCGTCTGAATATTGACACCCAACCAGCCACGCTTAACCTCTCCGTGTTTGATCAATTGGCTGATCACCGATTCAGCGACGGAAGACGGAATCGCGAAGCCGATACCGACGCTGCCGCCCGACGGCGAGAAGATGGCGGTGTTGATGCCGATCACTTGGCCCTTCAGGTTGAACATCGGGCCGCCCGAATTGCCCCGGTTGATGGAGGCGTCGGTCTGGATGAAATCATCGTAGGGACCGGAATTGATGTCGCGGCCGCGCGCGGAAATGATGCCGGCGGTCACCGTGCCGCCGAGGCCGAAGGGGTTGCCGATCGCCATGATCCAATCGCCGACCCTGGCAACAGTAGAATCGCCGAATTTTACCGCCGTCAGCTTGCCATTCTTCGACTTAACCTTGAGGACCGCAAGATCGGTCTTCGGGTCGCGGCCGACCAGTTCCGCTTTCAGTCGCGTGTTATCATGCAGAATGACGGTGATTTCATCGGCGTCCTGAATGACGTGATTGTTGGTCACCACGTAGTTTCCGTCGCGGATGATGAACCCGGACCCCAACGACGTCGCCTTGCGGGACCGTCCTTGGGGTTGATTACGGTCAAAGAAATCCTTGAAAAAATCCTCAAACGGCGATCCCGGCGGCAATTTTGGAAGTTCCATGCCACTACGGCCTTCGATTACCTGGGTGGTCGAAATATTGACCACAGACGGCAACAACTGGGCGGCCAGATCGGCAAAGCTTTCAGGCGCGGTCTTGGCCTGGGCCAAGCCGGAAGCCATCAACAAGCTCAGCATCAGCAGCGTGGCCAACAACCAATTGGGCCTGGACGGGACCCTGGACAATGCGGGGACGAGGTTCTTCATATCGTATCTATTCCTTAATGATGCAGGCGGCGCATGGCACCTTTGCCTGCGATTTAATCCTTTCGGTGCGCCAATTCAAGCGCGTCAGCCTTTACTTAATGCCCAATAATTATGGTCGAACAATGGCCGCTCTTGGGCAATTCATTGGCATCGTTCACAGCCGCGTTATCCCTGCACAAGCCAGAGAATAATAACCCCGGCCACCGCCGCCCCGATTCCGGCGCCCCGGATGCTGCCCGTCGGTTGAACCATGACCATGGCCATCATTCTTTTCATGGCCTCGGGGAACAGGGCATAAATGATCCCCTCGATGGCGATGGCCAGGCCCAGGGCTGCCCAAAGGACATTAATCGGGTCGTCCATAAACCCCTCCGATCCCCAAAAATCCGGGCCGCGCTACTTCCTTGGCTTGGTGCCGAAGAAGCGGAAAAACTCGGAATCCGGGCTCAACACCATGGTTGTGCCTTCGCCCAAGGCCTCGCCATAGGCTTCCATGGACCGGTAAAAATCGAAGAATTCGGGATCCTTGCCGAAGGCGTCGCCTAAAATCTGGTTGCGTTTACCTTCGCCCTGGCCGCGCAGGATTTCCGACTGGCGTTGGGCTTCGGCGATGATGATGGTTCGCTCCTTGTCGGCCAGCGCCTGAATTATCAGCTTCTTCTCCTCGCCCTCGGCGCGAAGCTGGGCCGCATCGGCGACGCGGTCGGACCGCATCCGGTTATAAACCGATTGCGCCGTTTCCTCGGGCAGGTCGGTGCGGCCGATGCGGACATCGATGACCTCGGTGCCGAATTCGGCGGCCTGCGCTTTCATTTGACTGGAGATGACGCCCATCACCTGGGCCCGTTTTTCGGTCAGCATATCGCCCAAAAGGATTTTGCCGATCTCGGCGCGAATGGCGGCGTTAAGCCGGTTGCCGAAGACCTGGCGGAAGTTGGCGTCCGAACCCGCCCTTTTACGGAATTCCAACGGGTCGACGATCTTGTACCGCGCGAAGGCATCGACGTTGATGCGCTTCTGGTCGAACAGGATCACTTCCTGCACCGGCGGGTCCAAATCCAAAATTCGCCGGTCATAATATTCGACGTTCTGGACGAACGGCAATTTGAATTGCAGGCCGGGGGTCGGGATCGTCCTGATCGGGTTGCCGAATTGCAGGATCAACGCCTGTTGCGTCTGATGCACCGTAAACATCGAGCTGTAAGCGATGACGCCAATGACGATCAGCACCAGGCCCAAGATAGTGAGAACTGTTTTTTTCATTAGTTTGCCCCTCCCTGGCGTTTCCGAAGTTCCGGCAACGGCAGATACGGCACCACGCCGGTGCCACTGGCGCCCTTGTCGATAATCACCTTGTCGGCGCTCTTTAGAATCTGCTGCATGCGCTCCAGGAACAGCCGCCTTGTGGTCACGTCCTTGTTGTCCTTGTAGGTATTGTACACCGATAAAAAGCGCTGCGCCTCACCATCGGCCTCCTTCACGACTTTTTCCTTATACGCCGCCGCCGCCTGGATGATGGTCTGGGCCTGGCCCTTTGCCTTGGGAACGATATCGTTTTTGTAGGCCGTCGCCTCGTTGATGGAGCGTTCCTGGTCCTGGCGCGCGCGTTGCACGTCGTGGAAGGCGTCAATGACTTCGCCCGGCGGATCGGCTTTCTGAAGCTGGACTTCGGCGATGGCAACACCGGTGCCGTAATCATCAAGAATTTGTTGCAACAGCGCCCGGGATTTCTGCTGCACCTGCTGGCGCTTGCCGGTGGTGGCGTCTTCAAGCCCCATCTGGCCGATGATTTCGCGCATCGCGCTTTCGGCGGCGATTTTGATGGTCGCCTCGGGATCGCGGATGTTGAACAGGAAAGCCGCCGCGTCCTTGATCCGCCATTGGACCACGAAATCGATATCGATAATGTTTTGATCCCCGGTCAGCATCAGGCTTTCCAGCGGCACGTCGCGGGCCCCGGAGCGTCTGGAGCCTTCACCGAGACCGCGGAACCCGATGGTGATGGTGTTGGTGCGTTCCACATTGGGCTTCAGCACTTCGCCAATAGGCGCGGGAAACCAATAATTCAGCCCCGGCGTGGTGTGCTTAACGAATTTTCCGAACAGCAATTCGACACCCTGCTGGCCCGGATCGACCCGGTAAAAGCCGCTGGCGCCCCAAAGCACGACAACTGCAATCACAATCAGAATGAGCCCACGCATGCCACCGGCGCCGCCGGGCAGGAAGCTTTTTAATTTGTCCTGGATGCGGCGAAGTATTTCCTCGATATCCGGAGGGGTCGGGCCCTTGGGGCCGCCGTCGCCGCCATTGCCGCCGCCACCGCCCCAGGGGCCTTGGCCGCCGCCTTGTGAATTCCATGCCATGGTTATCCGTCCCTTTTATCGCTGATAAAATAATAGATGAAAGCTTGTAATTTCGGTTTCGTGCGTTACTTCCTATATCGAACGGGGTTGCCTTACAAGCCAGCCTTGCACCCCGAGGCACATTAGGCCGTCGGGGGCTTAATTTAATATGTTTTGTTTTTTGGAGTTTTAAAGGATGGCCGGCGTTACCGAACAAGAAATTCTCGATGCTCTCGCAAAAGTGACCGAGCCGGAATCCGGTAAAGACATCGTCAGCGCGGGCCTGGTCAAGGGTTTGCAGATCAAAGACGGGCATATCGGTTTCTCCATCGAGGTCGATCCGAAACGGGGCGCCGAGCTTGAGCCGATGCGAAAATTGGCCGAAGAGGTCGTCTACGACATCAAGGGCGTGATTTCAGCGACCGTGGTCCTGACCGCGGAAACAGCACAGGGTGGCGGCGCCGGTGCCCCCGGCGACAATGCCCCCGGGGGCCCGCCGCCGGGCGGACCGGCCCCAAAAATCGGCACGCCGGACCTGTTGCCGGGTGTTAAATCCATCGTCGCGGTGGCCAGCGGCAAGGGCGGCGTCGGCAAATCGACGACGGCCGTCAATCTGGCGCTGGGACTGGCCGCGGCCGGGCACAAGATCGGCCTGATGGATGCCGATATATACGGACCGTCGATGCCCCGCATGATGGGGATTTCAGGACAGCCTTCCTCATCGGACGGAAAAAATCTCGACGCTATGGAAAATTACGGCATCAAGGTTATGTCCATGGGTTTCATGGTCGAAGAAGACACCCCGATGATCTGGCGCGGACCGATGGTGCAATCGGCCCTGGAACAGATGTTGCGCGACGTCAATTGGGGCGAACTTGACGTGTTGATCGTTGATATGCCGCCCGGTACCGGCGACGCGCAATTGACCATGGCCCAGCGGGTGCCGCTGACCGGCGCCATCATCGTCTCGACCCCCCAAGACATTGCCCTTCTGGACGCCCGCCGGGGCCTCAACATGTTCCGCAAGGTCGATGTGCCGGTGTTGGGCCTGATTGAAAACATGAGCTATTTCACCTGCCCCCACTGTGGTGAGCGCTCCGAAATCTTCAGCCACGGCGGCGCCAGGGCCGAAGCCGATAAGCTGGGCATGGACTTCCTCGGCGAAATCCCTCTCCATATGGACATCCGCAAAACCTCGGATTCCGGCAGACCCATCGTCGTTTCGGACCCGGACAGCGAATACGCCAAGGCCTATCGCGCCATTGCCGATAAAACCTGGGACAACATCCAACAAACCATAGCCCAGCAAGCCGCCAAGGCCCCGAAAATCGTCGTTCAATAACCGTTCGCCGGCCCCTATCCCAAATGGGTTAGCCCCTCGGTAGCCCTCGGCACCTTTTTCGCCCACCATTATTAGCCATGGTAGCAAAACACCGAGGAAATCCGGCCCGGTTAGCCCTTGCCCTGTTCGCTGCCTTATTTGTGGGCGCGGCAGGGGCGATGGCGGCTGAAATGGTCAAGCCGTTACCGGGCAAGGACTGCAAGTGGGCACGGGTAGCGCTCGAGAACGGGCTCCCCTTCGGACCCGGCTTCCGGCGTCTGGAGGTCGAATTCCCAAAAAACAAACGCGGCATCGAAGGCCACGTCTGCCGGCTGTTGACCATGGGCACCGGCGCCCATATGGAAGGCTACGGCATCCACTCACTCAAGGACATGCGCTCCAAGGTCATGCAGGCCTTGAAGGGGCGGGTATGGAGGAAACCGCTGAAACCGCATTGTTTTCGGAGAAATCCAAGCACGGTCGCGAGACCTTCGCGCTGTATAAGGACAATGCGCTCTGCGTCACCACCATCGTCGTCGGCCTGGTCAATGGCGCCACTCCGGCGGCAGTGGCCATCAAGGACGGCAAGGTGATGCTTTCCAAGGTCATGCCCTACCAACGGGAATGGTGGGTATCGGTCGATTGCTTCACCATGCCCAATAAAGCCCAGGTCGAAGCCCAGGCCGATATTGGGGCTGACGTTGGCGCTGACGTTGGCGGAAATTTTGAGGGTGAGGTCAGCCTCGAAGCCATCAAGGAACTCGAAGCCGAAGCCGCGAAATAGCGCCCGGCAACGATTCAAGCTTTCCTATCCAAAATAACGAAGCTGTAGGCGGGGCCGCCTTCTGATTCCGGCTCGCGGTCCTGGCGGTCGGTTTCCGCCCAATCATCGGGGTTGAATTCCGGGAAATAGGCGTCTCCGGGCAATTCCCGGTGGACTTCGGTCACGTAGATGCGCCCGGCCCCGTCGATGGCCTGGGCGTAGATTTCCGCCCCGCCGATGACGAACACCTCATTCGGCCGGTCTTCGGCGCCCCACAATTCCTCGAACGCCCTCGCCTGGGCCAGCGCCTCGTCCAGGCCGTAGACGACATCGGCGTCTTCGGCCTCAAAACCGGTTTCGCGGGTGACGACGATATTGGTGCGGCCCGGCAGGGCGCTTCCGATGGATTGATACGTCTTGCGGCCCATGATGATGGGATGAGCCATGGTCACTGCTTTGAAGAACTTTAGGTCTTCGGAAATCCGCCACGGCATGCCGCCGTCGAGGCCGATGACGCGCTGTTCAGTCATTGCGACGATCAGGGAAATCCGCATCAATCAGGCCCTTAAACGGCAATCGGGGCTTTAATGTGAGGATGGGATTCGTAGCCGTCGAGCCGGAAATCGTCGTAGGCAAACCCGAAAATATCGGTGACGTCCGTATTCAGGGTCATCCGCGGCAGGCCTAAGGGGTCGCGCTGCAATTGCAGGTCGGCCTGTTCGAAGTGGTTGGCGTACAGATGCGCGTCGCCGAAGCTGTGAACGAAATCACCCAGCTCCAGCCCCGCCGCCTGGGCCACCATCTGGGTCAGCAACGCATAGGACGCGATGTTAAAGGGCACCCCTAAGAACACGTCGGCGCTGCGCTGGTAGAGCTGGCACGACAGCTTGCCCTCGGCGACATAGAACTGAAACAGGCAGTGGCACGGCGGCAGCGCCATGTCGTCGACATCGGCGACGTTCCAGGCGCTGACGATGTGGCGGCGCGAATTGGGATTGGTCTTGATGGCATCGACGACCGCCGTGATCTGGTCGATCTTATCACCACTAGGCGTCGGCCATGACCGCCATTGGTGGCCGTATACCGGCCCCAGTTCGCCGTTTTCATCGGCCCAATCGTCCCAAATCGAGACGCCGACGGCGTTCAAGTCCTTGACGTTGGTGCCGCCGTCGAGGAACCACAAAAGCTCATGGATAATCGACTTCAGGTGCAGCTTCTTGGTCGTCAGCAACGGGAACCCGGCGTTCAAATCGAACCGCATCTGGTAGCCGAAGACGCTCTGCGTGCCGGTGCCGGTGCGGTCGCCCTTAAGCGCGCCGTCGGTGCGGATATGGCGAAGCAGGTCGAGATATTGTTTCATCGTATACTGTAACCCGTTGCGCGCGAAGATCCGAGAATCACCAATTTTACCCCACCCCGTCGGCGGGGCAAAGGGCGGGGATTGTAAGGGGCGATCCCGGAATTGGGGAATAGCCGCCGGAATTGTCACCGGCGGAGCAACAATGTCCGCTTACCCCCCGAAAGCAGACATTTGCGATAGCCCTAAACCGGGCCGCAGGCCCCCTTGACTCTTCCAACGAATGTTCTTTATATGTTCTAGTTATAACCCATGCTCTTTGATATCGTGAATAGGAGCTTTTCTTGTTCGTTCCGACGGATATGCCGTTGCCGGGATGGCGGGCGAAAGTAATCAGGGTTCTTGGCTTCAGGGCCGGCTTTGGCGCGCCTTTTTGACAAAAACAGGACATTTCAGGATATTTCGGGACATTTCTATGGGATTTTCCATAATACTGGGCGGTCGTTGAAACAGGCACTTCCTCCCCCCTTGCAAAAACCCCTTGGGAATCCCTATATTAGCGGTGCCGGCTTGCCGGCTATGGCGATAAACGCCTGACGGAATAAGCGTTGCGGACCCGGGGGCAGTACCCGGCGCCTCCACCAATTTCCTTCCTTGCCCGCCTGGGGCAGGGAATTCGCGGGGGCGAAATAGGATCGACGTGCGTAGTAAAGGTTAGGTTTTTGCTCGGTGAGGCACCACCGTTATCGGTCCACAAAGCAATAGTTGCTAATGATAACTATGCTCCGGTTCGTCTCGCCGCTTAATGCGGTCGGATGATCCGATATCTATAGTCCTCGGGATTTAGCATCCCGGGGCGGGGTTCGGGAGGCACCTGGCAACAGAAGCCTCCCACTTTAATTGCCCATCCTTAGACGTTTAATATATCTTTCATGGCAGCCAGCGACGGGCTAGAAAGGATACATGGACCAGGACCCTTTCCAATATGACATATGGATCGAGGAGGCTCTCAAGGGCGTTATCCGACGGTCACTGGATTACGCCGCCGAGAACGGCCTGCCCGGCGAGCATCACTTTTATCTATCCTACCGGACCGATGTCGAAGGCGTCGAAATTCCCGCGTACCTGAAAGTCGAGCACCCGGAAGAAATGAGCATCGTCCTGCAACACCAGTTCGATGAATTGATCGTCAACGAGGACGCCGTCTGGGTGACGCTTAAATTCAGGGGCAAGCCCGAACGCCTCCGCATACCGTTTGAGGCGATGGTGTCCTTCGCCGACCCGTCGGTAAACTTCGGCTTGCAGTTGAAAATGTCCAACGAGCCGGAAAGCGAGCTCCATTTGGATGCGTCGGCGGCGCAGAACTTTGATGCCGATGTTCTCGGCGCAACCGACGACAAGGCCGAAGACGGGGACGCCCCGGCTGTTGGTCAGGCAACGGGTGAAGTCATCGCGCTGGACGCCTTTCGTAAAAAATAACAAAAACCCCATCGCGTAAGGAATGCCCCATGAGTGATTACGACCATCACGAAATGTTTCCCTTAGGGGAAAATGGATCCGGGGCCGACACGCCGTGGCGCAAGCTGACCGGGGATCATGTCTCGACGGCGACGTTCGAGGGCGAAACCGTGCTTAAGGTGGACACCAAAGCCCTGACCCTGTTGGCGACGGAGGCCTTCAAGGATATTTCGCACCTGCTTAGGCCCGAGCACTTGCAACAGCTGGCCAACATCCTCGAAGACGAAGAGGCGTCGGACAATGACCGCTTCGTCGCCATTGATCTGTTGAAAAACGCCAATATCGCCGCCGGCGGCGTGCTGCCCATGTGCCAGGACACCGGCACCGCTATCATCATGGGCAAGAAGGGCGGCAACGTCTGGACCGGCGGCGGCGACGAAGCGGCCTTGTCCGAAGGCGTGCTCAAGACCTATACCGAAACCAACCTCCGCTACAGTCAGGTGGCGCCGCTGGACCTGTTCTTGGAAACCAACACCGACAACAACCTGCCGGCCCAGATTGATATCTACGCCAACGAAGGCGACGCCTATAAATTCCTGTTTATCGCCAAAGGCGGCGGATCGGCCAACAAGAGCTTCCTGTTCCAGGAAACCAAGGCGTTGCTGAACCCGGAAAGCCTGACCCGGTTTTTGGACGAGAAACTCCGCACGCTGGGCACCGCGGCGTGCCCGCCCTATCACCTGGCCGTGGTCATCGGCGGCACATCTGCGGAATTGAACCTGAAAACGGTGAAGCTGGCTAGCTGCCATGACCTGGACAACCTGCCGACCAAGGGCAACGTATACGGCCAGGCCTTTCGCGATCTGGAATGGGAACAAAAAATCTTTGAGCTGACCCAGAAACTGGGCATCGGGGCACAGTTCGGCGGTAAATATTTTTGCCACGATGTTCGCGTCATCCGCCTGCCGCGCCACGGCGCCTCGTGCCCGGTCGGCATCGGTGTGTCTTGTTCCGCCGACCGGCAGATACTGGGCAAAATCACCGCCGACGGGGTGTTTCTAGAACAACTGGAAACCGACCCGTCCAAATACCTGCCGGACGTCACCGACGACCATCTGGGCAGCGATGGTGGGGGCGAGGTCGTCGAAATCGATCTCAACCAACCGATGCCGGACGTTCTGGCCGCACTTTCCAAGCACCCGGTGAAGACGCGCTTGAGCTTATCGGGGTCGATCATCGTCGCCCGCGATATCGCCCACGCCAAGCTCAAGGAGCGTCTCGACGCCGGCGACGGCCTACCACAATACTTCAAGGACCATGGCGTCTATTACGCCGGTCCGGCGAAGACGCCGGAAGGGATGGCGTCCGGCTCGTTCGGCCCGACCACGGCGGGGCGCATGGATTCATATGTTGACCAATTCCAGAAAGCCGGCGGCTCGATGATCATGCTGGCCAAGGGCAACCGTTCCGGCGCCGTGACGAAGGCCTGCCAGGAAAACGGCGGCTTTTATCTGGGCTCCATCGGCGGTCCGGCGGCGCGATTGGCTCAGGACTGCATCAAAAAGGTGGAAGTGGTCGAATACGAAGAATTGGGCATGGAAGCGATCTGGAAGATCGAGGTCGAAGACTTCCCCGCCTTCATTATTGTCGATGACAAAGGCAACGATTTCTTCGCCGAATTCGCCTATCCCGGCCCGGCCCCTATCCATAACGGCTGAGGATGCCCTCCCTCTTCTATAACGGTCCTCAGCTAAAAACCGGGGACGCGCCCTTGACCGTGGCGCTGGCCCATGGCGCCGGGGCGCCGATGGATAGCCCGTTCATGGAAGCATTCGCCGAAGGGCTGGCGCAAGCGGGGTTTCGCGCCGCAAGGTTCGAATTTCCCTATATGGTGGACCGCCGCGATACCGGCATCAAAAAGCCGCCCAACCGGGCGCCGATCCTGCTCGACGCCTGGCGGGACGTGATCGGTGAAATCGGGGCCGACACCCTGGTCATCGGCGGCAAGTCCATGGGCGGGCGAATCGCCTCCATGGTCGCCGACGAAATGAACGTCCGGGGGTTGGTTTGCCTGGGCTATCCCTTTCACGGACCGGGCAAGCCAATGAACCCGGAGCGCATAGCCCATCTTGAGGGCCTCAAGACCCCGGCGCTGTTTTGCCAGGGCACGCGGGATACGCTCGGCAGCTTTGAGGACGTTGAAACCTACACCCTGTCGAATGCCATCACCATGCACTGGCTGGAAGACGGCGATCACGGGTTCAAGCCGAGGAAAAAATCCGGGTTCACCGAGGCCGCGCACTGGCAAAGCGCCATTGCCGCCATTATCCAATTCCTCGGCCGGGTATACCCCTGATGTTTCCCACCGATCCCGCCGTGCTCGCCAGTTTCCTCGCCACCTCCATCGCGCTGATCATTTCGCCGGGGCCGGACACCCTCATTATCCTGCGCCATGCCCTCAATAATGGCCGCGGCGTGGGCTTGGCGGCGGTTTCGGGCGTGCAGTTAGGCCTCGTGGTCCATACCTTGCTGGCGGTGGCCGGCATTTCCCTGGTCATCGCCTCGTCACCGGCTTTGTTGAAGGGGATTGCCATCATCGGGGCCGGGTATCTGGCCTGGCTCGGTCTCAAAAGCCTCAAAGGTGATGGCGGTCTGGCCTTCGATGACGCCGACAAGACCGCCGCCCCGAACACTGGCCAGGCGCTACGCGAAGCGGCGCTGTGCAACCTTCTCAATCCCAAGGTGATTTTGATATTCCTGGCGCTGTATCCCAATTTCATCGATTACCAGCGCGGTAACGTCACCGAACAGTTGATCGGGCTGTCGGTGATCATGATCGTCATCAACACCATCTGGCAAACGCCGATTGCGCTGGCGGCGGACGCCCTTCGCCGCTGGATGTCGAATCCCGCCGTACTCAAGGGCGTCAACCGGGCGTCGGGGGTAATTTTGCTGATCATGGCGGCCCTGATGCTTGGCCAGAATTTATGGTGACGGACATTCCCGACACCTCAACCCGCATCCGCAAGCGATCCGTGACCATCACCGGACATGCCACCTCGGTATCGCTAGAGGAAGCTTTCTGGCAGGCGCTCAAGAATATTGCCAAAAGCCGCGGGCTTTCGCTTAATGCCCAGATATCCGAAATTGATGGCGCAAGGCCGGAAACCAAACCCGGCAACCTGTCCAGCGCGATCCGGGTCTTCGTATTGCGAAATAGCGCCCCTTAGGATTATTTGAACAATCCCTTCAACAGGAGATCCAGGGGATTGACCTTTTGCTGCTGCTGCTGTTGAGGCTGTGGTGGCGGTGGTTCGTTGGCCCCCGTACTCCCAGAAGTCGAGCCGCCCGTTTGGGGTTGGGTCGCGCCGCCGCCAAGAATTCCCTGCAAAATACTGCCGACGCCCTTGGGCGCTTTCTTCAGCAGCCTATCGATGCCCGGTATCGGTAGGCCGCCGCCGGTTATCTTCGAGGTGTCCAGATTGATCGTCGGTTTATCGATTCTGCCGCGAACCGAGAACGGCACCGTCTGGGTGACATTACGATTGGTGCCTTTTGAAAGCAGCGCGGTCAGGACGTTTTGGGACAATTGGATTTGGCCTTTGACGTCAATCAGCCAACGGGGCAGATCGATGGTGCCGGCGGCGGTGCCATTGCCCATGTTGGCCACCACTTTAATATCGCGGGAGCTGGCGATGCCGTTCCTGAAAGCAAAACTTCCCGAAAGATCAACCAAGCCAACGGATGTATTGGCGCCGCCAAACAACCCGGATAAATTATTTAGCGCCGTGACCAGCCCCATGGCGCCGGCCAACATGGTGCCGGTTTCACCTTTCTGGACGTCAAACCTCTTCAAACGCACTGACCCGTTGCCGCCTAAGCCGCTGATCATCCCGGCAATCGACGCCCCGGAGGATTTAAGGTTTGCCCTCAGAGCCATTTTTCCCGATGCCATGAATTTCCCTGTGAGCGCACGGGTGGCGGGGCCGAGATTGAGGTTTTCAAGCGCTACGACAATTTCAAGGCGCGGGCGGGCGGTCGTCGTGGCCTTGGCCGTTGCCTGTAAGGCACCGCCGAACAGAACCCCAGTCAGCCGGTCGGCGCTAATCTGCCCATTGCCTAAGCGTACAGACAGATCAGCGTTCTTCAGTTTGTATTTCTCAAATTGAAGTAACGGCGATTTTAAGGCGACTTGAGCGTCGATCCCATCCAGGCCTGATAGGTCGATAGGATCGCTGGACCAACGGGAATTTCCCCTGCGGGTGGCGACAGGAATAATTTTCAATCCCCGCCACAGCGCCGCCGTCTTTTTCGCCGGCAGAAACGGGTCGATGACGATATTTCCGGCGTTCAGGTTGGCCTTGATGTTGGGGCGCGGACCGGAAAGTCCGACAACCACGTCACCCGACAAATTGACTTTACCAGCTTTGAGCGTCATCCCGGTCAGGGTGATCTCCTTTGGCCCACCGCGCAGCCGGGCCTTAACATCAAGCTTACCGACATCCCCCGACGGCCGGTATCCTTGGACGACGTTCCTCAACAACCGTGCCAAATTTGGATGACGGATATTTAGGGAGACGTCGGCCATATCACCAATGGGAAGGGTGTTGACGGTCCCTTTAAGGTTTACACTGCCGCCGGCGGCTTTCACGTCTAAGGTAACCCTAGGTGCCAACAAATTGCCGTCGATCACGCCGTCGACCGTGACCGGCCCCAGTTTTTTGGCCGTTGCCGCTCCCATCCCTGCCAATTTAAGCAATCGTGTCGCATTCTTGGCGTTGAGTTTAAGGGTCAGCTTTTTAGCGGTCGGAACAAACGCCAGTCCAACAACTTGCCCGGATAAGCTCGCCGTGGCGCCGGCGCCCTTCAGGTTGATCTTGATATTCGGCGCCAACAAAGAGCCGTCGATGCGCCCCTCAACGGTCACCGGGCCCAAGTCCTTGAGTGCCGGAAGAGTCGTTTCACCGGCAAACCGCAGCACCTTGGCGACATCGGCAGCGTTGGCCTTGAAGGTCAGCGCCGATGCATTGGGCACCCCGCCAAGCCCGTCTATGGTCCCGGCGGCAGACAGCTTTGCCCCTGCGACTTGGGCAATGCTGAAACGGCGGATATCGAGCTTGCCGTTATAGAGGGTGCCATCGAAATAAGCGTTTTTGACAGGATTACCGCGAAAGACCAGGGTCTTGACCTGCACCTTGAGGTTGGCGTCCAACTGGGTCAGGGGCTTGAGCGCCGCAAAAGGACCCGGCATCGCCTTTGCCGCCCCCTTGTCTTTGCCTTTGCCTTTGCCTTTGCCTTTGCCTTTGCCTTTGGCCTCCGCCGCCACGGTTTTTGGTTTCGCTTTTTTTGTCTCGCTCGACTTCGGCAAATAGGCGTCCAGGTTAAGGCGGTTAATGGTAATATCGGCGCCGAAGGACAGCCTGCGGGTCAACGCCAGGGTAACACCGCCGGTCAGCCGGGAGGAATCAAATTGCAGGTCGAGGCCTGTCAACTGCACACTGTTCGGATCAGCCACCACGTGGGTCGCCAGCGTCATTTTGCGGAGCCGGTCGGGCGCGACGTCTTTCATTTCGGTGCCCAGCCACTTGAGCACGACACGAAGGTCGCTGATCCTGCTTTCCATTTCGCCCTCGAAGCGGGGCGTGCCCTTGGCCACGGTGACGAAACCGAAAACCGCCAGATCGGAACCGCCAGGGAATTGCGCCGAAAGCTGGGACAGGGTGATTTCACCATTGGCCAATTCCGCGTTTAAAAGCGCGTTGCGGATGACACCGCCCCGATAGGTCACGGCCTCGGCGGTAAAGGCCAGGGAGGCGTTGACGTCGCCGGGCAGCGTTACTGCCGTCCCAGCCAACCCTTTGCCGCCGCCGGCGGGCGTCGATATCGGCGACCCCGGTTCGGTCTTGGAGATTCCGGCAGCCTGGGCCGAAACCTCGGGCAGGCTCAGCCATTTATCCATGTCGATCCGATTGGCCGCCAAGCGCACCGCGACGTTGGCCGTCTTGCCTAAGGTCACTTTGACATCGCCGCTTGCCTGGGTGCTGCCGAGCCGGACCGTGAACCCCTTGGCCTCGGCACCATCGGCGCCGGCGGTGACGGCGGCCTCTATCGCGAAGGCCTGATTCAACGGCCCCGGCAAGGCGCCCGGACGAATCGCCTGTATCACGGCGGCCAGGGATGTGCCTTCGCCCTTGATCTTTCCTTTGACCTTGGGCGCATCGGCGATGCCGACCAGGGTCCCGCTCATTTGCAGGGCCAAGGCGCCGGGCGTCATGCCCAGCTGCAAATTAAACGGCACCGTGCGCGCGTGGATGATTTCGCCGACATTAAGATTGTAGTTCAAGGGCACGCCGCGGATCTTGACCCCGCCAGCGCTTTCGAACGGACCCGCCAGTGAAGCGGCGGCGAAGGTGGCGTTGATTTTTTCGACCCGCTCAAGGATACCGCCTTTGGTGTCCCGATAGGTCAGGGTTCCGTTTACGATACTGACATTATCAAGGGCTATGGGCGGCACGGAACCCGGTGCAGGCGCGGCACCTGTGGGAAGCGGCACGGACGCGGTATTTCCGGTTGCGGTTTTTTGCCCGCCGACATCGAACACCCAATTGCGGCGGCCATCGGGCAGGACTTCCAATTCAATTTCGGGGTTAACCAGTTTGACTTGTTCGACCTTGACCTGCCCACCCAATAGCGGCGCCAGGGCGATACGAACCTCAAGCGACTTCAGGCGCACCATATTCTTGGAGGCAGCGCCCTGGATGTTGGCGAGCAGGACGTTTTGGGCGATCAGGGTCGGCTTGGGCAAGACGGCGATGGAGATATCGCCGTTAATGACCAAATCGCGCCCGGTGGCGTTCTTGGCCAGGGTTTTGAAATCGCTTTTGTACTGATTCCAATCGACCATGCCGGGCCCGATCAGCACGGCGGCGGCGGCAATCACCAATAAACCGCCGATGACCCATAAGATTTTCTTCACGCGTATTTATCCTTATTCGACGGGATTTTGAGGCCTTTGGGCGAGTGTAGTGTCACTGTCCGGCAAGGGCAAACGGCACCCTGGCATCTACTGTCAAGTTTTAGTGAAGCACCAGTATAGCCCGAAAATCGTTTACGTTGGTTAGCGTCGGGCCGGTGACGACCAAATCGCCGAGAGCCTCAAAAAAGCTAAAGGCGTCGTTGTCCTTGAGATATGCGCCAAGATCCAACTCCGCTTCCTTGGCGCGGGGAAGGGTTTCCGGACCGATGACCGCGCCCGCATTGTCTTCCGAACCATCGATACCATCAGTATCACATGCAATGGCATATATTCCCTCGACGCCCTCAAGGGCCAGAGCCAGAGCCAGCAGATATTCGGCGTTTGCGCCGCCCCGGCCATTGCCTGTGATCGTCACCGTGACCTCACCGCCGGACAGCAACACCGCCGGCAATTTTACCGGGCCATCGCCGGCGGCCACCGAAAGCGCCAATTGGGCGTGTTCCGTGGCAATGTCACGGGCTTCGCCTTCGATAGCATCGCCTAGGATCAACGGCGCAAGACCCAGTTCATTTGCTTTTTCCGCCGCCGCCTCCAGGCTGCCCTGGGGGCGAGCGATCATCCGCGTATCGGCGTTTTTAAAGACTGCCTCACCCGGTTTCGGGGTTTCCGCTTCCTCTCTGCTCAGCCAAGCGGTCACGTTATCCGGCACCTCAATGGAAAATTTTTCGAGGACCGCGATGGCGTCGGCGGCGGTGGTGGCATCGGCAACGGTGGGGCCGGACGCAATCACCGCCGGATCGTCGCGGGGAACGTCAGAGATCAACAGACTAATCACCCTTCCCGGAGAAGCCGCCTGTGCCAAACGCCCACCCTTAATGGCGCTCAAGTGTTTGCGCACACAATTCATGTCGCCGATGGTTGCGCCGGAGCGCAGCAACGCCCCATTGACCGCCTGTTTGTCTTCGAACGCTATTCCTTCCGCCGGCAATGACAAAAGCGCAGACCCGCCGCCGGAAATCAGGCACAACATCGTGTCATCAGCGCTTAAAGACTGCGCCATCTCTAAAATCCGCCCCGCCGCCTCAAGGCCATTGGCGTCGGGGACGGGATGCGCGGCTTCGACGATTTCGATATGGTCACACGGCACCCCGCAGCCATAGCGGGTGACGACCAAGCCACTGAGGTTGTCGGGATCGCCCGTCCAGCAATCTTCGACGGCGCGCGCCATCGCCGCCGAGGCCTTGCCAGCGCCAACGACGACGAAGCGCCCCTTTTCGCTTAACGCCGACAAATCCGAAAGAAACCGGGGCACGCACAGCGCCGGGTCGGCCGCTTCCACGGCGGCATCAAAAAGGTCGCGCAACATCCTGGCCGGGTCGTCCATTACAGGCGAACGATCTTGCCGGGATTCATGATGTTCATGGGGTCGATCGCCATTTTCAATGCCCGCATGACGCTGACGGCTTCGCCGTGTTCGGCGGTCAGGAACTCGATTTTTCCGTGGCCGATTCCGTGTTCGCCGGTGCAGGTTCCGTCCATGGCCAGTGCCCGGGTTACCAATCGTTCGTTGAAGGCCTTCGCTCTTGCGACTTCATCCGCATTTTCGAAATCCATTACCACAATGACATGGAAGTTGCCGTCGCCGACATGGCCGACAATAGGGGCCATCAGGCCGGTCTCATCGATATCGCGCCGGGTCTCAATGATGCATTCGGTCAACCGTGAAATCGGCACGCAAACGTCCGTGGAAAACCCCTTGGCACCGGGCCGAAGCGCCATACAGGCATAATAGGCATCGTGGCGCGCCTGCCACAGGCGGTTGCGATCTTCGGTCTTGGTCTCCCATCGAAATTCCGAGGCATCGAATTCAGCGGCAATGGCCTGGACCGTTTCGGCCTGTTCGACGACGCCCGCTTCTGAGCCATGGAATTCGAAAAGCAGCGTCGGCTGCAGCGGATAGTCCAAATTGGAATGCTTGTTGATGGCCTCCATCTGGACTTCGTCCATGAGTTCGATGCGGGCCACGCCAACGCCCATCTGGATGGTCCGGATCGACGTATTGACTGCCGACGCCAAATCCGGGAACGGGCAGATGGCGGCGGAGATGGCTTCCGGGATGCCATAGAGCCTCAGCGTCACTTCCGTGATCACCCCCAACGTCCCTTCCGACCCGACGAATAAGCGGGTCAGGTCATACCCCGCCGCCGATTTTCTGGCCCGGCGGCTGGTTTTGATAATGCGCCCGTCGGCCAGCACCACGGTCAAGGCCAGCACGTTTTCGCGCATGGCGCCATAGCGCACCGTAGTGGTGCCCGACGCCCGGGTTGCCGTCATCCCGCCCAGCGACGCATCGGCACCGGGGTCAACGGGAAAGAACAGGCCGGTGTCGCGAAGGTGTTTGTTGAGCTGCTTGCGGGTAACGCCGGCCTGGACGGTGACGTCCATGTCTTCCGCATTGACCCGAATCACCTCGTTCATGCGGGTAAGATCGATGCAGACCCCGCCATTCAACGCCGCCACATGGCCTTCAAGCGAGGTGCCTGTACCGAAGGGAATGACCGGGATTTCCCGTTCCGCGCAAAGGCTGACAATTCGGCTAACTTCCTCGGTGGCCTCGGGGAAAACCACCACATCGGGCGGATGCGGGGTGTGGTAGGTTTCGTCCCTGCCATGGTGGCCCAGCACCGCGTCGGTCGTCGATAACCGGTCGCCGACGATGCCGCGAAGGGCTTCGACCAGGTCGTCGTTGACGCGCTTATTGGCCTTCGCTTCTGCCATTTCGGCCTACCTCTCCAGGGGTATGGTAAATTGCACGTAAACTACCCTTCCGGCCTGCCATCGACAAGGATCACTCTGCCGATGGTTCATTCATTTGAGAACTTTCGGCCAGTTGCTCTCACCCTTGGCGATGTTGCCGGGAATGTCTTGGGACCAATTGCCCTGCACCCCCTTACTGTAATTTAAGTAAAGCTTGCCCTTGTGAACCGTCCAGGCCTCGGGGTCGATGCTGGCAGTATAGCCTTGGCTGACCGCCCAGGCGCAATAGCCGCTGAATTGTGGCGCGTATTTTTTTGGCTGGGCGGCAAACAGGTCGCGGTTGGCGGCGTTCTTGAACCCCCACTGCGCACCCTTCCAGCAATGACTGTATTCGGACGAACCCTTAACCGCTTTTTTTTCGGTGAAATAGGCCACCGGGTCGGTACCTTCGATAGCGACGGCGCCGAGAAAAGATTGATTGACCTCCGACTTGGCCAAGGCGCCCACCGGCATCGCCACCAGAAAAATGGCCGCCATCAAGGCGGCAAAGGTATTATGAATATTACGTTTGATCATTTTCTTTTCCCTGGTCATGCATTTTCAAGAAACCTCCGGCGGTTTCGGCCCGCCGGTGGCCCAATCCAGAAGCTCAACCGTATGGACGACGGGCACCCCGCCTTCCCCCGCAAAGCCTTC
>Ga0066376_10001403_pt1 | contig 23439 bp, 21 predicted proteins | sample Knorr_S15_td_Bot_FD_77009 | JGI IMG/M metagenome (GOLD analysis project Ga0066376, IMG submission 77009) | Marine microbial communities from Southern Atlantic Ocean transect - Knorr_S15_td_Bottom_ad_5009_LV_A | ecosystem: Environmental > Aquatic > Marine > Oceanic | place: Southern Atlantic...
CGGGAGGTGAAAGCTCAGACTTTACAATGGCGTCAACGCTACAACCGGCAGCGCCGGGAGTCCAGCAACACTGCCATATCCCCTTGATCTCTCCTTAACAAAAGTGTCCCACTTTTGCTGGTTCCCAACATCTTAATCCAACTTTTATGGTAGCCAGGAACTATGTCGCAAGATTCTTGGAGGTGAGGGCGTTTTACGCCAGGGAGTCGCTTGAAGGTTTGTCCTAGACGAGCTAATCGCCACCAGCACTGCCGGTCCGTGTTGCTGTTCGCCTTTCACCGAAGTTTTGGACTTAATCACCAAACCACGGCCTTGCCCCAAAAGTCTCAGAAACACTGTCATTATGAGTGAAGCGAAGAATCTTTACGCCTGAACCAGGAGATTCTTCGTCGCTTCACTCCTCAGAATGACAGTTTTAAGGCAAAGCCCTAATCCTCCAACAAACCAGCTAGCTAGTTTGTATATATTTTTATATATACACTCACTTGGGTATTTACACGTGAGCAATACTTGTGATACTCAACTACATGTTAGTAATACGAATCACCTAGTAGCCTAGTCTTTGGAGCATCCAGGAGTCTTTTGTTCGCAGTTTCTGGTCTAGAGGAATAGTTATCGCCACCAATGGCCCAAAATACAAGGTCTTAGTCACCGACTTCGTTTGGCCTTCCACCGAGCCGGAGCGGGAAGTCCTAGCCCAGATAGGCGCAGAAATCGTCGAAGCGCCCGACGGGTCGGAGGACACGCTGGCGTCGTTGGCCGTCGATTGTGACGCCATCATGACCTGCTTCGCTCAGGTCACCGAGAAGGTGGTGCGCTCCGCCGAGAAATGCATCTGCATCAGCCGCTACGGCGTGGGTGTGGACAATATCGCCGTCGCTACGGCCACCGAATTGGGCATCCCGGTGACCTACGTGCCCGATTATTGCGTTGACGAGGTTTCCGACCACGTGATGGCTTTTCTTCTCACCTGGAACCGCCAGATTGGGTTCTACGACCGTGTGGCCAAGGAAGGGCGCTGGGAAGGAACCCGCTCGCCGGTACCGTTAATCCGTCTCAGAGGGCTGACTATTGGCATCGTTGGACTCGGACGCATCGGCCGGGCGGTGGCTTCCAAGGCCCAAGCCTTCGGCATGGAGATTCTGGCCCACGATCCTTTCTTTCCGGCAAACGCTCCTCAGCCTGCGGGAGTGGAGTTGGTTGACCTGGAGAACCTGCTGCAACGCTCGGATTACGTCAGCCTGCACACGCCTCTAAACAACGATACTCGGGGCTTGATAAGCACCAAGGAACTGGCCATGATGAGGCCTTCGGCCTTCCTGATTAACTGCGCTCGCGGGCCAATCATAGATGAGCCTGCTCTGTATCTCGCCCTGCGAGATGGCCAGATTGGGGGAGCCGGCTTAGATGTGATGGAGCAAGCAGCGCCGCCAGCGAACCATCCTATGTTCCAATTGGACAACCTGCTAGTCACGCCCCATGTGGGTTTCCTATCCCAGCAGTCGGTCCACGAATTGGAGGTGCGGACAGCAAAAGCCACGGTGGACGTGCTCCAAGGGCGGATGCCCGAGTTCCTAGTAAATCCGCCTGTGTTGCCCCATTCACGAATCAAGTTGGCTTAGAGGCCATTGATTGAGTATGAAACGAGGGACGAAATCCCCCTCGGTCCCCCTTTACGAAAGGTGAAGGCTTGATGTCCTTATTCACAAAGGCGCAGGGTTGATGTCCCTATTCACAAAGGGACAGGTTTGATGTCCCCATTACAATCGAGCGGGCTTTACGTCCCCCTTTTGTAAAGGGGGATACAGGGGGATTTAACCGGTCACAAAAATAGCCTAGGCAATATCGGCACACCAAAACACAGGAGAGAAAAATGTTCGACAGAATCCAACACATCGGTTATTTGTCCGCCGACTTGGACGCAGCCGTAGCATGGTTTGCCAAGTCATTCGGAGCGGTGAACGGCGGCGGCGGCACTTTAGGCAAAATTTACGCTGTGCCCAGCGGTGGCCGAAACGCCTACGTGCGGTTCGGGCAGGTTGAGGCTGAGATTATCGAGCCCGAGGACAAGACCGGGCTGTCGGGTGATGTCCTGACCCTGCACCACGTTGGCTACATAGTCACGGACATCGAGAAGATTCAAACAAAGTTGATAGGCCGCGGCTTCAAGTTCGCAGCGGACAAACCCTTCACCAACGTGATGGGCCAGCAGGTGCTTTATTTCGACGCCACCACGACGAACGGGTCCATGATTCACCTAACCCAGTTGGCCGACCAGCCCGACACCACGGGCGTTGGCTCCGGCGTGGCAATCGATAACATCGTCCACGCTGGCTATTTGGTGCCGGACTTGGATGCCGCTATTGCCTGGTACGTGGAAAAGCTAGACGGCAAGCACATCGGCGGCGGAGCGTCACGCTCCGGCGGGCGCAACGCCTTCGTCAACTTCGGCAACGTTCAGGTGGAGCTAATCGAGCCGGAAGAGTCCCGTCGGCCTGCGGCGTCAACCCACGCCATGGACCACGTTGGCTACGTGGTGGCGGACATGCACACCTGCATGGGCGACTGTCAGAACCAAGGGTTCAAGTTCGTCGACGGAGCGCCAATAACCAACTCCATCAAGCAGCAGGTCGGCTACTTCGACACCGCCACCAGCATGGGCAGCCGCATGCACCTGACGCAACTGCCGGGGTAGGTGGGAAAAAGGTCTGCATCGATGGAAAATCATGGACTATCCGACGAAGAACTTAAGCGAGTACTTGCATTCGAAGGATATGGGAATAAAACCGCTCCTGACTGGTTTCTAGGCATGGAGGAAGGCGGCGGTTCGATTGAAGAGCTTAAAGTTCGTGCCCATTCATCCGGGCCAGTCGAGGATTTGCGCTTAGCTCACGAAAAACTGGGTTGGGGAGACATGCGTCGGCATGTTCCGACATGGCGAGTAATGTCAAAAATCGTGATGGCGCTGGAAGGCACGAACGAATGGCAGGGTACAGCTCGCGCTCGTGAGTATCAAGCCAACACTTTGGGGCGGGCTGGCGAGAGCACATTTCTGACAGAATTAATGCCGCTACCGTGTCCATCGATAGCCGCATGGCCCTACCCAAAAATATTCCCTACAAAGGAAGATTACTATGCGGATATCCGGCCCAACCGGATTCGGTGGTTGCGCTCAGAGATTTCAACATCTCAACCACGCATGGTTATCTGCTATGGCAAAGGAAATTGGCCGCATCACATGGAAATTTTTGATAACGTCGAATTTAGGCCCCACGTCGATGGAAGAATCAGAGTCGGACAATACCATAGCAGCAAAATTATCTTGCTTCCTTTCCTGTCTTACGATCTCGTTCCTGCGACGCTAATCGAGCAAATTGCCCACCTATTTAGGAATGAGGTCGACTAGCGTCAAGGTCGGTGCCTCCCACCGTTAAAACCAACTCCTAGCCTCTACCACCCACCCTACTCCACGTTGACACCCCAATCCTCCTCGGTGTACGTTGACCCAAAGGGTCAAATTAGGCTCTCATGCTAATGAGATGAGCGAAGCTAAAAACATCATATTGGTGGGGTTTATGGGCTCTGGGAAGAGCGTCGTTGGGAGGGCTTTGGCGCGACTGACGGGGCTGTTCATGGTGGACGCCGACGCCGAGTTGGTGCGCCGGGCGGGTCGGCCCATCAGCCAGATTTTCCAAGAGGACGGAGAAGACGCCTTTCGGGAATTGGAGCGGTCGGTGATTAGGGACCTTTGCTCCCAGTCGGGCAAGGTTATCGCCGCCGGGGGCGGCTCCTTCGTGGACCCGGACAACCGAAATCTTATGCTGGCCAAGGGACAAGTTATCTGCTTGACCGCACGGCCCGAGACCATCTTGAGACGAGTTTCTCAGGCTCAAGGCAACGTTAATCCGAACGCTGATTCGACTGAGGGGAAAGCTCCCCTTCGACCACTCTTGGCCGGTGATAATCCCCTATTGAGAATCAAGGAACTGCTGGCCCAGCGAGCCGAATCCTACGCCTTGGCCCTATATACTGTTGAGACCGACGAACTAACTCCGGAACAGGTGGCCCAACGAATTTTGGAGCTTTGCCGGGCCGAAGAGATAGTCAAGGAGAACACTTAATGGCCGACCCAGACCTGGCAGCGGAGGTTCACCACGCAGGCGGCAGCTATCCGGTTGTTGCCGGGTGGGGAATCATAGACCAACTGGGCCAACGCCTGGGAGACCTGGGCATCAAAGGCCCGGCCTATATCATCACCGACGAAAATGTGATGAACCCCTACGGGCGTAGCGTCCAGCGGTCTTTGCAAATCGCCGGAATCGCCGCCCATGTATTCATCATTCCCGCTGGCGAGTCCAGCAAGAGCTTCGACCTGGCACAGCACATCTTCCACTGGCTGGTGGAGCGCCGGGCTGAACGGGGTCAGGCGATAATCGCCGTGGGCGGGGGAGTGGCTGGCGACTTGGCCGGATTCGTAGCTGCAACCTTCCTGCGAGGCGTCCCCTTCATCCAGGTCCCAACCAGCATGGCGGCAATGGTGGACGCATCCATCGGCGGTAAGGTGGCGGTGAACCTTCCAGAAGCCAAAAACATGGTGGGCGCTTTCTACCAGCCCGAGGGAGTCTTCGCCGACGTTCAAGCCCTGTCTACCCTGGGCAAACGGGAGTTGGCCGAAGGCTGGGCCGAGGCCATTAAACACGGCTTCATCCTGGACGCCAGCCTAGTGGACGTCTTTGAAGAACACGCCGAAGCGCTGATGAACGTGGAACCCCAGATTTCCACCGAAGTGATTCGGCGCAGCATGGCTATCAAAGCCGAGATTGTCAGCCAGGACGAGCGGGAGACCTTGGGCATCCGCATCCTTCTGAACTACGGCCATACCATTGGACACGGCCTGGAATCGTCCACCGGATACGGTCAATTCTTTCACGGAGAAGGCGTTTCCGTTGGCATGATGGGAGCAGCCTACATCGCCCGGGAGATGGGTATGATTTCCGACGAACTAGTGGCCAGGCAGAGGACTCTGCTGGAGCGGTTCAATCTGCCAATCCACGCCAAGGGAGTTTCGGCGGATCAGGTGCTGGAAGCGATGTCCATGGATAAGAAGACCGTGGGCGGTAAAAACCGCTTCGTGTTGCTGGAGGAAGCCGGAAAGGCGGTGGTGCGCAGCGACGTCCCTCGTGATTTGGTGGAGGCTACCGTCCGCGAACTCACTGAGTAGACAGGCAGCAGGATTTGCCCTGCACTCTAAAGCCCTTCGGATTGGGCGGAAACTGAAGAATTTCGTCCTGACTTTATTACTAGGGCGGCTATCACCAAGCAAATCAGGCCACCCACCCCGAGAAGCACCACTGAAGCTACGGTCGACAACTCATCAATCTCAGCCGCTTCCGACGCCTCTTCCAATCCCACTGCCAAACAGCCGGCTAGCACCATGATTCCGAAGAGAAAACGGATTCGCGCAGGCTCAATCACCTTGGTGCCCGTTGCGCCCAGTTGGGCTCCGATGGATGCGGCAGCCAGCATGATGACGGCCATCAGCGGGTCCACCCGGTCGGATGTGGCGTAGATGAAGGTCCCCACGGTCCCGGTGAGCATCACCTGGAATAGACTGGTGCCGATGGCGGTTATAGTGGGGACACCCAAGATGTAGATGAGCACCGGGGTCAGTATAAATGCCCCACCTGCTCCCAACAGGCCGGCCAAGAACCCTATCCCCACGCCGATTATCACCGGCAGGAAGATAGAAACGCTCTCTATCCCCGCCACTGGGAACGCGACCCTTGTTGGCACTTTTCCGATTCCGGGCACCGGCACCCAACTGGGCGGCAACGATAATCGCTGAATCCAAATGGCCAACCTTGCGGTGGAGATTGCGTCGGGGTCGTTCGCTATCGCCTTTCTTGAACGCAGGTAGTCGAACAATATGAACACGCCCAGCAGCGCCAATAACACGACGTAGGTGTAGCGGATGACCGGCCCAGCAAGATTAGCAGCCTCCAACGCTGTATTTAGCCTGGTTGCGCCGTATAGAGCGGGCAAAGAGCCCAAGGCCATCAAGGCCCCAAGTTTGAAATCAATGTGGCCCAATTGACGGTGCTTCATGGTGTTAACCAGAGAGGCACCCATTATCAAGGTGATGCCCGTGCCCACAGCATATAGGGGCGGCACCCCGAAAACCAAGAGCCCTCCGGTAATCAAAAACCCGCCACCCACGCCGAAGAACCCACCCAATATCCCTACAATCACGCCCAAGAACACCAACAATGCTGGGTTGATAACCACTTCGGCGTTAGGGAACCACATCTTTGGGCCCCCTTGACCTGTCGTTCTTCCTGCCTGGCCACAACCAACCAAGAACGGGAATGACCAACTCCCAGAACACGTACAACAATAGAGAGATACCCAAGACCGCACCCATGACCGACAGGGCCCACCAGATGGAGTGGTCGGAGCTAAATGTGGTCAAAAATTCGTTCATATTCTTGTTTATGATGCCGTCGGCCTACAGTTGCAACCAGTCGGCGCCAGAGGATACGATAGCCATCGCTTGGGCCATAATCGGCCTTGGGGTCTCGCCCAATTTGGCTGCGTCTTGAGCGCCATATCAGGATAACACCGGACAGAAATACATGAACCTCAGTCTAAAACCGTTATGACCGTTTCTGAATTCTCTTTCGAGCTCTTTCCCACGAAAACTGATGTCCCTGAATTTGGGGTCAGCGGGCCGCGGGCCGGGCAGTTTCATACGCCCCACGGCTCGGTGCTCACACCGGCTTTCATGCCCGTGGCTACCCAGGCGTCGGTCAAAGGGCTGTCTCCGGAAGAGGTCAGAGCGGTTGGGGCGGAAATCGTCCTGAGCAACGCCTATCATCTATACCTGCGGCCAGGGGTGAGCACGGTCCACAATATGGGTGGAGTTCAAGAATTCATGGGTTGGAACGGCCCAGTGTTGACCGACAGCGGCGGATTTCAGGCCTTCAGCATGGGGGCATTGCGGAAGATAGACGACGATGGAATTAATTTTCGTTCCCACATCGACGGCAGCGCCCATTTTCTGAGCCCCAAATTGGCTACTCAGAACCAATTGGATCTAGGCACCGACATCCTGATGTGCTTGGACCAGTGCATCTCTTTCGGAGCAAGCCGGGAGGAAGTCGTGGCAGCCATGGAACGCACTCACCGTTGGGCGGAGATGTGCCACCAGCACCACGCAGACTCTGGGTTAGCCAAGCGGCAAGCCCTGTTCGGCATTGTGCAGGGTGGTACCTTCGAGGATCTGCGGGATGCGTCAACCCGTTTCATCGCAGATATTCCCTTCCAGGGTTACGCCATCGGCGGCTTGGCGGTAGGAGAATCCAAGGACCAGATGTACCGGACCACCGAGCAGGTGGCTTCTCGTCTGCCACAAGACAAACCCCGCTACCTGATGGGCGTCGGCTCTCCGGAGGACCTGGTGGAGTGCGTGGCCCGGGGGATTGATATGTTCGACTGCGTGCTGCCCACCCGGGTCGGCCGCAATGGGGCCATTTTCACCAAGTCGGGCAGGGTGGACATTACCAAGACACGTTTTTTGGAGCAGCGGGAACCGGTGGAACAAGACTGCGATTGCTATGGTTGCCGGAACTACTCCGCTGCCTACGTCTGCCACCTCTTCCGGGCCAAGGAGCTGTTGGGAGCCAGGCTGGCTAGCATACACAACCTGCGGTTCATCTTGCGGTTGATGGCAAACATGCGTGAAGCAATCTGGGAAGGGACGTTTGAGGAATTCCGGCGGGAGTTTCACGAAAACTACGTCCCTACCAGCGAAGCGGCCAGACAGGAACAAAAAGAGAAGTGGTTAAGGGCTAGGGGAGCCTAGATTGTTGGCGGTCCAACCGGGGGGCTCATGGAGAGTATCGATTATATAGAATCTCAAGACGCGCGGAATGGGAGGTCGTCCAGATTTTCCTATTATTCAACCTAAAGCGGGGGATGATATGGTGATCCTTCGACAAGGTCAGGACGAACGGGGGTAGTTTCTATTTAGCGCACAGCCGCCGCTTAGCGCACAGCTGGCGCGGCTGAACAAGAATTCGTCGAGCAGGAACCGTACTTAAGCCCCGCCAGCCACAGCGGGAACTATGCTAACCTCGTCACCGGACTTGGTCGCTGTATCTAGGCCTTGTAGAAAACGGACGTCCTCTCCGTTCAGATAGATATTGACGAAGTATCGAAGGTCGCCGTTCTCGTCAACCAACCTGGCCTTGAGGCCGGGATAAGAAGAGTCCAGCTTTTCCACCATGTCTCCAACGTCGCTGGAATCGATCTCTACTTTTGACTCACCGTTGGTCATACGCCGCAGCGGTGTGGGAATACGAATCAAAACACTCATCGAGGGGCTCCTCTAGTACTTCAGGCAACCCGCCTGCCCTGACCTAAGTTTCTCTGATAAAAATCTTGCCGGGGCACTGCGCCCGCCTAACCGTCAACAATGTCTCCGCTAACTAGGTCTACCCGCACTCCAGTTGTGCCGACCCACGCCAGACCCCGCTCAATCTCGGCATCCTCTCCTTCCAGTTCCAAGATGACCCAACCGGTGTCTTCCCGTACATCCGCCCGGCGTATGCTGGTGACGATCTTATAGTCGTGGCCCAGCTTATGAATCACCGGTTCTTTGACCATGTCCTCTGGAAAGGAGAACTTTACCCGCTGCTTACCCATCGTCCACACCCCTTAAATGCTTGGGATAATTCCGGAAAATGCCCCCGGAGGATGATGTTTAAGAATGGTCTTTGGCTAGCCGCCCCTTTGATTAAACGCTTCTTCAAAAGCGCCCATGAATGGTTTTACCGTCAATGGGTTTACCACCGATTCCACGGCCTCTTGGGTCTTCAGGCCATTGCCGGTGATGTATACAACCGTCAGATCGTCGGGCTTTATCGCCCCACTGTCCACCGCATGCTTCAAACCGGAGATTGCCACACCCCCTGCCGTCTCGGTGAAAATGCCCTCGGTTTCGGCCAACAGCTTGATGCCGGGGACAACCTCTTCCTCGGGGACGGCATAAGCCGTGCCAGCCGATTTGTTGACCACCCTCATCGAATAAATCCCGTCCGCCGGGTTGCCGATGGCCAGGGATTTGGCGATGCTATCCGGCCGGACCGGCATGACCTGCAGACTCCCGCTTTCCCAAGCGGTAACGATGGGGGCACAGCCCGCCGCTTGGGTCATATGCATCCTAGTGGTCACCGCCGGGTGGTGCACCGTATTCTGGTCAGGGCCGAAGGACGAAGATTCCACTCCGTCAAGCATGCCCAAGCAAGCCAGTTCGTTAAATCCTTTCCAAATCTTGGTGAACATGGCCCCCGAAGCCGTGGGCACAACCACATGGTCCGGTAGTCGCCAGCCAAGCTGCTCGGCAACCTCGTAGCCCAGGGTCTTGCTGCCCTCGGCGTAATAGGGCCTCATGTTGATGTTCACGAAAGCCCAAGGGTAGTTGTCGGCTATCTCACTGCAAAGGCGGTTAACATCATCGTAATTGCCTTCCACGGAAATCATCGTCGGCCCGTATACGGCTGCGCAGATAATCTTGCCTCGCTCCAAGTCTGAAGGGATGAAAACAATGGCCCGAATTCCAGCCCGGGCGGCATGAGCGGCCACACTGCAGGCTAGATTTCCGGTGGAGGCACAGGCCAATGTATCGAAGCCAAACTCCACTGCTTTAGTGGCGGCCACAGAAACCACTCGGTCCTTGAAAGAGAATGACGGATTTACGCTGTCGTTCTTGATGTAAAGGTTATTTAATCCCAACTGCTTACCCAGGTTGCGGGCTTTAATCAGCGGGGTGAACCCGGCCATGATGTCCACCGGGTCGTCACTGTCAGCGGGAAGGAGGTCCCGGTAACGCCAGATGCTCAGCGGGCCCTTGGCGATGCGGTCTTGGCTGATTACCTCGGATATGGTGGCATAGTCATAGACCACTTCCAAGGGGCCGAAACAAAAGTCGCAGACGTTTAGTGCTTCGGGAGGATATTCCCGGTCGCACTCACGACATTTTAATCCGTTGACGAAAGCCACTGGTTTGGTTGCCTCCTGGCACTGGTATAGTTGGCTCTAATACAAGAAAATGGCTGAAACAATCGACTGAAACATACGAAGCCCAGACGCCTGCCCGAGCGCCTGTGATGTTATCAAAGGGCCAAAACCTTGTCAAGCAAAATCGTAGCTGGGAGATGCCCTGCTAGTCTCGGATACCGACCCCCAAATCCAGGGCCGTAACGTGGTACCAATCAAGCAATTTTACCAGGTTTCGGACGGGCGAGTACGGGGGAAATCCGGCAGCCTCAGTCCCAGTCTAGGCGGCCATTGTTACTGGTGTTATAATTCCACGAAATTCGGCGACTAGCTAAACGAGCGGATTGAGCAGCAAGGTCACTGGCCAGAAGAAACAGGCGAAGTTTCAAGGCCAGCGCTCCTTAGTTAACCAATAGTTAGTGAACCAACGGTGAATAGCCGCGACTATCAAAAGGCTTTTGGGGCTTTTGGTTCACGATTATCACGGACCAGCCAGGGTTATTTGATACCCTCGGATTCATGCCCCGTGAGCAATAGGGAGTTGGTTTGTACCACGCAACCCGGCTAACCAACATACTTCAGGAATTCTCCATCCCATTAATCGTGGGCGTTATCGCTGGTTTAGCTATGGCCAACATCGACCATAATTTTTACGAGGAGTTGGTCGACTACCACGTTTTCGGCAAGAGCGTAGAGATATTCGGTCGTGCGGTCACTTCCCACTTCCTCATCAACGAAATATTCATGGTCTTCTTCTTCGGTGTCGCCGCCAAGGAAATCACCGAGTCGGTGCTCCCCGGGGGAGCGCTCAATCCCATTCCCAAAGCCATCAACCCATTGATGGGCACGTTGGGCGGTGTATTGGGGCCTGCCGGTCTATTCTTCCTCCTCACCTATATCTTCTACGGAGGGGGAGACAATTTCTCAGTGGTGGCCAACGGTTGGGGTATCCCCACCGCCACCGACATCGCATTAGCCTGGCTGGTTGCGCGCATGGTCTTCGGCAACGGCCACCCGGCGGTCAACTTCCTACTTCTTCTGGCAGTGGCCGACGACGCAATCGGCTTGGGAATCATCGCCGTCTTTTACCCGGACCCGGCGCATCCGGTGCAACCCGTTTGGTTGCTGCTCACCCTAGGCGGTATGGTCACAGCTTTTGGCATGAGGAAGGCGAACCTGCGGTTCTGGCCTGCATACATCCTCATCGCCGGAGGCATGAGTTGGATGGGCCTTTTTAAGTCTTCAATCGAACCCGCCTTGGCCTTGGTGGTCATTGTGCCTTTCCTACCCGGCCCCCGTACCACGTTGGGGCTTTTCACCGAGGAAGCGCACCACGAGCCTTCCGAGCATCGCGATTCCGCCCCCGAAAGCCGGTGGCACCACCACCACAGCCCGTTGGACAACTTCGAGCATCAACTCAAGCTGTTCGTCGACGTCGGGTTGTTCTTCTTCGCTTTCGCCAATGCGGGTGTGGCCTTTAGCAGCATCAACGCAGTTACTGCCATCGTTCTGATTTCTCTGATAGCGGGCAAGCTGATTGGTGTCACCGTCTTCTCTTACGTTGCCATACTGCTCGGGTTCCCACTACCCACCGGCATGAAATTAAAGCATCTGATTGTGGCGGCTACCATAGCTGGTTTGGGCTTAACAGTGGCTTTATTTGTGGCCGGAAAAGCCTTCACCGGACCGCCATTCCAGGACCCGGCGAAGATGGGAGCAGTCCTTAGCGCCGGCGTTGCGCTGATTGCTTTCGGTCTAGGTTACATCTTGAAGGTCAAAGACGGCGGGGGAGCCGACCTTGCAGAGGTAGAGGAATCAGAGCCGGTGGCGGAAACAGACGCTCTTCCCGAACCCGGCGGGGCCGAGTAAAACCTTCGCTGATAAACCATTACGAAGAATTTGATAGCAGTGAGTCGACGGTTGGCTGCTGTGACGGAGGAAGGGAATGATTGGAGTGCTAACCCACCACTGGGCGAAACCCGAGGTTCTGGAGAAGGCTCGAAATCTCTTGGACGGGAATGGCTTGGCCCAGAGCAAGGCTCCCGGCTTCGGAAGCCGCCAGACCCTGTACTCTCTGTCCGACCCCACCAAGATAACTACCCTAGTCACGTGGGCCAGCAGCGAGATTTACGACGCTTGGCGCGCTAGCCCGGAGCGGGCCAAGGCCATGGCCGGGGCGGAGGAAATGTGGAGCCAACCCGCCCAGTCGGAGCGCTTCGACGTCATTAGCTGACCTGATTAGATAAAGAGTTTGGTCTAGGGCCAACTCCACGAAAAATCAGCGAAGTGGGCATTCTTTTCCGTGTTATCCCAGGTCATCCCGTGGTCTGAATAGGTACTGGCGGTCCCCCTCGCCAAGGCCAAGGTTGAGCTTACCGGATGTCCCACGTTCTCCAGCCTCATCACTTCCCTGGTGCGTCCCGCCTTGATTCCTTCAATGTTGAAGTCCATCACGTTGGGTATGATAACGCGCCTGGAATCTCCGTCAGCTTCAAATGTTATAGCGCAGTATTTGATTCCTCTGAAGTCGGTCGTTAGGGCCATCCAATTTGCCATTGGGCCGCCGATATCCCCCGAGAGTATGCGCTCCAACGCACTCCGCTGCTCGTCAACTGCCTTCTCATCAATGTATATAGCGGTGGTCCAATTCCCCGCTCCCATGCTCTCTGGGGTGAAAGCCGCTATCACGAAGTTCAGACCTTCCAGAGAAATACCGTTGAATTCCCCTTCCATTATGTGAAATGCCAACCCCACGTCGCAGTGGCCTTCGGTGGGAGCGCCGGGCGCCACGGGCAAAATGCAGGGGCATAGAATCTCGCAATTGCAGTTTTCAAAGTATTGGCCTTGCAGGCTCCATTTCTCGGCTGTTGCCATGACACTCATTCTCCATCGTTATTTGGTCCGAATTGGCTTAGGCATGACGTAACGGCTTGGAAATCAGCTCCTCGATACGCCCAACAATTTCGCTCTGATCATAACTCCGAAGCAGGTTAATCCGGTTACGGTTGGGATCGCCGCCGTGCCAGTATTCGTAGATCTCCTGGCGCATTCCGAAAGACGATACCGCCAAATCGTGGGCCAAACGGAAAAGCCGAGACTTGTGCTCTACGCTCACGTCCTTGCCCCTCATGTAACGCTCCAGATATGGTCTAAGCTCAGGATTGGCCAGGTCGTTCTCGCTGGGCTGCATGATTAGGCCGGAGCCCGCAATCTCCCGCAAAAGCTGGACCATCCGGGCCGATGTCTGGGCGAAGAATATATTCAACCCCGACATCGACCCCAGAGTCATAATCCCACCTTCGTGCATGTAGGCCTTGTGTTCCACGCCGTCCATGGCATGCTGCCACATCTCGGTGTAGGTAATCATTTCTCCCAGCTTGGCCGACACCTCCCGGTATTCAATCACGCCGATGCTTTCGGCAATCATGGTGGCCACTGCCGTCATGACGCGCATACGCTGATGGATACGGCAGAGATTGGCCCATTCCATGAAATTGAGGCCGCTGGCAAAGCTCTGCACCAACGGGCCAGACTCATAGAGCATGAATAGCCGGTCCCAAGGCACCAACACACGATCGAAGAAAAGCATGCAATCCTGCTCATCGTAAATCATGCCCAAGGGGTGGCCATAGCTGCCGGTCCACTGGGAGACAGGCTCCCGGCACACCATTTTCAGGCCAGGGCTGTTGGTGGGGATGGCGAAAGACAGGACGAAGCGGGGATCCGATCGCTGAACGAAGGTAGCCGACAGGGAAACATAGGTCTCGTGGCTGATGGGCGCCGCTGTGGCAAGCTGCTTCCCACCGGTGATGATTACCCCGTCTTTGGTTTCTTCAACGACATGCAGGGCCAACTCTTCTTCCAGAATCGCCCGCTGTTCGTTTTGGGGTTGCTGGCTCCGGTCCACCTGTGGGTCGCCCAAAGCGTGGGTCAGGAATAGATCGTTTTCCGCACAGTACCGCTGATAGTTGACCACGTTTTCGCCGAAGTCGCAGTGGGGATTTTTCACGTCGCTCAGGTTGGCGCGCGCTTTATAGAGAGCGGTGATGAAGGGAGCCAAGATGTCCGGGCTTCGACCGAGCTGACCCCAACTCTCCCCGGTCCAAATCTCGCTGTTCCTCTTCTTCTTTTTAAGGTCTTCTTCGGTCCGGGCAAGCAGCCATGACACGCTGCACCGATTGCCGGTCTCCTGTGAGACAAAGGTCATCTCGTCCTGGAACTGTTGGCTATGTTGGAGATCATAGATGCGGGCCAACTCGTGAATCATGCCGGAGAATGCCGGATGAACAGTCACATCCTGGACCTTCTCCCCATCCAGCCACACCTCCCGGCCGTCTCTCAGACTTTCGATATAACGTTGGCCGGTCATAGCGCCCAGGGCCGTCGAAAGGTCCACCGCCATGAGATTACTCCTTGAGTGTTTACGGTTCAGATTCTCGGATTATAGATTCGGAATATTCGGACACCGAGCCGGTCTTGGAGTTAAATTCAGGTTAGGTTCTGGGAAGTGTAGTGAGCGGTAATTGGGCTGTCAAACTTGGATTTGAGGAGGCGTCCCCCAATCATCAGTTTCATCGCTAGTATAATCGTCCCGACTGTATAATCGTCGTGACGCCAGAACTGGACCAGATTCACAAATGAGAGGGGACATGGCGAAGAAGAGTTTTTGGGCTTGGGGATTGGAGTCGGAGGAACCGACAGTGGAGCAGATGCGTGAGATGGCCGTAAAGGTCTCACGGCAGTACGGTGTGAACCTGGAAGCCGTGGCCCCACCCAAGCTAGCAGAGCTTAGTCTGCGTAAACCCCGCATATCCCCACCGGCGTCGATTGCTGAGTTCTGCTCGACTGATACCCACGACCGCGCGGTGCGCAGCTACGGCCGGGGCTTTAGAGACCGCATCCGGGCCTTCAATCGCCAGTTTCCCAACCCGCCCGATGTGGTGGCCTTCCCCAGGAACGAACAAGAAGTGGAAGCGGTATTGGGTTGGTGCTCCGAGTCCGGCCACGTTGCGATTCCCTACGGCGCTGGAAGCTCCGTGGTGGGCGGTGTTGAGCCGCCAGAGCATGCAGACGGCATCGTGTCCATAGACCTCTCCTCCTTGGACCGGGTGCTGGAGATTGACCAGCTTTCCAGAGCGGCGCGCATCCAAGCCGGCGTTTACGGACCGGCAATGGAAGACCAACTGAGGCCCCACGGCTTCACCCTGCGGCATTTCCCTCAAAGCTTTGAGCATTCCACCCTCGGCGGTTGGATTGCCACCCGCTCCGGCGGCCACTACGCAACCAACCAGACCCACATAGACGATATGGTTGAGTCGGTGCGCATGGTGACGCCCACTGGAATCTGGGAATCCCGGCGGTTGCCCGGCAGCGGCGCAGGACCCAGTCCGGACCGAATGGTAATCGGCAGCGAGGGTATTTTGGGGATTATCACCGAAGCCTGGATGAAGATTCAGGGGAGGCCCAAGTACCGGGCGTCGGCTGGGGTAACCTTCCCCACACTGGAGGCCAGCGCCGACGCAGCCCGCATCATCACCCAGTCAAAACTCTGGCCAGCCAACTGCCGGGTGCTAGACCCCGGCGAAGCCGCCAATGCCGCTGGCTTGGAAGGTAGCCAGGCTCTACTGGTTTTGGGGTTTGAGTCGGCGGACGTGCCTCAAGATGAATTCATTCGCATGGCGATAGCCATGGCCAGTGACGCTGGCGGGACGCTGGATGATGACGCCATAAAAATAGTGAACCCCGATAGGTCAACTCCAGCCGCCTCCAGCAGTGAAGCTGGCAGGCAAGGAGCGGTGGGGAACTGGCGAGATTCGTTCATACGAGCGCCTTATACCCGGAACATGACGGCAGGATTGGGGCTGGTGGGCGACACTCTGGAAACAGCCATCACCTGGGACCGGTGGCCGCAGTTGGACGCTGCCGTGCGGGACGCCCTAAACGGTGCGCTTCGCAGGACCTGCGGCGGTGGGTCGGTGACCTGCCGGTTCACCCACGTATATCCCGACGGGCCGGCGCCTTACTATACCTTCGAGGGTTTGAGCAAACCCGGCGGTGAGATTGAGACCTGCGACGAAATCAAGGCAGCGGCGTCGGACGCAATTATTGCCGCTGGCGGGACAATCACCCATCACCATGCGGTGGGCAAGCTGCACCGGCCCTGGTACGACAAGCAACGCCCAGACGCCTTCGCTCAAGCTTTGCGGGCGGCCAAGGGAGTTTTGGACCCCAAGGGCGTCTTGAATCCTGGAGTGCTGATAGACCCGTAGGGTTCTCATACACCAACCCCAATGGGGAAACGATTGCTTGGCTGTTACTCTGAGTGTACAATTGCCGGAAGTTTGCCGATAGATTACCGGAAATTTGGGAGATAATGAGTTTAGGCATCGGTAAAAGCCCATCGGGCATAAGAATAGGTTCTAAAGATATCCATTACGCATGGGTAATCGTTGGCGTGGCTTCGATTATGTGGACGATGAGTTCCGCAATTCGGTTCGCCACCAGCCTGTTGGTGTCCGACTTTGAGAACGATTTTGGCTGGGACTACGGTTGGATAGCCCTGGCTTTCACCTTCCAGTGGATTCTCTCCGGTTCGCTGGGTCCGGTGGTTGGGTGGTTGGGCGACCGTCACGGGGTCCGCAAGGTCATGTTCGTCGGAGCCATCTTGTTCATCGTGGGCATGCTGCTCGTAGGCACGGTAGAGGATTCCAGAAGCCTATGGCAGTTTTGGCTCTATTTCGGCGTCGTATTGGCCGCCGCCATGGCAATTTTCCAGATTCTCCTGGTGTCCGGTGTAACCGTATGGTTTAGGACCAACCTGGGCGTGGCCATGGGCACGCTACAGGGTATCCAAGGCGTTGGAACCGCCCTCATGATAGGCATTGTGGCTGTGTTATTCAGTCAATTCGGCCTGAAGTGGACATTCTGGGGGCCGGGCATAGTTGGCGGAATCGTACTGTTACTGGGAGTGAAATTCTTCCAAAACGAGCCTGCGGAGATTGGGGCGCGGCCCTACGGCGCTCCCGCTGATGAACCTATAAGATTCCTCCAAGGGAATGAATCGGCCAAGGTCCGCTCAACGGTTTTCCTCAAGCAAGCCCAAAGAACCCCATCTTTCTGGAACCTAATCGGAATTCATTTCTGGGGATGCGCCGGTCACAATATCATCCTCATTTTCTTAGTGGCCATAGCAGAGGCTGACGAAGTCGGATTGTCCAGGGGAATGGCTGTCGCTGTTTATATCACCCTGACCGTGGTGAGCACGCTGACCCGATTCGGCGTCCCAATAGCTGCTGACCGTGCTGGCAGCAAGGGCGTGATGGGCGTTTCCTTTGCTATGCAGACTTTCCCATTGTTGCTTTTGATACTCGCGGTATCGACGGCGTCATTGCCTTTATTCTTCGTTTTCGCCATCTTGTTTGGGATTGGCATGGGCGGCGAGATGTCCGCTTTCCCAATCATTAACCGCCAATACTACGGAAACGCCCCCACCGGCACCACCTACGGCTATCAGATGATGGGCGCTGGCATCGGAATGGCCTTGGGGCCTTTGGCCGCCGGTTTCCTTTGGGACGTAACCGACCTGATTTGGCCCATGATAGTTCTGTCCTTTGTGCTCAGCCTGGTTGGAGTGCTGTCAATATTTAAGCTGCCAACTACGCACCAACACGTTCTCCCTGATTGGGAGGAGTTACTGCCGCCGGAAGCTCGTTCTGGGGTGGCCGCGCAAGACTCACCCAGTCTGCCGGGGACAGTCACTGGGACGCTGGGCGCCGAATCGGCAGGTTCCGACTAGGCTTACTAGTCTGCTAAACAAGCACCCAACACCATGAATTTAATTTAGGGTTTACCCCCATCCTAACCTTCCACCGTAAAGTAGTCTTGCCTCAAAACTGTCATTCTGAGGAGTGAAGCGACGAAGAATCTCTTGGCTCTGGCGCAAAGATTCTTCGCTTCGCTCAGAATGACAGTATTACGGACACTTTTGGGGCAAAGCCCCGTAAAGAGGGAAGGGATTTACGCAGAATTCTTTATGTAAAAAACCACCCTGAGGCTTATTTGGCGCCCACAATCTCCGCAACAGAGCTTGGCTACTACGCTTCCTCCCGTTTCTGTCCCCACTGCGCCTGGGTCAGGATGCACGTGAAAAACCTGCCTTATCAGAGCTTTCCCGGCATCTTCAGCACCATTGACCGGTACAACAAGCTGATTATCCGCAACTACTTCCAGCGGGAAAATTCTCTGCCAGCCTGGCTGAACCCTCTCGGGGAAGCCAGCGCTTATATCGAGCCGCCTCACTGGTCCAAGTTCAAGATTTTGGACCAGGCGTCGGGGCTTACGCTACGGGGAGAAGCCGACGGGATTTTTCGTATGGCCGACGGGACTTACACAATAATAGATTACAAAACGTCCAAGTATTCGGGCGCACAGCGAGCCATGCTCAAGTCCTACGAGACGCAACTCAACGCATATGCCTTTATCGGAGAGCGGCTGGAAGAACCACTGCTGGTCTCGCCGGTGGGTCGTTTGGCCTTGGTTTACATGGAGCCTCAGACCGAAGAGGAGACAGTCTTAGACCCCAACCTGACCGATGACCAAGGCTTCATCATGGGATTTGCCGCAAAAGTGGTTGAGGTGGATTTGAAGCCGGAGAAACTGATTCCGCCATTGCTGCGAAAGGTGAAAGCGATAGCGGAATTGGAGCGGCCACCCGCAAGCAAGCCGGATTGCAAGGATTGCCTGGCGTTGGACTCTCTGATTGAAACTCTGGGACGCTGACACCATGTTGGGGTGCAGACCTGTATCGCCGAATATCTACCAGCGAAGTCCTAGGCCTATGTGCTTGCTCGTCCCCGGCGCAAGGAACGGCCCGGCAGCGCTCCCGTGTTCTCCCCTTGGTCAATCACCACTTGGCCATTGATTATCACGTATTCGATGCCCACAGGGTAGTGCTTGGGGTCTTCTTTGGTGGCGTGAGTTTTGACGGTGTCCGGATTGAAGATAACGATGTCGGCCTTAAACCCGTCCCTCAGTATTCCCCGGTCGGGCAACCCCAAGCGTTGCGCAGGAAACGATGTCATTTTTCTGATGGCCTCAGGCAAGCGCAGGTGTTTCTCGGCCCGCACGAACTCGGCCAAGACGATGGGGAAGCAACCGTAGGTGCGAGGGTTGGGGTACTCGCCGAACAATATGGCATCACTGGCTATCATGCCGCTGGGATGGGAAACAAAGGCGTAAAGGGTTTGGGCATTGGTCCCCAAGCCCACCGTGGAAATTCCCAGGTTCTCTTCCACCAACAGATCGAACAGAGCGTCTTCAGGGTCTTGGCCCCGCATCTCGGCAATCTCGGTAATCAATCGACCATCGTACTGCATGTTCTGAGGCTGCCTGAAATTTGTCAGCCAGTTATTTTCCAGCCTGTCCCGAGACAACTCCCGTTTCATGCGGGCCCGGTCGTCCGAGTCCTGCAGGGCTTCCATCAATCGCTCGGGTCCACCGTCTTTGGCCCAGTGGGGAAGGCCGATTGTTACGGTCGTGCCGGAGTAGGGATAGGTGTAACAGTCGAAGGTCACATCCATACCCTCAGCTTGGCCTTTTTCCACCAAGTCTAGGTAGTCCAGATGGCTACCCGAGCCCTGGGCTCCCTGCCGGTAGTGGGTCAGGTGAATGGGGCAGCCACTGCGGCGTCCGATTTCCAGAGCTTCCTCCCAAGGAGCCAACAGGCCCTGGGAGCGCAGACTGGCCCTAGTGTGTGTGTGATAGAAGCCTCCCAGAGACGCAGCAACCTCGGAAAGGGCCGCCAGTTCCGCCGTGTCGGCGTAGGAGCCCGGTGGATAGTCCAATCCGGTGGACAGGCCCCATGCCCCTTCCTCCATGGCCTCTCGCACAACGGCCTTCATGTCCTCCATCTCGGCGGCAGTTGCCGGACGGTCATTCCAACCCACGCTCCAGATGCGCACCGGCGAGTTGCCCAGGATATAGGCTATGTTGATGGCCACCGTGTTGTCGTACTTGCCCAGCATGTCGGCCACGCTCAACCAGTCTGCAGGCATAGGAGGGTACCAGTTCAACCCAGAGTCCAACCAGATGTAGCGGTGCAGCTCCTCTTGGGTCTTAAAAGGGGCATGGGAAATGCCGTCGATGCCCACCAGTTCGGTGGTAACGCCCTGCCGCACCTTGGGGTCGTGGTGGGGTTCGCCAAGGATGGTCAATCCGGCGTGAGAGTGAAGGTCCACGAATCCGGGACAGACCACATGGCCGGTGGCGTCGATTATCCTATCAGCCTCCAAGCCGGAAGCGTCGCCCCGGTGGATGGAAACCGTCTCGCCATCAACCAAGACAGCGCCAAAATAGCCGGGGCTACCGGTGCCGTCGATAATCAGCCCATTTTTGATAATCAGGTTCAACATGGCCGCTCCAATCAACTAGAGGGCCTAACTGTGTCTAGTTAGGCCCTGGTCCGGTTATATAACCACCCAGACCGATACGCCCCATGATGGCGCCGAACTCCTCGGCTCCCACCACCGGCGTAACGGATGGATAATTCTTCGTCAGTTGCCAAGTGCTGTAGAGAGCCTCGAACATTCCATCTTCGTTGGGCAGGTCAACGATGATGGTGACCGACCGACGTTGATGCTAAAATACAAGCCGATGGGATTAAGCGCCTGCCAGGATCCTATCCATTCTTGCAATTTTGCCGGGCCGCCCGGTTGTTGTTATGGGGTGTGGAGAGATATGGTGGGCCTCATTGCCACGCCCCCAAGGCTCCGGTCCCGGCTTTCTATACTGACGCCCAAGGCGTTGGCTATCGCGGGTCAAGGGTTTGAACGGACGCCCAGGGTAGAAACTACTTATCAGACTGCCCAGCCCAGGAGACTTCACGAGCTAGTCTACGGGTGTTCCAGCAGTTGGATTTCTGCCATCGGAAAGTCCCTGTTGTTGGCTGTGATCAGTGTTGCGCCTTCGGCAATCGCCGTAGCCGCTACCAGGGTGTCGGCTGTGGATAGCGACCTACCTAGCCTGGCATATTCGTATCGATGTCGGCCGGCCTCTTTAGCGATCTCGCGGGTTCGCTCGTAATATCACAACGTGGCGATTAAACGGTCCGCCCTTACACGCTCCTCTTCTCCAAGCCCCGAATAGAGTTCCGCCACGTTGACACAACACACTCCCAAGCGGTTCCCCTGCTGAACTAGGTCTGAGACCAACACGATAACGTCTTGCCGGCCATGGAGGTGGTCGATGAGCACAGTGGTGTCTAGTAGATAATCAGCCACGCCGACGCGCTTCCCGGCTTTCATCACTCTTCTGCCGGGATTCCCTCACCCAGGCAGCTACTTTTTCCGGTGTGGCCCACTCAGGATGCTCTTCTGCCGATAACATTCCCGCCGTTTCCGCCAAGGCAGACAGCAGGGCCTCTTTCCTCACCTTATCCCGGACAGCTTCCTCTACGAAACTGCTTCTCTTCCCCTTGCCAGCTAGGGCATCAACTGCCTTCACCAAATCCTCGGGCAGGATAACATGCGTGCGCACCTTACCAGGTCCTCCTCGATTATGGTCACATAAATTATACACACGAGCAAATGGTCTCATTCGAGGACTATCAAGTTGTCCCATCCCTCACCCGCCTTTCCCCCTCAGCGCGGCTTTGCCCCAAAAGCCTCCGTAAAACTGTCATTCTGAGCGAAGCGAAGAATCTTTACGCCTGAACCAAGAGATTCTTCGTCGCTTCACTCCTCAGAATGACAGTTTTGAGGCAAAGTACCTCAGCGCCGCTAGGACTTTGTCGGCGGTTATGGGCAGTCTGACTATCCGTACGCCCACAGCATTTGAGTTAGCTACGGTCTACCCTTCGTGATGCTCCTCTATCTCAAATCCCAGGTCCTCAATCATTTGCCAGGCCTCCCGGTAACCTTGGCCGGGTGTGGTCAAGTAGCCGGAGACGAAGATGGAGTTGGCTGGATACAGGGCCAAAGGTTGGAGTTGCCTCAGATGGTACTCCCTGCCTCCGGCAACCCTGATTTCTTGCGTCGGGCAGAGCAACCTCATCAAGCATAAGCTCCGCAAACAGTCGCCCGGCGTAAGGTAATTGACTTGCTCAAAAGGGGTTCCAGGGATGGGATGAAGGAAGTTCACTGGCACAGATTGAGGGTCCAATCGCCGGAGGGCCAAGGACACATCGATAATATCATCGTGGGTCTCCCCTTGGCCGAAGATAGCCCCGGTGCAGAGGTTGAGTCCGGCGCCTCTGGCCGCTTCCAGCGTGTCCACCCGGTCTTGATAAGTGTGGGTGGAGCAGATCTCAGGATAGTACCTCTCGCTGGTGTTGAGGTTGTGGTTAAGTTGCTCCACTCCCGCCTCCCGCAACCGCCGGGCCTGGTCCCCATCCAAAAGGCCCAGAGAACAGCAAATGCCGATGTCCACGGTCTCTTTTATCTCTCGTATGGCATCGGTTAATTGGTCAAGGTCTTGGACGCTGGGACTCCGCCCGCTGGTGACGATGCAAAACCGCCTGGCCTTGGCTTCTTTAGCCCGCTGGGCACCGGCGACCAACGCCTCACGGTCAATCAGCGGGTATTTGTCGAAATCGGCATTGGAAATCACTGACTGGGAGCAGTAGTTACAGTCCTCTGGACAAAGACCGCTTCTGGCGTTGGTCAAGACGTGGATGTGCACCTTCATTCCGCAAAAGCGTCGGCGAACCCGGAAAGCTGCCGCCAACAAGTCCATCAATTCCGCGTCGCAGCTTTCCAATACTGACTTGCATTCTTGGTGGTCCAGTTCCAGTCCAGTGATTGACTTCTCTGCCAGAGTATCAAAATTCATCCTCAGATTACCTCACAACTTCGATGACAGTAATGGGCCTAATTAAATAGCTTATCAGCTGCTAGCAGTTCGAACCCTCAGCATACTTCCAGTACACCTGCGCTTCCACTATGACGGCCTTGCCTCAAAGCTGTCATTCTGAGGAGTGAAGCGACGAAGAATCTATTGGCTCAGACGTGAAGATTCGTCGCTTCACTCAGAATGACATTATTTTGGTGACTTTTGGGGCAGCAGCCACTATGACCTACTTTCTATCTTCCCCCTTCAACCCCGCCAGGACCTTCTCGGCGGTTATCGGGAGGCTGGTTATGCGGACGCCCACGGCATCCTCCACGGCGTTTGCTATAGCGGCGGCAACGGGTATGTTGCTAATCTCACCGATGCCCTTACCCTGATACGGCAGAGGGCCAGCGGGGGATTCCAGCAGCACTGTGTCCAGTTGAGGGATGTCGGCGATGGTGGGGATTTTGTAATCGCCCAGGCTGAGGGACGAGACCTGCCCGTCCTCGGATGTCATCTCTTCCATCAAGGCATACCCCAGACCTTGAATAATCCCAC
>Ga0066376_10001404_pt1 | contig 23429 bp, 20 predicted proteins | sample Knorr_S15_td_Bot_FD_77009 | JGI IMG/M metagenome (GOLD analysis project Ga0066376, IMG submission 77009) | Marine microbial communities from Southern Atlantic Ocean transect - Knorr_S15_td_Bottom_ad_5009_LV_A | ecosystem: Environmental > Aquatic > Marine > Oceanic | place: Southern Atlantic...
CGGCGGTGTCGTCGCGGTGGTCAGCCGGTCGCATTATTCGCCCGAGACCAGCGACTTCCTGAAGGACTACGACGTCGCCCAGGAACGGGCGGCGGGCAGCTCGCTCAAATTCGGCCTGATCGCCAGCGGCGCGGCCACTCTGTACCCCCGCCTGGGGCGCACCATGGAGTGGGACACCGCCGCCGGTGACGCCGTGGTCCGCGCCGCCGGCGGCAGCGTGCGCACCCTGGACGGCGTAGCCTTGCGCTACGGCAAACCGGGTTTCGAGAACCCCCATTTCATCGTTCGCGGCGCGGAATGAGACAGGCCAGGCGGCCCGTGCCGGCGACGCCCGCCGCCATCGAGCGGGCGGCGGCGCTGCTGTGTGCCGGCGAGCTGGTCGCCTTTCCCACCGAGACGGTCTACGGCCTCGGCGCCGACGCCACCAATGAGGCGGCGGTGAGGTCTGTTTTCGCGGCCAAGGGGCGGCCCGCCGACAACCCCCTGATCGCCCATGTTGCGGACCTCGACGCCGCCCAGGCCGAGGCCGTCTTCGACGGGCGTGCCGAACGCCTGGCCGCGCGCTTCTGGCCCGGCCCCCTGACCCTGGTGCTGCGCCGCCGGGCGGAGTCGCGCCTCGCCGCCCTGGTCAGCGCCAGTCTCGAAAGCGTCGCCCTGCGCGTCCCCTGCCATGGCGCGGCGCTGGAGTTGCTGCGCGCCGTCGGGCGTCCGGTGGCGGCGCCGAGCGCCAATCCATCGGGACGCCTGAGCCCGACCACCGCCGCTCACGTCGCCGCCGGGCTGGGCCATGCGGTGGCCATGATTCTCGACGACGGACCCTGTACTCTGGGCCTCGAATCGACGGTGGTCGATCTTGACGGCGAGGCCCGCCTGCTGCGCCCCGGCGCGGTTTCGCGCGCCGCCATCGAGGACGAGATCGGCGCTCTCGCCGCGCCCGGCCAGGCGGCGCCGCGCTCCCCGGGGATGACAGCCGGCCATTACGCGCCGCTTCTGCCGTTGCGGCTCGGGGCGAGCGGCCCGCGCCGCGGCGAGGCGTTCCTGGGTTTCGGACCGGCCTGCGGCGAGGCCACCCTCAATCTCAGCCTGAGCGGCGATCTCGACGAGGCGGCGGCCAACCTCTACGCCATGCTGCACGAACTCGACAGGCCCGAGTTCACCGCCATCGCGGTGACCGCGATCCCCCATGAGGGACGCGGCGCCGCCATCAACGACCGCCTGGCGCGGGGTGCGTCGCGGCCATGACCGGCGATGCCATGGATCGTCTCAAGCAGGCGCTCGGCCCGGCGGGCTGGATCGACGACGCGCGGGACATGGCGCCCTATCTCGCCGACATGCGCGGCATCTACCCGGCGCGCTCGCCCCTGGTGGCGCGCCCCAAATCGGCGCCCGAGGTCGCGGCGGTGATCAAGATCTGCGCCGAGGCGGGCGTCGGCGTGGTGCCCCAGGGCGGCAATACCGGCTTGGTCGGCGGCTCGGTGCCGAGCGATTCGGGGACTGAGATTGTGCTCAACCTGGGCCGCATGCACAAGATCCGCGCCATCGATGCGGCCAACAACACCATCACCGTGGAGGCCGGCTGCGTGCTCGCCGACATCCAGGCGGCGGCGGCCCGCGCCGACCGGCTTTTTCCCCTGAGCCTCGCCGCCGAGGGCAGTTGCCAGATCGGCGGCAATCTCTCGACCAACGCCGGCGGCACCGGCGTGCTGCGCTACGGCAACGCCCGCGATCTCGCTCTCGGCCTCGAGGTGGTGCTGCCCGACGGCCGCCTGTGGGACGGGCTCAAGGGCCTGCGCAAGGACAACAGCGGCTATGACCTGAAGCAGCTTTTCATCGGCGCCGAGGGCACCCTGGGGGTGATCACCGCCGCCGTGCTCAAACTCTTTCCGGCCCCCCGGGATGTGCGTACCGCCTTTGCCGCGGTGCCCGATGTGGCCGCCGCCGTGGCCCTGTTCAGCCGCGCCCGCGAGGCCGCCGGCGACAGCCTGACCGCCTGCGAAATCCTACCGCGCATCGCCATCGATTTCGTCCTGCGCCACCTGGCGGAATGCCGCGATCCCCTGGCCGAGCCGCACCCCTGGTATGTCTTGATCGAACTCTCCACCGCCGGCCGCGCCGCCGACCTCGGCGCGACCCTGGAGAGCCTGCTCGCCGAGGCCCTCGAGGCCGGCGAGGTCACCGACGCGGTGATCGCCGCCACCGGCGAGCAGGCGCGGCAATTGTGGCGCCTGCGCGAGGGCATCGCCGAGGTCCAGAAACACGAGGGGGCGAGCATCAAGCATGACGTCTCGCTGCCCTTGTCGCGGATCGCCGATTTCATCCATCAGGCCGGCGCTGCGGTGCTTGCGCGACTGCCCGGCATCCGCCCGATCGCCTTCGGCCATCTCGGCGACGGCAACATCCATTTCAATCTGGCCCAGCCGGTGGGCGCCGACGGCGATGAGTTCCTTGAGTGCCGGGAAGAGTTCTACCGCATGGTCCACGATATCGCCGAGGCCATGGGCGGCAGCTTCAGCGCCGAGCACGGCATCGGCCGCCTGCGCCGCGACGATCTCGAAAAATACAGATCCACGGTCGAGCTCGACCTCATGCGCCGCCTCAAGGCGGCCCTCGACCCGCGGGGCATCATGAACCCCGGCAAGCTGCTCGACGGCGGCTGACGCGCCGCTCCCTAACCGACCGCCTTGGCGGCGGCGCAGAGGTTGGCCAATTTGGCGCGGGCGGCCTCGCGGCTCTGCATGCCGAGGCCGCAATCGGGCGCCGCGATCAGGCGATGGGAGTCGATATGCTCGAGGGCGGCGCTCAGGCGATCATGGATTTCCTCGACCGGCTCGACGCGCGATTGGGCGATCGAGACGGCGCCGAAGATTACCTTGATCTTCTTGAAATGCTCGAGCAGCGTGAGATCGTTGTGCTGGTGGGCGTCCTCGATGGACACCGCCTCGATGGAGGTGTCGTTGAGCGCGTCGGCCAGGGTGAAATAGCTTGAGCGGTCGGCCTTGAGATAATTCTCCTGGTCGAGCTTCTCGGGGTATCCGCAACACATGTGCATGGCGCGGGTGGTCTCTTTGGGAACCTTGTGGAAACAGCGGTCGAGATTGTCCATGCCGTAGGCGAGCGCCTTGTCGGGCCAGCGTGCGAACAGCGGCTCGTCGATTTGAATCCAGCGGCAGCCGGCCTCGGCCAGGGAGCGTATTTCCTTGTTCAGCGCCTCGGCCAGGGCAACGCCCACCCGGCGTTCGTCATGATAGAAATCATCGGCCACCGAATCGGTAATCGTCATCGGCCCCGGCACGGTCACCTTGACGGGGCGGTCGGTACAGGCCTGCGCCATGCGCCATTCATCGGCGAGAAACGGCGCGCCTGTGGCAATCGCCCCCCGGATTGTCGGCACCTGGGCGGTCCAGGCGCCGGTGCGCATGCGCTTGCTCGTCAGATCGTCGAAGTCTAAGCCCTTGAGGAACCGGCAATGATAATGGATGTAATTGTCGCGCCTGACCTCGCCGTCGGTGGGAATGTCGATCCCGGCATCGACCTGATCGGCGATCACCTGGCGGACGGCGCGAACCAGCAGCGCCTCGGTCTCGCCGCCGGCGTTGCGCATGTATTCGGTATAGGCGGTCGTCGGGTCGTCGGTATTGGTGCCGCCGGCGCTTCTGAACCAATCGGGGACTTCCAGGTAATCGGGTTTCGGATAGGCGCCGATTGTGGTGGTGACGAGCGGCATCTCGGTCTCCGGAATTTATGCGATAAAGGGGCGAATTTTACACCCCGGCCCGAGACTGTCGAGTGCCAGAGCCCATTCCGATCTTATAGGACCATTTGATGGGCCATGGGAGTTCATTCGGCAAGGCGCGCTGCGCCGCGCGATGCAAGCCGCATCGGGCAAGCGGCGGAACGCAGCCGATGAGCTCCCATGGCCCACGATCGACCGGGATTATTTTGCCTCCCGGCCGCGTTCCGCTTCTCGATCGATGCGGCTCGCATCGCTCTTCGAAGCGCGCCTTGCCGGGAGACAAAATAATCCCGGTCAAATGATCCTGTAAGATCGGAATAGGTTCTATTTTCACCATGGCCGCGTCCGCCGCGCACGGTCTGCGAACATTCCGCCGCCACCACCGCGATTAACAATAGATTGTGGCCGCATAGTATCGATCCGTTTCATCGTTAACATATCCCGTTGAAATAGAGTGCTTTTTTACTTTCTCTATAGTTGGTCTAGGTCTATAAGCGTCCATGCATTGCGGTCGCCACCCTAAGGGACTCCCCGGCTGATGCAGATTTATCTGCCCATCGCCGAAATGTCCGCAAATATTTTTCTCTTGCTCGGCATGGGCGGCGGCGTTGGGATTCTGTCCGGAATATTCGGCGTCGGCGGCGGCTTCCTGATGACCCCGCTGCTCATCTTCATCGGCGTGCCTCCGGCCGTGTCGGTGGCCACCGAGGCGAACCAGATCGTCGCCTCGTCGGTGTCGGGGGTGTTGGCCCATTGGCGCCGCGGCAACGTCGATTTCAAAATGGGAATCGTCCTGCTGGTCGGCGGCATCGTCGGGTCGAGCTTCGGGGTATGGCTGTTCTCGCTGCTGCGCCAGCTCGGCCAGATCGATCTGGTGATTTCGCTCAGCTATGTGGTCTTCCTCGGCGTCATCGGCGTACTCATGGCGATCGAGTCGGCGCGCTCCATGCTGCCCGCCGATCGCGGCGGCCGCAGACGACGCAAACTGCATCAGCATTACTGGGTCCACGGCCTGCCGTTGAAGATGCGCTTCAGGCGCTCGAAACTGTACATCAGCGCCCTGTTGCCGCTTGGCATCGGCGTGATCGTCGGCATCCTGGCGGCGATCATGGGGGTCGGCGGCGGTTTCATCATGGTGCCGGCGATGATCTATCTGCTCGGCATGCCGACCTCGGTGGTTGTCGGCACGTCCTTGTTCCAGATCATCTTCGTCACCGCCAACGTCACCTTCCTGCAAGCGGTCAACAACGCCACGGTCGATGTCCTGCTCGCCCTGCTGCTGCTCACCGGCGGGGTGATCGGCGCCCAGGTCGGCACGCGATTGGGTTCGCGCCTGCGCGGCGAACAACTGCGCGGCCTGCTGGCGTTGATCGTCCTCGCGGTCTGCGGCAAGATCTTCTACGATCTGGTCGGCACCCCGGCTGACCCGTACAGCATCGGGCATTTGGTGCCGTGATGAACATTTCCCGCCTGATACCGTACCCCCGCAAGATAGTATTAGCCGCTCTTTCGCTGGCCTTGTTATCGGGACCGGCCGAGGCGGTGCCGGTGGTCGCGGATTTGTCGAAATACGTCATCTCGATCGATTCTGGTTTCACCGGAACCGACGTGCTGCTCTATGGCGCGGTCGAGGAGGAGGGCGATCTCGTGGTGGTGGTGCGCGGGCCGAGCGAGCGCGTTTCGATCCGCCGCAAGGATCGTGTCGCGGGCATCTGGATGAACCAGGATGAAGTCGAATTCCAGGACGCCCCGTCCTTCTACCTGGTGGCATCCAACCGCCCGCTCGATGAAATAGCCCAGCGAAATTTCCGCGAACTCCATCAGATCGGGCTCGACGTGATGCGGCTTACGCCGGTCGTGGCGCGGCCCGATGAGGAGGTCGAACCGTTCCGCGAGGCGCTGGTTCGCAACCGCAGGCGGGAGGGCCTGTACAGCGAGAGCATCGACGCCATGAAGTTTCTCAGCAATCGCCTGTTCAGCACGTCGTTGCAATTTCCCGCCAACGTCCCGGAGGGGTTCTATCGCGCCGAGGTGTTTCTGATCCGCGACGGCAAGATCATCAGCGCCGAGACCACGCCGCTGTTCATCAACAAGACGGGCTTCCTGTGGCAGATCAATTTCTACGCCCATTCCCAACCCGAGCTTTACGGTATCGCGGCGATCCTCATCGCCCTGTTCGTCGGCTGGATCGCGGCGGTGGCCTTCCGCAAGGCCTGATGGGGGCATCCGGTAACCGAGTGTCGATTCGCCGGCTCGCCGGGGCTGGTAGAGGTTAAGCTCATGACTCTGTCACGCCGCATGCTGCTCGGCGGTTCACTGGCCGCCGCCGGTCTCTCCGTCGGCCGTCGTTCCGTTGCGGCGGAGCTTGCCGCCGTCACGCCGCCGCAGACCCTGGGACCGTTCTACCCGGTGAACAAGCCGCTCGATCGTGACGCCGATCTCACCCGTATCCAGGGCGTCGCCGGCCGGGCGGCGGGTGACATCATCGATGTGGCCGGCCGGGTGGTCGACCGGCATGGTCGGATTATACGGTCGGCGCTGGTCGAGATATGGCAATGCAACGCCTTCGGCCGCTACGACCATCCCAGGGGTCGGCGGGATGCGCCGCTCGACCCCAATTTCCAGGGTTACGGCCAGGACGTCACCGACGAGGCGGGTGGCTACCGGTTCAGGACCATCAAGCCGCCGCCCTATCCCGCCTCGGCGAGTTGGATGCGCCCCAGCCATATCCATTTCCGCATTGTCGCGCCGGGCGCGGGGACGCTCGTCACCCAGATGTATTTCGCCGGTGATCCCTATCTCGCGCGTGATTTCATCTTCAACGAAATCGCCGACCCGGTGGCTCGGGCCAGCCTCGTCGCGACCCTCGCCCCGAACCCCACGACGCCCCAGGACGGCGCCGCTCCTCCCCCCCTGGCGATCTTCGAGATCAGGTTGGCGTAATACCGAGGGTCTCTCTACCACTGACCCCGCGCATAGCCCCCGGATGTCCCGTTGCCCTCGGTAAGGGTGGGGTATAAGATGCTGAGAATTAGAACAAATTTTTATCGGGGGGTGTGGGGTGGATCAGACTCTTCTTATCGTTCTTGGCTTGACCGGTCTGTTGGCCATCACAAGCCTGTTGTTGCCGGTTGCTCAGAAACTCCACTTCCCCTATACGGTGCTGCTCGCCGCCGTGGGCATCATCTTCGGCATCGTGGTGAATTCCCTCTACGGGGTCGAGGGTCTGTGGATTCTCGGCGACTTTGTCACTGCCCTGAATGATTTCAATATCACCTCCGAGGCGGTGTTCTTCATCTTCCTGCCGGCCCTGGTCTTCGAATCGGCGCTGTCCATCGATGTCCGCAAGCTGTTCGACGATATCGCGCCGATCCTGATGTTGGCGGTGGTCGGGCTGTTGATTTCGACCTTCGCCATCGCCGGCGTAATCTATCCCTTCGCCGGGGTTTCTTTTGTGGTTTGCGTGCTGTTGGGCGCCATCGTCTCGGCGACCGACCCGGTCGCGGTGGTCGCCATCTTCAAGGATCTCGGGGCGCCCAAGCGCCTCGCCATTCTGGTCGAGGGCGAAAGCCTGTTCAACGACGCTACCGCCATCGTCATGTTCACCATCCTGCTGGGCATGCTGGTCGGCGGCGCCGAGGCCGACTTGCTCAAGGGAACCGGCAGCTTCTTGAAGGTGTTCTTCGGCGGCGTCGTCGTCGGCTTCCTGTTCGCTCGCGCGGTGTGCTGGATTATCGGCAGGCTGCACGGCGTACCCATGGTCGAGATTACCCTGACCGTGTGTCTGGCTTATCTGTCCTTCATGCTGGCCGAGCATTACCTGCATGTATCGGGGGTCATGGCGGTGGTCACGGCGGCCCTGGTGATCGGTTCCTACGGCCGCACCCAATTTTCGCCCGAGACCTGGCATCCGCTGATCGAGACCTGGGAGCAGCTCGGTTTCTGGGCGAATTCGTTGATTTTCGTCCTCGTCGGCCTGGCCGTGCCGGCCATTCTCGCCAATTTCTCTTTCGGCGATCTCGGCATGCTTGTGGTGATACTTTTGACCGCCTTCGCTGCCCGCGCGGCGATCCTCTACGGACTGTTGCCGGTGTTCGGCAAGGCCGGCCTCTCCGACAAGGTCAGCACGGCCTATACGACGGTCATGTTCTGGGGCGGATTGAGGGGGGCGGTGTCGCTGGCCCTGGCCCTGGCGATCTACGAAAACGAGGAGATACCCGAGGATATCCGCAGCTTCGTCGTGATGATGGTGACCGGCTTCGTGCTGTTCACCCTGTTCGTCAACGCCCCCACCATGGGTGCGCTGATGGCCTGGCTCGGCCTCGACAAGCTGTCGGCCGCCGATCTCGACGTGCGCAACCGGGTGCTCGCCAAGGCGCTCTCCGAAGTACGCGACGAAATACAGGACGTGGCGCGGGATTACCGGATCGAGCCGGACATCGCCCAGTCCATCGCCGGGCAATATGACGGCCGCCTGGCCAGCATCGAGGCGGAGCGCGCCGACGCCGAGAGCCTTTCCGAAGCCGACCGGCTGCGCACCGGTCTGACATCCCTGGTCAATGATGAGCGCGGTCTCTACCTGCAGCAGTTCAGCCAGGGCTTCATTGGGCCAACCGTCGCCCGGCGGTTGTTCGCCCAGGCGGACAGCATCATGGACGGCGTCAAGATCGGCGGCGTCGAGGGCTATGACGCCGCGGTCGACGAGTCCCTGGGCTTCTCGCGCGGCTTCCGCATGGCCCTCGGCCTGCAGCGCCATATCAACATGACCGGTCCCCTGGTGGCGGCGCTTGCCGACCGCCTGGATATGCTCATGGCGACGGCCACGGCGATCCGCGAAATACGGACCCACGCGGCGGACAAGATCACCGCGTTGTTCGGAGCCAAGACCGGCGAGGCCCTCGACGAATTGCTCGAGGCGCGGCTGATGGCCACCAATCAGCAGCTTGAGGGGCTCAGATTGCAATATCCCGACTATGCCGAAAACCTGCAATCGCGCCTGCTGGAGCGCGTCGCCCTGCGCCTCGAGGCGGCCAACTACGGCGCCATGGCCGGTCAGGCGGTGATCAGCCACGAGGTCTATTCGAACCTCACGGGCGCCCTCGACGAGCGCAAGCGGGCGCTCGATGAACGCCCGACCCTCGATCTCGGTCTCGAGCCCGACAAGCTGGTCGGCAAGGTGCCGTTCTTCGCCGATCTGGATGAGGCGCGGATCAACGAGATTGCCGCTTTGCTCAAGCCCAGTCTGGTGCTGCCCGGCGAGCTGGTGGTCCACAAGGGCGATCCCGGCGACGCCATGTATTTCATCTCCACCGGCGCCGTCGAAGTCGATATTCCGAACCATCCGGTGCGCCTCGGCAGCGGCGACTTCTTCGGCGAGATCGCCCTGCTCAAGGAAATGCCGCGCACCGCCGATGTCACTGCGCTGAGCTACTGCCAGGTGCTGGCGCTCTTCGCCCGCGACTTCAACCAGTTGCTCGACGCCAATCCGGAGCTTCGTGCCCGCATCGAGAAGATCGCCGAGGAGCGCCTCGCCGGGGATCATTAGGGCAATTCATGTTTGATTCGAATCACTCAAACATGAATTGCCCTGATTGCGGCGTATGCTGCAATCCGCCGCGAAGCTGGCGTAAAGCCTGAGTGGCGTTTGAACGCAGCTTGATCGTGCGGGCACGATCAAACTTGAAATGCTCTAATCGCCGGGTTTATTCGCTCCCTTGACCAGCTCGGAGACGATTCCGTGCAGGGTACTGACTTCCTGTTCGTGGAGCCTGGCGCGGAGGAACAGGTTGCGGATGTTGCGCAGCATGGCGGGGCGCTTCTCGGGCGGGTGGAGGAATCCGCAGGCGTCGAGTTCGCGCTCCAGATGGGTGAAGAAATACTGCAGTTTTTCGCGGGTCGCCGGCGGGGTTCGGTTGGGCTCCAGGACGTCTTCCTCGGTCGCGGGAACCTCGGTCTGGAACCATTCATAGCCGACCAGCAGCACCGCCTGGGCGAGATTGAGTGAAGCGAAGGCCGGATTGAGGGGCACCGAGAGCACCGCGTCCGCCAGGGCCACATCGTCGTTGTGGAGGCCCATGCGCTCGGGCCCGAAAAGCACGCCGCAGGCTTCGTCCCTGGCCATCCAGCGGCGCATGTCGCCGGCCGCGTTGCGCGGTGTTGCAACCGGCTTGAGCATGAAGCGGCTGCGCGCCGTGGTGGCGTAGACGTGACGCAGATCGGCGACCGCCTCGGCGGTGCTGTCGAACAGGCGCACGCCGTCGAGCACCTCGGTCGCCCGCGAGGCGGCGTTCACCGCCTTGACGTTGGGCCAGCCGTCGCGCGGGGCGACAAGGCGCAGATCGGTCAACCCGAAATTCAGCATGGCGCGCGCCGCCGAGCCGATGTTCTCGCCGAGCTGGGGACGCACCAGAATGATCGCGGGTCCACCGAGCTCGGCGTCGCGGCTGCGGTCGGTCCCCGCCATGGGAGCTAACCTCTCAGGCTTTCGCGCCGACGCGCAGCAGCTTGTAGACGATGCTGTCGTGCAGGGCCTGGAACGAGGCGTCGATGATGTTGTGTGAAACCCCGACCGTGCCCCAGCGGCCGCCGTCGCCGTCGGCGCTCTCGATCATCACCCGGGTGACCGATCCGGTGCCCTTGTTGGAGGCCAGGATTCGCACCTTGTAATCGACCAGCCGCAGGTCTTTGAGCATGGCCGAGTATTTGCCGAGATCCTTCATGAGCGCCGCGTTGAGCGCGTCGACCGGGCCGTCGCCCTCGGCCACCGACATCAGCCGTTCATCGTCGATGACCAGCCTGACCGTCGCCTCGGCCAGGGCGATCAGCTTGCCGAGGGCGTTGTAGCGCCGCTCCACGGTCACCCGGTAGCCGTCGATATGGAAGAATTCAGGCAACTCGCCGAGCGCGCGGCGGACCAGCAGTTCGAAGCTCGCCTCGGCGCCGTCGTAGGTATAGCCGTCATATTCCCGCGCCTTCACCTGCTCGACCAAATCGCCGAGTTTGGGGTGATCGGCGGCGATCTCGAAGCCGGCCTCCTCGAGGCGGAGCAGAAGATTGGCGCGGCCCGACTGGTCCGAAACCACGATATGGCGCTGGTTGCCGACCAGCTCAGGTTCGATATGTTCGTAAGATGAAGGATTCTTGGCGACCGCCGAGACATGCAGCCCGCCCTTATGGGCGAAGGCCGAGGCGCCCACATAGGGGGCCGAGCGGTCGGGCGCGCGGTTGAGCAGTTCGTCCAGCAGATGGGAACAATGGGTGAGATGGTGCAGGTCATCGTAGCCGACCCCGGTGACGTAACCCATCTTGGCGACCAGGGTGGGGATCAGGGAGATCAGGTTGGCATTGCCGCAGCGCTCGCCGAGGCCGTTGATCGCGCCCTGCACCATGGTCACCCCGGCGCGCACCGCGGCCAGGCTGTTGGCCACCGCGTTGCCGGTGTCGTCGTGGCAATGGATGCCCATATGATCGCCGGGCGCATGGTCGAGAACCGCCGCCACCACGGCCTCGATCTCATGGGGCAGGGCGCCGCCGTTGGTGTCGCACAGGGCCACCCAGCGCGCGCCGCCCTCGAGCGCCGCGCTCACACAGGCCAGCGCGAAATCGGGGTCGTCCCGATAGCCGTCGAAGAAATGCTCGGCGTCGAACAGGGCCTCCTTACCGGCAACCACGATCTCCGCCATGCTGTCGCGGATCATCGCCAGGTTCTCTTGGCGGTCGATGTTGAGCACCTGTTCCACGTGGAACGCCGACGCCTTGCCGACCAGGCAGACCGTGGTCACGTCGCTGTCGATGACGGCGCGCAGGCCGGGATCGTTGGCGGCGCTGCGGCCCGGCCTGCGGGTCATGCCGAAGGCGGTGAGTTGGGCGCGGATGAGCTTGGGCGGCTCCGCGAAGAAGGCGTCGTCGGTGGGGTTGGCGCTGGGCCAGCCGCCCTCCACATAGTCGATGCCCAGGCGGTCGAGTTCCTCGGCGATGGCGTGCTTGTCGGCGACGCTGAAATCAACCCCCTGGGTCTGGGCGCCGTCGCGCAGGGTGGTGTCGAACAGGTAGATGCGCTCAGCCGCCATCACAGACGCTTCCAGTCGGTGGTGCCGTCGGGCCTGTCTTCCAGGATGACGCCCTGTTCCGCCAGCAATTCGTCACGAAGTCTGTCGGCCTCGGAAAAATCGCCTTCACGACGGGCCGTGCTTCGCGCCGTGACCAAGCGCTCGATTTTGATTTCATCTTCATTCTCATCGCCCTTGAACCAAGCGGCGGGATCATGGGTCAGCAGCCCGAGAAGCTCGCCGCCGGCCAGCAGCGCCCCCTTGAGCCGCTCCCGCTCGGCGGCATCGCTCGCTTTGTTAGCGTCGGTGGCCAGGGCATAGAGCGCGGCGATGGCCTTGGACGTGTTGAGATCGTCGGAGAGGGCGGACCACACCGCATCGGACATGGCGTCGCCGTCGGCTTCGACATCATTGAGCCCACGCAGCGCGGTATAGAGCCTATCCATATTGGCGCGTGCCTCGACGAGCCCCGCCGAGGACCACTCCAGCGGCTTGCGGTAGTGGGTCGACAGCATCAACAGGCGCGCCACCTCGCCCTTGCCGCCGACCTCCGCCAGCACCTGCTCGACGGTCAGGATATTGCCCAGGGATTTCGACATCTTCTCGCCCATGTTGACGAAGCCGTTGTGCATCCAGTAGTTGGCGAAGGTCTCGATGCCGTGGGCGCAGAGGGATTGGGCGCGCTCGTTCTCATGGTGGGGGAAGATCAAATCCTGGCCGCCGCCGTGGATGTCCACCGGAAGACCGAGAAACTTCTCGCTCATCACCGAGCATTCGAGATGCCAGCCCGGCCGCCCCCGGCCCCAGGGGCTGTCCCAGCCGGGCAGATCGCCGCTCGACGGCTTCCACAGGATGAAATCGCCGGGGTTCTTCTTATAGGGCGCCACATCGACCCGGGCGCCGGCGATCATCTCCTTCAGGCTGCGTCCGGAAAGCGCGCCGTATCCCGCCATGGACGGCACGTCGAACAGCACATGGCCTTCGGCCTCATAGGCATGGCCGCGGGCGATCAGGGTCGCGGTCATCTCGATCATGCCGGCGACATGGTCCGTGGCGCGGGGCTCTTCATCGGGCGGCAGGGCGCCAAGCGCCGCCATGTCGGCGTGGAAGACCGCCGTGGTCCGCTTGGTCAGAGCCGCGATGGGCTCATTGTTGGCCGCCGCCGCCGCGTTGATCTTGTCGTCGATGTCGGTGATGTTGCGCACATAGGTGACGTGCGCCGCGCCGTATATCCGGCGCAGCAGCCTGTACAGCACGTCGAAGACGATCACCGGGCGCGCGTTGCCGATATGGGCGCGGTCATAGACCGTCGGCCCGCAGACATACATGCCTACGCGCTCGGGGTCGATCGGTACGAAGTCGCGCTTGGCGCGCGCCTTGGTGTCATAGAGGACGAGGGACACGATATAAGCTCTTCCCGGACATGAATTTACAACGGCAACCCCGCAACGCCGCACGGCCAGCCGGTGGCGGGCGCTAAGAGGTATCAGAAACCGCGATTTGCGTCCAATGGCTAGGCTATGGTCTGGTAATGATGAGCGATCCGTCGCGCAGTCCGTAGATCAGTTCAGGCGCGCCGTCGCCGTCGAGGTCGGCCGCCATGACCGCCGTGGTGATCGGCGCGGGATGCGCGATGGCGGCGATTTCCCGGAGACCGCCGCCGGCCAGCGAGAAGATCCTCATCCGGCGCCGGGACGCATCGGGTATCGCCAGGTCCGGGACGCCGTCGCCGTTCCAATCGATGACCGCCGCCATATCGAGGACGCGGCTGCCGATGGCGTGGTTGGAAAATCCGCTCATCGATTGCTCGAGACTCAATTGCCCGGCGTCTAGCCCATAGACCCGAAGAATGCCGCCGATATGCGGCGTCTCCACATAGGCGATCTCGATCGCCCCGTCGCCGTCGAAATCGACGAGGCGCAGGCGCAGATCCTCGAAAACGGCCTGTCCCGGGAGGTTGAATTCGAGCGATCGGCCGTCCCTGAGGACCACGCGCATGCCCGACGCTTCCACGTCGTCTCCCAGGATGCCGTGCCGATAGCGGCTGGTCGGTCCGATCAATCTGGCCGTGGAAATATCCCCATGACCAAGCGTCACCTCGCCGTCGGGCAGCATATCGGCGGTCCGGGCGGGCGGCACTCTCGGCGCCGCCGTGAGCCGGACGACGCCCTCGGATAACCGGACGCGGGACCAACCGCCGTCGCAATGCTCGACGAACACCGCTTCTTCCAGCATGGCGGTGGCAATGCCGCTCGACAGCCTGCGGTCGCCTTCGATGGTCTTGATGCAAGTCGGCGCGGCGTGTGCCGGAGCGCTCTGCCACAGGGTCAGCAGGAGCAAGCCGGACAAGGCTGCCTTGAGAATAAATTTGAGGATCACACGGCCTACTCGCCGTAGCGGAAGCGGTTGGTGATCGGGTAGCGGCGGTCGCGGCCGAAGGCGCGGGACGTGATCTTGACCCCCGGCGGGGCCTGGCGGCGCTTGTATTCGGCGAGGTCGAGCATGCGGGAAATGCGGCGCACGGTGTCGGCGTCGTGGCCATTCGCGGCGATCTCCTCGATGCTCCGCTCCTGCTCGATCAGGCCCTTGAGGATGTCGTCGAGGGTGTCGTAGGGCGGCAGGCTGTCCTGGTCGGTCTGGTCATGGCGCAGCTCGGCGCTCGGCGGCTTGTCGATGACCGCCTCGGGTATGACCCGTCCCGCCGGCCCGAGCCCGCCCGCCGGCATGGCCTGGTTGCGCCACCGGGAGAGGGCGAACACCGCCGTCTTGTAGACGTCCTTGAGCACCGAATAGCCGCCGCACATGTCGCCGTAGAGGGTGGCGTAGCCGACCGACATTTCCGACTTGTTGCCGGTGGTCAGCACCATAGAGCCGAGCTTGTTGCTGGCCGCCATGAGGATCAGGCCGCGCAGGCGGGCCTGCAGGTTCTCCTCGGTGACGTCGGCCTCGCGCCCGGCGAACATCTCGGCCATCACGCCGTCGATCGCGGCGACCGCGGGCTCGATGGCGATGTCGTCGAGGCGCAGGCCGAGCAGGCCGGCGCATTCGGCGGCATGGTCGAGGGAGGCCTGGCTGGTATAGCGCGACGGCATCATGATGCAATGCACCGCGTCGGCGCCCAGGGCGTCCACCGCCACCGCCGCACTGAGGGCTGAATCGATGCCGCCGGAAAGCCCGATGACGACGCCGGGAAAGCGGTTCTTGGCGACATAATCGCGCAGCCCCATGGTCATCGCCTGATAGATCGCCGCCAGCCCTTCCTCGTGGCTGGCGATGTCGCCGCCGTGGCAGCTCCAGCGGTGGTCGTCGCCGAGCCCCCAGCCGGTGATCAGGCAGTGTTCGCGCCACGCCGCCGCCTGGGCGCGCAGGCTGCAATCGCCGTCGAGCACGAAGGAAGCGCCGTCGAAGACCAGCTCGTCCTGGCCGCCCACCTGATTGACGTAGACCAGGGGCAGGCCCGATTCGGCGATCCGGGCGACCGCCAGGTTGAGGCGGTGATCAGGCTTGTCGGTCTCGAACGGCGAGCCGTTGAGGACGATGAGGATTTCGGCGCCCGATTCCTCGAGGCATTCGGTGACATCCGCCGTCCACATGTCCTCGCAGATCATGACGCCGAGGCGCGTTCCCCTGAAGTCCATGGGGCCGTTGAGCGGCCCGGCGGCGAACAGGCGTTTCTCGTCGAACACCCCGTAATTGGGCAACTCATGCTTCTTGCGGACCGCCGCCAGGCGGCCGTTATCGAGCAGAAAGGCGGCATTATACAGGGCCCCGTCCTCGGCCAGGGGCGCGCCGATCAGCATCGCCGGCCCGCCGTCGCTGGTGTGCTCCGCGAGGGTCTCGAGGGCGGCCTCGACATGCTCCATCAACGCCGGCTTGAGCACCAGGTCCTCGGGCGGGTAGCCGATCAGCACGAGTTCGCTATAGACCACCAGATCGGCGCCGCCCCGGGCCGCCTTGTCGCGGACCATGAGCAGCCGCTCGGCGTTGCCCAAAACGTCGCCGACCACGGGGTTGATCTGCGCCAGGGCGATGGTGAGATTCTTGGTCATGAAAGTCCTAGCGGTCCGACCCGTCATCATTTGTGAGTTCCACGGCTTCCAGTTGTTTCAAAAGCCGAGGCAGGTCATCGGTGATGGTGTCCCATACCCTGTCCATATCGATTTCGAAATAACCATGGATAAGGCGATTTCTCATCCCGACAATATCATTCCAGGGGATTTCGGGATTCTGGCTGCGTGTCATTGGGCCGAGGCCGGCTGCGGCTTCGCCGACGATTTCGATACATTTCACCAACGCCAAGGCGAACATACGGTCGTCATCAAGATCGGTGCGTGACCGATTTTGTGCGAAGGATAATGCTTCCCGAGCCGAATCGATCATATGAAGAATTCGGTTTTGGTCACCCTTGGGCATATTGCACTTCAGCGCCACGCATTACTTCATCACGGAAATATCGACTTAATTCCGCCGGTGTATGGAGGTCGACCCGGCGGCCGAGAAATCCAGAAAGTTCACGCTCCATTGCGGCAAACCGGATGAGCCCTACCGAGTGCCCCGATTCAATTTCCACGAGCACGTCAATATCGCTGTCCGACCGAAAATCATCCCGCAGCACCGAGCCATACAGCGAAAGTTTGCGAATATGATGCTTCCGACAAAACGCCGCAAGCGTGGCGTCATGCATGTCGAAATTCTTTATTTTCTTTTGGTGTTTCATTTGGTGGCCCTCGTTCCAGCCATCGTACAGCAGGCTGAACGGAAATAGCCTATTTCTTCAACAGGAACTCGCGGCCGAGCTTGACGGCCGGCTTGCCGTCATAGGCGACGATATCGGCGGTGGCGTAGGTCTCGGACCACCTCTCGGGGAGGTACGATCCGGTGCCGACGATGTCGATGGGCGCGTTGACGCTGCCCATGACCTTGCATTTGGCGACGCTGAATCCCGATGAGGCGACGATCTTCACCGCCCTGTAGCCGTGGTCGTCGAGTTGCTGGCGCAGGTGATAGACCGCCGCCGCGGTGACCCCGGTTCCGACCAGCCAATTCAAGGCGATATCCGTGCGATAGCGGCGCAGGCCCCGCGGCACATGCCGCTCGAGCACCGCGTAGGAGGCCGCCGTATCGAGCCCTTCGACGAAGCGCCCGCCGTGGGTGTCGATGCGCACCGAAAGCCTGCCCTCGGCGGCCAGGTCTCCGAAGCGCTCGCAGACCGCCAGGCTGTCGGTGATCTCGCGGCCGTAATAATCGACCAGCACCGTGAGGGGTTCCACGGGAAAGGTCTCGTGGAACATCTCGGCGGCGCGCAGGGTCGATCCGGCGTAGCCGATCAACGCATGGGGCATGGTGCCCATGCCGTGATCCTTGCCGAAGTGGTGGGCGGTCTGGTCGGTGGCGTTGCCGATGAAACCGATCGCGCCTTTTGCCGCTCTCGCCGCGTTCGCGCCGACGCTCGCCCCATAGGCCATCATGTCGGCCATGGCGGCGCCCGCGCAATGACGCGCATCCATGGCCATGAACCCGGTGTTCGGCATGGCCGCGCACATCTCGAAGGCATTATAGGCGGCGACGCAGGCCGGTCCCAGCAAGGGCAGATACAGGGTCTCGAGATCGACCAGATCGGTCATCGCGCCGGTGATGTAGAGCAGCGGCTCGCCGGCGCCCACCCATTGCCCTTCGCCGTACATCAACTCGATAGTGAGATCGGCTCCGCGGTCGGCCGCCGTGCTCTCCAGCCAATCGGTCATCAGCCGGGGCGCGAAACAGACCGGCAGGCGCATGAACACCGCATAGGTGACTTGGCGGTCGCCGAATCGTTCGACGATACGCTTGGTCTTCTTGAAATACTGGTCGGTCAGCCGGTCGACGGAATCCTCTCCGTCGCCGGAAGGCGATGGCTGGTGACGAATATCCGCGGGCCGCGTGGGCATGGCGTCAATTGGTGTCGCGCGGCCTTAGGACGCCGTCGCCAGGCGCGCCACGTCCTGGCGCTCCTTCTTCAGGGATTCGGCAATCAGGAACGCCAATTCCAGCGCCTGCGAGGCGTTCAGCCGCGGGTCGCAATGGGTGTGATAGCGGTCCGACAGGCTGTGCTCGGTGATTTCCTGGGCGCCGCCGATACATTCGGTCACGTCCTGGCCGGTCATCTCGAAATGCACGCCGCCGGCGTAGCTGCCCTCGGCCTGATGCACGGCGAAGAAGCCCCTGACCTCGGCGAGGATGCGGTCCACCGCGCGGGTCTTGTAGCCGGTCGACGATTTGACCGTGTTGCCGTGCATGGGATCGCAGGCCCAGACGACGATGCGGCCCTCGCCTTGAACCCGGCGCACCAGAGGCGCCAGTTTGGTCTCGACATGGTCGGCGCCCATGCGGGTGATCAGGGTGAGACGGCCGGGCTGGTTGTCAGGATTGAGCACATCGATCAGCCGGATTAGCTCATCGGTCTCGAGCGTCGGCCCGACTTTCATGCCGATCGGGTTGCCGACGCCGCGCAAAAACTCCACATGGGCGCTGTCGAGCTGGCGCGTGCGGTCGCCGACCCACAGCATGTGGGCCGAGCAGTCGTACCACTCGCCGGTGGTCGAATCGATCCGGGTCAGCGCCTGCTCGTAGGTCAGCAACAGGGCTTCGTGGGAGGTGTAGAAATCGGTCGCGGCAAGCTGCGGGCTGTTCTGTGAATTGATGCCGCAGGCCGCCATGAAGTCGAGGGCGTCGCCGATGCGGTCGGCAATCTCCCGGTAACGTTCGCCGAGCGGGCTGCGCGTGACGAAGCCTAAGTTCCAGCGATGGACCTGATGGAGATCGGCGTAGCCTCCTTGTGCAAATGCGCGCAGCAGGTTCAGGGTCGATGCCGACTGAGCGTAGCCGCGCAGCATGCGATCGGCGTCGGGCCGGCGCGCCTCGGGGGTGAATTCGATGGCGTTGACCATGTCGCCGCGATAGCTCGGCAAATCGATGCCGTCTATGGTCTCGGTATCGCCCGAGCGCGGCTTGACGAACTGGCCCGCCATGCGGCCGAGCTTGACCACCGGGCGATTGGCCCCGTAGGTCAGCACCACCGCCATCTGCAACAGCACGCGAAAGGTGTCGCGGATGTTGTCGGGGTGGAATTCGGCGAAGCTCTCGGCGCAGTCGCCGCCCTGGAGCAGGAACGCGCGGCCCTCGGCGACCTCGCCGAGCTGGGCCTTGAGCCGCCGCGCCTCGCCGGCGAAGACCAGGGGCGGGTAGTTCTTGAGCGTCGCCTCGACGTCGTTAAGCGCCGCCTCGTCGGGCCAGCCGGGTTGCTGAAGAATAGGGTATTCGCGCCAACTATCGGGCGTCCAGGGCCGTGCCATGGCGTACCTCGAACCTCGTTAAATTAACGTACAAGTGCGGGAAGCCACAGGCTATACGCCGATCGCCGCTAGGATTCAATAATATTGAGCCGTAGCAGGGTTATGACACGGGCACGCAATCATGGCCGAGAGGCGCCGGCTCCGGTGTTCTCTCGCGCAGGGTGACGAATTCCTCGGCGGTGGTCGGATGAATGCCGACGGTGGCGTCGAACTGGGCCTTGGTGGCGCCGCATTTCACGGCGATGGCGATGCCCTGGATGATCTCGCCGGCCTCGGCGCCGATCATGTGGCAGCCGACCACCCGGTCGGACTTTCGGTCGACGATCAGCTTCATGAAGGTTTTTTCGTCACGCCCGGTCAAGGTGTGTTTCATGGCCCTGAAGCTGCTCATGTAGATATCCACGTCGCCGTATCGCTCGCGCGCCTCGGCCTCGGTCAATCCGACGCTGCCGATCGGCGGCTGGCTGAACACCGCCGAAGGCACGTCCCGGTGGTCGGCCTTCGACGGGCTGTTGTTGAACAGGGTGTCGGCCACCGCATGGCCCTCGCGGATTGCCACCGGGGTCAGGTTGATGCGGTCGGTGACGTCGCCCACGGCGTAGATATTGTTGACCGAAGTCTTGGAGTATTGGTCGACCACGATGGCGCCCTTGTCGTTGGTCTCGACGCCCGCCTCCTCGAGGCCGATATCCACGGTCCGGGGCGCCCGCCCGGTGGCGTACATGACGCAGTCGGCCTCCAGCACCTCGCCGCCTTCGAGGGTCGCCCTAAGGGCGCCGTCCCGCCCGGACAGGGAGGCGATATTGGCGTTGAAGCGCAGATCGACGCCCTGCTTGGTCATTTCGCCGGCCAGATGGGCGCGCACGTCGTCATCGAAGCCGCGCAGGAACATCCCGCCCCGGTAGAGCTGGGTGACCTCGGCGCCGAGGCCGTGGAAGATGCCGGCAAACTCGACCGCGATATAGCCGCCGCCGACGATGATGATGCGCCTGGGCATGGAGGGCAGGAAGAACACCTCGTTCGACGAGATGGCGAGGTCCGAGCCGGGGATGTCGGGAACCACGGGCCAGCCGCCGACCGCCACCAGGATATGCTCGGCGCTGTAGCTGTTCTCGCCGACCGTCACTGAATGGGCGTCGGTGAGCTTCGCGGTGCCGTCGATGATACGCACCCCGGCGCCATCCAGCAGCGACTTGTAAATGCCGTTGAGGCGCAGGATTTCGGCGTTCTTGTTGGCGATCAGTTTCGCCCAGTCGAAGCGGCTCTCGCCCACCGTCCAGCCGAAACCGGCGGCATCCTCGAAGTCATGGGCGAAATGGGCGGCGTAGACCAGCAGCTTCTTGGGCACGCAGCCGACATTGACGCAGGTGCCGCCGAGAGCGCTGTTCTCGGCGACCGCCACCCGGGCGCCGTGGCCCGCCGCGATACGCGCCGCCCGCACGCCGCCAGAGCCCGCGCCCATGACGAAAAAGTCGTAATCGTACATTTCGCTCTCCTATAAGCCGCAATCATTTGAATGTAAGGTTTTGGGTCGGTCACGCAAGGCGCGGGCGCGGGCTCAAGCGACGGGGGCGGTGGCCTCTATGGTCTTGACCACGTCGAGGAAAATATTGACCACCTTGTTGACCTCGAATCCGGCCGCCCAGACGTTGGCCACGGTGTCGCGGTTCAATTCGGGGCCGAGATGGCGGCAGAGCGGATTGACCGCATGCAACATCAGATTGAAGGGGAATACGCGCGATCCGGTATGCTCGAACATTCTCAAGACGCCGCCCGGCTTGAGCGCCCGGCGCAGCGCCGACAATCCCCGAACCGGATCGGGAACCGAGCAGAAAGTGCAGGAGGTATAGACCTGATCGAAGGCGCCGTCGGCGAAGTCCATGTCATGGACGTCCATCAACCGCGCCGTCATCTGTCCGCGATAGGCCGCCACCCTGGGCTTGGCTTTCTCCAGCATCTTCGGGCTGATGTCGATGCCGGTGATGTCCTGGCCCGGCGGAAAACAGCGAATGTCCAGTCCCGTGCCGACCGCCAGGAACAGGACCCTGCCGTCCATGGTGGAAAACAGGCGTTCCTTGTGCGGCTTCCACCGCTTCTCCGGACCGAACCCGCCCATGAGATCGAACACGTACGCGGCGGAATCCCATTTGTCCCGGGTCTTGCGGTCGATCATTCGACATCCCCATAGAGCCCGGCTTGCAGGCGGTAGGTGAAGGCCAGGCACAGGATTCCCACCGCCGCGCCGCTCCATGCGGCGTCCGCCGGGCCTATGCCGGCCGTGGCCTGCATCATGCCGACCACCATGCCGCCCGCCATGCCGGACAGCGCGGCGGGCAGCATCGATTCCATGGCCCCGAAAAGCGGAGAAAAAAGCCCTCCTACAAGCATCCCGGCGATCATGCCGAGGACCGTGCCGGCGACCATCCCGAGCAGGACAAACCAATCCCCCGGCACAACCAGAAGAATCAGCCGGCCTCCGGCGGCGCCCGCCGCAATGCAGGTCAGCAGGTCGCCAAGGATGAAATAGATTCTCCGCTCCATGCTTTCCGCGCCTCGAGTGGGATTACCGATCGATGCCGCCCATGCAGAGATATTTGACCTCGAGGTATTCATCGAGGCCGTAGTGGGCGCCCTCGCGCCCGATGCCGGATTCCTTGACCCCGCCGAAGGGCGCCACCTCGGTCGAGATGATGCCTTCGTTGATGCCGACGATGCCGTATTCGAGGGCCTCGGCGACCCGCCAGATGCGGCCCACGTCGCGGCTGTAGAAATACCCGCAGAGACCGTATTGGGTGTCGTTGGCCAGGGCGATCGCCTGCTCTTCCGTGGAGAAGCGGAACAGCGGCGCCACCGGGCCGAAGGTCTCCTCGGTGGCGATCTTCATCTGGGTGTCGACGTCGGCCAGCACGGTCGGCTGGAAGAACGTGCCGCCCTTCTCATGGCGCTCGCCGCCGGTCAGGGTTCGCGCCCCCTTGGCCAGGGCGTCGGCGATATGATCCTCGACCTTCTCGATTGCCGCCATGTCGATCAGCGGGCCCTGCTGGACGCCGTCGTCGGCGCCGTTGCCGATCTTCAGGGCCCGGGCGGCGGCGGCGAACTTCTCGGCGAATTCGTCATAGACGCCGTCCTGCACCAGGAAGCGGTTGGCGCAGACACAGGTCTGGCCCATGTTGCGGAACTTGGACGCCATGGCGCCGGCCACCGCGGCGTCGATCTGGGCGTCGTCAAAGACGATAAAGGGGGCGTGGCCGCCGAGTTCCATGGAGACCTTCTTCACGGTGTCGGCGCATTGCTTCATGAGCATCTTGCCGATTTCGGTGGAGCCGGTGAAGGTCAGTTTGCGGACGATCGGATTGGCGGTCAGCTCGCCGCCGATGGCGCCCGCCGAGCCGGTAATGATGTTCATCACGCCGGAGGGAATGCCGGCGCGCTCCGCCAGCTCCGCCAGGGCGAGGGCCGAGTAGGGCGTCGCGGTGGCCGGCTTGGCGACCACCGTGCAGCCCGCCGCCAGGGCCGGGCCGACCTTGCGGGTGATCATGGCGGCGGGGAAATTCCACGGCGTGATCGAGGCGACCACGCCAACCGGCTGCTTGATCACCACGATGCGGCGGTCGCTGAAGGTCGGCGGGATGACGTCGCCGTAGGCGCGCTTGCCCTCCTCGGCGAACCATTCGATGAACGATGCGGCATAGGCGATTTCGCCGCGCGATTCGGCCAGCGGCTTGCCCTGTTCGGCGGTCATCAGCTGGGCCAGATCTTCCTGGTTGGCCATCATCAGATCGAAGAATTTGCGCAAAGTCACGGCCCGCGCCTTGGCGGTCAGGGAGCGCCAGGCGGGAAAGGCCGCATTGGCCGCTTCGATGGCGCGGCGGGTCTCGCCGGCGCCCATCCTGGGCACCGTGCCGATGATCTCGTCGGTCGCCGGGTTGGTGACGTCGATGGTCGCGCCTCCGTCGGCATCGGCCCAGGCGCCGTCGATGTAGCATTGCTGGCGGAACAGGCTCTTGTCCTGCAGGTTCATGTCTCTTACTCCGTGGGTTGGGGCTCGCCGAGGCGCGGGGCGCGGTGTTCTGAGCCCGACTATAAACCGCGCGCTACTCCACGGTCACCGACTTTGTTCCAACGCATGGGTTCAACACCGTCTAACCCCTTTTGGTTAGTCTTTTTTTGGGGCTGTCCCAGATAACTAGGATGATCTCTGTTTAACCCACTGTTTTATCTGCCTCAATTGTGCTTTTGGTTTTGGGTTGTTAAAACGCCACTCACATTCCTTCAAAAACAGCGGGAAATGCTCCCTGGGAACCCCGTTGAATTTAC
>Ga0066376_10001405_pt1 | contig 23429 bp, 15 predicted proteins | sample Knorr_S15_td_Bot_FD_77009 | JGI IMG/M metagenome (GOLD analysis project Ga0066376, IMG submission 77009) | Marine microbial communities from Southern Atlantic Ocean transect - Knorr_S15_td_Bottom_ad_5009_LV_A | ecosystem: Environmental > Aquatic > Marine > Oceanic | place: Southern Atlantic...
CAGCTTTTCAGCCCCCCGTTTTCCCGCTGCGGCGGGTGTGTTCAGCTCATGCGCCACACCGGCCGTGAGCGTGCCAAGCTGCGCCATTCGCTCACTCTGGCTGAGAAGGCCCTCCGTCGACCGGAGGCGACCGACAACGATGTCAAACATGCCCCCCCCCGGGGCCGCGGACGCGCTTTGTTCCAGGAGCGAATCGAAGGTGCCCTTCGACAGGACGTGCAACGTGGTTGCCTCTGACGCCCAGACGCCCGCCATGCGCGGGGCATTATCGATCAGTGCCATCTCGCCAACAACATCGCCGGGACTCAAGGCGTTCAGCAGGATCTGGCGATCCCCGGATGATTTGAGGACTTCCAGCGCCCCGGACTCGATCACATAGGCGGCATCACCGGTATCACCCTCCTCGAACAGCATCTCGCCCTTCTCAAGGCTTTGTACCGTGATCGCCGAAGCGAGAGTGAGCATGTCGGCTTCGGAAAGTTGCGCAAATATTGGCACGCTTCGAAGTGCGTCGGCCAACGACCGGTTCTGATCGGCGTGGCTCTCTTCGTGGTGCGTTGCGGTATCACCACCTGCGTTGGGTTCGGTTTTCATGGCAGCTTGCGCGGGGTCTGGGTATTTCGTCAGGCAGGTTCGCAGGATAGCAATGATCTGTTGGCGGGGCACACCGTCTCGACCTGAAATCCGGTTACTCGGTCTTCTTTTTTGGAGCTTTCTGGTTCACCTGACCGCAATTGCCGCGCACTGACGCCCGTGACGGCATAGAATCCCGGCGCTGAGCAGCGTCCGTATCGCCACAACTGGAGTAAGCCACAACATGAAAATCAAGTCCGTTCGAGCCGTCGGAATCGATGTCAGGCCCCCGATGAAAACCACTCCCCGGGTTCCAAAATTGCCGGGCGACGGCTTTGTCAGTCCTATGCGTCGATATCCCGAACTGACCCGTGCCGATTGGTCAGCGACGTGGAAGCGAACGGCGTGCGTGGTCACTGCAGAAGACGGGACCTGGGGTTTCGGCATGACCCTCCACAGCGGGCCAACCGTCAGCATCATCAACGATCATCTCTCCCAGGTGGTCGAGGGCGGGAATGTGATGGCAACGGAGCGGCTGTGGGACCTGATGCAGCGCGCTTCAGCCCCTTACAGCAGCGCCGGTCTGGCGAGCTTCGCGATCAGTGCCGTCGACCAGGCGTTGTGGGATCTCAAGGGCAAGATACTCGGGGTACCGGTGTACGAGCTGCTCGGCGGACCACAGAAGGAAAAGATCTTCGTTTACGCCTCAAACACGGACATTTCGTACGGCACCGAGCACAGCATCGACTGGTTCCTTGAGCTTGGCTTCAAGGCCGTGAAACTGTTCCAACGGGCCGGACCAGAGGACGGGCTGGACGGCATCAAGAAGACCGAGGAGCTGGTCGCCGCCACGCGTGAACAGGTTGGCGACGACGTAGAAATTGCGCTCGACGCATGGATGTCGTTCAACACCGAATACGCGGTGCGCATCGCCGAGGCGTTGAGGCCGTATCGGATCAAGTGGCTTGAGGATTATCTGATTCCGGAGGACATGGACAGTTATTTCCGTGTCCGGGAGCGGATCCCCTTTCAAACGCTAGCCACGGGGGAGCACTGGTACTCGATACACCCGTTCGCGCTGGCGGCGACTCACGGTCTGGTCGATATCTTCCAGCCGGACCTATCGTGGGTCGGGGGCATCACTGCCGGGGTAAAGATCTGTCATCTCGCAGAGGCACATGGCATCACGGTCATACCGCACGCCAGTTCCAGCTACCCATGGGGACAGCACCTCGCAATGGCCATGCCGGCGGTGATGTGGGCTGAGAAGTCGGAGGGCGTGGCACCTCCCGGAGTGCCGCTGGAGGAGATGGTTTTGCTCCCGGGCACCGCAGTCATCAAGGACGGATATGTAACACCGTCAGACGCGCCGGGACTGGGACTGGAGATCAACCTGGAGTGGCTAGAAGAACGCACCACCTAGTCGGCCGGCTAGCACCGGGGCCTATTTTGGGTCAGATGACAGACTATCGCTGAGGTTATTGACAGCCCTTTAAGCTCGATCACCCAATCATTTGCCCCCAACCTCGTAAGTTTTCACCTACCTCAACCTTGGATATCACCCATGCTTGGACTCGTCACACTCGGCACATCACCCAGACCGGACTTCGAGGCGTTGTTTCGGCGGTACGTCCCGGGAGTTGAGTTGCGGTTGCGTGGCGCGTGTGACGGGTTGTCGCAAGAGGAGATCGATGCGCTCGCAGCCATACCCGGGGATTACCCGGCGTTCGTCGGGGTGAACGGGGTCCCACGCGAGATAGAACTAAGCGCATTGCAGCCGCTGGCGGCTAAGCACGTTGAGGCGCTGGCGGCCGCGGGAGCGAAGGCGATCGTGATCCTGGGGGCGCCCGACTTCCCGGAGTTCGACTGTGACGTCCCGGTGATCCGGCCAGGCAGAATCATGCCGGCAATCGCAGGCGCTATCGCACAGACACGTCGAATCGGTATCGTGACGCCGATCGAAGGCCAGGCGGCAGCAGCAAAGGTCAAGTGGGAGGCCGATGGCTTCTCCGTCAAAGTCGCCGTTTGCTCACCTTACGACGAATCAGAGGTCGAGTCGGCAGCCGCACAACTAACAGACCCGGACCTCGAAGTCGTGATTCTGGACGGCATGAGTTTCAACTCGGAGATGCGCAACCGCTTTGCCGAGCTGTCCGGCCGCCCCACGCTGCTTGTTCAGACGCTGGTTGCACGCATCGCAGGTGAGCTCATCGGGCGCTAGTCCCAACGAGTTCACCGGGATTACGATAAACGCAGGACCAAACTCTCCAGGTTGTTGAACTGGTCCAAGTCCAGCCGTTACCACCAATTCTCAGTATTCGGTCCTGACACGGCGAACTCCCCATGCCAGATACGGCGCCCGGGATCCCGGGCGATTCGCTCAGCTGGTTAGAGCGCCTGCTTCACACGCAGGAGGTCGCAGGTTCGAGTCCTGCGTCGCCCACCACTCTTTGTTTGATACGGCAGCGAGCGCGATCGGATCCCGAATCCCTTTCAACTCAACGTCCTCGGGCAACTCTCCCGTGATTCGAGGCTCTCAACCGTGTCCTGGGGTTCTCGAAGGACCAGCATCACCTACGCCCGCAATATCTCCCACCGCGCGAGGATGCGCTTGGTGAGCGGCCTCATCCCCAGTTCCTGGGTGATGACCAGCGCCTCGTCCTGTAGCTCGATGGCCTTCTCGCAGTCGACAGTAGCCGCACGAGATACGCCCGGTCCGTGGAGGAAATTTCGAGACGGCCTACAAGTTTGATCGCCTTAGTAGCGGTCTGTTCGGCCCGCCTCCATTCGCACCACACCCGCAATAAATATAGGCTCGTCAGTCCCACAGCTAGCCATTAGGTGTCGTGTCAGCGTTCGGCGGCCCGGTCGCGTCGTCAACGGGCCTCCACAGTTACCCACGCAACTGAAATGTGCCCAGCAGGCCCACCTTGAGAGAACAGAAAAGTAGATCCTGTCGGTTGGGGTGGGATCACGAATTCATAGTTGTGCCATTCACCGTCAGGCACCAGTGTGAATGTCGCCGTATTTGCAGGACTCGTGGTCAGGCCATAGGACAGTGTTCCACGGTTAGGACCGTCGCTTTTCGCCCGAATCGTGATACCGAGGTTCTTTTCTCCAATTATTTCCACGCTTGGAATTTGAATCCAAGCTCCGGAAATCGGGCTGTCGTATTCGATTCCTTCGGATGTGACTACGAGGTTACGTTCGCCCATCTGATGCGCTATACAGGCAACCCGAATATTGATCACCGCCGGAACGCAACGCCCGCCACAGCAACCAAAATAGCGTGCGCCGAACAACACGGCAGTTTACATGACGCCTATGAAGACTGCGGAAAAGAGACTAGCGCTGCGATCCGGCGAACCTCTCGTAGCGGAAGTCGGCCAGGAAGTCTACGCGGGCGTTGTCGAGTATCTCCAGCGCGGCAACTTCTCCAATGAGTGCGGAGAGGGTGACACCGCTGTGCATCACGGCGAAGTAGACGTTTGTCGGGCGACCTGGCACGTCAGGGAAGCCGATGATCGGGAAGCCGTCTCCGGGCATCGGCCGCATGGCTCGCCGCCACTCTTCCACCGATGCGCCTGCGATGGCAGGCAGGAACTTCTCCAGTTCCGCCAGCATCCATTCGGCATCGTCGACACTGTCGTCACCTATCGATCCGAAGTGCGTGCCGCCGTGGATCTGCACGCGGCCGTCCGGCATCTGCCGGAAGTTCATCTGTGGATCTGGCAGGTCCCTCGGGGTGTGGACGCACGCCACTGTCTGGAAGATCGGCGCCATGGGTGGCGTGAGGATCGTTGCGCCCGGGCTTTCGATTTGTGGGAAGTTCAGGCCGATATCTGATGCAAGCTGTTGAGTGGAATACCCTGCCGCCAGCACCACTACGTCTGTAGGCACATGGCCATTCTGAGTCTCCACTCCGGTCACCCGGGTAGCGCCGCCCACTGTCTCTACTGTCAGCCGCTCAACCGGCGTGTCGGTTACGAGCTCAACCCCTCGCTCAGTGGCGTGTGCGAAGGCTCTCGATATCACCACCGCCGTGTCGACATGGCCTTCGGCGTCGCCAAACGACGCCGCGGTCAAGGGATCAGCAACCAGGCCGGGTTCCATCTCCCTCAATTCCTCTGCCGAGATCATGCGTATCGGGTAGCCCCAAGATTGCATGAGGGCTACTTCTTGCCGCAACTCAGACGCACCGTCTTCGGTCGCAGTCCAGCGCAACTCACCGCCCCACGCCACGCCAACATCGCCGCCCAACCGACGCTCCCAGCGCGACCAGACGTCCATGGATCGGCAATTCAGATCGTGATACGAACGCGGCAGCTTCGGGCGGGCGTTTATCCAGGCGTACGAAGCGTGTGACGCCGCCATTCCGGGGCTGGACGCATCTACTACCGTCACGTCGGCGTCCCGCAGGGACAAGTTGTATGCGATGGATGCGCCGACTATGCCGGCGCCGATGATGACTATCCTGGGATTGGAGTTAGCCACGGGCGTTATATCGGTAGTGGGGATCGCCTTGTTCGAGTTCCCAGTTTACGAACCACTGATTGACGTGCGGGAGTAGTGCGCTGCTCAGTGCTGCACGGTTTAGCTCGTGCCGTTTCAGGGGTTGGGACAGCGACGCCTTCAGTTCTGCGTGGATCTCCGCCTTGTTCACGCGGGTCAGTTCACGCGCTCTCAACAGCACTTCGCCGTCCACGATCACCGTATCCACGTCCTCTCCCTTCCCCCGATACATGATGGCGTCCACGATGTTTGTGTCCGGGTCCAGATACGGCTCTAAGATGCGGGACAGATCCAGCAGTACGATATCGGCGCGTTTGCCGACCTCCAGCGTGCCGATCTGGTTGCCGAAGAACGTGACCTCGGCGCCGGCCCGTGTCGCCATGTCAAAGATCCTGTGCGAGGACGGATTCGGCACCCCGACGCCCGGCTCTCTATGAATTTTTTGGGCCAGCCGCATCTCCTGGAGAAGATCGTTGTCGTCATTGATTCCGGCCTCGTCGATACCGATCGCCACTTCGATACCTCGGGCCAGCAGCCGGTTGATTGGCGCAACGCCGCTGCTGAGTCGCAGGTTTGAGCTGGGGTTGTGGCACAGCATCGTTCCCGTCTCGACCATCAGATCGATATCGGAATTGGTCAGCCACGTGCCGTGGGCGATAGAGACCTCGGGCCCGAGAAACCCAAGGTCGTTGAGGTGCGCCAGCGGTGTCTTGCCCCAGTGACGTGTTCCGTACATCTTCTGATAGATCGTCTCCTGGACATGGATATGTATCCCGGTCTCGTGCCGTCCGCCGAACGCCTTTACATCGGCCAGCATCTCGTCCGAGCACCAATGCACGTTGTGCGCGCTGATGAAAATGTGGACCCGGTCAGACTCGTTGCGTTTAATCAGTTCAGCCGTCAGGTCCAGATGATCGGCGGACGAGATAGGGCTGAACGGAAAGACATCGTTTATCTGGGTGACGAGCGCCGGAGGCAGTGTGTCCAGAAAACCGGCATTGTCTTCGTAAACGAGGTGGTTCTGGTCCCGATTGAAGAAGGAGAACGCCACCCTCATACCGGACGCCTTGTAGCCTTGAATCAGGCTGCCTCCCCAGTCGTCCAACGAAATTCCCTCCGGCGCCGAGCGAAGGGCGTGATTGTGCATCACGGTGGTGATCCCCGACTCGATCATCTGCATTGCGCAATAGAGGGTATCCAGGTACGGGTCGACGTCACGCTGCCCGAACTTGGCCGTTATCCATGTCTCAAGCGGAAGGTCAGGTGAGCCGAGCTGGAACGGCGTCAGCCCGGAGTGGTGGTGGGCGTTGATCAGCCCCGGGATGACGATAAATCCCGGGCCGCCGATAACCTCATCTGGCTCATGGCGCGCCTTGAGATCATCGTACCGACCGATCTCGATAATCTCCCCGTCGCGCTGGAATACAGCTCCGTCCGCGATGATCTCACTCTCGTCGTCGCCAAGCACCCGGCACACGACGTACTTGCCACGTATTAACGATGAGGCCACTCGCTGTCTCCCGATGAACCGAGGAACTGGATTGGGGTGGGGTTGCCACGATTTCGATTGTGACGCTGCGCCAAGCTAACATCACTCGCCGGTCCCCGGGTTTGCAGATATACGCCCCCATCCGATAGCCGCCGGTGTTGTACCCTCCCGGCTCTGGTTCCTGACGACATGCGTATTCATTAAACGAGGCTCATCACTTGGCTCAAGAAAAACGTCGCCCCAACATCATCCTGATCATGTCCGATGACCTCGGGTACGAGGTGATCGGGGCGAACGGCGGGACCTCTTACAAAACACCTGTTATCGACGGGATGGCCCGGACGGGGATGCGGTTCGAGAACGCCCATGTGATGCCGCTCTGCACGCCCACGCGGGTATCGCTGATGACCGGAAAGTACAACTTCCGAAACTACCTCGGCTTCGGGCTCATCAAACCGGACGAGGTCACATTTGGCCACCTGATGTCGGACGCCGGGTACAAGACCTGCATCTCCGGCAAGTGGCAGCTCTATTCGTATAACCCGCCGGACGAGTTTCCTGAGTGGCGATCAAAGGGCCAGCGGATTGAGGACGCCGGGTTCGACGAGTTCTGCGTGTGGCACCCGCATCACACGGAGGAAAAGGGGTCCCGATACAAGAACCCGATTATCTACCAGAACGGCGATTTTCTGGGCGAGGAGGAGATGGCGGGCAAGTACGGCGATGATGTGTTTGCCGACTATATTCTGGATTTTATGGACCGGAATCAGGACGATCCGTTCTTCGTCTACTTCCCGATGACGGCGACACATCGCCCTCTTGAGCCGACCCCGGACAGCCCCGAGTTTGCAGATTTCGACCCTCCGTCCAACAAGACGCTAGGTGGCCGCACATGGAACGAGCTTGAGGGCTGGCCAGACGATGCGAAGTTCTACAAAGACATGGTGGAGTATCACGACAAGGTGATCGGCCGGCTGATCTCCGGGCTGGAGCGACTTGGCCTGCGTGAGGACACGCTGATCATATACGTCGGCGATAACGGCTCGCCGGTTGAGGTTTGCTCGATGGTGCATGAGCACGGCGAGGTGTGTGGCGGCAAGGGAATGACGAACGACCGCGGAACGCACGTGCCGCTAATTTGCGACTGGCCGGGTACGATTCCACCTGCCGTCGTACAGACCGACCTCGTGGACGTTTCCGATTTTCTGCCGACGATGTTTGAGGCCGCTGGTCTCGAATTCCCAGGGGGTTACGTTGTTGACGGACGCTCGTTCTATCCGCAGTTGACCGGTGAAATCGGCAATCCTCGGGACTGGGTGTTCTTCCATTTTGTGCCGAACAACGCCCGATCTACCACGCCGAGGGACCCGATTCGATTCATCCGGGACCATCGCTGGAAGCTGTACGAGACCGGACAGATGTTTGACCTCGACAGCGACCCGGAAGAGGAGTTCGCCTTATTCACCGCCAACGACTTGGCGGAGCAGGCGGAGGCGCGGGCAAAGCTGGATCCGGTGTTCGAGCAGATGGTGGTGTAGTGGGCATCTTGTCGCCTGGTTGGTGTGCAACCCCGTAGGGCGTGATCGACCCCCGACGCTCTATCGCTCGGCAACCCTCATCACGGCCTGCACGGCTATTCGATGTACGCCGATCAGCACGAGAACGATCACGGCCACCACAACAACGCCAAGCGTCCCGAGCGTGAGGGCAACGCCCGTCCAATCGATCTGGTCGATGGTAGGCGGGACCGAGCGCAGGCCGTCTCCAGAGTTCGACAGGTAGGGCACGATCGTTCCGCCCACCCGTCCGCCCATCACTATGCCGACGGCGATCGCCGGGAGCAGCACCATGATCTGCTCTACGGCAACGAGGGCCAGGAGCTGGCGCATCGATAGCCCGATGGTACGAAGCAGCGCAAACTCCCCCACCCTGCCCTGGTATGTCACGTAGGCGTGAACCATAAATCCGAAAGCGCTCACGAGCAGGACCACGACGAACGACATCCCGAGTAACGCGTTCCAGCCCGCCTTGGTAAGCGGGTCCGCCGCCAGTTCTTCTGAGACGGACAACAGGTCCACAACGCCATCAACGGTGATCCCCGAACCGAATCCGTTACCGAGCGAGTGAGCCACATTAGAGATCTCGCCTGGCTCCGTTCTCACCCACACCTCGTCGTACTGAATGTCTAGCGCGAAGTTGGAGGTGTTGATGTACGAGAGCACCGGCTCCAGCGGGGCGACTATGAACGGATCGTCGTTGGGGTTCAGTGTCGGGAAGAATTCGATCTCGCTAACGATCTGGATGGGCATCTTGACCCTGTCCTGGACCACCAGGATTTCATCACCAACGTCGATCCCGGTGATGTCGATTAGCGCCTTGCTTGCGAGCACCGGGACCGGCGCTGGTGGGTCACCATAGATGAAGCCACGCATCTGCCCGAACTCGCCACGTCCCCAGCTCAGTTCGGCGACATGGATAAGCCTTCCCTCTTCCGTGAGGCCGCCGGATGAACGAAGCGTATCGCTATCCGACAATAGGGCCGTGCCCATGTTGTGCCAGTCCTGTAACCCTACCGGCTCATCGAATTTGGCCACAGTGACCTTGCTCCGGTCCGACATGGTCACGTTGATCTCATCGATCAATACGGAGCCTGATACGAGGGTATCGCCCTCTCCTAACCCTAGCGTGACAGCGATGCCGAGCAACGTCACAGGGCGCTCCGGGATGATCGAAACCTCACCCCTGAGTTCGCCGCTCGGGATGATAGTTGTTCCGATTTCGCACCAGTCCGGCGCGGTGAATTCGCTGCCGTCGTCTTCGCATGAGAACGGTCCAGTGGAATCGGTCGGTGATGGGCTTAAATCGCCTAAAAGCAGGGTATAAAACCGTCCGTTGGCGTCTCGCATTGTCGCCACCAGGTCAACGTCCGGCGATCGCTCAAAACCTTTGACACGGGCCGATATCCACCTGGAGTCTTCTGGTAACTCGATTCCCCTTTCAGGGGACGGCCTGACGATAAGTGACAGTTGCTCTTGCAGCGTGCCGTCAAAGAAGTCGGAGCGGGTCCACGCGGCCGCATCGAACGTGTCAGGGTCTATTGCAAGGAGCTCGTAGCGGGTTCCGCTTGATGGACGCGTGACGACGCCAAACCGTCGAAGTACAGGCGAGCTCACCGCCACCCCGGGACGCGCATCGACTTCGTTCAAGATGGACGTGGAGTCGGCTCCCCTCCGTTGAGCAATCCCATCAACCCGCACATCCGTCCCGAGCATGTATCGCGCCCGATCCTCGAAACTGCGCTCCAGGGTCGTAGCAAAATTGGCGGCGAATACGCCGAGGCCCGCGGTGAGGATGAACAGCAAGGACAGTCGGGAGTAGCTGGCCGGATTTCGGGCGAGCTGCCAGAGCCCCAGCACGAAGGTTTCGGGGATAATCCTGTACATGAACCGGCTCGACAAAACCCTCGCCAGGAACTCCATCGAGAGCGGGAACAATCGAAGCAGGGCCAGCCCAGCTATCAGCAGAAACAGGGCCGGAGATGCCAGGGTCACCTGATCGATCACCGCCTCGCTAAACAGATTTTCCCCGACCAGCGATCCCTGGCTCCGCAGGCTCCGGAATAGCGGGACCAGCAGCAGGAGGAGTACAAGGTCCAGATAGTAGCGCCTGAAGGTGGAGGGCCCTCCACCTCTCGCCACCCCAGCCCTCCGCAGAAGTAAGCCGACCCGTGACGCCCTGACCGCGGGTACAAGCATCACCGCAAAGCTGAGTAGGCCACCCAGTGCGGCAAGCTGGTACGCAGCGATCGTGATCGTTACCGGCAGCCCGGCGCCGTTGTTCAGGCCGTCGACGCCGGGCATGTACCCCGCAAAGTGGACGACGAGTGCCGCCAGGGGTGGACCTGCCGCCACGGCGATGATTGCGATAACGGCTGCCTCAACGCCGTATACGGAAGAGATCTGGATGGAGCCTGCTCCCCGTGTCCTCAACAACGAGAACTCGTCGCGCTGTGCGTCCACAAGCAGAGAGGCCAGTGTGACGGCGTAATACAGCACCAGCAGCAGGACAAGGATCCCGACAATCGTCATGGGTGCTCGGTTGAAGAACGCTCGGAGATCAAAGTCTTGGATCACACGATCGATATCGGTGGTCATCCGGAAACCGTCAACCGCCCCACGTCCGTCACGCAGCAGGAGATTGAGGCCCGATAAGACAACGTCGGCGTTGCGTGCATCCAACTTTTCGGTGCTTGCAGGCACCAGGAATCCGTAGTTGGAGCTCATTCTGGGGTAAAGAGATCCCAGCACATCTAGATACGAGTCTCCGGGCGTCACAAGCACCGCCGGAGCAGCTCGCGCATCGGGTCCGAACCCGAGCACATCATCCAACACCCGCCAGAACGGGTCTGTTCGGTCTGCTCGATCAAATATTCCGGTAACTAGCAACGACGGATCGGAGTTATCGGAATTCCATGTGGGGACCACGCTGTACCGCGTATCGATGGCAAGATTAAATTTATCGGCGTCGGCTCTCGACACCATCACTTCGATCTCGGGACGGCCACCCTTCTCCGGCAGGGATGCCGTATCGGGTGCGCGACCAGAGATGATGTTCACCCGCTCATCAACGTCCGGAAGTAATGCGAATACCGCGCTACTTCCGATCGGTTCCTGTCCGCGGCTAATGCCGGTCAGGACTTGTTCCGGGGTTGGCGGGAATCTGAACGTTGAGCTACGAGCCGACCACTGCGTGTCTTCGGTAAACCAGCCGACGTTCTTGTCCACGGCAAGCAGTACGCTCGCCACGGTGTTGTTGTGGCGTGTGCGGCTTACGGAATCGTTGTTCACGTGGATTTCGAGGTCGAGCGACTCACGTGATTCCATCGCCAGGGCGCGTCTCAGGCCCAGGTCTTCTAGCGAATCGAAATAGATCGCCCCGGCGGCCATAATCGTTGTCGCAAGCAATACCCCTATCCCCACGGAGCCGAACAGCCTCCAGTGTCCGAGGCTCAACCTGACGACGAGCGGAAGAGAAGGCTTCATCACGCCTCCAACCTCGTCGCTTCATACAAACGCTCCCGCCTGAACGACAGGACCATGCCGGTGACAGCGATGAGTCCGGTCACGGCGAGCGCCAGGAAAAAGATGCTCACCGGCAGCCACTCGGTGAGGACGTCAAACGGCGGTAGCACTTCATTTCCGTCAGCCGTACGGACCGATGCCGATACAGCAATACGGCTCATCGCCAGCCCGGAGATGGTGCCAAGGACAACGCCGACCGCTCCGACTAGAAGGTGCTCCACAACGAGGATTCGGGTGAATTCTGACGTCGAGACACCGATAGAGCGTAATATCGCCTCCTGGAGACGCATGCGGGACGAGTAAGCGTTCAGATAGGTCAGATAACCGGCGATCACGACAAACAGAGCGATGGCGCCGCCCAGCAGGCCCACGCCGCGCCATCCGGCCACCGACAGCGGGTCGACCAGCGAATCCTCTATAGCGGTGCGGCGGTCGTCGATAGAGACCAGTGTCGAGAACGATTCGCCCAGCGTCTCCACTGTCTCGGTTATTTCATCCTCATAAAGGCCGATGAAATATTCATCGATCACCGGAGTTGAGCCTCCGGTGACGTCCGCGTACCGGGTAAGGGCTTCGACATCGATGATCAAGAATCCGGACGAGGCATCTGGATCCATCGTCGGAAATAACTTTACCGACGCTACGGGCATGACCTCAACGAGGGCATTACTGATCGAGGCGATAAACGGGACGCCAATCTGGGCCCGGGTCCTCTCGATTAATCGATCACTGACGATCACCGGCATCGGGGCGTCCAGATCCGAGCGGTACATGCCTCTCACGTCACCGTTCACGCCCCGGCCAAGTTCGAGCCGGACAACTACCCCGCGCTCTTCTCCGCGGAAAAGGCTTACGGAGGTATCGTTCCCCCGATTGGTGGGAATGGCGCGCCAGGAACCCTGGTCATCGAATGTGTCCACAACCGTGTGGGATCTTCCACCATTGGCCGAAATCGCTACCGCCGTGAGGTCATCGATCATCACGATAGCGACCGACCCGGAGCTGCCTCCCGTCCCCTCAAACACATGAAGACCAAGAAGCTCTATCGGCGATTCCAGCCCTTCCAATGATGCCGATTGAAATCTCCAGGGACCGGGCTCGATTGGCCCGAGGGTGAGAGTTATCGGGATCCCATCACCGGTACGAACCCGAGCCCACAGGAACAGATTGGGGACGCTGTCTTCCGTGCTCAACCAGACGCCGATTTCGTCCGCGTCAGACGGCAAGAGAATCGGCTCTACTCTGCCTGAAATATCGATCAGATCCATCAGCTCTGGAAGTGCGATTTCTGAAAAATCAGCTCGGAATGACGCTACCTGACTTAACGCATCCGGTTGAACTCCAAGCACGTTGAACTCGGCGTTGCTTGTGGAACCGGCGATCCGCCCGTTTGACCTGAGAATCGCGGAGACTTCTCTCACGCCGTCTATCTTGAGAACGGGGTCAACTAACTCGGGGATCGTCCGGATTCCTGACTGCAATCCGCCGGCCAGCCTCAGTCTTACGTCCGCGCCCACGAAGTACTCCGCCCGGTCCTCGGCGCTTTGCCGCAATGTGGACGATAGAGTGCCCGCAACAGCAAGCATGCCTGCCGCCAGCATGAGAAACACGACGATGGCCGCATAGCTGTACGGAGATCGGCTCAGCCGCCAGAGGGCGATCGCGCCCCACGCAGGAGCAACGGGTACGACGACGCGAGCGAGCAGCCGCATGCTCACCGGAAACAGTCGTAGAAATACCAGCGATACGGCTACAAGTAATAACGCCGGTAGAAACAATATGGCGTTGTCTGTCTCAATCTCGCCGGAACTGGAAACGCTCACCGGCACGCCACCCCGCAGGTCCAGTTCCCAGGCCAGGTACCCGGCACCGGCGAGCAACGCAAAGTCCAGGAAATAGCGATGGATAAAAGGCGTTCCGTCCGGTCGCCCCGATTCGCGCTTGCCCGCCAGTACGCTCCCATGTCCGAATGCGAGCGCGGGACCAACGACGACAACGAGTGCGATCAACCCGGCGGCTAACGAGAACGCGTAGTTAATCCAATCCAGGCTGACCGGGAGCGTCCCTCCGCCGGTCACATCGCTATACAAGGGAAGCCGTCCGGCCTGCGAGATCACGACCAGTGCGAGCAATGGACCGATGATCACCGGCACGCCTACCACGAAGACCGCCTCAACCCCGTAGAGTCGTCCAACCTGTGTGAGGCTCGCTCCCCTGCTCTGCAACACCCCCATCTCTCCCTGGCGCCGCTCAGCGAGTGATCGAGTGGTCATGTACAGGTAATAGCCGACGAACACTAACAGCAGCGTCGCCATCAGCGCCATCGGAATACGTGAAAACGCCAACCGCTGCGAAAGTGCGTCGAACGAGATACCGAGGCCGGTCACAACAGTCGAACCCGGAGCCTGCGACTGCATCTTTCCGTACAACCCATCGACTCGATCCGAGATGTCCTGGGCGTCCAACTCCCGTATCTCCGACGCGTTCACCGGAAGAACCCACGAGGCTGTGAATCTGCCGTACGGACCGGCGTTTGTAATGCGCTCCAACGCTTGCCGATTGATGAAGAACCCGGGGACCGGACCGAAGAACCCCTCCAGCGGATCAGGGCGGATAAGCGCCCGCGCCCGGTTCATCCAGAAGTCTTCGCCCGTGTCGTGTACCTCGAAGAGCCCGCTGAGCCTGAACTTGAAGTCGGCCCCCGGACCATCGAGGGTGCGGGCGGTGTAAACCTCTCCCACGGTGATCCTGTCGATCTCCACAAGAATGTGATCCACCCAGAGTCCGACCTCAACAATCGGCTCGTCACCACCCTGATCCGGGATATCTGACGGCGGTGTTCCTGCGACATATGTGATGTGCTCTTCCGAGCCTTCGACGTACTCAAACCTGATGGCGGTGAAGTCCTGCACACTAAGTGGCGGGGCGTCAGATTGAACGACCCGAAGATGGTGCGGTACAAGAATCACCTGGTGCATCGGTCCGGAGATGTCACCGAACTGTTCTTCGAGAGTTGCCTCGACCTTGACCGTGTATTCGTCCAATACGGGCATCCGGACCTGAATGTCGCCATCGTTCACGATCGTGACATTGCGCCCGACGAGCGAGGCGTCATCGATAGTCGATCGTACGGCCACCCTGTCCAGGCTGGAGAGGTATGAAGGAGCGCCACCGATCACGGTGGTAGCGACCAGAGCGGCGGCGGCGACCCCGGCGAGAAGCGGGATGTCCGTGGAGGAGCGTCGCATCGCAAGCCGGGCGTATCGGAGCGGCTCAAAGAGGGTCAGGCGCATCGATCCTGTCCTCCTCGAACGAACTGAAAATTCTGGGTATCTTCTGGGAATTGGGGTCGAGCGGAAATCCCGGGCCGATGTTCAGTCACCGGCCATCCGGCCGGTGTTCAGGCTACGGCGTTGAGAGGAGTCGAGGATTCACGCACCCGCGATGCCGCTCCCAATTCCTACGTGACGTCCATGACCCAATCCCGAAGAGCCGTCGCCGCATCTTCAAATCCAAGCAAACCGTGTGTCGCATCAGCGATCACTTGGAATTTAGCACGGGGAATTCCGGTATTCAGAATCCCGGCGTTCTCAAACGGCACAACCGGATCCGCATCGCCGTGGACGATTATGGTGGGCGTCTTTATATCGCCAAGACGATCTGTGTAGTCGTACCCAACGAATGCCTCGTAGTTTCGGATCGCTCCGGTGGACATGACATACAGCTCGTCATCGGTTAGCCGGGCCAGTCCTTGAAGTCGCTCATCACGGGCTGGCCCGTTGGCCATAGCCAGGACATCTCGTGGACTGCGCAATTTGTCTTTTCGTGATTCGAATATTCCGCGATCGCCCTCGGCAGCCGCACGTTCTACAACCCCGGCCATCGGAGGGCCAAATCCCGTAGATGCCATCAGCGCGGGACCGGTCTGCACCAGCGCCAGCGCGGAGACGGAATCAGGGTAGTCCAGCGCGTACTGGAGGGCGACCATCCCGCCCATTGAGCTACCGATAACCACCGAGCGATCAATGCCAAGTGAATCCAGAAGGGCCCGGGCATCTGCCGCAAGATCGGGAAGAGCGCAGTGGTCAGCCGTATAGGCGCTCTCGCCGGCGTTTCTGCGATGGTAGTTGATGACCTTCGCCACACCGTCCAGCGCCTTGATAGCGTCGGCGCCGATCTCCGCATCGGCCGTGGGGCTGCCACCAAATCCACCATGTATGAACAATACCGGCGGTCCGTCGCCGTGCGTCTCGTAGTAGGTGGGCACACCGTTTACTGTGGCCGTGGGCATGCTGACCTCCCAGATGGCTATCGCTTGAGTTGAATCGCCTCTACGGAAACCCCTGCGTCGGGATCTAGCGTCACGATGGCTAATGTAGGCGAATTCCCGCCGGACGGCGCTCCGCTGTAAAAAGCGGGGGCGCCTTCTCCGCTTGTGACATCACGGAAAACATGGACGTGTCCTAGCGCTACGTAGTCGCAGTCGGCCCCCGCCAGATCATCAAACGTGATCTTGGAGCTGTATTCGTTATAGGGATCGTTGTTGGTCACGAGTCCGTGTGCAATTCCGACGTACCAGTTCTCGGAAAACCGCGGTTTGAGTGCGCCCATCGGCCTAAATTCCGGGCTGTGTTCGTAGACCGGCTCTCCCCATACGGAAAGTCCGATCGAGTCTATGTCGAGTATCTCGCCGCCACTTTTCAGCAAGACGTGTACGTCTTCCGGCAACGTGGAACTGTCGAATGATCCGTTCATCAAGAACGTGTCGTGATTGCCGGGCAGGACGACCACCGGGCGACCGAGCTCTCCAAAGCGTGTAAAAACTTCCGAGACAAGCTCGGGCGCAACGCCACGGTTGTCAAACAGATCCCCGGCCACGATCACGGCATCCACGGAGTGTTGCCGGCTGAGTTTCAGAACCCGTTCAAAGCCACGGAGGGCGTCAGCCGGGTAGATGTCGCTTCCGAGGTGCAGGTCAGATGTGTGGAGCAGTTTGAGTTGTTTCTGGGTCAAGCTGGACGTCCGTCGGCGATTGTCGGAATCGGCTTTATCGCTATACAGATTGCCAAGTGAACCGATCGCCCGAGCCGCTCACCTTGCCGATGTTGGCTCCGATTTTGAGGTGTCCTGCGAACACCGTCCAGCCGCCGCTCGCGGCCCGGCCGAGGATGTCACGGCGTGACGCGCGTGCCATGTCCTGGTTCCAGTCAAACATCGGGCACCATTCGGTTTCCGTGACCTGTGCGACGTTGTGAAACAGGTCTCCGATGATCACACCGGTCTCGCCGTTGGATTCGACCACCACGACCTGATGTCCCGGCGTGTGGCCGTTGGCCGGCAGTGTCTTCACGCCGGGAGCGACCTCTTCTTCACCGTCAACCAGGTGCAGTACTCCAAGTCCTTCCAGGGGTTTGACCGACTTCCCGATGGCGGGAACGTTTGGCGCTATCTCGTCGCTTGTCCAATGGTCCCAGTCCGCGCGGGCGAGCATGTACCGAGCGTTTGGAAAGGTCGCTCGTGGGGTGTCGCCATCGTAAGAGATGTTCCAACCAACGTGGTCGCCGTGAGGGTGCGTCGTTACGACGGCCGAGATGTCGTCCGGCTCCACACCGTTCGCGACCAGCTCTTCAAGAAGTTTTCCTGGCTCTTCACCCGGTCCCATCGCCGTGTCCACCAGAACTATTGGGCCTTCGCCACGGACCGGCTTGATCAAGAATGAGCAGTACTGCGTCTGCCACATACCGTTTTCGAGAGCGAAGTCCTGGTAAGGACCCCAGTCATCGGCGGGCACGTCCGGGTAGATCGCCGAGACGTCCCGCGGCGGAGGGGTCAGGTCTACCAGTGCCGTAACCTGCAAAATTCCGATCGTTGCGCTCGTTGCCATGTATTCCTCAAATGAATAGTCGGACAAGGGCATTCAGAACTCGCCCCGGACATTTCCTGGCACACATGAAGTTGCCCAGCGTTGTTTCGGGACACACGCGTATAAGCCCGAGCATCGTACACCCCCGCCTTGAGGTCGGGCTAAATAGATCGGCACTCAAAGTTGCCTCAGGTACTTGCCTCGCGCGCAATTAACGTCCACTCTATGGTGGCCCCGCGCTAGTTCGGGTCGTTTCCAACATCTTTAGATGTGATTTGGTCTGGATTTATCGCGTCGGCCTCCCAACATTAACGAACGGCAGGTTAGTCTGCCGAGGCTCATATCGGTACGCCGAGAAATACTCAGGAGAGAATGAATGGCAGGGACGAACGGCAGTTCAAGCACGACGGTCACGAGCCTGGGGCTTTCGCGTTCCGCTACGGAAACCGTGATCGATCTACCGGACTTCGATCGCGGCCGTCTTGAGGACATTGGATTCCTGACGGCGATGACGCTGACCGTCATGTGCAACTACGCACAGACCGGCCACTTCGGCGGCCCGCTCGCGTACACGCCGTATACGGTCTCGGCGCATTTGATCGGCCCGGAACTCGGCGGGCTTCGATACGACTACCGCCGTCCCAAGCACCCGTTCTCCGACCGTTTCATGCTGGCCGGCGGCCACAACGTCCCGGTGTTGTACGCACTCTGGATGATCCAGGGCGAGGCCATGGCACGCAAAGAAGCCTCAACCGGCGACAGCCGCTACCACGTTGACCCAAATGTTGGGATGCGTCCGATCGATGCGCTCGGGTTCCGGCGTGGCGCAGGCGCTCTTAGCACCTTGCTGCGTGACTACAATCTTGAGGACCACCCGCTCATGGAGCAGGCAGGCATTCGCGGCATCCGCTCTCTCGCCGGACACGCGGAGACGACCGACCTCACAAACGACGTGAACGGTGGTCCCTCAGGCATCGGCATCGCAACTATGGCCGGCAAGGCCGCTTTCTGGGACATGGTCGGTGCCCCGGATTCTCTCAAGATCATGGCGATCGAGGGCGAGTTCGCCCTGACCTCCGGCCACTCCCAGGAGTTAAAGACGGCGGCGGTGGCGCAGCAGGTCGGCAAGCGATTGCGTCTCCTGTTGTCCTACAACAACGCCGGCATCGACGACGAGCTGGTCGGAAGCGTCATCAAGTCCACCTACGACGGTTACCAGATCGAAGACCAGTGGACCTCGTACGGTTGGAACGTTCTCACGGTGGGAGACGCCAACAAATTCAACCAGGTCGTCGGCGCTCTCAAGACGATGGAAGACTGGGACCCGGACGACGACCGACCGATGATCCTCATCGGCCCGACGGTCAAAGGCTGGTGGCCCGGCGCCAAGAATGGTCTGGTCGGAGACGCAGACCAGATCATCAATCACGCAAGCCACCCCTGGGGCTTCCCCATGAACGGCGATTACCTCCAGGCTCTCGCTTCAACCTTCGAGAAGAAGTACGGGGTCGAGTTCCAGGGCATTCATGATGGAGCGGTCAGTGACGAGCGCGAGCGGCTGATCCAGCTCAAGACCAACATAGACGTCTGTATGTCCGTGCTGGACCAGAACGGCCTCGGCGACTGGCTCGCCGAGAGAATGGTAGAGATCGGCGACTCTGTAGACGATAACCTGCCCTTGAAGATCGATAACAAGGTTGACGCCTTCCAGGACGAGCGGCTCAAGGTCAGCCGCCTTCCCCGCGAGGCCCAGACCGTCACAGCCAGGAACCAGTTCTCCGGCGAGGAGAAAGAGGTTGCAATCAAGCTGTACGAGGAGCCGGGCAACGTCCGCGGCACCCGTCGAGCGATCTCCGAGATCATCAAGTGGATGAACTACGTTACGGAGAATCGGTTTATCACCGTGGCCGCGGACCTTGCCGAATCAATCAACGTCGAAGGTGGTTCGATCTGGGGCCACTTTGACCCGGTCACGAACCCGGCCGGATCGCGACTCAAGGCCGTAATCCAGGAAGCCGGAAACGCATCCACCGCCATCGGGCTGGTCAGCCAGTCGGCATCGCTCGATCCAGACCGCCACGCCGGCGTGTGGGCGCTCAGCGGCTCGTACGGCGCATTCACGCCGCTCATGTACCTCCCGGCGCGTGTCTGGAGCCAGCAGGCCCAGGACAGCCCATTCCGGGTTGGCGTGCTGAACATCCTTGCCGGCCACTCCGGCCCGGAGACTGCTGCGGACGCCCGTACACACTTCGGGATCTTCTCGCCACAGGTGTGGGATCTGTTCCCTCGGGGCCAGGTGATTCGCCTGAGTTTCTGGGATTACAACGACGTGGCCCCGGGTTACTTCGCAGCGGCCGAGATCGCTGCACGCGACCCGAAGGTAAACATCATCGTTCTAGAGGTCGCACGGCCAGACTTTGCTGTTGCGGACCGGGAGACATTTGCGGACACCGACATCAACGCCGCCGCCAAGGGTCTGTACGTGATCCGGGACTTCGACCCGTCGAAGCCCAAGGGCGGATACGTGCTGGTTCAGGGGTCATCTTCCACGGTGAACCTGGTTTCGATCCTCTCCAGGCTCGAAGAGGCCGGGGTGAATGTGAAGGTGATTTCATCGATCAGCGAGGCGTTGTTTGACCGTCAACCTGAGTCGTACCGGAACTCTGTGCTCCCCCCGGAGTCGCGTTACGACACGATGGTTGTCAGCACGGGCACGCACCGCGTGTGGCCCGTAAAGAACCTCGGCCCGTTGACCGACGAGTACTCTCTCGTCTCAGACCACAGCGACGTATGGCTGACCGGTGGTACCGAGACTGACGTTATCGCAGAAGCGCACCTAGACGCGGAATCGATCTTCGCAGGTGTGAAACGGTTTGCGGACGAGCGGGAGAAACGGCTATCCGGACAGGTCGCAGCACTAAACGCTCTGGCCGACTAATTAGCTGAAACCCATCATGTCGCAGCGCCACACAGAGCGCGCTGCGGCCGATGGTACTTACCGTGAGCTTCAGAAATGACGGGTGAAGCTCGTTAAACATGTGGGGAGGAACTCCAATTGACTGACGTACTTATCGAAGAAAACGTCCCGGTTGGTGATTCTGGGCTCCTGGTAGATGTGTTCCGTCCGGCGAAGACGGACGGGCCTGCTCCTGCCCTCCTGTTCCTCCCCGGTGGTGGCTGGCGGACCAAAAATCGCGGGACCATGAAGGACCGCTACGGGATCAAGATGGCGGAGCGCGGCGTCGTCTGCGTTGCTGGCGAGTACCGCGTGATGACCGAGGCCCCGTGGCCCGCTCCGCTCCACGATGTGAAGACGATCATCCGGTGGATGCGGGACTCGGCGAACCGACTTGGCGTAGACCCGAACCGGATCAATGCCGGTGGGAGTTCCGCGGGCGGACACCTGGCGTTACTGGCCGCCGGGACACCGAACTCTTCCGACCTTGAGCCGTCTTATTTCGAGGGTGTCAGCAGCGCTATCGCAACAGCGATCGGCGTCTACCCGGTGGTCGATCTACTCGCCACAGCGGAAAAGAACGACCTGTCCGAACTTTTTCCGGACGGCGTGACAGAGGTGGCCCTTCTCGACGCCAGCCCGATTTCGTACGCCAACCCGGACTTCCCACCGACCCTGCTTGTACACGGCACCGGCGATGTGCGAGTCGACTATCGGCGCACAGTACAGATGTACGACGCGCTGGAGGCCGCCGGCGTGCCCGTTGACCTGCAGTTGTACTCGGGGCAGGACCACGTGTTTGACAGGGAAGATATGTACAGCGGTCCCATCGCCGATGCGATGGCGTTGTTCATCGAAAGGTACGCTCCGGCCGCGGTCGTCGCAGCCGCGGACTAGGTTCGGCGTCCATTAAGGGCTAGAATCTCCGGTGCTCCGGATGTACGTTAGGTGCAGGCCTAATCAGAATAGTTAAAGGACTTAGCAGCGGATGGCTCTCCAATTCGGCGTCTTTGATCACATCGAACCTGAAGAGGGAGAGTCGCTTTCTGAGACGTACAGGAAACGACTAGAACAGATCGAGTACCTGGATCGCGCCGGCTTCTATTGCTACCACCTGGCTGAACACCACACGCCCGCCATCCACAGCCTTGCCCCGTCCCAGAACGTGTTCCTGGCGGCGGCATCTCAGCGCACATCGAACATCCATCTAGCGCCCTGCGTGTACGTACTCCCACTGCACCACCCGATCAGGTTGATCGAAGAGATCAGCATGGTTGACACGCTTTCGGGCGGCCGCATGGAGATCGGCGTCGGCAGGGGCGGAGAGATGGAGGCGTTCTTCTGGGGTCAGGAGGCCACGGCGGACTCTAACTACAAGCGTTATCTGGAGACTCTTGAGGTTATCAAGCTGGGGATGTCCAACGATTTCCTGGACTTCCACGGTGAGATTTATGACTTCGATAAGCTATCGATGCGCCTGCATCCCATCCAGAGGCCGTACCCGCCCATGTGGTACATGCGGAACGTGGAAACTGCGGCGATCAACGGTATGGATACGATCATTGTTGGTTCGCTCGACAGCATCGGCCCGGAAGTAAAGCGTTACCGGGAGAAGTGGGAAGAGCACCAGGGCAAGGGGTCTCTAACGATCCACGGCAAAGAGCCGAAGGTTGGACTCACTGTCCACATGGTTCTCGCCGACACGGACGAGGAGGCGATCGCCATCGCACAACCTGCGTGGGAGCAGTATCGATACAACCTGGCAGCGCCGAGACGTATCGAGGCGGAACGACGGGGACTTGACCGCTTTAAGTCGGCCAAGGACGGTCAGTACGGTTTCGTTGGAAACCGTCCGCCGGACGCACCGGCTCGCGAGTTGCGCCGTGACATAGACGCCGAGCTTCAGAAGTTTGACCGCAATCACACGGTGCAGCACCCGGGCCGCCTCGGTGGCGTCGCTATGGCCGGCTCTCCGGCATCGATGCGAGAGTATCTCGACGAATACGTCGAGAGCGGTGCGAACTACTACGTGTGCTCGTTCCAGTGGGGAAGCATCACGTCGGACGAAGCTATGCGGTCGATTCGTCTGTTCACGGAAGAAGTGATGCCGCACTACGTGGACGCGCCGGCAGAAGTGTCCGCGGACTAGGGACGCGCGGATCTCCCAACCTCGCCACAGTAAAGACCCTCTCGTGGAATCTCGAGGGCGGGGCAAGCACCGCCCCTACGATCAATATTGGGCTATAGAGCGGCTAGCCCGTGGTATCCGCGCGGTCCACAACCGGCCCCCTCGCATTCAGCAGGCCGCCCACGGTCGCCACGATGAACGGGACCGCAAAGGTCAACGGAATTTTCCAGGCGAGGGCCGCTGGCAACTCCCCCACAAAGATGAAATTGCCCTGATTTATGGCTGTCTGCAAGGCACCGACGATCAGGCCGACTACCAACGAACGTTTCAGCATCGGTCGATACTGCACAGCACAACGCAGGCAATGCGGAAGCCGAGTTGCATTCAACAACAATTCGTAAGAAGTGCTGCTCAGGTCCCGCCCACAGCGAGCGCAGGCGGCAGGTTCCTTTATTAGCTCAGCTGTCATTGCTGTCCGAAGTCTCGATTCCTCCGCAAGTCGCTACTAGTTTGAGATATCGCGACAGCGGTTTGGGCCGTCTTGCACCGTGGGATCACCGGTCTAAGAAGTGATCGATTGGGCGAATCACGTGCCCAGAGTAACGGTTCTTAGCGCGCGTATATGCCGCAACTCGAAGTGGGCGACACACGGGTGACTCTATGCCCATCAGATGGGACGCTGAGAGGGTCATTACTTATGGATCGGGCTTTAGTTGCCTTTTAGTCCGAGCACATATCGCATTCGGAGGATTGAATGCAGCGGCCCATGCCACGAATGGGAAACGGACCTGTCAGACGCCCCGGAGGCGCGAGTACGCCCATGCGCG
>Ga0066376_10001408_pt1 | contig 23407 bp, 23 predicted proteins | sample Knorr_S15_td_Bot_FD_77009 | JGI IMG/M metagenome (GOLD analysis project Ga0066376, IMG submission 77009) | Marine microbial communities from Southern Atlantic Ocean transect - Knorr_S15_td_Bottom_ad_5009_LV_A | ecosystem: Environmental > Aquatic > Marine > Oceanic | place: Southern Atlantic...
CGATCCCGCGGTTGAGAAGGACGATCCAGATCAACCGGGCGAGAAGGACGAAGTCGTTCTCGCACCCGGCGCATGAACAACCGGTGAGTCAGTCCTTCCGATAGGCGCCGGCCGACCTGGATCGTCATGACGATTTCTCTGCGGTGTGGCGGTGATCTTCATCCCGGAATTCAGCAATCAAGCTGTCGGTAATCCGGTCCCAGTCGAAGTAGCTCCGCTGGAATTCGCGCCCCGCCTGACCCAGCCTCGCCGCCAGTGCCGGATCGGTCAGTATTCGAACCATGGCCTCGGCCAGCTTCTCGGGGTTTTTCTCAGGTACCAGCAGACCCGTCTCACCGTCCTTTACCACGTCTGGAATCCCGCCGACATCGGAGGCGATCAGCGGCCTCGCGTAGGCCATGGCTTCGATCAGGACCACGCCCAGCATCTCCGTGTCCCCGCGCGGATCGACGATGGCGGGATGGACGTATACATCACAGTTCTTGTACAGACGGGCCTTCTCCTCATCCGATACGCGACCTGCCATGGTCACCAAATCGCCGGCCCCCACCGCCTCGATCGCCTCCCGGATCTCCTTCTCCCAATGGCCGTTGCCGACGACTGTCAGATGGGCGTCAACGCCGCGCTCGCACACCATTGGCATGGCTCGCACCAGGTACTCCACGCCTTTGCGCTCTACCAGCCTGCCGACGAACAGGATCTCCTTAAGCTTCGACGACGACTCTGTCGGGTCGACAGCCTCTTCCGATACCTCGAGGTGAGAGCCGTACGGAATGATGGCGAAATCCCGCTGATAGATCTCCCGCGCCCTCGAGGCGGTGTAGGTGGAAATCGCATCCACCGTGTCCGCCCGCTTCATGAACGCCCTGATAAACGACCTGACGAAAGGCATTTTTTCTGCCAGCACCAGTTCCGCCCCATAGAACCGCAACGACAACCTTGCCCCGTGCAGACGGGCCCCGATCCAGGCGAAGAGGGCGTGGGGGAAGGGCCAGTGCGCCTGGAAGACATCGAATTTCCGCCCCCGGCAAAAGCGGATCATCGACAGGGCGCCAAAGATGATGTAGGGCAGCGCCAGCAGCTTATACAACGGCGAGAGCTGCACCTTGTTGGTCGCCCCTTCATTGTGGGTCAGGTATTCCCACCGCCTGAAGAAATAGCGAAAGCGGTGGATGGGGATGCCCTCCAGCACGTGCGGCTCCATCCCCTGGTACGACGAGGCGAAAATCTCCACGTCGATTCCCTTTGCCCGCAGACGGCGCACCGTCTCCAGAAGCCACGGCACTTCCGGATCCCCCTCAAATCGAGGGAAGGTCGAGACTACGAAGCAGACTCTCATTGGCTCTAGCGCCTTCACTTGCAGCTCTTGTGCCCGGCGGCTTTGGCGTGTCGCCGCGTCGCCGGCAAATGACATCCCCTCATCGAGCACGTCACTGTCAGCAGGGGTCGCCATCACCCCGCCAGTTCAGCCCGATTGAAGGCCCACAGCGCCAGGAAGAAGGCCAGCGCCGCCTCGAGCACGAGAACGATGATCGGCGTCATCCCCCCGCCGATGCTGTCGGCGACGGTAAGGGGGACCTCCCGGTAGCGTGGGATGTCTTTCGAGTCCAGTTTCTTCTCGGACATGAATTCGGGAAGAAACTGGATATGAGGAGAGTCCGGGTCTTCGGCGTCCCGCCCGCGAAAAAACGCGCGCAGACTGTCCCGATAGCGCCATCCCTGACGGTTGAAGTTCTCGAAGCGCTGGACCCCCGCTCCCAGAAACGTCTCCAGGCTGTATTGAAAGGCAAAGCTGGGCGACAACAGATTGACTTGCCGGGCGACCAGATACTGCCGCAACTGCTGGCTGTCCACGTCCCTGCGCATCTGGTTGATCTTCTTCTCCATCTCCTCCAGGCGCCGGGTGTAGCGCTTCTCTATCGCGTAGTTGTCTGCCTTGGCCAGATTCATCGGGCGCGGATCCAGTCCCTCCCGCGCCAGCGCTTCCCGCACTTCATTCTGCTCGCCGTTAATCCGCTCCCAGAAGGCGCCCACCGGATCGACCGCATGCACCGCGATCAGGTAGGAGGTCTGCGGGATAACGACCACAAGCACCGTCCAGGCGGTGATCAGCAGCACCAGCGACGACGCCGACCGCCGGGCCAGAATGGACACAGTCATCCCCAGAAGCAGGAAGGTCGAAGTGAATACGGTTGCTGCCAGTAGAAAAAGCAGGTAGCGACCCGCCATCCAGGCGTCGAGCTCGACAGCGCCGCTGAGCGTCAGAATCAGCAGACTGATGGCGCTCCCCAGCACGGTAGCCACCGTCAGAGTGACCAGGTGGGCGAAGAACTTCCCCATGAGAAAGCGGCCTCTCGACAGCGAGTTGGACAGGGCCAGCCGTAGCGTGCCGCGCTCGAGCTCACCGGAAATGGCATTGTATGACAGGACTATACACAGGAAGGAGAGCACGTAGCGCACGATCAGGGCCCAGTCCACTACTTCGAAACGCCGCATCCAATTGTTGGTCGTACGGGTCTGACCGAGCCAGGAGGTCTCGCCGGTGCTCGGGTTCAGCCAGAGCGCGTGTTGGAACCAGTTGAATCCCGCCTCGGCCATAAACTCGGTGCCGGCTGGAGGCGTGAGAATTTTGTACCAATTGCCAACGCCGTCGCTCAGGGTTTCGATGGTCTCGAGGCGACGATCGAGATCGGCCTGAATCTGGGCGTCTTCGGCGACGAGGCGATCGATCTTCAGCGCGTAGATGACCCCGTTGGCGACGAAAAACAGCAGCAGGATCCCCAAACTCACCTGGAAGCGCAGCGAGCGTAGATTGTCGTGTATCTGATGCAGGAAGATCGTGTTCATTTCTGACCGTCCAGCTTATTGTGGGTCATACCCCCAGAAGCGCATGAACGTCATCGTCACGGTGGCGCCGAAGCTCAGCAAGAGCACGACAAAACCCGGCATCATCTCTCCCAGCGATGCGGACAGGGAGCGCTCCCACGAGCCGCCAAACTTGGGCATGTCGGTCAGGTCGAGCTGGCGACGGTCGTCCCGCCGTGCCGCCTTCTCCTGTTCTTGAGCCCAGGCCAGACGCTCCCGCATGAAGGGAGAGTCCGCCGCCAGCATCTCCGGCGTCACCTCCTGAGGGTTGGCGATCATCGGCTCCTGATCAGGCGGATCGTCGGTGAACCACCGCCGACTCGAGAAGGCGTTCTTGCCGCGAAGATAGCTGATGAAGGTCTCGCGGTACCGTTGGCCGGCGGCCCCCAGATAGAAGGCGTCGTCCAGGGTGGTCCGCGCCAGCACATAGGAAAGCGCCTGATAGTTGATGAAGGGAGAGAGGATCGACCAGCGATCGACGACATAGGCTTCCTGAGCCAGTACATCCTCGACGGCATAGCGCGCCTTGTATCTGCGGTCGGCCAGTTCCAGCCGCTTGTCCATCTCCACCGCCGTGCGCTTCGCCAGCCAGACGTAGCCGTCGGGATGGGCGTAGCGCAATTGACCGCCGTTTTCCAGACCGCGCACGTAGGCCTCGCCGGGGCTGGGGTTGTTCTGGTCCCACTCCTCCATCTCGCGATCGAATTCCTCGAAATAGACGCGCTGCTGATCGAGGTAGTTCTGAAAAGGAATCTCATGCGTAGAGTAGCGACTGAAGGACGGCAGCACATTGACGTAGCCAATACCGCCCACCAGCCAGGCGAAAAGGCAGATGATCAGCGCTGTGTCCGTGTGGCGGGTGAAGGTCGACACCATCAGGCTGAAGGCGAAGATCTGCGCCAGAAACAGACAAGAGAGCACAAAAAAGATCCCCAGGCGCACCCAGTCTTCGCCACCGAGAGTGACGTCGGCGTTGGTCAGGATAATGAGCAACGAGATAGTAAAAGCGAGGGCAAAGGGGATCCACAGCGAGATCATCCCACCAAGAAGCTTGCTCAGCACGACGTGGGCGCGCGGAATCGGATTGGTCAGGAGCTGCTTGAGAGTACCGCTTTCGCGCTCGCCACAGATGCGATCGAAGCCCAGAGCGACGGCCAGAAAACTCAGCAGCAGGGCGACGACCGTAGTGAAATCGATCTGAATGAGCGTCTTCATGAAGGCGCTGTCGAAAGCGCTGCTCAGCGACCAGGAAGAGCGATGGATCGTGCCCACATCAATGTACACCGCCTGACCGATCGGGCCCCAGAGCCCGCGGCAGAGGATCCCCAGCGGCTGAGGTGGCAGGACGACGCGGGGCTCCACCTGCGAATAGATCGAGGCCTTGTCCAGGGCCTCGGCGACGTCGCGGACCTCCTTCTGGTAGGCCTCCAGGTTCTGGGAGTAGTTGAGACTGCCGATGAACGTGGTCAGCACCGAGAGCACCACCGTAAACCCGACCGCTACGGCCAGGCGCAGGGTGAGCAGATTGGTCAGGAGCTCTTTGCGGATCAGCGTCAGGATCACGGCACTTGGTCTGCGGATTTGAGGAGGAGACAGGGGATGAACCGAGTTGCGGCCGGCGGCTCATTTCCTTTGAGTGGGGCAATCATGCTTCTATCGTAAAAAGTCCTCTAAACGATCTCGTATACTCCATCTTGTGGGTAGATTACCATTCATTCCACAGGATCTCGTGTACAGACGAAGGTGCGTCCACTTTTTACGAGATCGTCAATCATAGGTATGGTTCTGGCTGGGTGTCAACGAAAAGAACACCGACCAGGTGGATCCAATAACTCCTGGTCCCGGTTAACCGCCCCTTCACTTTTGCGTCGGCACCCGCCTCGACCAGTCCTGCTGGTCCACCCACGACTGCTGCCGCCGCGCCATCTCCTGGCCGACCTGGTAGTAGCCTCCTTCCCGATCTGAGGGTGGATTGCTCTGGATCGCCCCTTCCGGAAACAGATACCAGTCCTCGCGCCCGACCTGATAACCGCGGATATGCGCCCGCGGCGCATCGTCGGTCACGTAATTAACCACGTAGAGATCGCCCCCGGGCAGCTGCACCCAGCCGGAGTATCCGCTGTCAGCCGACAGCGCGCGATCGTTGTCGAGAAAGGCGAAGCGCCGCTCCTCGGGCCCGGCTCCTGCCGCCGAATTGGCATCTTCGGCCGCGAACCCTTTCGCCGCCTCCGCCGGTGTTTCCACGTATAGCCCGAGACTGGTGGACAGTCCGAAACCCACCCGGTAGGTAATGGCGATCTCCCCGGAGCGCAGTCGCCCCACCGATGGCCGGCCGGCGCACTGCATCATCGCTGTCCGCAGCGGCACCGACCAGGTGCGGCCGCCATCCGTGGACAGGCTCTTCCAGCCGCTGAGCCGCTCCCCATCCTCGCGCATGTAAAGCAGAAGGTGGCCGTCGTCGAGCTCGGCGAAGTCCCCCTCGTTCAGACGCCAATGGAGGCCCGTTCCCGTCGGCGCGGCGGGATCGGGCACGGTGAACGGCCCCTCCCACGTCCGCCCGCTGTCGCTGGATAGATAAACCGTCTGCACCTCCGCGTGACCAGAGAGCCCGCCTTCCCCTTCGTGGAGCTCGGTAACGCCGATGATGAGATCGCCGTTGGACAGCTCCTTGATGGAAGGCACGATGCCTCGGGTAATTCCTGTCTCCTCCGGTCCTTCCCACGTCTCGCCAAAGTCGGCGCTGCGGAAAAGCAGGTTTATACACAGCCCGGGCTTCATGTAGTCCTCGAGTTCCTCCCTCATCATCAGATCGACAATCAGCAACAGCGTCCCGTCGGCACAAGCGGCAATGCGCGAACAGTTGAGCCGACCCTCCCCGGCGCCGGTCTGCTCCCGCGTGCGCTCGATCACCACCTGCCGCGGCCCCCAGGTCAGCCCTTGATCGACGCTGCGCCGGACGATCACCTTCGACCACGGCCGCGAGCTGTGGCACATACTCTCCCGATAGGTGCACACGAGTGTCCCATCGGCCGACTGCGCGATATCGGCGAAAGCCTCGTAGATGTCGTCGTTGCGGGAAACGGTAATCTTCTGCATAGTCTGCCTCTCTTCGGTCTTGAGCGCTTCCGCTTCCTCGCCGCTGTTGTCCCCGTGCTATGTCCATTGCAAGAGGTTGCCACAAGTTGGTACATTTGACAAGGCAGACTCTGGAGCTGCTGGACCTGCAGCGGCGAGCCATTGGCCGCAGCGAAAGAGCGGATCCCGCGCAGACCGAGGCCGCCATCGATTGGTTCGGGCGCGCTTATGCCGCCGCCTTGCACTCCTTACCTCTGTTCCTTACATTGAGCGTCATGAAAGCAACCCTTACCAGCAAGGGGCAGATCACGATCCCGGCATCGATCCGTCGCAGGCTGGGTCTCGAGCCAGGACAGATCCTCGATTTCGACGAGCACGCCCCCTACCTCAAGGCCGTTCCGGTAATTGACGAGGAAGAGATGAGATCGGTGCTGGGGTGCGCCACAAACCCTCTCGGACGCGGCACCAAGCAGTGGCTCGATGAGACCCGTGGCCCCGTGGAACTGCCGCCAGAAACCGGGTGAAGACGGCCATCGACTCGTCGGTCCTGCTGGCGCTCTTCAACGACGGGCCCGGCGGGCGGTCCTGGCTAGAGGTCCTAATGCAGGCACGGCGCGAAGGCCTTCTCGTCGTCTGTGATATGGTCTACGCCGAGCTTGCCCCGTCGTTCGCAACCGAGTCTGATCTACAGGATGCCCTGCGCAGGTTGGGCGTTTCCTTCGAATCGATCTCGCCCTCTGCTGCGTGGCTGGCGGGATCGATTTTCGGCGACTACCGACGCGCCGGTGGCCCCAGCAAGCACCTAATTCCTGACTTCCTGATCGCCGCTCACGCCCAACGCCAGGCCGACCGGCTGGCCGCACAGGACCGGGGTTATCTGCGCCGTTACTTCGCGGATCTGCTCCTCGTCCAGCCGTGACCGGCGTTCCGTCCCTGGCGTCGCGATGACCCTGGCGGACAACTCAGTCGAATGCCAGCCTCCCGGACTTACCGTCCCCAGCCGCCAGGTGGATCGCCATCTCCTCTCAGTCTATCCGAACGCGCCTCGCTCGTCGTATTCAGCAGGCGACCGATCCATTCCTTGCCCTCGCGCCCTACTTGTGGCTATACTTATGAGCACTGATCAAGTGTACAGTATTCGCCCTTTCTCCCCTCCCCGCGGATCTCCCCCGCCCAGGAGAATCAGCAGTGATAAGGAAAGTCACGCAGGAAGACGCCGACCTAGCGGAGGACGACGCGCTCCTCGACTTCCCGGCGGCATCGGACCCATCACCGACCCGCGCCCTTCCGTCACCGGCACGCAGGATCGCCATCGACCCGCAGGCAGCTGACTACGCAAGCCTCCCCGATGTAGCTCAACCCCCCTCTCCACCTGACCAGCGGCCACCCACTCCCCCAGCCCACTCTCCCGCCACGGTCACCACCTACCTCCGCCACCTCAAGACCACTCCCCTCGGCGACGCCGTCGTCCATGAGGAGACCATCCCCCCTCTCCCCGAGCGCCTCGCCGGGAACATCGACCACCTCGGCCCGGAGGTCCGCCGCGTCATGGACGCGGCCGGCATCGGCGACCTCTGGACCCACCAGGAAGAGGGTCTGCGTCACATCCAGGCCGGCCGCAACGTCGTTCTCGCCACCCCTACGGCCTCGGGCAAGACCCTGGTCTACAACGCCGCCGTGCTCTCGTCCATGATCCAGGATCCCCGCGGTCACGCGCTCTACATCTTTCCGCTCAAGGCCCTCGAGCATGACCAGCTCGACGAGTTGCAGAGCGTGCTCCACAACCTGGGCCCCCTCGCGGACGACGCCCCGCTCACCGTCGAGGTGTACGACGGCGACACCAAACCCCACATCCGCAAAAAGATCAAGGAGCACCCTCCCAATATTCTCATCTCCACGCCGGACATGCTGCACGCCGGCATCCTGGCCTTTCACGAGGCGTGGGAGGAGTTCTTCAAGCACCTTAAGTACGTCGTCATCGACGAGCTCCACACCTACAGCGGCATCTTCGGCAGCCACATCCTCCACGTCATGCGCCGCCTCAACCGCATCTGCGCCGCCTGCGGCAGCCGTCCTCAATACATCACCTGCTCGGCCACCATCGGCAACCCCGAGGAGCTGGCCGGCAAGCTCTTCAACCGCGACTTCGTCGCCGTCACCGACAGCGGCGCCCCGACCGCGACCCGGCACTTCGTCTTCCTGAATCCAGCCGAGTCACCCAACACGGTCGCCGCCCGCCTGCTGGCCACCAGCGTCGCCCAGCAGCTGCGCACCATCGTCTTCACCCGGGCCCGCGTCATCACCGAGCTCATCTACCGCTGGGCGACCCAGGGCCGGCCCGAACTGCTCGACCGCATCAGTTCGTACCGCGCCGGCTACATGCCCGAGGAGCGCCGCCAGATCGAGGCCTCCCTCCTCTCTGGCGACCTCCTGGGCGTGGTCTCCACCTCGGCGCTGGAGCTCGGTATCGACATCGGCGGTCTCGACGTCTGCATCCTCGTGGGCTACCCGGGCAGCATCGTCAACACCTGGCAGCGCGCCGGTCGCGTCGGCCGCTCCGTCCGCGAATCCCTCGTCCTGCTCATCGCCAGCCGCGATGCCCTCGATCAGTTCTTCATGAACCACCCCCGCCACTTCTTCGAACGCCACATCGAAAACGCGGTCGTCGATCCCTCCAACAAATACATCATGAAGTCTCACATGGTCTGCGCCGCCCGCGAGATTCCCCTGTCCCTGGCCGAGCCGGAGTACGATATCCCCGGGTGGCAGGCTGCCCTCGAAGAGCTCACCGCCGCGGGCGAGATCCTGCAGAGCGCCGACGGCGACGCCTGGTTCGCCTCGCGCAAACAGCCGCACCGGCTCGTCAATATGCGCACCATCGGCGAGTCGTGGAGCATCTGCCTGGACAGCGGCAGCAGTGGAGATGGGGAAGGCAAAAAGACCGTAATAGGCACCGTCAGCGGCGGCCAGCTCTACACTGAATGCCACGAAGGCGCCCTCTACCTGCACCGGGGACGACAGTACCTGATCGGCGAGCGCAACCCCGTCAAACGGCAGATCGACATCCAGCAAGTCGATGTCCCCTACTACACCCGTCCCAAGCAGGAGAAGGAGACCGAAGTCATCGAGGAGCTGCGCTCAAAACCGATGCACGGGTACATGGCCCGCATCGGGCGGCTGCTGGTCAGCTCCCAGGTCATCGCCTACGAGAAAGTCCGCGTCGGCGACCAGGCCATCCTCAGCCGGCACTCCCTGGAGAGCCCGGTGGAGACCTTCGAAACCGTCGGCTTCTGGATCGAGATGGAGGAGAGCTGGAAGAAGGACCTCAAGGCCCACGGCTTTCGTCACATGGGATCGCTGCACGCCACCGAGCACGCCGTCAAGTCGCTCTTCCCCCTGCTCGCCCTCAGCAAGCAGACCGACGTGGGCGGCATCTGCTACCCTATGCACCCCCAGTTCGGCAAGGGCGCGATCTTTATCTACGACCAGTACCCCGGCGGCATCGGCCTGGCCGAAACCGGCTTCGATATGCTCGATCGGCTCTTTGAGCTGACCCTGGAGTTTGTCAGCAACTGCGACTGTGACGAAGGCTGCCCCTCCTGCATCCACTTCCCCACCTGCGGGGCGGGCAACAAGCCGCTCGACAAGGCCGGCTGCATCCACCTCCTCGAGCTCCTGACCGGCCGCCGCGAGTTGGCTACAGAGCCCCAGGAGCACGACGCCATCGAGTCGGAGCCCCCGATCTACGCCGACTGGGAGGAGGTCGACAATGACCCCCCCGCCGCCGACCCATCGCAACAACCCCACGTCGTCGTCTTCGACCTCGAGACCCAGCTCAGCGCCGCCGAAGTCGGCGGCTGGAACAAGACCTACCTGATGCGGATGTCGTGCGGCATCTCCTGGGACAGCCGGGAGGATCGTTTCGTCACCTACCTCGAGGACCAGGTCGACGACCTCATCGCGCTGTTGCAACGCGCCGATCTTGTCGTCGGCTTCAACATCATCGGCTTCGACTACAGCGTCCTGCGCGGCTATACCCGTTTCGACTTCCGCCAGCTCAACACCCTCGACATGCTGCGCGAGATCCGCCAGCACCTCAAGTACCGCGTCAGCCTCGACAGCCTCGCCAAGGCCACCCTCAACACCCCCAAGTCCGCCAACGGCCTGGACGCCCTGCGCTGGTGGAAGCAGGGACGGATGGACCTGATCGAGAAATACTGCCGCGACGACGTCAAGCTCACCCGCGACATCTTCCAACACGGCGTCGACAAGGGCTATCTGCTGTTTGACCGCAAGAATGAGGGCCGGATGCGGGTGCCGGTGGGGTGGGTGGTGGACGAGTTGTGCAGCCCGCCGGAGATTCCGGAACCGGTACCACCCTCGACGACACGACTGGCCGAACGAGTGCCAACCAACGAACCCGGTCCGTCGCAATCGAGCCTTACCGCGCGCATGGCCGGACCTTCGCTGGCCTCCGCTCCCCATACAGGTACCTGAGAGATCATGCTAGAGAACACCTTCTGCCACGCACCCGGAATCGGCCCCAAAACCGAACGCCAGTTGTGGGACGCCGGATTGCTTACCTGGGACGATGTCTTGAATCGCGATTCCCTGCCTCTGGGGCCGAGGAAAGCGGACGTGCTCAAGCAGTGTCTGGACGAATCCAGCGCCCGCCTCGCCGATGGAGATCCCGCGTTCTTCTACCAGCACCTCCCCTCCTCCCAGCAATGGCGTCTGTTCCCTCACTTCAGTCACACCGTGGCCTACTTCGATATCGAAACCACTGGCCTACGATCTCTCGAGGACTACATCACCACCATAGTACTCTACGACGGCGAGACCCTGCAGCACTACGTGCAGGACGACAACCTGTGGCAATTCAACGAGGCGATCGCTCCCTATCAGCTCATCGTCACCTACAACGGCAAGAGCTTCGACGCCCCCTTCGTGCGCAACTACCTGGGCGGCACCATCGATCAGGCCCACATCGACCTGCGCTATGTGCTGGGCAGCCTGGGATATCGCGGCGGGCTCAAGGGATGCGAGCAGCAGCTGGGTATCGCCCGCGATGGCGCCGAGGAGATCGACGGATTCTTTGCCGTCCTGCTGTGGTTCGACTTCTACCGCAATGGCAACAAGCGGGCGCTGGAGACCCTGCTGGCTTACAATGCGATGGATGTGGTGAATCTCGAGACCCTCATGGTGATGGCCTACAATCTGCAGGTGCGGGAGACGCCGTTTGCTGAGAGCCATGAGCTGGTTGTTCCGGCGCAACCGGAGATACCGTTTGTCACGGATGCGGAGACTGTCGGGCGCATCAGGCGTGAGGTGGGGTGGTGAGACAAGAGTCCCGTCGGCAGTGGTGCCGACGGTGGCGGCGACCAACATAGACCTGCAGGATGCTATCCGTGAAGGCACATTCCGTCAGGACCTGTTTTTCCGGGTAGCGCGATTTACACAGTAACGTCTCCTCCGTTGCGTGATCGGTGTGCTGAGTGGTCATGCAACCGGATGCGCCTCATCATATGGCCAAAATTCGTGGATTCCATCACGTAATTAAGCCATATAATGAGATAATTCCCACATTTATGACCCTTCGATGTTGCTCAGATGCCCTGTTGTTCAGTAGATTTCCTGTATGAAGAGAGACATCTACAATGACCTCCTTGCCTGGAAATCCTCCTCCCAGCGTAAGCCCCTGCTCGTCCGAGGGGCCCGACAGGTGGGAAAAACCTACATCCTGCAAGAGTTCGGCGGTCGCGATTACGACAGGATAGCCTACTTCGACCTCGAGCGCGATCCCGACGTGCGGGCTTTCTTCAGCAACAGCCTCGATCCCGAAAAGATCATCCGTAATCTGTCGCTTTATCAGGGATGGACCATCGAGCCGGCACGCCATCTGATTGTCTTTGACGAAGTACAGACCTCCAACGACGCTCTTCTCTCCCTCAAGTACTTCAACGAGCAGGCGAACCGCTACCACATCGTCGCGGCCGGTTCCCTCCTGGGCGTCAAGCTATCCCGACCCCGGTCTTTCCCCGTGGGCAAGGTGAACTTCCTCGACATGTACCCGCTCACCTTCCCTGAGTTCCTCAACGCGGTCGGACGCTTTGAGTTGCGTGCCCTGATCGCAGAGTGGGAAAGCTTTGAGCCCTTCCCCGAACCGATCCACAACCAGCTAATAGACCTGCTGCGCGATTACTATTTCGTCGGCGGCATGCCTGAAGCCGTGAATCGATTCGCCGCTGGTGGCGATCCTGCGCAGGTGCGCCAGGTGCAGGAGGGAATCATCGACTCCTTCCTCTTGGATTTCTCGAAGCATGTTCAGGCAGCGGAGGTCCCCAAGCTCTCCATGATCTGGGACTCCATACCTGCCCAGCTGGCGCGAGAGAACAGGAAGTTCATGTTTTCCGCCATCAGAAATCCTCGCCCGCGGCGACGCTCTCTTCACCCAGTACCAGGGCGCTTATGTAGAGAACTACGTCGCCCAGCAGCTGAGTGCCGCCAAGTCGGACCTTTACTACTGGAAAAGTGAAGGCCAGCGCGCGGAACTGGACTTCCTGTGCGAATACGGCAACGAAATCCTCCCGCTGGAGGCCAAAGCCGGAATCAACCCCAGAAGCAAGAGCCTGAGATCTTACGACAACCAGTTTTCCCCATCTGTGTTGTCGCGCACTACCCTCCTCAACCTCAAGCGCGACGGCAAAGTCTGTAACTACCCTCTTTACGCCGTGTCCCTGTTCCCGCAGCTGGCCGCCGCCTCGCCGACAGGGTAAATTGCCCGGGACGGCAATGGTTGACATCCGATACCCAGACGGTATACTCCCTATACCTATACCATGGATTTCGAGTTCGACTCCCATAAGAGCGCCTCAAACAAGAAGAAGCACGGGATCGACTTCATCGAGGCTCAGGCGCTCTGGATGGATCCGGACAGGCTTGAAATCCCGGCGCGGACACAAGGTGAGCAGCGCTTTGTGCTGATCGGGAGAATCGCTCTCGTACATTGGTCGGCCGTGTTTACGCTGCGCGCTGAGAACATCCGCATCATTTCCGTTCGCCGAGCACGGCATCAGGAGGCTGAGGCCTATGAAAGCTGAGGAATTCGACAAGAAATTCGACACGGGTGAAGACATCACCAGGTATCTCGAATTCTCGAAGGCAAGACGGCCCGGGACAGAACAGAAGAGAGTCAACGTGGACTTCCCGGTCTGGATGATTCAACGCCTGGACCGCGAAGCTCGGCGCCTCGGAGTTGCCCGGCAGGCCTTGATTAAAATGGTCATCGCTCGGCACATTGAGGAATGACCCGGCCAGAGGCACCCAATGGAAGCGCTCACCATAAAGACCATTTCAGTCGGCGATGCCAGGGAAAAGCTCGCCCAAAACACCGCCGTTTTTATCGACATCCGCGACCCCGATTCATACGAGACAGCCCATATCTCTGGTGCCATCCAGCTAAACGACACCAATGTCGGTCCCTTCTTCGCCGCAGCCGACAAGACTCAGACCCATATCGTCTATTGTTACCACGGCATAACCAGCCAGAGCGGGGCCGCCTATTTTCAGGAGAACGGCTTCGAAGATGTCTTTAGCATGGACGGGGGCTTCTGCGCGTGGGAAGACTGAATCTCACCCATTCACTGACGCGATGTGACTCCTGAGAAATACAGGTCCATCCGCTTATCTTTAGGTCAATCACGACGACCCTGCACTGTACCTCCCATCCCGCTCAGGCAGCATCTCCCAGAACGTCACCCGTAAACTGCCCGTTCTCCATAATCACCACTTCCCGACCACTTGCACACACCCCGATCACTCGCATTGTATCCGTACGTACCTACCATGAATCCACATGGGTATCAGACTGGTTGACGTCCAGCGCGGTCAGCTGGTCCTCCGACATTTGCGCGCCGCCCTCCACGCCGTCGGGATAAGCCTTGCCAAAAGCGATGTGAGAAACCGCATTCTCATCGAAGAGCGTCTCGTGGAAGAGCAGGCCGCTCTGGTTTATGGGTGAGCGGGCATCGACCAGCGACATTTCGCCTAACCGCCTGGCCCCGGTAATAGCGAAGAACTGTTCGAGCACGCCCGGCCCTGCATATTTCGGCGCGAAATTCAGCGATCTCACCGGCTTCGAAACGGAAGTAGACATCGCTCACCTCACCTCTCGCTCCAAGCGGAACCCGGGTTTGGACGTACGCACCCAGCCCTCGGTACGTTCTTCATCACAGCCTGGCGGTAGAACTTGATCTTCTCTGCCGCCGCCATACTCGCACGCCGCATGAGCGTTGGATCCACATCTCCCAGCAGATCGGGGAATTCCGGGCCAACCAGCGAGAGACGCGCCCAGCGTTCATCCACCATCTGCTAGTGCTGAGTGACCACATTATCTGGCACGTAATCCAGATGCTCGGGTCGGCTATGTACGAGACGGGCCTTGGCTGAGGACGTATCAGTCCACTGGCATGTGGCGACGGGGAACTCCACCTCCTTGACCGCCTCCCCAGCATCGGTCATTATTCTCCGCACTCTCGCTCTCGCTCTCGCTCGATCGACACCCATGCACACGGGTGAGGGAGAACAACAGGCAGCGCATGAAGATCACCGATCTGCGATTCCACCGGTCCGCCGGCCTGATGCGGATCGTCACCGACTCGGAGCTGGAAGGCTGGTGCTTCGGCGTCGGCGCCGACACGTCGCGCACCATCGATACCGCCTTCCGCGACGTCCTCATCGGCGCCGACCCCCTCGACCGCGAGCGCCTGTGGCATGAAGGGCTGCGACTCGACCGCTACAAGTACCTCGCCCACGGCGTGCGCGGCCTCGTCGACGTCGCCCTCTGGGACCTGTGCGGCAAGGCGGCCGACCTGCCCGTATACCAGCTCATCGGCGGCTACCGCAACCGCCTTCCCTGCTACATGTCCGGTCACCACCACGACACCGTGGAGGCCTACGTCGAGGACGCCCTGCGGGCGAAGGAGCAGGGCTTCTCCGGCTACAAGGATCATTGCCACCTCGGGGCCGATGGCATGGCCCGCGTGGCGCGCGCCTGCCGCGACGCCGTGGGCGACGACTTCCCTCTCATGCACGACGCCGTCGCCCAGTACCTCCTCGTCGACGCCCTGCGGCTTGGCCGCGTTCTCGACGAGACGAAATACTACTGGTTCGAGGAGCCCCTGAAGGACTGCGACATCATGGGCCTCAAGCAGCTGTGCGATGCCCTCGACCTGCCGATCGCGACGACGGAGTACCTGCCCGGCACCATCCACGCCACCTCGCAGGTACTGGCCCACGGGGCCGCCGACATCGTACGGGCCAGCGTCCCCTGGCGCGGCGGCATCACCGACATGCTGAAAATCGCCCGCCTCGCCGAGAGCTTCGACGTCGCCTGCGAGATCACCTCGGTCGGCGTCAGCTTCGGCTTCGTCCATGCCCATGTCATCGGGAGCTTGCGCAACTGCACCTTCTTCGAGGGTTGGCAGCCCGGATCCCTGGGCGGCCAACCCTACATCACCAACCCCATCCACATTATCGACGGCCACGTCGAGGTGCCCGACGGCCCCGGCCTCGGCATGGAGCTGGACTGGGCGGCGATCGAGGCAGGCGGGTCGTGAACATCCGTCAGATCATCGTCTACATCACCGCCGGAGCGCCGGCACGGCGCCAGGTCGGCCACGGCCATGGCGGCTCCATCGACAAGATTCCGCCCGGTCTGTCGGGGCGGTTTACCCACACCTCGGGGTACGGCGGCACCCCCGAACTGACGCCGCCCGTCTTCGTCGCCGACGAGGAGACCCCTACGTACAAGGCGACGCTTCGCCTCGTCACCGACGGCGACCTGGATGCCTACACCGGCTTCGGCAGCGGCTTCAGCGCCGAAGAGCTGTTGTGGAAGGGCCGCGAGTTCGCCGCCGTCATCGCTCCGCTCCTCGTCGGTGTCGACGCCTTCGACCGCGAGTATGTGTGGCAGCGGCTGTGGTACGCGCAGCGGTTCTTCTACACCGGACGCCAGGTGCTCGATATGGTTGACCGCATGTTGTGGGACCTGGCGAGCCGTTGGGCGAAGCTGCCGATCTACAAGCTTCTCGGGGCCGCGCGGGAACGGGTGCCGGCCTACCGCAACATCGGCGGCGCGACCATAGACACCCTCGTCGCCGACGCGCTGAAGTCGAAAGAGGAAGGCTTCAAGGGGTGCAAGGACCACTCTTATCGAGGCGTGAAGGGCAACGCCGAGCTGGCGCGAGCCCTGCGCGCTGCGGTGGGCGACGACTACCTGCTCCTCCACGACCCGGTTGAGTCCTACACCTACCCGGAGGCGGTGCAGATTGGTCGCGAGCTCGAGCGACTGAACTACACCTGGATCGAGGAGCCGTTGCAGGACTACGACATCATGGGGTTGCGCAAACTGTGCGCCAGCCTCGACCTGCCGGTCCTCGCTCTGGAGTGGATCGGTGCCATCGGCGGCCAGCCCTTCAACACCGCGCCCTACCTGGCGCTCGAGGCAACCGACATCGTACGCCAGCGGGGAATCGGCATCACCGGACAGATCAAGCAGGCCCAGCTGGCCGAGAGCTTCGGCGCCCAGGTCCACGGCGGCGACCCGCAGGCGATCCTCGCGGTCGCCAACGACCCGCTCTTCGAAACCGTCGGGGGCCTGGCACCGCGACCGGCCGATGAGGATCTGGACTGCCGCGGCCGTCTCGTCGTCGAGGACGGCTGGATGTCGATCGCCTGGAGGCCGGAACGGCCGGCCGTGCCAGACTGGGACGCGATGGAGCGCGATTCCGTGTCGGTGGTAAGCTGGCCTGAGTTGTAAATGAATACACCGGGGTCGTTAATACAATTGAGGAAAGGACAAACCGATGAAAATCACCCGGATCGAGCGCATCGCCTTGGACATACCCTACATAGAGAGCGTCCGCGAGCATCTGCAGAAAGGCTGGGGCCTCGCAAACCGCGCCACTGATGAGGAATTCGCCGCCGAGGGCGACCGCTTCCATCGGGAGTGGCGCGACTCGAAGCCGCCGACCGTGAAAACCTCCCTCTACCTCGTCCACACTGACGACGGCCTTACCGGTCTCGGCGAGGGCGCGTCCCTGACCGACGAGCAACTCGCCACGTACACCGGTCGATCTCCCTTCAACTACCTGGGCGACGATAGCGTCGGCCCCCTCCAGATGGCCTTCTACGATCTGATGGGCCAGGCTCTCGACCTGCCGCTGGCGCGGGTTCTGGGACCGGCGCGCGACACCGCGCCTCTCGCCTGGTGGTCCCACTGCTTCCCGCCCGAGGCCCTGCGCGCCGAGGCCGAACGGGCGTTGGCACGAGGGTACCGCGTGCACAAGTTCAAACGCCGTGCCCACACCGACGTGCTCGATCAGGTGGCGGCCATTGCCGAAGTGGCTCCGGACGACTACGAAATCACCGTCGACGCCAACCAGACCTTCGGCACCCTCGAGCGCGCCCTCGATATCGGCGGCAAGCTCAAAGCGATTCCCCAGGTCCGCTGCCTGGAGTCGCCGATCCAGCAGGGCGACATCGACGGTTACCGGCGGCTCAAGAAGGAGCTCGGGTTGAAACTCGCCCACCACATAGGCACTCCGGACCCGATCGACGCGCTTCACTCCGACGTCTATGACTACTTCATCCTCGGTGTCACGGTCGGCGGCACCTTCCGCAACGCCCACATCTGCGGGGCTCGCGACAAGCCCTTCTGGATGCAGCTCGGAGGCGATGGCACCGATATCTCCACCCTGTTCATGCTTCACCTGGCCGCGGCGATCCCCAACGCCACGCTCGGACATGTCTCGATGCAGCACCTGCAGGAAGAGCTGCTGCTGAACGAACCTCTCGTCGTGGAGGATGGATTGGTAGCCATCCCGCGGACGCCGGGACTCGGAGCCACCCTCAACATGGACGTGGTCGATCGATACCGGGTGTAGCCGACCGATGTCGGTGCAGAATGCCGATGACATCGCCGGAAGTACATCCAGCATGAGCGCGAAGTCCATCGAATTCGACATACTCCTCGACCCGGATCCCACGGCGGACACGGCACGGCCCGCGCGGGTCGAAATCCGCTCCGTGGATCTGGGAGCCGCCGAGGGCCTGGATCCCTCAACTATCGAAGTACGGCATTCCGAGAGCGGCGAGTGCTGCCCATGTCGCTGGGAAGATCTGGAAGCATTGCCCGACCCATTCGACGATGTGCGGGGATACTGGACGGACGGCGTGGCGCCCAGCGAACGTGTGAGTACGCCGGGGATGGGGCGTCTTTACAACGTGGCCGCTGCGGGACGACATGGCCGTCTTGTGTTTCTTCACCACACCCGTCGACGTCCGACTACTTACCGAGTCCGCGCCCGAGTGCGCAATCCGGGAGAGACCTATCGCGCGGTACCCCGGCCCTGGATTGGCGACGGGGATCCGCTGTTCCTCGAGCGCGGCGGAACGCTCGGAGGCATGCTGCATGCCAGGCCCACCCTGTGCGACTTTGGACGCGGGGGACCCGACCTCCTTGTCGGCAATATCCTCGGCCACATTTTGCACTTCCCGTATGAAAGTGATAGCCCGGACGGCCCGTATGTCACCGGCGCTTTCCTCGAAGTCGACGGCGCCAGGCTGGACATAGGGTGGTACGCCGCTCCCGTGGTGTGCGACTGGAATGGCGACGGCAAACCCGATCTGTTAGTGGGACAAGGCGGCTGCGTCATCTACTTTGAGAACGTCGGCACGGCCCAGGCGTGGAAGTTGGAGCTGCGTGGCCCGGTGGAGGCCGATGGCCAACCGATCTGATCATCGGCGGGTACCTGGCCGGATTGATCTACCACTACAAGAGCGTCGGCGTCCTTGCCGATGGCACGCCGGAACTCACCGATGCCGGCCACCTTGTCGCTGACGGCGAGATCATAGACGTGGGATGGGCGGCCGCGCCGACCTTCGGGGATTTTCGAGGCACCGGCCTCCCGAGCATGATCGCGGGCATGATGGATCCGCCGGGCCTTCAATACTATGAGAACGTGGGCGCCCGATTGGAGCCGGAGCTGGCGCGAAAATCACTTGAAATCGAAGGCCCCGAGGGCGAGGAATTGGCCCTCGGACTCACCTATCCGTGCGCCTGGGACCTCGATGGCGATGGACGGCTCGATCTGGTAGTTGGGTCCGTCGATACGGTACACCTTCTGACGCAGGTGGAAAGCACTGAGCTTGCGTTCCGCTCCGCGGGACCACTGCGCCAGCCATGGGGAGCGCATCAGTTCCGGGCGGCCGATGGCTTTCGGGATGACCGAGGACCGGCATTCATCGCCGCTAGCGACGGGGCCACGCTGATGGTCCATCGGCGCGACCCCGCCAGCGGGATGTTCGTTCCCGAACGCGCCTTGACCGTTCAAGGGGAAGCTATCTACCGGCAGTATCCAGACCGGGACCCATGGAATGCAGCCTGTTTACGCGACCTGGATGGAGATGGTGAGATGGAACTCCTCATGGGAGACTCGGTCGGGAATGTCTGGCTGCACCGGAGCCTGGAGGAGGAGTTCGAGTCGGGCCTTCAGTTGATGCTGGAGGATGGTCGTCCCGTCAATGTCGGTCTTGACGCGAACGCCGAGGTCACCGACTGGACCACCCACGTGGGAGATCGCTCGGATCCGGTGGGCGCGGACGTGGACGACGACGGCGTGTGGGAGCTGCTGGTTGGTGACGCCCACGGCAAGGTCACTCTCTTCGACAACGCAGGTACAAACGTCGAGCCCGTGTTTTGCGAAGGCACCGTTCAGTTTGAAGGGAAGGGACGCGTGACCATCGCCGCCGCCGACTGGGATGGCGATGGCGAAATCGAGATCTTCGCGTCCTGGTCGTCGGGGGACATCAAACTATTCAAACAGTCGGCGGCTGGGTGGAAGGGCACCGACATCTCGACCTCCTGGATTCCGTATCCGCACCCGATTGTGATAGATGTCACCGGATCCGGCGCGCCGGATCTGATCCTGTCCGGGTCGTACGGATTCGTGCACTTGTTCCGACGGGCCTTTGTCGAGCACGGGTATAACGAGGGGCGTGTCACCAGCGGCGCGTAACTGCCGTTCCCGTGCGCCTGGACCCTCAAAGCCAACTGTCGCCAGGCTCAACCCCCCAGGCTCAACCCCCAGGCTCAATCTCCCAGGTTCAATCCCATCGGGCATGACAAACATTGACAATCTTCGTTATATCGTCTAGAATCGAGCACAAAGGAGGAATGTCCATGAATGTCTCCCTTACGGCCGAACTTGAGCGCGCCGTTCACGAGAAGGTCGCCAGCGGCCTCTACAACAATGCTAGCGAGGTAATGCGCGATGCTCTGCGACTGATGCTCAAGCGGGATGAGTTGGGCGACTAGCATGACGATTGGCTCCGCGCTGAAATCGAAGTCGGTTGGCAAGCGGCCGTGTCAGTAGCCGCGTCCATCACCGATCCATTGATGTGTATCATTCGATCCGGGCAAGGGGAACGCGTCTCGCCGGAGCTGGCCGAGTTGTTGAATCCCGTGGATCCCTCGACCTTCCACCTGTACCGACTGCCCGCAAACACCGACGTGGAGCTGCACTACCACGACATTGACGAATACTGGTGGTTCGTCTCCGGTCACCCGCGGGTGACGCTGCGGACCCCCGACGGAAACCGCCGGGACTTCGACCTGGGCCCTGAGGACCTGGTGGCCTGCGTGCGCGGGGTGGAGCACACGCTGTGGGCGGACCACGAGCTGGTCTACCACCAGTACTCGAGCCTCCCGAAAGAGGGCGAGGGCGGCGGCCACCTGACGCGATGATGCGGTCGGATGCCGAAGGACAGCTACCACCCCTGGTGCACCCGGCCAGGTAAATAGTATATTTTGGAAGCTCAGTACCTTATCAGCTGTATGACCACCCTGATCATCGCACGACCCTGATCATCAGACACTACGAGTGCCTGATCTACGAGTAAAGGAGCAGATTTATGTCCGATGTGCAACCTGTTCTAATAGACGGCGAATGGCGCGCTGCCCATACCGAGGGCACCTTCGAGCCGCACAATCCCACCGCGCAGAGCCCTACCGGTGAGGTGTATCCGGTATCTTCGCTAAACGATGTAGAGGCCGTGGTGCGTGCCGGGTCCGTCGCCGCCGAGGAGATGGCCGGGCTGGCGCCTACGGTAATCGCCAGCTTTCTCGAACGCTACGCCGAACGCATCGAGGCCCGTGCCGATGAACTGGTGGAAATTGCCCACACCGAATCCGGCCTGCCGGCCTCCCCCCGCCTCAAAGACATCGAATTGCCGCGCACCGCCGATCAGCTACGGCAGGCCGCCGCCGCCACGCGCGCGGGCTCCTGGGCCGTGCCCACCATTGATACGCAATCGGGTATTCGCTCCATGTACGCCGCCATGGGAGGACCGGTGGTGGTCTTTGGACCCAACAACTTCCCCTTTGCCTTCAACAGCCTGGCCGGGGGCGACTTTGCCTCCGCCATCGCCGCCGGCAATCCGGTGATCGGCAAAGCCAATTCTTCGCATCCGGGCACCACGCGCCTCCTGGGGGAAGAGGCCTTTGCCGCCTCCCAGGACGTGGGACTGCCCAGAGCGGCGGTACAGCTGATCTACCGCACCGACCACCAGGTGGGCGAGCAACTGGTCTCCCATCCGCTGGTGGCCGCCACCGGGTACACGGGTTCGCGGTCGGCCGGGTTGGCGCTGAAGCGGGCCGCAGACGGGGCGGGCAAGCCGATCTATCTGGAGTTGAGCAGCATCAATCCGGTAGTGGTCCTACCCGGAGCCATCGCCGAGCGCGGGGCCGAGGAATTAATGGATGAGTTCGTCACTTCCTGCCTGATGGGTACGGGGCAGTTCTGCACCAATCCCGGTCTGGTGCTGTTGCTGAAGGGGGAGGGCGCTGAAGAGTCCATCGCAGTGGCGCGCGAGAAATTCGATGGCGCGCCGGTAGGCACCATGCTGACCGCGAGCGTGCAGCAGAACATGGAACGCAGCGTCAACCACCTGCGCGCCGCCGGCGCCGAGCTGCTGGTGGGCGGCACGGCGGGCGGGGGCGAGGGTTACAGCTTTCACAATACCCTTCTGCGCGTGAGTGGAACGCAGTTTATCAAAGCGCCGGAGAAGCTCCAGGAGGAGGCCTTCGGCAACGAGAGCCTCTTTGTCGTGGCCGACGACATCGATCAGGCCCTGGAGGTAGCGCGGCGTTTTGAGGGCAATCTGACCGGGTGCATCTACAGCCACAGCGGCGGCGACGACGATGCCCTCTACAACCGAATCGCGCCCATCCTGCGCCGCAAGGTGGGACGCCTGCTCAACGACAAGATGCCCACGGGCGTCGCCGTCTCCTCGGCGATGAACCACGGCGGCCCCTATCCCGCCACCGGTCATCCGGGGTTTACCGCAGTGGGCCTGCCGGCATCGCTGTTGCGCTTCGGCATGCTCCAGTGTTTTGACAATGTGCGCCCGCATCGCCTGCCGCCAGCGCTGCGCGACCAGAATCCCACCGGCGAGATGTGGCGCCTGGTGGACAAACAGTGGACCCAGGCGGACGCGACAACGGGATGAACATCATCTGGTTGGACGATCCTGGGTGTCAGGAGGTCGCCCGCGTCGGCGGCAAGGTCGCCAATCTGAGCCGGCTCGCCTCCACCTACCAGGTCCCGACCGGTTTCTGCCTGACCACCGCGGCATTTCAGGAATAGGCGCGCCACGAAGACGGCCGCGACGACGAATTCCCCCGCAGTTGCTGGGCCAGCTTGCCGATGCCTATGGCGAACTGGCCCGACGATGCGACACCGAGCAGCCCAGCGTGGCCGTGCGGTCGTCGGCGATTGATGAAGACGGTCGCTTCGCATCCTTTGCCGGACAGTATGAGACCTACCTGAATCTGACCGGCGAGGCTGCCGTGGCGGATGCCGTGCTGCGCTGCTGGCATTCCACCAGAGCCGAACGCGTCAGCGAATACCGGCAGCGCTACGGGCTGTCCCTCGACAGCATAGAGATGGCTGTCCTCGTCCAGCACCTCGTGCCTGCTGACTCGTCAGCGGTGATATTCAGCGCCAATCCGGTGACCGACAATCGCGACGAGGTGATCATCAACGCCAGTTGGGGGCTGGGGGAGAGCATCGTCGGCGGCACCGTCAGTCCGGATACCTTCACCATCGACAAGCGCGACCTGTCGGTGACCGAGTCGAAAATCTCGGATAAGGAAGTCATGACCGTGCTGGTTGCGGACGGTACCAAGGAGGTCCCCGTGCCGCGGTTCATGCGCTCACAGCCGACGCTCTCCGAAGAGCAGCTGGGCGCCATGGCCCAACTGGCGATGCGCCTCGAGGAATTCATGGGGTGGCCGGTCGACGTCGAGAGCGCCTACTGTGGCGATGAGCTGTATCTACTGCAGTGCCGATTGATCACAACCCTAATCGATCCCGATGAGAAGTAAACGGCGCTTGTAACGACCCAC
>Ga0066376_10001409_pt1 | contig 23403 bp, 19 predicted proteins | sample Knorr_S15_td_Bot_FD_77009 | JGI IMG/M metagenome (GOLD analysis project Ga0066376, IMG submission 77009) | Marine microbial communities from Southern Atlantic Ocean transect - Knorr_S15_td_Bottom_ad_5009_LV_A | ecosystem: Environmental > Aquatic > Marine > Oceanic | place: Southern Atlantic...
ATACGGCAAGCAGGCCTTCCTCGACGACGCCTTCGAGGCCGGGGTCGATGGCCTGATTATCGTCGATCTGCCGCCCGAGGAAGACGACGAGCTCTGCCTGGCGGCCTGTGCGCGCGGCCTCAACTTCATTCGCCTGGCGACCCCGACCACCGACGCCGCCCGCCTGCCGAAGGTGCTCACCAACACCTCGGGCTTCGTCTATTATGTCTCGATCACCGGGATCACCGGCGCCGCCAGCGCAACCGCCTCATCGATCGGCGCGGCGGTCGCGCGGATCAAGTCGCAAACCGCGCTCCCGGTCGCCGTCGGCTTCGGCATCCGCACCCCCGAGGACGCGGCGGCGGTGGTCCGGGTGGCCGACGCGGCGGTCGTCGGCACCGCCCTGGTCGACAGGCTGGCCGCCAACCTCGACGAACACGGCGCGGCGCGGCCCGGTCTGGTCGAAGACGTGCTTGATCTGGTGCGCGCCTTGGCCGATGGTGTGCGTCAGGCTCGTTGTGGAAGCTGAGCAATGAACTGGCTGACCAATTTCGTGCGCCCCAAGATCAGGGCGCTGGTGCGCAAGACCGACGTGCCCGAGAACCTGTGGGAAAAATGCGACGCCTGCGAGCAGATGATCTTCAGGCGCGATCTGGAGATCAACCACTACGTCTGCCAGCACTGCGACTTCCACATAAAACTCGCCCCCAAGGCGCGCCTGGCTTCGCTGTTCGACGACGGCGACTATCAGCGCGTCGAGCTGCCCAAGGCGCCGCTCGACCCGCTCAAGTTCCGCGACAGAAAGCGCTATACCGAGCGCCTCAAGACGGCCCAGAGCAAGACCGGAGAAGACGACGCGGTGATCGTCGCCCACGGCAAGATGGACGGCATGGGCGTGGTCCTCGCGGTGTTCGATTTCAGCTTCATGGGCGGCTCCATGGGGGTCGCCGTGGGCGAGGCGATCATCGTCGCGGCGCGGCTTGCGGTGCTGCAACGGTCGTCCCTGATCCTGATCCCGGCCTCGGGCGGGGCGCGCATGCAGGAAGGCGCCCTGTCGCTCATGCAGCTGCCGCGCACCACCATCGCCATCAACGAGGTCAAGGAGGCCGGGCTGCCCTATCTGGTGGTGCTCACCAACCCGACCACCGGCGGCGTCACCGCATCCTTCGCCATGCTCGGCGATATCACCCTGGCCGAACCCGACGCCCTGATCGGATTCGCCGGCGCCAGGGTGATCGAGACGACGATCCGCGAGAAGCTGCCGGAAGGTTTCCAGAGGGCCGAATATCTGCTCGACCACGGCATGATCGACATGGTGGTCCACCGCCACGCCCTGCGTCAGCGCCTGATTACCCTGCTCGGGCTGTTGCTCAGGACCGGCGGGCCCGAGGCCGAGATCGTCGAGTTGATACCCTCCGAACTGGTCATCCCCGAGGCCGGTCAGGCGGAGGCCATCGCACCGCCCCCGGACGTCGAGGGCTAAAGCAGCACCGGCGGGGCGTCCACGTCGCCGAACAGGCAGACCAGGGCGAGGACCGGTTGGTCCGCCGTGCGGGCGGCGTGGGGCATGTTCGGTGGATGATGGAACAACGCGCCGGGAGGGCGCGCCGTCCAGGCTTCATGGCCGCGCCGCCAATCGCCGTGTCCCGCCAGCAGGTAATAGATCTCGGCCGCCGGATGGGCGTGGGCGGGATAGTCCATATGGGGGCCGAAGATGATTGGCCCGAGATGAAAACCCTCGGCGGCGAACAGGCCGCCATAGGGGCCGACAACATCGACATAGGCCAGTTTATCGCCCAGGTCGCCCGCCGCTGGGCCATAGAAGTCGCCGCCGCTCATCCATCCCAAGGCGCCGCCCAGGGGGCGCAGGGCGTCGGCCAGATCGCCCTGACCCTGGGCGCCGGCTGTGACGAGAAGCCGCTCCCAATGGCGGCAGGCGGGGGCCCGGCGGGGCTCGCGCGGGGTCGCGCCGATCGGGCCGCGCCGTAACAATGTGGTGACCTCGGCGACGGCTGCCGGCGCCGCCCCGGCGGCGTCGAACTTATCGGCGGCGAGGTCGAGTAAATGCCGCACCGCCGCACCCCAATCGCTCATGCGCGCCTCCATCAGAGCTATCACTCATAGCAAGAATCGGTGATAAAGACCCCATGAAGAGTGACCTCATCCTGGAGCGCCTGCTGGCGCTGCATCCCAAATTGATCGACTTGTCCCTGGGCCGAATCCGGGATCTGTTGGCGGCGCTGGACAACCCTGAGCGGCGTCTGCCGCCGACCGTCCATGTCACCGGCACCAACGGCAAGGGCTCGACCATCGCCTTCATGCGCGCCGCCCTGGAGGCCGCGGGTTATCATGTTCACGCCTATACTTCGCCGCATCTCGCGCGCTTTCACGAGCGTATACGCCTCGCCGGACGGCTGATCGAGGAAGACCATCTGGCGGCGCTGCTCGAGGAATGCGAGAGCGCCAACCGGGGCCGGCCGATCACCTATTTCGAGATCACCACCGCCGCCGCCTTCCTGGTTTTTTCGCGCAGCCCCGCCGACGTGCTGCTGCTCGAGAACGGCCTCGGCGGCAGGCTCGATGCGACCAACGTGCTCGAGCGCCCGGCGCTCACCATCATCACGCCGGTCTCCATCGACCATACCGAATATCTCGGTGAAGGCCTCGCCGTGATCGCCGGTGAGAAGGCGGGCATCCTCAAGCCCGGCGTGGTCGGGGTGATCGGGCCCCAGCCCCCGGAGGCCGCCGCTTCGATCTCCGCCCACGCCCTGCGCATCGGCGCCGAGCTGATCCGCCACGGCGAGTATTTTCACGTCGAGCGAACCGGCCAGGGCCTGCGTTTCACATCGCGCGATGGGGCCCTGGATCTGCCCCGGCCGTGCCTCCAGGGCGATTACCAGATCGACAACGCGGGGCTCGCGGTGGCCGCCTTACAGGCGCTCGGCGGCTTCTCGGTCTCGCGGCCGCATCTCGCCCAGGGTCTCAGCCAAGCCGTCTGGCCGGCGCGGCTTCAGCGCCTGGTACGCGGCCCGCTTGTTTCGCGCCTGCCCGAGGGCTGGGAAATCTGGATCGACGCCGGCCATAACCCCCACGCCGGACAGGCCCTGGCCCGGGCGGCGGCGGAGTGGCGTGACAAGCCCCTGCATCTGATCGCCGCCATGCTCAACAGCAAGGACCCCGTGGGCTATTTGACGCCGCTCGCCGAGGTCGCCGCGGATATCCGATGCATCGCCATTCCCGGCGAAGCGGCGAGCCTGACCGCCGAGGAAATGACCCAGGCGGCGGTCCGGGCGGGTCTGGAGGCGACCGCCGCTGCGAGCCTGGATGACGCCCTGGATGATCTATTGTCGGCGGCGAAAACTCCGTCCCGCGTCCTGATCTGCGGCTCGCATTACCTGGTCGGCGCCCTGCTGGTGGAGAACGGCTAGGCTGGCTTACTTATACGGGTCCGCCGCGTCGCGCAGGCCGTCGCCGAAGAAATTGAAGGCCAGGATGATGACGATGACCGGCACCACGGGCAGGATCAGCCAGGGATACAGCGCCACCACGTTGATGTTCTGGGCCTCGTTGAGCAGCACCCCCCAGCTGGTGATCGGCGGGCGCAGGCCGAGGCCGAGGAAACTGAGCGCGGTCTCGCCGAGTATCATGGCGGGGATCGACAGGGTCGCCGAGGCGATCAGGTGGCTCATAAAACCGGGCAGCAGGTGACGCGCGATGATGCGCCGCGGCCGCGCCCCCATGAGCTGCGCCGCCGCGCAATAATCCTCTTCGCGCAGGGCCAGCAGCTTCGAGCGCACGGCGCGGGCCAGACTCGTCCAATCGAGCATCGCCAGCAGCGCGGTGATGCCGAAATAGATGAAAATCGGCGACCAGTTCACCGGCAGAATGGCGGACAGGGCCATCCACAGGGGAATCTCGGGGAACGAGCGGATGACCTCGATGACGCGCTGGATGACATTGTCGATGAGGCCGCCGAAATAGCCGGCGATGCCGCCGATGATGATCCCCAGGGTGAAGCTGATGGTGATGCCGATGAGGCCGATGGTCAGGGATATGCGCGCCCCGTAGAGGATGCGCGACAGCATATCGCGGCCCAGCCGGTCGGTGCCCAGGAGGAACAGGGTGCCGCCCGCCGAGGGACAGACGAGATGGAAATCACCGTCGATCAGCCCCCAGAATTTATAGGGCTCGCCGCGGCAGAAGAAGCGGACGGGATAGATCTTAGCGGTGTTTTCGCTGTACTCCCGCTTGAGATTCTCCATGTTCAGGGAGAAGTTCCAGCCGTAGACGAACGGCCCGATGAATTCGCCCTTGTCGAACAGGTGAACCGCCTGGGGCGGGGCGTAGATGAATCGCGTATGGCGTTCATGCAGGTCGTAAGGCGCGACGATCTCGCTGATCAGGGTCGAGCCGTACATGACCAGCAGCACGAAGCCGAAGATCACCGCGAGACGGTGGCGTTTGAGCTTCCACCACATGAGCTGCCATTGGGACGCCATGTAATAGCGCTCCTGCTCGGGGGTCAGCTCATCCACCGAATAGGGGTCGAACGGCGCCTTCGAGACGAAATGCTCGATGCCTCTGCGCATGCTGTCTTGCCGCGAGGTGGTCATCGCGTGGCGCTCCCCGACAGGCGGATGCGCGGATCGAGCGCCGCCAGGGCGAGGTCCGACAGCAGCACGCCGACCACGGTCAGCGTCGCCAGGAACATCAGGAACGAGCCCGCCAGATACATATCCTGGGAGCGCAGGGAATCCAGCATCATCGGTCCGGTGGTCGGCAGGGACAGCACCACCGCCACCACCGCCTCGCCCGAGACGATGGCCGGCAGGAGGGCGCCGATGTCGGCGAAGAAGAAATTCAGCGCCATGCGGAAGGGGTATTTCAACAGCAGCTTGAGCGGCGGCAGGCCCTTGGCGCGGCCGGTGGTGACATATTGCTTCTCGAGCTCGTCGAGCAGGTTGGCGCGCAGCCGGCGGATGGTGCCGGCGGTGCCCGCCGTGCCGATGACGATGATCGGAATCCACAGATGTTCGAGCACCGATATGATCTTGTCGTAAGACCACGGCTGATCGATGAAGCGGGCGTCCATGAGCCCGCCGATCGAGGTGCCGAACAACACATTGGCGAAATACAGCAACACCAGGGCGAGCAGGAAATTCGGCGTCGCCAGGCCGATGAAGCCGAGGAAGGTGAGGCCGTAATCGCCCCAGCTATACTGGTGGGTGGCCGAATAGAGACCGATGGGAAAGGCCACCAGCCAGGTAAAAACCATGGTCGTATAGGACACCAGGAAGGTCAGCCACAACCGGTCGCCGACCACTTCGGAGACCGGCAGGCGGTATTCGAAGGAGAAGCCGAAGTCGCCGCGGGTCATGCCCAGCAACCAGGTCGCGTATTGTTCGATCATCGGCTTGTCGAAGCCGTAGTTCTGGCGCAGGAATTCGATCTTGGACTGATCGACGGTTTGGCCTTCGCTCTGCAATTCGGCGATATAGCTTTCCAGGTAATCGCCGGGCGGCAATTGGATGATGGTGAACACGATGATGCTGATGGCCAGCAACGTCGGGATCATGACCAGCAGGCGATGAACGATATAGCGCAGCATGGGGCTCTAACTTGCGAACTTTTCCGACCGAGGGGTCATTTCGACGCGCCGCGCCGGGCCTCGGTGAACCAGAAGCTGTCCGGCTTGTAGATGCCGAAATAGGCGCTCGGTTCCCAGCTGTAGATGCCCACTTCGGGTAAGTTTCTCAGCTGGTTGTTGATGACGACCGGTTGCGGCACGCCGTTGAGCAGGCCGATGGAAAACATCTGCTCGCTGTTGATCTGGAGCATTTCGTGCCAGATGTCCGTGCGTTCCGCCTGGTTGTCCGCCACCCCCCAGGCGCTGTTGAGGTCGGCCAGCCGTTGCGCCGGGGCCAAGTCGATTTCGAGACCGGCGTTGCCCGCGGTCTCATAGAACTGGCCCCACTTGGGCCATTGCAACTGGGGCTGTTCGGTGGGCGCCAGGTCGGCCGGGCTCATGGCGGCGTTCGAGACGCCGTTCTCGATGCCGGACCACACCGACATCATGGCCTGGCCCGAATAGACCCGGTTGCGGAACACCTCGCGCTGGGACGGCTTGGTGAACATCGCGATGCCGACATCCCGCCAGTTGTCCTGAATCAACTCCAGGATATCGGTTTCCTCGGTGCTCTCGCCGGCGGTATCGACGATGATCTCGATCGGCTCGCCGTTGGCCAGCAGGCGGATGCCGTCGCCGTCGCGCATGGTCAGACCGATCTCGTCGAGCAGCGTGTTCGCCGCGTCGGGGTCGTAGGACGCCCAGGCGGTGCGGTAGGATTCCTTGTACAGGGGGCTCTCTTCCAGCACCGTGTTGCTGCCTTCCCGCGCCAGGCCGAAATAGATCACCTGATTGATCTGGCCGCGGTCGATGGCGAGGGACAGGGCGCGGCGGAAGCGCACGTCGCGGTTCAACTCGCGCCATACCGGATCGCTCACATTGAGATTGGGGTAGAGCGCGAATTGCGAGCCGTTGATGGTGTTCCACAGCCGGGTCGCGAAATCATGCTTCTTTTCGTTTTCCTTGAGGAAGGTATAGTTGTCGAAGCGGATGTAGCGGGCCTGCAAGTCGGCCTCGCCGAACGCCGCCTTGGCCGCGATCAGCTTGTTGTTGGCGATGTCGACGATCAGCCGGTCGATATAGGGAAGCTGGAGGCCGGCCTGATCGACCCGGTGGTAATAGGGGTTGCGCAGGAAGATAAAGCGATCCGAAGGCGGCCGCACGGTGTTCACCCAGGGCTGCAGGGTCGGCAAATCGGGATTGTCGAAGCGGTACTGGTGATCGCGGCGCTGGTGAAGCCCCGCCCAGCCCTTGGCCTTGGCCTCGGCGGCCAGGGCTTCGAGGGTCTCGACGTCGCTGTATCGGGCGTGGAATTGTCTGAGGTAATGGGCCGGGCGGTAGATGTAGAGGGGCCGCGCGCCGGCCAGGGCGGGGAGGAAGAACGGATTGGGGTTCAACCAGCTGTAGCGCAGCGTGGTCTCGTCGATGAATTCGACCCGGGGGGGCTCGCCGTCGATCAACAGGACCTTCGGCACCCCGAAGGGTGAAATGGTCTCGTTGTTGACCACATCCTCCCAGTAATAGCGGAAATCCTCGGTGGTGAAGGGCATACCGTCGGACCATTTATGGCCCTTGCGCAGATACAGGGTGAAGATGCGCCCCTGCTCGATATCGACGCGCTCGAGAATATCGGGCGCCAGATTCAAATCCCTGTCGTAACCGACCAGCCGGGCATAGCCGTAGACCGTCATCATGCGGATGTCTTTTTGTTTGGCCATGAGCATCCTGAGATCGCCGCCATAGGCGCCCCGGCTGCGCTCGCCGTCGAAACTCACCACCACCGGATTGTCGGGAACCCGCTCGGCCACCGGGACAAGCTCTCCGGCGGCGACTCTCGATTGCAGGAATGTCGGTTCGACCAGCTCCAGAGCCGCCGCACCCGGAGCCCAGGAGACCGCCGCCGATCCGAGGGCGATGGCGCTTGCCACGGCGATGACGCGGATGAGGCTCATGGCAGGATCTCCTTGATATTGGTATTTTCCGCCGCCCGGACGAAGTGATCGTTGCCCAGGTCGAGCAGCGCCGTGGTGATGCTGGGATCGACGGTGAAGGGCGCTGGCCAGTCCGCCGGATTAGGGTTTTTGTGTTTCATCACATACTCGAAGTCGAGGCGCCGGGAGGGGTCCGGATAGGGCACGGCGGCGAGCAGCGTCTTGGTGTAGGGATGGAGCGGATTATGGAACAACTCGGAAGGGGCCGCCAGCTCGACCAGCCGGCCGGCGCACATGACGGCGATGCGGTCGGCCATGTAATCGATCACCGCCAGGTTATGGGAGACGAACAGATAGGTCAGCCCGAGCTGGTCTTGCAGATCCTTGAGCAGGTTGAGGATCTGCGCCTGAATGGAGACGTCGAGCGACGACACCGGCTCGTCGCAAATCAGCAACTCGGGCCGCAGCGCCAGCGCCCGGGCGATGCCCAGCCGCTGCCGCTGGCCGCCTGAGAAACTATGCGGGTAGCGCCTGAGATAGCGCACGTCGAGGCCGACCAGACGCATCAATTCCTTGACCTGTTCCATTCGCTCCTGACGGTCGCCGATGGCGTGGATGATCAGCGGTTCGCTGATGATGTCGAACGCCGTCATGCGCGGATTCAGCGAGCCGAACGGGTCCTGGAAGATGAACTGCACCTTGCGGCGAAAGGCCAGAAGCGACCCTTGATCGAGCCCCAGAACATCGATGTCGTGGCCGTTGTCGCGATAGATCACCGAGCCCGAGTCGGCGGACAAAGCGCGCATCAGCAGCTTGCCCGTGGTCGTCTTGCCGCAGCCCGATTCACCGACTAGGCCGAGGCATTTGCCGCGCTTGATGTCGAAACTGACACCCTCGACCGCGTGGAATTTCCGTGCCGGACCCGAGCCGAACAGGCCTGTCCCGCGCAGTGAAAACGCCTTGCTGAGATTGCGCACGGTCAGTATCGGCGCGCCGTCGGCCTGGCGGCCTTGCGCGCCGCCGTCCGGCCGGTCGCGCTTTCGCAGGATACGGGACTCGCTGGTATCGATCTCGCGGATCGGCACCAGGCGCTCGTCCGCCGCCATATCGAAGCGCGGGACCGCCGCCAGCAGCGACTTGAGATAGGGATGTTCGGCGCGGTTGAAGATGTCGTCGAGCGAGCCGCTTTCCATCACCCGGCCGTTGTACATCACGACGACTTCCTCGGCGACGTTGGCGACCACGCCGAGATCATGGGTGATGATCAGCACGGCCATGCCGAGCTCGGCCTGGAGATCGGCGATCAGCTTGAGTATCTGCGCCTGTATGGTGACGTCGAGCGCGGTCGTCGGCTCGTCGGCGATGAGCAGGGCGGGCCGGCAGATCAGGGCCATGGCGATCATCGCCCGTTGCCGCATGCCGCCCGACAACTCGAGGGAATAGGCGCGGTAGGCCCAGGGCGGGTCGGGAAAGCCGACCAGACGCAGGGTCTCGATGGTCAACTCGCGGCCCTCTTTCTTGCCCATCTCGCGGTGCAGATGCAGGGCTTCCCCGACCTGGTTGCCGATCGTGTGCAGGGGCGACAGCGAGGTCATCGGCTCCTGGAAGATGATCGAGATGCGGCCGCCGCGAATCGCCCGCATGGCCGGCCCGTCGCGCTTCAGCTTGGCGATATCGGTGGTCGCGCCGCCCTTTGCCGGATCGTGGAACAGGATCTCACCGCCGCTGATATGCGCCACCTTGGGCAGAATCCCCATGATCGACTGGGCGATGGTCGATTTGCCCGATCCCGATTCGCCGACCACTGCCACGGTGGAGCCTTGGCGTATGGTCAGGGACACGTCGTCGACGGCGGTGATGAAGGAGCCGTGAACGTCGAATCCTACCGTCAGGTTGCGGATACTGAGGATATCGCTCATGGTTCGCCGGTCGATGTTGCGACGAGACCCATGGCTTTAAGGTTCGTCACGGTGCCGGTCTCGAGGGCGATCCCGTTGGCCTGGGCCGCATCCCGGGCGCAAGCCACGATGTCGTCGAACCCGTCCAGCGACGAGTCGCAACTCACCATGCTTCCTCCACCTTTGATCTTGAGCAACATCCATCCATCCGTCTTGTCCCGCCGGGTCGTGTAGTACCGCAGCGACATTTCGTCCAAATCTCGCCACCGAATCGCCCGGCCAAGGGGGCCTGCAATCCGTATTTCCCCAGCGGAAACCTCGACATACGTCAGATGACGGAGAACAGTGCGAAACCCGAAAAGAAGGAACAATGCGCCGACTCCCGCCAGGATGTAAACCATAACGGAGCCGACCTTAAAAACTACTAAAGGCCCGAAGGTCAGGGCCATGCCGGCCAGGGCGCGGAGGTAGTCGGCGGTCACAGCTCTCAGGGAATAGCGGTGGATGGTGATCCGGGAATCCTCGTTCATGCCCGGCGCTCACCCCCGAAGGCGTCTTCGACGGTGAGCCAGCGCACCGCCTGGTGGCGGTCGGTCGCGGCGATGAAATCTTCGATGAAGCGCCATGCCGGTTCGTCGTGAACCAGGTGATGGCTGAGAAGGCCGGTCGGCTCGGCGGCATCGGCGGCGGCGGTTCGGCGCGCCCTGAGATGGCCGATGGCCAGGCTCAGGGCGGCGTCCTCGCCGACGAAACCGCGGCTGCCCCGCCAATCGATGATGTCGATATGGCTGTTGACCTGGGTCATGCCGGACGCCGGCTCGGCGGCGGCGCGCGGGCCGTAGGTCGATAGCCCGCTCAGGCCGATCCCGGTCAGCCGGCCGGTCAGGGATGCGGACAGGCGGTTCCACGGCGGCGCCAGGACCGGCGCAAAGCGCTCGCCGAACCTCTCGACCAGCCGCTGCCGGCCACGAGACAGCTCGTCGAGCGCCTCCTCCGCGTCGCGGCCGTCGCCGAGCTCGGTCTTGCGCTCGCCGCGGGCGGCGTGGTTGCGGTGGGCGTAGCCGTGCTGGATCACCGTCGCCGAGCTCCGCGCCAGGATCGCTCCGGCGGCCTCGCCATGAATCGTCTCGGGGATCACGGCGAGCGCCAGGGGGATGCGGCTCAGGCCGAGCAGCCGGTCGAGGGCGGGGTCGGGCAGGGCGGCGTCGTCGTCGCGCCACCACAGGGTCGCCAAGCGCCCCCGGTCGGCCCATCGGTCGAGTTCTTCCACCAAGCTATGCCAAGCGTTCATCGGCCCATCCCGCGATCATTCCGGCGCCCCGCCCGGCGCCGTCCAGGGCGATGCCATGGGGCGGCGGCGGCGGCCCGTCGAGGACGCTCCTCACCGCCTCGGCGAGGCGCTCGGGCGTCAGACTATCCTCGCCGAGGCGGCGCGCCAAGCCGCGCGCCTCGAGTCTCTCGGCGCGCAGGGTCTGTTCGGTCTCGCCGGGCGCGGCGAAGGGCACCAGCAGCATCCGGGTGCCGGCCCGCAACAGATCGACCACCGTATTGTAGCCCGCCTGGGACACCGAGGCCGCGGCGTTTTGCAGCAGCGCCGTAAAGTCCGGTCGGGCGCGCTCCACCAGCACCCTGTCGGGCGCATCGGCGGCCAGGGCGGCGAAGGCGGCTTCGGGGAGGTTGTCCCCGGCCAATAAACGCCAGCGCCAGCCGCTCACCAGGGTCTGGGCCTCGAGGGCGGTGCGCAGCAAAGCTTCGCCGCCCGCGCCGCCGCCCGCCGAGACGATGATTTCGTCCCGCCCCGGATCGCCGGCCGCCGCCGGTTCTTCCGCCGCCACATAGCCGGTGTAGGCCAGCTTGCCGGCGATTTCGGCGGCCGCCGGAAAGCTGTCGCCGAAGGCGATGAAATCGGGGTCGCCATGGACCAGGACATGGTCGATATGGTCGCGCGCCCAACCCGCCGCTTCCGTGGTCCGCTTCGCCTGGCGCGCGGTCAGGATGTCGCGCACCGAGCAGACGGTCACCGTTCCGGCCCGGCGGGCGGCGGCGAGCAGGGACAGCAGCTCGAAGGCCAAGCGGCGGCGGCCGAACGGAAACGTCTCGATGACCAGCACATGGGGGCGGATGCGGGCGAACAGATCGAGCGATGCGGCGAGGCGACCGGCGCGCCAGGCGTCGTCGATCTCACGGCCGCGATCGTCGAGCAGCCGGGTAAAGCCGGCGTCGGCGGCGCGCAGGGGCGGTAGCTGGACCAGCGCCGCATCGCCGGTATCGAGATCGTCGATGGCGCCGCCGCCGCTCGCCACGGTGACCTCGAGGCCGTGGCCGGCGCAGGCCTTGGCCAGGGCCGCGGCGCGCCGCAGATGGCCGATGCCGAGCAAATGCTGGACGTGAAACAGCACCCGGCGGGTCACGGCGCCGGGCCTTCGTCGAGCGGCAGGTTGAGGCGCTCGACCGTCACCAGCCCGTCGGGCGCGACCGCAAAGCCATGCGCCGCCGCGCGGCGCAGCTTGACCGGCGGCTCGCCGGTCATGTCCCAGCCCAGGGCCAGGGCGAAGATCGCGCGGATCACCCCCTTGTGGGTCACGGCCAGGGTCGGCCGGCGGCGCTGGCCCAGAGCCGCCAGCCAGGGCGCCACCCGGGCCTGGACATCGCGCGGGCTTTCGCCGTCCGGAGGACGGAAATCGAGGCCGCGCGCCTCGTTATCAGTCATCGCCCGGCCGAGTTCGCGGCGCAGCTCGTCGAGACGGCGGCCCTCCCAGCGGCCCCAGTCCATCTCGATAATCAGGGGCTCGATGGCCGGCTCACGCCCGCCGAGCAGGATTGCTGTCTCGCGCGCCCGGCCGAGGGGACTGGATACCCAGTCGGCATCGCGGAGCTCGGGCGGCAGGCGCCAGCCGCGGACGGCGGCGCGGCCGGCATCGCTCAACGGCTCATCGACGCGGCCCTGCATGCGGCCTTCCTCGTTGTAGCGCGTCGGCCCATGGCGAATCAGCGTGAGCCGGGTCATGAGCAGGCCACTTGCAACGCCCGATTGAGGGTCTCGGCGGCGGCCTCGAGGCCGTGGTCGGCGGCCACCGCGAGCGCCGCCGCCGCGCCGAGCCGGGCGCGCAGGGGCGCATCGTCGATCAGCCGCCCCAGGGCCTCGGCGAAATCGCCGCCCTCGGGAACCAGCAGGCCGGTCCGGCCGTGGCGGACGATTCCGGGCACGCCGCGCACCCGCCCGGCGACCACCGCGAGACCCGACGCCTGGGCCTCCAGCAAGGCCATGCCGTAGGCTTCGTTGACCGACGGCCAGACAAACAACTCGGCTTGGGCGTAGGAGTCTACCAGACGCGCCTCGGACTGTTCGCCGGCGAAGCCGACGCGGCCCTCCGCGAAGCCGCCGAACGCCGCCTCGACCGCGCCGCGCGCCGGCCCGTCGCCGACCAGGGTGAGGCGCCAGTCGCGCGAGGCCAGCCGCTTGAGGGCGGCGGCCAGGGCGCGGTAGGAGGCGAGCTTGTCGCCGTCGCGCATCATGGCGACGGCGAGCAGGCGGCAGGGCACGCCGCCGGGGCGGGTGCTGTCCCGCGGCTTGACGTAAGGGGCGGGGTCGAGGAAGGGTTTCAGGGAGATCAGCCGGTCGGGGTTGTCGAGCAAGGGCAGCACGGCGTCGTCGTCGTCGTCATTCAGGGACAGCACCGCGCCGGCCCGGCGGATCGCCGCGGCGCAGGCCGCCTCGCCGTCCGCCCAGGGGCCGTGCGCGTGTTTCGAGGCGACCGAGGCTTCGGCGACCAGATAAGGGATGTCGAGCGCCGCGCAGACCGCCGGTCCGATCCAATCCGGCGCCTTGCGATAGAGATGGTAGGTGAACCAGGCGCCCGGTCTTTGGTCTTCCGCCACGGCCTCGTAGCGGGCCGTCAGTGCCGCCGCCTCGGCCGCGCCGGCGCGGCGGATTTCGGCCTGACGGGCGGCATCGCCGAGACCGTCGAAGCTGCGCAGGCGCGAGGCGATATGGGGCTCGTGGCCGTCCGCCCGGAGCGCCGCCAAGAGCAGCCCGGCCATGCGCCGGTCGCCCGACGGGGTGGCATGGTCGGGGGGTTTGAGCGGGGCGTAGAAGGCGATGTTCATGATGCCGTCGAGACGGTCTGGAACTTCGCCATCAGCCGGTCGATGCCCCGGTCCATGGAGAAGTGGCCGCGCAGCCGCGCCTCGCCGGCGGCTCCCAGGCGACCGCGCAAATCCGCATCGGCGATCAATTCGCCAAGCGCCGCCGCCAGGGCGGTTGCGTCGCCGGGCGGGGTCAACCGGCCGTTTACGCCGTCATCGATCAACTCGGGAATGCCCGAGACCCGGCTCGACAGCACGGGGAGTGCGTAGGCCATGGCTTCCATCAGCACGTTGGGCAGGCCGTCGCGGTCGCCGTCGGCGGCGATCCGGCACGGCAGGACGAAGATGTCGGCGCTCCGGTAATTGGCCAGCACCACGTCGAAGGCCTGGGCCCCCAGCCAGGTCACGCGGTGATCGATTCCGGCCGCCCGCGCCTGGGATTTCAGAGGCCCGAGCAGCGGCCCGCCGCCGATGTGGATGAACCGCCAGTCGAGATCGCCGGGCAGGGCGGCGAGCGCCGCCAGCAGATCGTCGTAGCCCTTCTTCTCGACGGCGCGGCCGACCGACAGGAGTATCACCGGGCCGTCATGGCGCTCCTTCCCGACGCTGGGAAAGCGCGCCAGATCGAGGCCGTGATAGGCCAGTTCGACGCGCCCGGGCGGGGCCAGGCCAGCGAGATGGTCGCGGTTGGCCGCCGTGCAGGTGACCATCCAATGGCAATCGGCGAGCTTCTCGGCCTTCTCCCATTGCGGCGAGGTCCAGATATCCTTGGCATGGGCCGAACAGCTCCAGGGCAGGCCGGTAATCAGGCCGGCGTAGCGCGCCACCGAGGCCGGGGTATGCAGGAAATGGGCATGTAGATGGACCGTTTCGGGGCCGATCTCGGCCGCCAGCACCAAGGCCTGGCCGAACCGTCTGATGCGGTTGGCCGTGCGGTCGCGGGCCAGGTCGGCGAGCCAGACCCGCCGGGCGGCGGCGTAGCCGGTCCGCCGCCGGCTGGCCCGCCAGCCGCGCCACAGGCGCAACGGTTCATGCCAGAGATATTCGGGAAGATAGACGACCGGCGCCTTGATCTCGTCGTGTATGGGATGCCTATAGGGGTCAGTCGGGCGCCGCAGCGAGACGATCTCGATGGCCAGACCGCGCCCCTCGAGCGCCTTGATTTCCTGGGCGATGAAGGTCTCGGAAAGCCGTGGATAACCCTTCAGGATGAATGTAACCGCGCCCCGCACGTTAACTAGCCGGTTTGACGCGATCCGGCGATTACGGCGTCGCTCGGCTGCTTGGTGAGACGCTGTTTCACCATCCGGTTGACGTTGATGAAGCCGTCGAGGAGGCCCGGGATGGATGCCTTCGACGGCGGTGTCCGCCGCGGCAGCTTGCGAAGCGCATCCGCCATGACTAGCGGATTGCGTTCGCCGTTGTCGCGCAGCATGGTTGCCAGACCCAGCTCATCGGCGCGCCGGGCGCGCAACAGCTGCTCCATGCGCGGAACTTCCCTGGGGATGATGAGAGCCGGTTTGTCGAACGACAGAATCTCGCAGTAGGTGTTGTAGCCGCCCATGGCGACGATGCCGGCCGCGTCGGCCATCAGGGTCTCGAGATGGGTGTCGAAGATGATCGCCTTGACCCGGGGCAGGGCGTTGACCCGCAGTTGGAACTGGGCCTGGATTTCGGGCTGCATGAAGGGGCCGAAGACCAGCAGGGCTTTCAACGGCGGCGGGGAGCCGCATTCATAGGCCCTCAGCACCCAGTCGATCATACCGTTGCCGTCGCCGCCGCCGCCGGTGGTGACCAGCAGGTACGGCTCTTCCATGGGTTCGGTCATCGGCAGCAGGGCCGGGACTCGTGGAACGCTGCGCGGCAGATAGCCGGTGAAGGAAACCTTGTCGCGCACCGCCTGGGGCATCTCGATATCGGCCAGCGGATCCCAGATCTCCTTCAGTCCGTATATCCAGATATCGTCATAGAGATCCTGCAACGCCGGAAGCACGTTCTTTTCCCGCCACTCCGGCAGTAACAGGCTGGGGTCGTCGAGGACATCGCGCAGGCCGAGGACAAGCTGGGTGCCCCGCTCCTTGAGCAACCGCAGGGTTTCGTGGACTTCGCCATGCAGGCCCAGGGGTTCCTTGTCGACGATCAGGATGTCGGGATTGAAGATTTCGGCGGTGTGATGGATGATCGACGCGCGCATGGCCAGGGTTTCGGCGATGTCGATATGCAGATTGAGCGGCGTGTATTTGCCGCTGCGCAGCTTGATCACGCCGGGGATGCGGATGAAATCGACCCGCGCGCGGAAGTCGAAGGAGCCGATGATCGGCGAACCCGTGAGGATTATCACCGACAGGTGCTTGTATTCCTCGACCAGGGCGTGGGCGATGGCGCGGCAGCGCCGCAAATGACCCAGCCCGAACGTATCATGGCTGTAGATCAGGATACGCCGGTCTCGCGCTGAACGGCTCATGTCTTAATCCCTGTCTTCCATGGCAAGGCTCCCGAGTTCCGGCGCATTATCCTACCGATAAAACAAAAACACACGCATATTCACACGCGCGATGTTCCGGCACTGGCGCAGGCTTTTCCGCGGGCGGTCGCCAGGTCCGTGAAAGGGCAAGGCTCCGGACGGCTTCTCAGTCACGCTCAGTCACCATATTGATAATGGCATCAACTACTTGTCCCGCCGACTATCGCACAGGGCCGGAGCCGCCGGAAGCCTCAATTCACAGCCCTCATGGTCCGCCCCGGTCATGCTGCGGTGCCGCGAACGTCCATCGGTGAGTAGTTTACCCTGCATGGTAGCTGGGTTAAGGTTCGCCCTAGAGCGTTTCATGTTTAATCGTGCCCACACGATCAAACGACGTTCAAGCGCCACGCAGGCTAACGCTCGGCTCACGCGGCGGATTACGGCGTACGCCGCAATCAGAGCGTCTCGGGCTTGAGTGATTCCATTCAAACCCGAAACGCTCTAGCATTCGGGTAACGGGGGAGGATCAGCCGGGCAAACCCGCGCGATCTTGGTATAGGCACCATGGAATCGAGCATCTTCAAGTTCATCATCCGCTTCAGCATGAAGGCGCAAGTCACTGTGCTGATGATCACGACGCTCTCTCTGCCTTTCTATTACCTGTCTCTCGAAATCCCCAAAAAAATCATCAACCGCGCCCTCGGCACCGTCGAAGGCGACACCCCCGGCGGCGCCCTGGGCACCAATATCCAGCCCTTCGACTTCTTCGGCTACGATCTCTTTGAACTCGATCGCCTGCCGCTGCTCTTCGCGTTCTGCGGGCTGTATTTCGCGCTCGTGTTGATCAACGGCGCGTTTAAATATTATATCAATGTTTACAAGGGCTTGATCGGGGAACGCATGTTGCGGCGCCTGCGTTATCAGCTCTATGCGCGGATCCTGCGATTCCCCCTGCCGCATTTCCGAAGGGTCTCCCAGGGGGAGTTGATTCCGATGATCACCTCCGAGGTGGAGCCGCTCGGCGGGTTCATCGGCGACGCCTTCTCCCTGCCGCTGTATCAGGGCGGGCTGCTGGTCACGGCGCTGATCTTCATCATGGTGCAGGATTGGAAACTGGGGCTCATGGCGCTGGTCTTCTACCCGGTCCAGGGCTTCGTCATCCCCAAGCTTCAGCGCCGGGTGAATATGTTGGGCAAGGCGCGGGTGAAGGCGGTGCGCAAGCTCGCCGAACGGATCGGCGAGACGGTTTCCGGCGCCCAGGAAGTTCATGCCAACGACACCAGCCAGTTCGAACTCGCCGATTTCTCCTATCGGCTGGGGAACATTTTCCACATTCGCTTCGAGATCTATCGCAAGAAATTCTTTGTTAAATTCCTCAACAATTTCATTAACCTGCTTACCCCGCTGCTGTTTTTCTCGATCGGCGGCTACATGGTGATCCAGGGGGAATTGAGCATCGGCGCGCTGGTCGCCGTCATGGGGGCGCAGAAGGACATCGCCTCGCCGTGGAAGGAACTTCTCAATTACTATCAGATCCAGAACGACGCCAAGATCAAATACGAGCAGGTGATCACCCAGTTCGAGCCCGCCGGCATGCGCGACGCCGAAGACCACGAAGCCGACGCCGCCGCCGATCAACCGATCACCGGCGAACTCAGCGTTTCCAACCTGACCCTCACCGACGAGGACGTTAAGCTCATCGATTCCGCGTCCTTCACGGTCTCTCTCAATGAGCGGACCGCCATCGTCGGGGCGGGCGGCAGCGGCAAGGAGGAGATAGCCCTGGTGCTTGGTCGATTGCTCGATCCGTCGGCCGGGCGCATCGAAATCGGCGGCAGGGACCTCCAGTTGCTACCCGAATCGGTCACCGGGCGGCGTATCGCTTTCGCCGGGGCCACGCCCTTCTTCATCTCCGCCAGCATCGACGACAACCTCATCTATGGGCTCAAGCATCGCGCGACGCTCAGCGACGACGGGGAAGTCGATGAGGAGCGCCTCGCAGCGATCAAGGAAAATGTCCTGGCGGGAAACTCGTCCGAAGATATCTTCGCCGATTGGATCGACTATGAAGCCGCCGGGGTTGCCGACCGCGCCGCCCTGGTGACGGCGGAAATCCGTGCTCTCGGGATCGCCGAGATGATCTCCAATGTCTATGAATTCGGCCTGCGCGGCGCCATCGACCCGGCCGCCCGGCCGGATGTGGCCGAACGCATCCTGACCGCCCGCGCCCAGATGCGCGAGAGGGTCGCCGAGTCAGAATACGCCGGCCTGGTGGAATCCTTCGACGTCAAGCTCTACAACAGCAACGCGACATTGGCGGAGAATCTGCTGTTCGGCACCCCGGTCGGCGATACCTTCGACCACGAGCACCTGGCCGACAACCCTTATGTTATCGGGGTGTTGGAGAGCTGCAATCTCCTCGAGCCCCTGTTGCAGAGCGGCCATTCGGTGGCCCGCACCATGCTCGAATTGTTCTCGGATCTGGCGCCCGAGCACGAGTTCTTCGAACAATTTTCCTTCATCAAGGCCGAAAAACTCGGCGACTACAAGGAGCTTCTCAACCGTATCAATCCCGACAATCTCAGCGTGCTCGAAGGCCTCGACCGCCATCGCTTGCTGTCCCTGACCTTCCAGCTGATTCCGGCGCGTCACCGGCTCGGCGTGCTCGATGAGGCCATGCAGGCCCGCATCCTCGAGGCCCGCGCCGTCTTCGCCCGCGACCTGCCCGAAGATCTTGCGGAGGCCATCGAATTCTTCGATGTAGAGCGTTACAACACCGCCGCCTCGCTTCAGGATAACGTGTTGTTCGGCAAGCTGGCCTTTGGTCAGGCGCAAGCCGAATCCCGGGTCGGCGGGTTGATCTCGGAAGTCATCGCAAAGCTCGAGCTCTACGACACGGTGGTCGAGGTCGGGCTCGATTTCCAGGTCGGCATCGGTGGCACCCGCCTGTCGTCGGCCCAGCGCCAGAAGCTGGCCATCGCCCGCGCCGTGCTCAAGCGCCCCGACGTGTTCATTCTGTCCGAGGCGACTTCGGCGCTCGACGGGGCCAGCCAGTCGAAGGTCGCCGCCAATCTCATGTCCGAATTCGAGGGCCGCGGATTGATCTGGATTCTGCACCGGCCGAGCCAGTCCAGCCTGTTCGATAATGTTCTGGTCATGCAGGGCGGCCGCATTGTCGAGTCGGGCACATTCGACGAACTCAACAAGCCCAATGCCCATCTCTCCGAGTTGTTGGCGGCGGAATGATATGCATATGCAAGAGGACCTGATATGACTTTGGAGGAAGAGGTCGAACTGCTGCGCAATATTCCGTTGTTCGCCAAGATCGAACCCAGCAAGCTCAAACTGCTCGCGTTCACCAGCCAGCGGCTTACGTTCAACCCCGGCGACAGCCTGTTCAAGCAGGGCGACTCCGGCGACGCTCTCTATGTCATCATGGAGGGAGACGCCGATGTGCTGGTCGATACGCCGGGCGGGCAGATCACCGTGGCGACCATGGGGAAGAATGATTTTGTCGGCGATATCGCGGTGCTTTGCGATGTGCCGCGAACCGCCACCGTGACCGCGACAAGCCAGCTCACGACCCTGCGCATCACCAAGGATCTATTCTTCCAGCTGGTCTGTCAGTTCCCGCAAATCGCCATCGAGATCATGCGCGGCCTGGCCCACCGTCTCGACGTCACCACGCGCCAGCTTCAGGACGCCGTCAGCAAGAAATCGGCGTCGTAGATCACGCCGTGAGCCGCCTAGACAGCTTCATTCGCCGGCTCGAGGGCCAGCGGGATTGCCTCGAATCCGCCGTCGGCCTAGTCAGCGGATTAAGCGGCCCGGTCCTCGAAATCGGCCTCGGCAACGGCCGGACCTACGACCATTTGCGCGAGCTCTGCGGGGGCCGTGACATCTTCGTCTTCGACCGCCGCATCGCCGCCCACCCCGCCTGCGTGCCCGATGAAGCCCATCTGTTTCTCGGCGAGTTCGCCGACACCATGCCCGGTGCGGCCGGGCGCATCGGCCAACCGGCGGTGCTCGCCCACGCCGATATCGGCAGCGGCGACGCCGCCGCCAGCCGGGCCCTGGCGGCGCGGCTTTCGGGCTGGCTGGCGCCGCTCATGGCGGTCGGTGGGGTGATCATCGCCGACCAGCCCATGGCGGCGCCCGGCTGGCGCCCCCTGGCGCTGCCGCGAGGCATCGCCAAGGACCGCTATTTCATGTTCCGGGTGGCCGGCGACAGCGCCTGACCGCCGGTCAAGCGGTTAAATTCTTGCGCATGTAGACGCGGGCGCGGCGGATGACCGGGTCGCCGCCGGTCACACCGACAGGGTCAGGGTCACCGGCACATGGTCCGAGGGCCTGTCCCAACCGCGCGCCGGCCTGAGAGTCTCGACCGAGCGCAGGGCGCCTTCCAGGGCCGGCGTCACCCAGGCATGATCGAGGCGGCGGCCGCGGTCCGCAGAGTCCCAGTCGCGGGCGCGATAGCTCCACCAGCTATAGAGCCGTTCCTCGGGCGGGGTGAAGACGCGCGCCGTGTCGATCCAGCCATGCGACGCCGCCAGGGCGTCCAGGAGTTCGACCTCGACCGGGGTGTGGCTGACCACCTTGAGCAGCGCCTTGTGGGACCACACGTCGGTCTCCAGGGGCGCCACATTGAGGTCGCCGACCATGACCAGCCGGTTCGCCGGCGCCGATCGGGCGGCGAACCAGTTGATCATCTCAGCCAGGAATTGGAGCTTGTGGGCGAATTTATCGTTGACCGCCGGGTCGGCGACGTCGCCGCCGGCGGGCACATAGAAATTATTGATCTCGACGCCGTTCTCCAGGGTCGCCCAGGCGTGGCGGCCGTCGGCCTTGCCGCACCAATCGCGGGTTCCCGACTCGGCGAAGGGCAGGCGTGACAGGATGGCGACGCCGTTGTAGCCCTTGATCCCGTTGATCACCGAATGGACGTAGCCGAGCGCCTCGAAGGCGTCCAGCGGGAAGCTGCCGTTGACCACCTTGGTTTCCTGAAGGCACAGCACGTCGGGCTCATGGGCATCGACCAGGGCGGCGACGCCGTCCAAGCGGATGCGGACGGAATTGACGTTCCAGGTGGTGATGGCGAGGGGGTTCGCGGCGGTCATGGGCGAGGCAGATTATGGGCCGCCCGCGACGCTGTCAAACCGCCCGCCCCCATGGGCCTTTATCGCCAATCCAAGCTATACTCCCGCGCCATGAACATCCTCGTGGTGCAACATCAGCATATCGGCGGCCCCGCGGCCCTCGGCGCGGCCCTCGAGGCGGGCGGGGCGCGGCTCGATATCCGCAACGGGGAGGACGGCGACGGCCTGCCCGGCGACGGCGGCGGCCACGACGCGCTTCTGGTGCTCGGCGGCTCGATGAACGCCAACGCCGACGCGGCCTATCCCTATCTGTCGCAATCGCTGGCGCTGATCCTGGATTTCCACGGCCGGGCCAAGCCGGTGCTCGGCATCTGCCTCGGCGCCCAGCTCATCGCCCGGGCCTTCGGCGGCCGGGTCTTTGCCATGGATGCGCCTGAGCTGGGCTTCGTCGACATCACCCCGAACGGCGGAGCGCCGGCCGACCGGCTGCTCGCCGCGCTCGGCGCGCCGCGACCCCTCATGCAGTGGCATTACGACAGCTTCGATCTGCCGCCCGCCGCCGAATTGCTGGCGACCAGCCCGAGTTGCCGCAATCAGGCTTTCCGCATGGGCGAGACCACCCACGGCTTGCAGTTCCATTTCGAAGTCACCCGCCCCCTGGTCGAGAACTGGCTGGCGTCGATCTCCGGCGAGATGCCCGACGACGCCGCGCACAACGATTTCAAGACCCGCATCGGCGGTGAACTCGACCGCCACCTGGAAGCCTCCCTGGCCTTCTGCCGGGATATCGCCGCCCGCTGGATCAATCCCTAGAGCGTTTCACGTTTAATCGTGCACACACGATCAAACGACGTTCAAGCGCCACGCAGGATAACGCTCGGCTCACGCGGCGGATTACGGCGTACGCCGCAATCAGAGCGTCTCGGGCTTGAGTGATTCCATTCAAACCCGAAACGCTCTAGACGGCCATCGCCGCCGCGGTTTGATCGAGGGCGATGGCCAGGGCGGCCACCAGCTCGTCGATTTCGCTCCGCTTGATGATCAGGGGCGGCGACATGACCATGACGTCGCGGGTGGCGCGCAGGATGACGCCTTGAGCCATGCAGGCGTCACGGCACAGGATGCCGGCGCGGCCCTCGGGGACGAAACATTCGCGCGCCGCCTTGTCGGCGACCAGCTCGATGCCGGCGATCAGGCCGACGCCGCGCACCTCGCCGACCAGGGGGTGGTCGGCAAGCTCCCTCAAGCGCGCCTGGAAATAGGGCCCGCTGTCCGATCCCACGGTCTCGACGATCTTCTCGTGGCGCAGGATGCGCAGGTTCTCCAGGGCCACCGCCGCCGCCACCGGGTGGCCGGAATAGGTGAAGCCGTGGACGAATTCGCCGCCCTTCTCGAAGATCGGACCGGCGACCCGGTCATTGATCATCACCGCCGATATGGGCAGATAGCCCGACGACAGGCCCTTGGCCAAGGTCATCAGGTCGGGCTCGATGCCGTAACAATCGCTGCCGAACCAGTGGCCGGTGCGCCCGAAGCCGCAGATCACCTCGTCGGCGATCAGCAGTATGTCGTAATCGCGGCAGATGCGCTGGATCTCGGGCCAGTAGTTGTCGGGCGGCACGATCAGGCCGCCGGCGCCCATGATCGGCTCGCCGATGAAGGCGGCGACGGTCTCGGCCCCGAGTTCCTTGATCTTGGTCTCGAGCATGCGCGCCGTGGCCAGGCCGAATTCCTCGGGGGTGGTCGCGCCGCCGTGCTTGTACCAGTAGGGCGCCGCGGTATGGGCGAAGCCCGGCAGCGGCAGATCGAAGGGGCCATGCATGGGCGCCAGACCGCTCAGGCTCGCCGCCGCCATGGTCACCCCGTGATAGGCGTAATCGCGGCTGATGATGGTCTTCTTGTCGGGCTTGCCCATGAGGTTCCAGTAGTAGCGGACCATTTTGACGATGGTGTCGTTGGCCTCGGAGCCCGAATTGGCGAAGAACACCCGGTTGAACCCGGCCGGGGTGATCTCGGCGAGCATGGCGGAGAGTTCGATGACCGGCGGCGTCGATGATTGGAAGAAGGTGTTGTAGTAGGGCAGTTGCTCGAGCTGGCGGGTCGCCGCGTCGATCAATTCACGACGGCCGTAGCCGAGATTGACGCACCATAGCCCGGCCATGCCGTCGAGCAGGCGGTTGCCCTCGGAATCCCACAAATAGACCCCGTCGGCGCGGGTGATGACGCGCACCCCCTGCTCGGCCAGTGCCTTGTTGTCGGTGAAGGGATGGAGATGGTGGTTACGGTCTGAATTCCGCCAGGCGGCGGTGGCGTTGCTGGTCAT
>Ga0066376_10001410_pt1 | contig 23389 bp, 26 predicted proteins | sample Knorr_S15_td_Bot_FD_77009 | JGI IMG/M metagenome (GOLD analysis project Ga0066376, IMG submission 77009) | Marine microbial communities from Southern Atlantic Ocean transect - Knorr_S15_td_Bottom_ad_5009_LV_A | ecosystem: Environmental > Aquatic > Marine > Oceanic | place: Southern Atlantic...
GGCAGCACTGGAGACCCACAGTGAGTGCAATTTGAGAGATTCGGGGTAGTCAAAAAGTTATGGGCTCGTCGTTTCCCCCTGCGGGATTTCGAATGTCTTCTCTTGGGATTGGCCATCTTCTAGTGTCTCCTTCTTATCGCTACTCGCCCATTCTCCTCTTCAGCTCTAATAAAGGCTCCAATCGAGGGTCGAGACTCCGCGGTTGGCAATTGCAAGGATCCTCGTTGAGATTGGCACCGCAATGTTCGCACAGACCTTTACAGGCCTTCTGGCAGACGGGTTTCATGGGGATTTCCAAGACGATCTGTTCGGAGATGACGGCTCGGACATCCAATCGATCATTTCGATAAAAGCCCACCTCCAAGTCTGTGTAAGTCAGGCCTAGGTCCTCGCTTTCAGTCTCCACCTCAGGGTCAGGCCGATATTCCAACTCAAAACCCTTCTGAATCTTTCGGACAAAGGGCTTCAAGCAGCGCGAGCAGGTCAGGACCAGATCAGCTCCCAGTTCTCCCTCCACACAAACACGCTCTCCCCATAACGAAACCTTCACCTCCGAATGAGCAGGATGTTGTAAGGCACTGATGGAGTTATCGATGTTGAGCTCTTCCTCACTAAAGTCCTTGACGATGAGAAGGGGCTCACTCCGCTCCCTGAGTTCGTTAATATCCACAAACATTGTGCCTATAGGGCCTTATGAAGGGGTTGTTCTCTCAAGAAAGAACGATGAATGTACCGCACATCAATTCGGATTGTCAACACGAGACGGTAGCTTTACTTTCTCTTACTCAATAAGGTCGTATTTCGCCTGAGCATACTTGTCCGTCATTCCCGCGAGATAGTCACAGACCACGCGCTCAGGGCCCAAACTGTCGATTCGAGCGGAGTGACTTTCGGGAAGCTTCTGGGGATACTCCAAATAGTATCGGAACAATCCTTCAAGGAGACGTTGGGCTTTCTCCCGAGACTGTCTCATCACCTCATGATTATAAAGGTTTCGATGGAGAAAATCCTTCAACTCACGATTCTGACAGGCGATGTGATCCTCCAAACCGAGAAGCCGGCTCGGGAACTGGCGCACCTCTTCCACAGACTGGATTCCATGGGTCTCGAGAACTCGACGGGTCTGGGATACCAGACTCGTCACCAAAACATCGATCACCCGTCTCACCGTCTCACTAACCTTCAGTTTCTCAACAGCCTCCGGGTACTTCGCCTCAACCTGTCTATAGAGCGAGTGGAAGAGTTCCATTTGCTCAACCATCTGCTCCACCGTCAACAACCCTGAATCGTAGCCATCATCCAGATCGGCGGTGTTGTAGGCGATCTCATCGGCAAGATCGATCACCTGAGCCTCCAGTGGGGGACGCTCTCCCAGACGATACTCGCTGATATCGACGTGGTATTCCTCCTCTTCCGTACAGTCCCGACTATGCTTTACGATCCCTTCGCGAACTTCAAAGGTCAGGTTGAGACCGCGAAAGGAGATGTATCTTTCTTCGAAATCCTCAACAATCCGCAGGGAATGGAGATTGTGATCAAAGCCGGACCCGTGGTTCCTCATCAATCGATCCAACACCCTCTCCCCCTCGTGGCTAAAGGGTGGATGCCCGATGTCGTGACTCAGAGCCAGAACTTCGCAGAGGTCGGTGTTCAACCCCAGTGCTTCACTGATGGTCCGGGTGATCTGGCTAACCTCGATGGTATGGGTTAATCGATTGCGGAAATGGTCCGAGTAGTCGGGGTCAAAAACCTGGGTCTTGTTCTCCAGCCTGCGAAAGGCCTTGGTGTGGACAATGCGGTCACGATCTCGCTGATACTCGGATCGATAGGGATGGGGTTCCTCAGGATAGCGCCTCCCTTCCGTCAACTCATCTCGCATGGCGAAAGGGGCCAGCCTCATGTAAATGATTATATACTAGCCCGGATTATGCCGAGAAATTTCGGGGACAGTCCCCGAAATTTCTCGGCTAGGAGTCTTAGAATTCATGGGAGAGACGATTCTTGGATTTTTACTGGTAGCCGCCATTCTCATCTTCAGTGCCTTGATCACTCAGGGGTTTGCCCGCGCCATGTACAACCGCTGTCCGGGGTGTGGAACACTCAACGCCAAAAGGCGGATCCAATGCCGAAATTGCGGTCAAGCAATGGGTTCCTGAAACAATCCCTATTAAAACCGTCCTACCCGTTGAAAATTGAATTTTTGTTGGTACAATAGCGATCGGTTTTTTGAGGGGCTCTCAAAAAAAAGGGGGAGAGAACAAACTCATGTTACTGGCAATCACCATTTGGATTTTTACCCTGATCACTGTGCTTCTGTTTACCGACCTCGTCCCTGAGATGCTTGAGCTGGCGAGCGGAGAGTGGTTTCCCGAAGCCGCTTCGGCTCACGCGGCGATTGTAGACACACAGTTTTTCAACACCCTGATGGTGACCGGAGTGGTCTTTGTTCTGGCCCAAGTGGCTCTGGGATATTTGGTGTTGCGATATCGGGAACGACCGGGCCAGACCGCTTACTACTTCCACGGAAGCAACAAGATGGAGGTGGCCTGGACTGCGGCCACCACGGTGGTGTTTTTTCTAATGGTTTCTGTGGGATATGGGGTCTGGCTCGATGTGTACGTTCATGCTGCCCCCGAGGATGCCATTCAGATTGAAGTCACCGCACAGCAATTTGCCTGGAACATCCGTTATCCCGGGCCCGACGGGCAGTTTGGGAGAATCCGGCCGGAGCTGATCGACGATGCGGCAGGCAACCCCCTGGGGTTAGACCCGCAAGATCCAGCCGGGGAAGACGACCTGGTCGTCCCCACCATGGCGATTCCCGTGAACCGTCCCATTGACTTGATCCTGCGCTCCAAGGACGTCACCCACAACTTTTCAGTGCGAGAGCTGCGGCTCAAGCAGGACACGGTACCGGGAATGATGATTCCCCTTCGATTCACGGCCACCAAGGAGGGAAAGTATGAGATCGCCTGCTCTGAGCTGTGTGGTTTGGGTCATCATCGCATGAGGAGTTTCCTTGACGTGCTGTCGGATCAAGGTTACGCCGAGTGGCTGGAAGACCAGTCTGAATTTTGAGAAGGAGAATGTGAACATGGCAGATGCCGTCCAGACCAGCCATGCCGTCCATGAAGCCCCCACAGGCTTCTGGCGAAAGTGGATTTTTAGCACAGATCACAAGGTGATCGGCATTCAATATTTCTTCTTAGCTCTATTCTCGGTTTTGCTGGGGATGATCCTGTCGATTTTCATTCGTTTCAACCTGGTCTGGCCGGGCACGGAAATCCCTTTGCTGGAAACTTTTTTCCCGATGGGAGCTCCGGGCGGCGTGATGACGCCGGAGTTTTATCTTGCCTTCTTAACCATGCACGGGACCATCATGGTTTTCTTTGTCTTGACCACGGCTCCCCAGGGTGGGTTTGGAAACTATTTTCTGCCCATCCAGATCGGGGCCGACGATATGGCCTTCCCGATCCTGAACATGCTCTCCTTCTGGTTAACTTTTGTGGCCCTGGTGGTTTTGCTATCCGCATTTTTCGTGACTGGAGGTGCTCCCATCTCGGGATGGACGGCCTATCCGCCCCTGAGTGCCTTAGGAGAAATCGCCGGTCCCGGATTGGGGACGGGCCAGACCTTGTGGGTCCTGAGCATCGCCATTTTTTGCGTGGCCGCCTTGCTGGGAGCCTTGAACTTCATCACCACCACCATCGATATGCGAACCGAGGGAATGACCCTCATGCGGATGCCCCTGACCGTCTGGTCCTGGTTTGTGACCGCCATCCTGGGCCTGCTGGCCTTTGGGGTATTGCTGGCCGCCGGCATCTTGTTGCTGATGGACCGATCGGCAGGAACCAGCTTCTTCATCCCCGGTGGCCTGGTCGTCAGTGATCAGCTCATCGACCACAAGGGGGGATCTCCCTTGCTCTGGCAGCATCTGTTCTGGTTCTTCGGCCATCCCGAGGTCTATATCGCCATTCTTCCCGGTATGGGCGTCACTTCCCAGCTTCTCTCCACCTTCTCACGCAAACCGATTTTCGGATACCGGGCCATGGTCTACGCACTGTTTGGCATCGGCATACTGGGCTTTATGGTGTGGGGGCACCATATGTTCATGAGTGGGATGAGTCCCTACACGGCTATCTTTTTCTCACTGATGACGACCGTCATTGCCGTCCCCTCCGCCATCAAGACCTTCAACTGGCTGGGCACCCTTTGGCGTGGCAACATTCGCATGACCACCCCCATGCTCTTTGCCGTCGGTTTTGTCTCTCTGTTTGTCACGGGTGGTGTCAGTGGCCTGTTCTTGAATCAGCCTTCAACCGATATTTATCTGCACGACACCTACTTTGTGGTGGCCCACTTTCACATCATCATGGGTGTAGCCGCCATTTTTGGAATCTTCGGAGGGACCTATTATTGGTTTTCCAAGATGTTCGGCCGGCAGATGAGTGAGTTCTGGGGAAAGGTGCACTTCGGGTTCACCTTCGTCGGCGTCTACTGCATCTTTACGCCCATGCATTTTCTGGGCATGGCGGGCAATCCACGCCGCTATCCTGAGCTCACCGGTTTTGATTTTCTGGAGCCCCTGGCCTCGATTCACCTCTTCATTACCATCGCAGCTTTCATCACCATCTCTGCCCAGATGATTTTTCTCATCAACTTTTTCTGGAGCCTTTTCAAAGGCAAGAAGGCGGAGATCAATCCCTGGCAAGCGACCACCCTCGAATGGGAGATTCCCTCGCCTCCACCCCATGACAACTTTGCCGGGAAATTGCCGGTGGTCTATCGGGGAGCTTACGAATACAGTGTGCCAGGCGAACCTCAAGACTTTTCGATGCAGACCTCCCAGAAAACATCCGCGAGCTAAGCCATGGCCACAATCGCCCCTCCACTCCCCAAACCCAAAGCCCAATCCCCTGTAGGATCAGGTGACGGTTTTGATCAAGGGGATTCTGGCGGAAATGGAGACCACGGAGCTGGGCGCCCCGGGTCCTTGTCCGACCAGCGCTACTATACCGGCATGATGCTGGGTCTGGCCGCTATCGTTATGTTGTTTGCCGCCTTCACCAGCGCCTATATCGTGCGCAAAGGCCTCTCCGACGACTGGCGGGCGACCGCTTTCCCGGGGATCCTGTGGCTCAATTCGATGGTTTTGCTGGCCAGCAGTTTTACTCTGGAAAAGGCTCGCCGCTGGCGTCAAGTTCAAGCCCGTTTTCAGGGCTGGTGGTGTGCCACCACCGGCTTGGGTATGATTTTTCTGATAGGGCAGATCGTGGCCTGGCAACAACTGGTGGCGGGTGGGGTCTATGTCCATACCAATCCCAGCAGCTCTTTTTTCTATCTGTTGACGGGAACCCATGCTGTCCACCTGCTCGGGGGTGTGATAGCCCTTCTGTACCTGTCCTGGAGAGTGTGGCGAAGGAACTCGGGTAGCCTCGGAGCCACTGCCCTGGGTGTGACCGCGCTCTACTGGCACTTTATGGACGGACTATGGATCTATCTTTTTCTTCTGCTTTTGATCGCGGGGTAATGAATGGCTGACACGGTGAGTGCAACCAGGCTCTCTGCCTGGGGGGGCGGAGGATCTCCTTACGCCATAAGCTCAAATAAATTCGGGATGTGGCTTTTTCTCGTCTCCGATACGCTGACTTTTTCGGCTCTGGTGATCGCTTACAGTTATGTGCGGATTTCCACTGAAAACTGGCCCAGACCCTTTGAAGGGTCCAGCATTTTCCTGGCCACGGTGATGACGTTCTGTTTGCTCTCCAGCTCCTTGACCATGGTCATGGCCGTGGAGAGTGCCAAACGAGCGCAGGTCAAACGAACCGTAGGTTGGCTTCTGGCTACAATTTCGGGAGGGTTGCTCTTTATCATCCTGCACACCAATGAGTGGCTGGGACTGCTCCACGAAGGTGTGACGCCCTTTGGAAACCCCTGGGACGTCCCGCTTTTTGGCGCCACTTTTTTCACCTTAACCGGTCTTCACATGACCCATGTCACGGGGGGCGTGATCTACCTGGGAACGATTGCCTGGGGGTTCAGAAAGGGGAAGTACTCTGCCGAAGACGTGGAAATCAGCGGCCTTTACTGGCATTTTGTGGACCTGGTGTGGATGTTCATCTTCCCCATGGTCTACCTGCTGTCCTGCACGATTTAAGGAAATAGAACTATGGAAGCATTACCTGGAACTCATAGCAACCGGCTTTACCTCACGGTTTGGAGCGGGTTGTTGGTGTTGACCATCGCGGAAGTGATCCTGGCCTATATGGCCCTGTCTGTGGGTCTGATGCTGACCCTGCTGATCAGCTTTTCGCTGCTCAAGACGGCTTTGATCGTGGCTTATTTCATGCATCTGCGCTTTGAAAAGTTGAGCCTCACGTTGACACTCATCCCGGCTCTGGTGATCTGCATCATCTTAATGTTTATTTTCTTTCCTGACAGTCTGAGGCTTCTGGAACTTCGATGATGACTCGGAAAATGAAAACTTCGCTTTTTTCCTCCCTTCTCTTTCTGTTCTTCTCCTCCCCGGCGGCAGCCCAAGGCTGCGCCATGTGCAGGAGTGCCTTGGAGGGTCAGGTGCAGAGTGCCGTTGATGCCATCAACCTGGGGATTGTCGTGCTCTTGATTCCCCCGCTTACGATTATGTCGACGATCCTCTTTGTCACCTTTCGACAGGACAAATGAAAATCTTGACAGACTTCCGGGGCAATATATATCTTTGACGCCTCAATAGTTTTTGGGCGATTGGGGGACCTTAGAAGAGGTCATAAGAGAAGTAAACAAGAAACCATCCGAGAGAAGTAGTTATGGCAGAAGAAAAGGACCAAGCAGACAAGGTTCAACAAGAAGACCCGTCGCAAGAGGTCAGTGAAGGCCCGCAGGGACCGAGTGAAAAACAACTCATGCGGCGACGCAAGTTTGCCTGGCTCTGCGTGTTCGGATTCATCGGCACCAATCTACTGATGGCCATGCGTTTCTTCTTTCCTCGGACTCTTTTCGAGCCCAAGACCCGGTTTCGCATCGGCCCTCCCTCAGATTTCGGTTATGGGGTGGATACCCGATTTCAGCAGAAACATCGGATTTGGGTGGTTCGCAACGCCCAGGGAATTTTCGTCATCTACGCCAAGTGCACCCATCTGGGCTGCACGCCCGATTGGGTGGAGGGCGAAAACAAATTTAAATGCCCCTGCCACGGCAGCGGGTACGACAGCGAAGGGATTAATTTCGAAGGACCTGCACCACGGCCCATGGACCGGGCCAAGGTGGAACTCGATGCCGAGGGACAGATCGTGGTCGATGCCAGTCAGCTCTTCCAATGCCCCCCGGGAGCACCCTGCCATTTCGATGACGAAGGTTCTTTTTTAACGGGTGTTTGACCTGGAACTCAGACTGTTTTCTCCCAAAAGTGACCCATGAATGACGACGAAAAAAGCGTAACGCAGGAACCGCAGCCGGACAAAAGCGGATCACAGGGGTCCTCTTCCCTGTTAGACCGACTCAAAAAAGGCTTGAACCCTTTCATCGTAAAAGGAAAAAAAGACCTTAAGGCCGCCAAAAACTACAAGCGGACCCAAGTCTGGAAATCCGTCTTCCGCCACAAACTGGATGAGACGCCCCGCAACCGGGCGCTAGCGGTGTTGACCAACGTCTTTCTGCATCTGCAGCCCGCCAAGGTGAATCGCGATGCCGTCCGTTTTGGCTTTACTTGGGGAATGGGTGGGATCACGCTGTATCTTTTTATCGTTTTGACCATTACCGGCGTTTTTCTCATGTTTTACTATCACCCCACCAAGGGCCAGGCCTATCAGGACATCATGTACCTTCACAACGATGTTCCCTTTGGAGGCCTGCTGCGCAACATGCACCGGTGGGGAGCCCATTTGATGATCATCACCGTCTGGCTGCACATGTTTCGGGTCTTCTTGACCGGTTCTTACAAAACTCCGCGAGAATTCAACTGGAGCGTGGGCGTGATCTTACTGGTATTGACCCTGCTGCTTTCCTTCACGGGCTATCTGCTTCCGGATGATCAGCTGGGCTTCTGGGCGGTGACGGTGGGAACCAATATGGCTCGAGCCACCCCACTCCTGGGGCATGAAGGTCCCTTCGGCTCTTTACTGGGGATGACCGCATACAACGACGTACGGTTTGCACTTTTGGGGGGATCCATTGTGGACTCCAATGCCTTGCTGCGAGCCTATATCTGGCACTGCATCGCCATTCCCCTCATCCTCTCTGTCTTTCTGGCTGTCCATTTCTGGCGTGTCCGCAAAGACGGAAGTATTTCGGGCCCGGCCCCGGTCATGTTGGAATCGGAAATGAAGTTTCCCCGTAAGTAGTCGGGGAGGAGGTCACTGAAAAAGTATGGATTGGGGACAACTCTGGGAAATCACTTCGGCGCCGGACAATGTTCCGATCGTCGCCATGCTATTCTTGGTTCCTTTCTTTACCTGGTACGGCTTCCGCCAAGCCCTGGCCAACGACCGCCTGATTGATCGCCTGGAGAAGGATCCGGAGCTGGCCAAGACACACCACCGAAAAGTTGAACCCTATCGGGAAGGATGGGCGCAGAAGCTCTATGTTTGGCCCCACCTTCTGAGAGTCGAGTTTCTGGCCGCCATTATTGTCACGGTGATCCTGATGATCTGGTCGATCACCCTGAACGCGCCACTGGAGGAACCGGCCAATCCTAACCTCACCATGAACCCGGCCAAGGCTCCCTGGTATTTCCTGGGTCTGCAGGAGATGCTGGTTTATTTCGACCCCTGGATTGCTGGTGTGGTGATGCCCACCTTCATTCTTATCGGGCTGATCATCATTCCCTATGTGGACACCAATCCCCTGGGAAACGGCTATTACACCTATCGCCAGCGCAAGTTCGCTATTCTCACTTTCTTGTTTGGCTTTTTCGTCCTCTGGTTGTCCATGGTTTTTATCGGCACCTTCATCCGAGGTCCGGGGTGGATGTGGTTCTGGCCCGGTCAAACCTGGGATCACCACCGCCTGGTCTTTGAGGTCAACCGGGACCTCCATGAGATCTTCGGCATTGTCAGCCAACCTTGGGTGGGTCTTTTCGGCGCTGCTGCAGTAGGGCTCTATTTTGTCGTTTTTGGATGGCTCACCCACAAACTCTTTGTGTGGAATGATTTTAATCGGAAAATTTACCATCAAATGACTCTTGTGCAATATCTGACACTGCTGAGTTTTCTACTGGTCATGTGGGCACTCCCCTTAAAGATCATCCTTCGCCTGCTTTTCCGGATTAAGAACGTCATGGTCACTCCCTGGTTTAACATATGAGCAATTTAGTCCAACGTTTTCTCTCCTGGTGGCACACACGGAAACTTGACCAAAGACCCGTTCCCAAGGAGGACCCCATTGCCAAGTCCTCTTTGGCTACCGTCACAGCGGTTTTTTCGCTGCTGCTCATCCTGACCCTGGTGTGGGCACTGTACGATGAAATTTGGGGTCTTCGTCCCTGGATTACCTACCAACGGGATTTTGTTGAGAATTACCGAGAGGTGCTCATCGACCTGAAACCCAGACGAGGTGAGGAAGTGCAGGCCATTCAGGCTTTACCAGGCTACCAAGAGCTCCGCCAGGGAGTCGAGGAAGCTGAAACAGAGATCGCGCCTGAACTGGCTGAGATCGAAGCCGAAGAGCGCCTGGTGAGACTCGAACTGGCGGCCATCAGCAAAACCTTTACCACTGAGCGGAGTCGCCTGCAAGCAGCCATTTATTTACTTGAGACAGCGGGTGATGCCCAAAAAGAAGGCTTGGAGACAGAGCTGGAAGTGTTGAGAGAAGGTCCTTACTTGCTGGAGATACCCGACGCTGACGGCAATATAGAGGCCAACGAGTACACCTACGAACAGATGGAAGAGAAATTCAACTCCCTCAAATCTCGGCAAGGCGAGCTCCAGGGAGATAAGGTGGAGCTTTTGAGAGAACCCACCCGACGGCGAAGGGAACTGGATGCTTACCTGAACGCTCGTCTGACCAGCCTCACCGAGACCCAGGTGGACGGCCTGCTCAGCGGCCTGGACAACTCCAGGATTGAGATCAAACAAATTCACAATCCCGAGCTGGGGCTGGTCGACCGGTGCGAATCGTGTCATGCCGGAACGCGCGAGCCCGTTCTGCTCACTGCGGAAGCCATGGGCGGCAAGCGGGTCTTTACCAGCCATCCCCACCCTGAGCTCCTGCAAATCCACGACCCCGAGACTTTCGGCTGTACCCCCTGTCACAATGGCAACGGCGTGGCTACCGTGGGCACCACCGAGGCTCATGGCCAATATAAGCACTGGTTGTGGCCACTTTATCCCTCTGAAAACATTGAAGCGGGTTGCCTGCAATGCCACGAAGCGGACCGCTATCTGGAAATCTCCCCTACTTTGGATGCGGGAAAGCAGATTTTTAACGAGGGTTGTATCGGGTGTCACGCTCGTGAAGGCTTTGACCCGGAATCCCAACAGCTCCGGGAAACCCAGAGATCGCTCACGGATCTTCTCACCCGAAAAACCGAGACCCAGCTGCAGATCGAGCGAACGATCGGAACCGCCGACCGGGCCCAGACCAATGAAGAAGCGGAGCGACTTTATGCCGAGGCCGATGCTCTCACCATGAACATCGCCGGAATCGATACCGAGTTTGCACACCTGCAGGCCAGGGAAGCCGGTTTGATGATGGCATTCAAAAGGGTGGGCCCGAACTTGAAGGAAGTGCGAGTCAAGCTGAAGAAGGAGTGGATCCCGGATTGGATTCAGAATCCTCACGACTTTCGACCCACCACCAAGATGCCTCGATTTCGACTGGAAGAGGATCAAGTACGCGCCATTTCGGCTTTTATCTGGCAGTCGGGCATTGAGGCCGAGTTGCCTCGACAGCCCTCGGGAGATCCGGTTCAGGGGAAGACTCTTTTTGAAACCCGAGGTTGTATGGCCTGTCACTCGATGGGCGAGGGAGAGGAAGCCACCGGGGGCACCTTCGCCGCCAATCTCAGCCGCGTGGGCGAGAAGGCCAACTATGACTATCTGGTGCGGTGGATTCATGATCCCAAGCAGCGGACCCTTCCCTACTGCCCGATCCATGAGAGAGAGATCACTCCTGAAGATTATGCCAGCCAGGGACTGCCCTTCGAATTCGATCTCGAGCACAACCATTGCCCACTGGGTGATCATCTCCTCCAGGTTCAGCAGCCCACCGTCATGCCCAATCTGCGCCTGACACCGGAAGAGGCCAGGGATATCGCCAGCTATCTGATGACCCGGGCCCATGAAGATGCCGAATATGCCCCGGCTCCCTATCTGGATGACCCGGACCTGAGGGAAGAGGGTCGATCCCTGGTGCAGAACTTCGGTTGTGCCAGCTGCCACGAGATTAGCGGGTTTGAAAATGAGGGAAAACTGGGTACCGACTTGACCAAGGAGGGTAGCAAACCGATCGAACGGCTGGACTTCGGGCTCTTGACCTCTCAGGCCAAACACGATGGCTGGTATGACCAGAAGGGTTTCTTCCAGCGCAAATTGGAGAATCCGGAAATTTTCGATGAGGGCAAATCGAAGGAGCCCTTGGAACGCTTGAAGATGCCCAATTTCGATCTCAGCCCCGAGGAGATCACTCAATTAACGACTTTTCTGTTGGGTAGCGTGGACTCCAAGTTCCCTGAAACTGCTTTCTACCAGCCATCCGACCAGCGCAAAGAGATTCAAAAGGGCTGGTGGTTGGTCAGAAAATACAACTGCGTGGCCTGTCATCAGTTCACTCCTGCTCAGGAAGCAACCGTGCTGGAGGAACTGCCTTTGTACCAGGATCCGGACTGGCGAGAACAGCTGCCTCCCAGCCTGGTGGGGGAGGGAGCACGTGTGGATCCCAACTGGCTGGCCCGCTTCCTGAAAAATCCGGCTCTGGAAGAGAACAATCTGAACCGCAATGGCGTCCGCAGTTATCTGGAAGCGCGCATGCCCACCTTCGATCTGTCCGATGAAGAAACTCAGCAGCTCGTCCGGTTCTTTTCCGCTCTTTCCAAACAGTCGATCCCCTACACAGCTCCTGCCCTTCAGCCCTTGTCTTCTCGAGAACTGACCCTGGCCCGAGAGCTCTTCACCCACACCGCCGCTCCCTGTTTGAAGTGTCATGCTACGGGAGATCTAGTCACAGACCCGGATGCCACGGCTCCGAATTTCCTGTTGATCCCCGGGCGTCTGAAACCCGACTGGACGGAACGCTGGATCGTCCACCCCGAAATCATTCGACCCGGAACCAACATGCCTTCGGGGCTGTTCCGTCAGGAGGGACAGCGTTGGGTGTTTGCTCCGGCCGACCTGCCCAGCCTCAGAGGCTACGACCAGGATCATGCCAAACTGATGGTGCGATACATGTTCCAGTACTCGCCGGCTGAGCAACGCCGGCTAACTGGAAGATGATAAAATCAACCGCCGATCCGCTAACTTTTTTTTAGAAAGGAAGAAAATATGTTGAATCGTAAATTTCACCTAGGACTGATTTTGTTTTTGGTCTCTGTTCCCCTCGCCTGCGGTGGAGGAGCCCCCGCTACCGAGGAGGCCTCCGAAGAGGCTTCCGCTACCGAGGAGGCATCTCAAGGAGTTGCACCCGATCTCTCCCAGGCGGGAGCGGTTTCCGGAAAAGTGAATTTCCAGGGCGAAGCTCCTCGAATGGCCCGAATTCGTATGGGTGCAGAACCTGACTGTGAAGCCAAACATGACGGTCCCATCACTTCACAGGAAGTGATTGTCAATGACAACGGCACCCTGAAAAACGCTTTTGTCTGGGTCCAGACAGGATTGGAACAGTACAGTTTCGAGACTCCTTCGGAGCCCGTGACGCTGGCTCAGGATGGTTGTCGTTACCTGCCCCACGTCTTCGGAGTTCAGAGAGGCCAAGAAATCAAGATCACTAACGATGATTCCGCCACCCACAATATTCACCCCCTGCCCCAGCAAAACCGGGAGTGGAATATTTCTCAATCTTCCGGTCAAGAGATGACCCGATCCTTCCCACGCCAGGAAGTCATGATTCCGGTCAAGTGCAACATCCATCCCTGGATGAAAGCCTACGTGGGCGTGGTCTCTCACCCCTATTTTGCGGTGACCGGAGAGGATGGCTCCTTTGAATTAAAGAATCTGCCTCCGGGAGACTACACCATTCAGGTCTGGCACGAGAAATACGGCACCCAGGAACAACAAGTAACGGTTGGTCCCCAGGAAAGCCAGGAGATCGAGTTCGGCTTCGAAGGATAGTTCAAGAGCTCAGGAAGCGCGCCAGCGCGCTTCCTGAGCGTTCCAGGTTCCAGGTTTGGAATCTTAAATTTGAGATTTTGAATTTTAGTTAACACTTGTCAGCTGTAATGGACTCTCATGGCGGGACGAATTGGGCCCCTTCAAACTGCACTCGTTTTGCTGGCCCTGGTAGTCTGTGTGGTCGCTCCCTTTTACTTTTGGCAGGGAACCTGGTTTGGACGCCCCCTGCAGGATGAGGAACTCACCCAGTTTTTGACCGATCCAGACAAGTCTCGGCGGGTTCAGCATGGGCTGTCCCAGATCGCTGCACGCATGGAACGGGGTGATCCCAAAGTCGCCCAGTGGTACGAGACCGTTGCCCAGCTCTCAGAGCACTCGGGTCCACAGGTGCGAGTGACCGCAGCCTGGGTGATGGGGCAGGATTCCACTTCCGAGCTGTTCCATAACACTCTCCTTCAGATGCTCAGTGATGACGAAGTTCTGGTCAGGCGAAATGCGGCCTTGTCACTGGTCCGCTTTGGCGACGACGAAGGGCTAAGCGAATTGCGAGCCATGCTTGCCCCTGATAGCGAGCCGGAGCATGTCTGGGAATCCCTGAGAGCTCTTGCCCTAATCGGGGGTACTGCAGAACTCGACCTGGTCGACGCCGTTTCAGAGAATCCCCTTTTTGACGACGACCTGCGGAGACAGGCGACCCTGACTTACCAGGCGATCGAGAGCAGAATACAGGAAGCGCGCTCTGACCCCCTGACCCCCTAACCACAGACAGCTGGAACTTGGAACCTGGATCCTGGAACGCGCGCGCAAAGCGCGCTATCTGGAACCTGAAACGCGAGCGAAGCGAAATCAGTACGGTAAGGGACCTAATACCGCCTCGTAGTCCTTGGTCGAGACCATATCGATCGCATCCCAGGGACAGCCCTCCAAAAAGGTTCCCTCCGGACCCTTACTGATGCAAAGCTTGCAACCAATGCACAGCAGGGCATCCACTTCGATTCGCCCAAAGGGGGGATGCTCTTCATCCGGCACCCAGATCATGCAGTTTCCTATAGGACAGTAATCCACACAGGCAGGGGAGCCGGCACAGCCGGTACAGGCATCATTGATGACGGCAATCACAACGGGTTTGCGCTTGCGCTGGTCCGTTCGTTTGATGGTTGAAGCGTCTTTAAAAGGATCAACAGCCATGGTTCTTTCACTCTTTAGAATTGGAGTCAGAAGGTTCACATACTGGAGTCAAGAGGTTCGGGGCCATACCAGGAAACCTCATGCTCTGGATAAGCACTTTCAATCATCTTCGCTACCGCATCTCGATCCTCTTCCACTCCATAGGTCGGGTTGGACCCGAACAAGGTGATGTTCTCATAGTACAGGTTGAAGGCGACGCTTCCCCCGCCCCCGATCTGTAAGTCACCCCCCTTTTCAAAGAAGCCATTCTCTCCCAGTTCTTCCCGTGCCGACTCCACGATTTGCTCCTCGATCTTGTCCACATAGGGCTGGTAGTTCAAACCCCGAACGATGGTTCTTCTCTCGGCATCCCATTCCAGCTGAAGGAGGAGATACTGGAACATAACCCCTCCCCCTTCCAATCGAACATCAGCGATTTCCGCAAGCGACATGAACTCTCCTTTTCGATCCTGCTAAGCACCGCAGGGGTCAGCCGGTGGCTGACCCGAACCGAAAGGGATGGCACGATTTCCGTGGCTGAGGCACCCCTGTCACCGTTCGGGCGAGCCACCGGCTCGCCCCTACCCTGGAAGTTTAGCGGAACAGCAGACCGCAAACAAGTTCGCGGCTTCCTATCAGACACCAGTAGCACGAATACGTTTGTCTTGCTACACTTACCCCGTTCGTGCGCCTGTAGCTCAGAGGATAGAGCTGGGGGTTCCTAACCCCTTACAGGAGGATTTCCTAAACTATTGAAAACACACAGAAACCCGGCATTTTCAATATTTTAGTTCTTGTGCCAAGTTGTACAAAACCGTGGAAAATGTTGCACCAGGTAGAGTGAGTCTTGCAGCAATTCACTGACTCCAGCTTGCCTGTCCACTGAAATTCCTCCAATTTCTGCATTTTTTCCTCTAAGTGACGCCCGTCACTGTCGGCCTTTTCCAAAACCTCAAGAACATCTGAGTACACCATGAGAGTCTCATGGCATCGTCGCTGCCCGAAGTGTGGGAAACAAAACATTATTAAAAATTACCGCGCATACCACTGCACGCGATGTCTGATTTGCTTCAAAGGAACGAAAATCGGCTTCCGGCATTTTGCTATCCGAATCGCATTCAAGCCAGGAAAACGTTGACCACGATGGTGACACGGATTTGGTGCTTCACTTCCGTCTACTGAATTCCAGCCTTGACTGTGACTCCACAGAAGGCACTCTCCTGGATGAAACATTCGACGGGATAGCCATTGAGGGTGCAGACAGCGTAAAGAATGGTGGGGGGAACTACAACATCTACTGTTGGGCAACCCATACCTTGAAGCAACCTTTGCCGACCTTGGGTAGCTCTACGATTTCGGTGTAGCCTTGCTTTTCCACCTCAACTGCGGTGGAGCAATGTTTCATTTCTAGGCTGCCCACCACGTCGCACTGGCCACTGAATGACCTCGAGCGGATATCCCATCGCAGTTCGGGAGGAATCACCGAAAAAGCCTTTCACCCTTGACATGGCCGTGATTTCGGGTAATGATAAGCGTGGTTTAACCTCTCTTCCCCACAGGAGAGACCGCAAGAGCTTGCCCCTCTTCTTCCTTATTTAGGCACAGCAAAACAGAAGATCCAGAGGCAGCTTAAACCCAGGTGTGTCAAGTCACCAAGTCCGGAACCGGAGCCGATCAGATGGATTACTTTGACCACACTGCAACAGGAGTACGAGTGCGTTCCGATAATTAAAATGTGGCCTTCACTACTGCACATGATTCATTCCGCTATCTTCAACACTCGTAGGGAGTTGGAGGTAGCTACGGGCACGGGTTTGGCACCAACTGGCGGTTTTAAGCCGGGCCGGGACTCGACAGTTTTCCAAGCGAGCCTAGCGCCAGAGATTGTCACGGATAGTCGAAAACGGATGCCAGCTGATTACGCTGGGCTACCGGTCACGCTTGGGGCGCCGCCAACGACTGAGTCGGTGAGGATGCAGTGTCTCATTATCGCGGCTGGGGAGGGAAGCCGGCTACGGCAGAACGGTAGTTGTAAACCGCTCACCCCCATTTTAGGGGTTCCCTTAATTGAAAGGGTCATCCGCTCAGGGTTGCAGGCCGGAGTGGATGATTTTTATGTCGTTACCGGATACCAGGGGAGGCGTGTTCAAGATTTTCTGAGCCGTCTGAGCGACCGTCTGGGAGTTCATATCACTCCTATTAATAACGAGGACTGGAAAAAAGAAAACGGCCTTTCGGTGCTCAAGGCACGGAAGTATCTGCGTGGATCCTTTCTGTTGCTGATGGCGGATCATCTCTTTGATCCAACCATTGCCCGCGAGTTGATGAGGTTTCCTCGAACCGATGGCGAAATCATCCTGGGCGTAGACGGGAATATGGGCAATTCCCTCATCGATATGGAGGACGTCACCCGAGTCAAGTCGGAAGGAGACAAGTTACGCGACATCGGTAAGGGCTTGACGGACTTCAATGGCTTTGACACGGGTATTTTCCTCTGCACTCCTTCCATTTTCCGTGCCCTGGAGTATTGCGCAAAGGAATACGGCGATACGAGTCTCTCCGCAGCGGTGCGTGTCCTGGCCGGAGAGGATCGGGTTAAAACCGTTGATGTTAGCGGTTACTTCGTGATTGACGTAGATGATCCCTCGGCCTTTAAGCGGGCAGAGAACGCGCTGTTGGCTAATCTGAGGGACAAGCCCAGCGATGGACCTGTCTCACGTCACTTCAACCGACCGTTATCAGTGGGGATTTCCCGCCTATTGGTGAAATACCCGGTCACCCCCAATCAAATCTCCCTGTTTTCCTTCCTGTGTTCGATGCTGGCCGCTGGTCTGTTTTCTGTGGGGAGTTATGCCATGCTTTTGCTGGGTGGTTTGCTGACCCAGTTCGCCTCGGTGATCGACGGATGCGATGGAGAAGTAGCGCGGCTCAAGTTCCAAAGCAGCGATTACGGAGGATGGCTCGATGCGGTCCTGGACCGTTATGCCGACGCAGCCCTTCTTTTTGGCCTCACCTGGCACGCCTACACAAACGATATGGATAGCCTCATCCTATTGACTGGATTTCTGGCCATTACCGGTTCCTTCATGGTGAGCTATACAGCGGACAAATACGACAATCGCATGCGCGGCCGTTGGGGCAAGAGACTTCGTGTGGGCCGCGACCTCCGTCTCCTGCTGATATTCTTAGGTGCCCTATTCAACCAGCCTTATTTGACGCTCTTGGTGCTTGCCATTGTGATGAACGGGGAAGCCATACGCCGTGTCATCGTTTGCCGCGATCATGGATAGCATAGAATGTGCAAAAGTAAGAATCAAAGCGATTATTGCAGGCTCCGAGGTTCCAGAAGACCCTCACCATGCCGAAAATACCCTTGAGTGGCTGTTCAGGTTCGATCCCAAAGCTGACGAAGCCTTGCAAATTGCCGCTCTCGCCCATGACATTGAGCGGGCCGTCACAGCGCGAAAGGTGCGTCGCTCTCATTATGACAATTATGATGCCTTCAAGGCTGCTCATGCGCGTCATGGGGCTGATATTCTGGGAACGATCCTGGATGAGTGCCGTGTAACCAAAGCGATGGCTGACGAGTCTTGCCGGTTGGTGACACTTCATGAGGTTGGAGGTGATCCGCGTTCTGACCTGCTCAAAGATGCAGATAGTATTTCCTTCTTTGAGGTGAACATGCCTTTGTACTACCAACGCGAAGGCTGCGTGGAAACCAAGAGCCGTTGTACGTGGGGCTATCAACGACTCTCATCACGGGCAAAAAAAATCGTGGAAAGCATGAGATACGACAACGAGGACCTGACACGCCTACTCAGGGAGACAATAGGTGAAGCCTGTCTAAAAGATTAATGATGCCCCCGCCTTGACTTCACGAATGTGAGCCAAAGTACAGACAGAGTTACCGTCCCCAAGATGCAAGAACGAACACAACACTGTCAACCTTCAACTTACTTACTTCTTCATGCGTAAGTTGAATCCCGATGGGAAAATCCTAAAGTAGAGATCCAGGACAAGGACCCAGTCAAGGGGGTGTAAAACCCCTTGCTCTGTCCAGGCTTACGTAAGGCAGCACAGGGTTTGCGGGTTTCCATTTCCCGACTGGTGTGAAAACTGGTGGGAGTTGAACCGCCTTTTTGCTTAGGCCCATGACTATCTGTAGAAACCACCATGGCACGAATACGTTTGTCTTGCTACACTTACCCCGTTCGTGCGCCTGTAGCTCAGAGGATAGAGCTGGGGGTTCCTAACCCCTGTGCCGCAGGTTCGAGTCCTGCCAGGCGCACTTTTACTTCGACGATAGCAGAAAGGAATTTCCGTGGCTGCAAAACGACTGACTCGCAGAGAAATTGTCCAGGAAGACAAGATCCAGGCCGCTCTCTCCGGAATTTTTGCTTGGTCCTCTCAGAACCGCTTCCTCTTGATCGCTTGCTTCTCAATCTTTTTGCTGTCTCTCCTGGGCTCCTGGCTCTGGCAAGACTACCGGTCGGGTCGCTCCGAAGAAATTCAGGCTCAATTTAGTGAGGCGCTGAAGATCTACCATGCTCCCGTCGTTGAAGACACTCCAGAGAACTCCGAGGATCCTATCATTTTCGACGAATATATCTTCGCGACAGATGAAGAGCGCCGCGAGAAAGCCCTGGAAGGCTTCACAGCCGTCGTGGAAACCGCTTCAGGCACCCACCTGGGCCTGCTGGCCCGCTATTACAGGGGTCTGCTCAAACAGGAAATGGGCCAGATGGGCACAGCCGAGGAAGAACTGAACTTTGTGGTGCGAAATTCAGCTGAGCCCCAGACCCGGAACCTGGCTCGACACCTTCTGGCCAGCATCGCGGAATCCCAGGACGACCATCAACTAGCCAGCCAGTTACTGGAAGCGATCCTCCTGGAGGACACTGTTTCCTTTCCCAAGGACACGATACTCCTGCGACTCGCACAAAATCATGAGGCAGCAGGAAACGCTGAGAAGGCTCTAACTTTTTATACCAGGCTAACCACTGAGTATCCCACCAGCGATGACTCTCAGGAGGCTCAAAGTCGACTCGATCAGCTTGAGAAGGAGTAGAAGTAGCTGGGAGTTCGGGGACAGGCCCCGAACTCCCAGGCTAGTATTTCAAGATCGAGAAGATATCGAAGCCATCCAGCTTTTCCCGACCCTTAAGTGCTTCCAGCTCCACGACGAAGGCTAGAGCCACAACTTCCCCTTTCAGCTCACGGACCATTCGGGCCGTTGCAGCGGCCGTGCCGCCCGTGGCGATCAGGTCATCCACAATCAACACCCGTTGTCCCGGCTCAATAGAGTCCTCGTGCATTTCCAGGACATCTTGACCATACTCGAGATCGTAAGAGGCGCTGATCGTTTTCGCGGGAAGCTTGTCCTTCTTTCGGACCAGTACGCAACCCGCGTTCAGATTGTAAGCGAGGGTTGGCGCAAAAATGAATCCTCGAGATTCGATACCGATCACCTGGTCAATCTTCTTTTCTTTATATTTTTCGGTCAGGATATCCATCACCGATCGGAGGCCTTCCCGATCCTTTAAAAGCGTTGTGAGATCGTAAAAGAGAATTCCCGGCTTCGGAAAGTCAGGGACCTCTCGGATCTTTTTCTTCAGCTCTTCCATAGCTCACCATCCAATTGAAAAATCTTGATATCCTTCAGGCTTCGCTTCCCCAACCTCAACATCCTTGACGAAGCCCAGGGATGGCCCCTTTTTTATCCCGGTCAGAAATTGCTCCATGGGATCCTCGTCACCTTCAGCATAAACCTCCACCGTCCCATTGGGGAGATTCTTCACCCGACCTCGAACGCCGAGTTGCTGGGCGACCCGATGAGTGAAGTAGCGAAAACCCACTCCCTGTACCCGGCCTGTCACAATATAACGACGAGCGATCATAATGCTGAGCGCTAGCAAAGTGTTTCTTCTTTCTATTCTCAACGCTGTGCCGCAAAGCGAAACAGCGTTGGTCGGGGCGAGAGGATTTGAACCTCCGACCTCACGGACCCGAACCGTGCGCGCTACCAAACTGCGCTACGCCCCGATCGATCAAAACTCACTTAGTTTATAACGCATATCTAACAATGAAAAATCCACCCACCAGAAGAATAGAGAAAAGGATCACCAGTAGGTTAAAGTATCGATCCACAATGTTCTGTATGCTCGGCCCAAACCACCAGATGAGTCCACCCAACAAGAAGAAACGTGCACCGCGACTTAACACTACAACCACCACAAAGGTGATGAGATTGATCTCGAAAAGCCCCGCCGCAATGGTAAAGATTTTAAAGGGAATCGGAGTAAATCCCGCCACAGCGATGGCCACAGCATCCCACTGTTGGTAAAGGACTTGGACCCGTTCATATTGTTCGCCCACAGCATAAAACTCGACGATAGGCCTTCCGATCAGTTCATAGAACTCCAGGCCCAGCCAGTACCCCAGCAGCGCTCCCAAAGATGACCCCGCGGTGCATAGGGCGGCGAAGCGCAGGGCCCGTCGGGGATTTCCTATGGCAAGAGGAATCAGAAGAACGTCCGGTGGGATAGGAAAAAAGGAAGACTCGGCAAAGGCAATCACAAACAGTGTGCGTACGGCGTTGGGCCGTTCAGAAAAACCGACCACCCAGTCATATAGGCTCCTTACCCAGTTGAACGGGTTCAAGGAACGATGTGATCCTTTAGTGCTCACTTTCATAAATACGGTAACGTTTGTTGGGAGCGCGACGGAGCCCAGATCGAGGCGCGACGACGAGTCCATGCCAGAGACATCGGCGAGGAGGAGCAACAAAGAGATGGGCCTGTCCCGCCCCAACCCTTCGGGCGGAAGGGGGTTGCCGGCGATCTCTTTGTCTCTAGTCGTCGCCGATGTCCTTGCATCGTCTCCTCCTCATCTTCGCGAGCTCGCCTTGCAAGCCCCATCCGCAAACGTAATCGTGTTTATGAAAGGGAGTACTTAGCCGCCACGGTTCAGACAGCTCTCTCCTCTGTGCTTTTTATAGCTGGCCAGTGAGCTGTAGTCCGTTTGATCTCGCTGTAAGGGTGTGACCGAAACTTCTCCTGCCCGAATCGCCTCATAGTCCGTGTCTGCCTCAACCATCCACTCACTTTCATCCCGAGCGATCCAGTAATAGCTCCGGCCCCGGGGATCTCTCTTCTCTTCTATCGAACCCTCGGCCGCCTTACTTCCCTGTCGAGTAAAGCGGTAGGCGACCGGATTTCCTTCAGGAATATTGATGTTCAGAAAGGTCCCCTCGGGAAAGGGAAAGAGTTCATCAATGATACGCCGTACGAACCCGGAGGCTGGACCAAAATCGAACTCCCCCTGGCTGCCGACTGATGAGGCGGCAGCAGCGGGAACGCGGTGAATAATCGCCTCCCGTGCTCCTGCGACCGTACCCGAATAGATGATGTCATCGCCCAGATTGGGACCGTGATTGATTCCGCTCACCACCAGATCCGGCAATCGAGGCAACAACTTCCGAAGTGCAAAAATGACACAGTCGGCAGGGGTGCCTGTCAAAGCAAAGTGGTCCTCAGCTACTTTAAAGGTTCGAAGCGGACGATGGATGGTGAGTCCCTGACTGACGGCACTATTCTCTTCAGCAGGAGCAACTACAATCACCCTTCCCCATCCGGATAGAGCCTCCTTGAGTGCCAGCAGTCCTTCCGCCCTCACTCCGTCGTCATTTGTCAGCAATACGAGTCGATCTTGATTACTCATGTTGAGAGAGAGGCATTATAACTGGAACAGCTTGAATTGTAACGTGAAGACGGCCCCAAACTTGAGGAGAAGGTCAGCCTAGAGAAGCCCGAGGAGAGCGGCCTCAAATTCAAGGAAAAGGTCAGCCCAGAAGGACCCCAGGAGATCGGCCCCAAACTTGAGGAGAAGGTCAGCCCAGAAGAGCCCAAGGGTACGAACAGTGAACCTCCGATGGTATTCTCCGAGCCCCTTATGGGAACGATGACTCAAGAGCTGAACGAGAATGAAGGAGAGGGGAAGGTCACCGAACGACTCATGGGGATAACCAGTCCGGAACCTCTGGAGACTGGCGAGAAAGAAGGAACCGAAACTTAGAGCCTCGCTTCAGACCTAGCCGGGCGATCTCCACATTCAGACAGACCTACCGATTAGACTCTCAGGCGATGCAGAACGCCGAACTGCTCTCCAAGCTGGAAGAGATTGTTGGCCAACTGGGCCTTGAATTGAGGTGGGACGAAGGGGACTTTACGGGGGGAATCTGTCGTTTTGGAGACAGAAAGATCCTGGTCATGAATCGTTCCCTTCCCACCTTTGAAAAGATTCGGGTCTTGTGCCAAAACCTTTCCCAAGCCGATCTGTCCAAGATCTTCGTGCTCCCCGCCATCAGAGAGCAAATCGTTCGATTTCTCTAATAACACTACTGCCGTTCCTCAATAACCTCGAGCATCGCCGAAACCGTCAAGAGCTTCTCCCTCAGCTTGCCCAGCCGCTTGCCAGCTTCCACTTCTTGCTGGTCCAGGAGCTTCCAGTCCTCAAAAGTCACCACTTGGAGCTTCTTTCCCGCCAGCATCCTGTCCACCGCTTCTGGCCTCTTTTCCAGGTCGACCTTTGCACTCTTTCCTTCAATGTCCTCCAGCATTTTCGCCACCGTTGCCGCTGAGTCGCTCTTGTTGGTTCCGATGAGACCGGTGGGTCCACGCTTGGCCCAACCAACGGCGTACTCGTTGGGTACGATCTGGCCGGAGACCGAATCCGTCACTCGTCCCTCTTGATTGCAAATGATGCCGCGCACCTCATCAAAGGGTACGCCGGGTAGGGGAACGCCTTGATAGCCAATGGAGCGAAAAATGAGCCCGACGGGAATCACCTCGTACTGTCCCATGCCTCGGGAGCGAATCTCGCCCTTCTCATCCGGATACAGCTCGTTCTTTTCGATTTTGACCGCCGTGACACGGCCGTTCTCACCCAGGATTTCCACCGGTGAA
>Ga0066376_10001411_pt1 | contig 23388 bp, 20 predicted proteins | sample Knorr_S15_td_Bot_FD_77009 | JGI IMG/M metagenome (GOLD analysis project Ga0066376, IMG submission 77009) | Marine microbial communities from Southern Atlantic Ocean transect - Knorr_S15_td_Bottom_ad_5009_LV_A | ecosystem: Environmental > Aquatic > Marine > Oceanic | place: Southern Atlantic...
CCTTCGCGCCGCAGGTATTAATTGTGATTATGAAGCCGTCCATGCCTTCCAGCTTGCCGGCGCAGAACGGGTAGGCCATGTCCATATCAATGAGCTCGTTGCCGGTAGGGACCGGCTATCGGCGTACGATATCCTGGTGTTGCCGGGTGGGTTCTCCTATGGAGACGACATATCAGGCGGGAAAGTGCTGGCGAACGAACTACGTTATAAATTGATGGATGACATAGAGACTTTTATCCAGGATGGAAAGTTGATTATCGGTATCTGTAACGGGTTTCAGGTATTGGTAAAGATGGGGCTTCTCCCTCAAACGACACCGGGAATACGAAGACAGGAATCCACGGTTTTTTATAATGATTCCGGTAAATTCGAGTGTCGGTGGGTGTATTTACGAAGCAACCCGGATAGCCCCTGTGTTTTTACCCGTAATTTGCCTGAAACGATTTACATACCGGTTGCCCATGGCGAGGGTAAGATTGTTACCGAATCCGAGGCCGTTCAAAGCCGCCTTCATGAATCCGGCCATATTGCGTTGCAGTATGTCAATCCCCCGGACGAAGAACACGATAAGGCGACCTATCCCTGGAGCCCCAACGGCTCGATAGACGACATTGCCGGTCTATGTGATGCCACAGGCCGCATCTTCGGTCTTATGCCACATCCGGAACGATACACACATTACACGCACCATCCCCGGTGGACCCGTGAAGGATCTCGTGAGCCCGACGGCCTTCATATCTTTAAGAATGCCGTGACGTATGTAAGAGAATCGCTATAATGACGCCATTATCGTCGCCCCCCCCGTATCGATTTCTATTACTCAACATGCTGAGCGTAAGCGTATATCATCATGTCTGTCATAATCTCGGCCTTCGCCGTTATTCGGACCTTGTCCAGCATCTCTGGGAGACAGCGACCTTTGATCTGCGCTATGGCGTCTCTACAAAAGGGAACATACCGGTATCTAAGCTTGGTTTCGAAGATCATACCGTTCAGGTGCATGCCGAACCGTACAGTCCGGCGCCACCCTTCTGTATTCGTAATGCTTTCAGGCAATTAAAAAAACATCTTCATAGCTTCGAAGACGTCGTATTCGTAGATTATGGTTGTGGTAGGGGCAGAGTGATGCTTCTTGCATTAGAGGCAGGTTTTAGACAGGTTATCGGGTTGGACCTGTCCTTGTCTCTCTTAGAACAATGTCGGGAAAACCTGCGTCGCTATACACAGCATCAAAATGATCCGGCGGGTTTCCTGGTGCTGAAACAGAATGCAGCGACCTATCTGCCTCCTCCGGCAGCGAGTGTGTTTTTTTTCTTCAATTCGTTCAGTGAGTTGATTTTCGAGCAGGTTGCGGTACAAATAACCCATTCCATTATCCGGCATCCACGACCGGTGTATACGCTGATTCTGGGTTCAGATTACGATTTTTCATCCGCCGGTTTTAAGTTGATTGATCAAGTGACCGGTGTGCGCCTTTTCTGTAATACGTGATAGGCTCATTCCCGGCGTCTTTTCGCGTTGGTGTTGAAACATAATTGACATCCTGACCTTTGCCATATACTATAACTTAGGTCTATCTAAAGTTCATACATTGTGTTGGAGCAGATATAATCATGTACCCTACAAAACATGTAATGATCTGGGTTGTTCTGGTTGTCGTGGTCGGCTGCGCTTCTTCGCAGCCGCCGTCGTCTTCTCAGACTACAGTATCGCACAACGGCGAATGGTACATGGAGGAGGGCATCAACGCCTTTGCCCGAGATGATTTTGATCAGTCGATTATGTTGTGGGGAAAAGCAACGACCCTGATGCCTCGTAATGCCCGGTTGGCCAATTTCATCGGCCTGGCGCATTTGCGTCGCGGCCATGATGGCAAAGCGTCTCTGGCATTCGAAAATGCGATTGAGTTCGATACCGGTCTTGCGGAAGCTTATAATAATCTGGGATATGTATTGTTTCGTCAGCGTCAGTACGATCAGGCCATGGACTCTTTTCAACGGGCCTTCGCGATTGATCCGGAATATGTAGAAGCCAGACGGAATTTCAAATTAGCGCTTGAAGCGTCTTCAGGCAATCTGGACGGATGGGCGTTTACCCTGGCGGAAGAAGCCGTTCGGACGGATGATCTGGACCAGAAAATAGCGCTGTTCTTGCATGCCCTGGAGGTGGATTCTACCTATGCGATGATTCATAACAACCTTGGCGTGGCGCTGTATTATAATGGGGAACTTCAGCACGCGCTTGCCGAATTACGACGGGCTGTCGAGATCGATCCCGGACTGGCGGAAGGGTTTAATAATCTGGGCTTTATATATATTGACCTGGCCGAGTATGCCAGAGCGATTGAACAATTTCAAATTGCTGTTGACATCGACCCGACATATATTGATGCCTACAATAATCTGGGAAGGGTATTTGTAAAATCCGGTGACGTAGATCGGGCTATAGTCGTATGGGAATATACCTTAAGTATTGAGCCTGCCAATAGAATAGCCCAACGCAATCTCGCGCAATATCAAAACAACAAGTGATGAATTCATTCATATTCGTATGCATATTAAGGAGGATAACGCATGGCTGTTATTGATGAAATTCAACGTCAACAGGCCTATCACACACAGATGGGGCGCGGTTCGTTGACTATTGACGACAATTTCAGTTTAAGTTCATTCGACCTGGCTTTTCACTTTGAGCGGGCGGGGGAAGGTGTTGCAGATCCACTCATAGTTCTGATGTCGGAAATTATTAAAGAATGGGCAGCAGCTTTTAAAAGTGGTAAGCAGACACTGGATTATACGCCGGAACAAAAAGCGATGCTGGGGCGTTTTAATTTAGAGTTCCGTACCACGTATTTCGGTAAGAGCTTTGCAGAAGAGTTTAAAGATCAAATTCAGGTCCAGCAATTGTTTGATGGATCCAAAGAAAACACATTTACGGAATATGGCGCCAAATGCATTTTGATCACGCTTTTTGTCCGTGATCCGAAAATTGTCAACGGCGATTTCCCGTCTGCAGGTAATAAATACGCCTATATGGCCGCCTTGAGAACCGGTATGTCCGAGATTTTCGATGGTAATCTGATTCCCAGTCTCTGGTGTATTCATGTGGCCAAATAAGAGGGCTTGAGTTCTCCTGGATTTCGTATCTTGAAACCAGGGTGCCCCGGGCGGATAAGCGCCGATCACAATCAACCTGTGATTATCCATGCCGCCGTCCTTTAATAAAGCGATTGAACTTCGGATGCAGGTGATCGGGATATTGTTATTTCCCATCGCATTTTTTGTCCTGGTCAGCCTGGTGACGTATTCAGATAACGATTATCCGAATTCAAGTTTACGCCCGGATGAAGTGCTTAATATGGGAGGACGTTTCGGAGCCCTTGTCGCCTTTCTTCTCTATATCATATTCGGATACGGCGCCTATGCCGTTCCCTTTCTTATCGGATTTTCCGGTTGGAATCGTCTGAACAACCACGGTCTGCATACCTTACTTATTATGATTGGCGCCGGTCTGGGTATTATCATCGCCGGGGTTACGACCGCCAGCTTAATTACATCCCTTTCAGAAACGACACGATTTGAATTCAGTGGGGCATTGGGCTTGCGTTTGGGACAGTGGATGTCTGAAACGATGGGTATCCATGTCGCCTTGTTAACGGGGGTGGTTACGCTCTGTGTATTGATTTTATTCTCCGGACTCTGGACACTCCGCCGGATACAACCTCGACGACACGCCTCATCCCAAATTTACGTCGACAGAAATAAAACGTCCTCCGATCCAGGCTCCTCTGCGTCTTGAACAGCATTCCGATTCGTATTCCGTAGCTACAGGGCGCCTTCAGTAAGGACCATTGGACATCTCAATATCCACAGGTATATAATGAAAGTCATCACTGTCTTTTTTCTCATCCTGATTCTGTTTGTTACACAGGAGGTGGCTGCACAAGCCCCGTCGTGGCAATCCATACCGCCGTTGACTCCAAGGATATCTCCGCGTTTAATGGCCTTTCTGTCGCGGCAGGCACCGGATAATGCGCTAAAGTTCTGGATATTTTTTACGGACAAGGGGATTACCTCCGAAGCAGCATATCAGATCTCTTTAATAGAAGCCGAACGCCGGTTGACCGAACGGGCGCGGCGCCGGTTGAGACGGGTGAACACGCAGGTAGACATCCACGATCTCCCCCTGTATCAGCCGTATATACAACAGATTGTTTCGGCGGGTGGACGGGTAGTAGGCCACTCCCGCTGGCTGAATGCGGTGAGCGTGTCTGCCACGCCTGAGATCCTGTATCGACTGGCAGAATTGCCTTTTGTCCGCACGATTGAGCCCGTATCGGTTTATCGTCGACCTATACCGCCTGCGCCGAAACCGGATTTACAAACCAGGATACTTAAACCCCCTTCGACCTCGGGATTGAGTTACGGTCCATCCGCCACGCAACTTGCCCAATTACATGTCCCTGAATTGCATGATCTGGGTCTGTCCGGTCGTGGGGTCCTGGTGGCTGTTTTCGATACGGGGTTTAATCTTAATCACACCGCATTCGACAGCCTCCGCTCCCATGTTGTGGCTGAGTGGGATTTTATCCATGGAGATGATAACACGGCGGATGATCCGCAACAGGACATTTTTGTCGGGCAGCATAATCATGGCACAGAGACCTTGTCGGCTATAGCCGGCTATGCACCCGGTGCCCTGATCGGACCGGCCTATGGCGCTCAATTTCTTCTGGCCAAGACAGAAAGCATCGCTTTCGAACAACAAATAGAAGAGGATTGGTGGCTGCAGGCGATGGAGTGGGCGGACAGTCTTGGAGCCGACATTATCAGCAGTTCTCTGGGATACAACGTCTGGTACCAGATCTCTGACATGGATGGTAAAACGGCCGTAACGACTAAGGCGGCCACCGTGGCCGTGAGTCGGGGTATCGTCGTGGTGAATGCCATGGGAAATGAAGGTCAGTCCTTATGGCGAAGAATGATTGCGCCTGCCGACGCGGACGGCATTATTTCTGTCGGTGCCGTGGATTCACTGGGTGCCCGCGGTGCCTTTAGTTCTATCGGACCGACATTTGATGGACGTATTAAGCCTGATGTGATGGCGATGGGTGTCGATGTGCGTGTCGTCAATCCGAACAGTGCCGATACGTATTTTCGTCTGAACGGCACCTCATTCGCAACGCCGTTGGTCGCCGGCGTAACCGCTTTGCTGCTGGAGGCGTATCCGCACTGGACCCCGGCACAGATCTTGGCCGCCTTGCAACAAACGGCCAGCCAGGCTGATGCCCCGGATTCATTTAAAGGGTATGGTGTCGCCAATGCCCTGGATGCGTTGTTGACGGAGTCAAGCAGTCAGGTTACCGCATTTACAGCAGTCAGTGACATTAACGGGGTGTTCTTGAGATGGACCACGGCCTTAGAGGTTAATATCCAGGCCTGGATATTAACACGTAAAACCAGCCCTAACGGGTCTTTCGAATCGCTTCTTTCGTCTCCTATCCCTGCCCGTAGCGGTCAGATCAACGGCGGTGCACAGACCTATTTTTATCTGGATACGACCGCTGTGCCCGGGCTCACCTACGAATATGCGTTGGCGTCGATAAGCGACAATAATTTGCCTCTGGTCGTACAACCCCTGTCTTCCAACGTCACATTTATCCCGACGGGAACGACCAACATCCCTCCGGTCTCTTTACATCAGAATGCTCCTAATCCGTTCAATCCGAATACTAAAATCACTTTTGATCTGACCAGAGATGCGCATGTCATTTTGATTATCTATAATATCCTGGGCCAGGAAGTCCGGGTACTGATAAACGAACAACGCGGCGCCGGCAGCCATTCGGAAAGCTGGGATGGAACAGACGCCGGGGGACGTGTATTATCAAGTGGCGTTTACTTCTATAAATTAACGGCAGGTACTTTCCAGGATATTAAAAAAATGCTCCTGCTGAGATAGGGGAAACGGCGAAACGACGAAACACGCAGTGATCCAAGTTACCTGCATTGCGATGGAGTCCAAGCCGCCAAAGATGGCTTACAACAACGATACAGTACTGATTCATTAGATTCGTCATTTCGTTGATTTATATCGTACCGCGAACTTTTTTATCCTTCGGTGCGTTAAATACTATTGGTGGTGTGTTTCGGGCATGTTTCGGGTGGATAGAGGGCATAATAAAACGACCTTCTACCAACGCCTATCTCTTTATTAAAATAATATTACCGACTGAGGACAGTCGTATGTTGCGATACTACAGCCTCATCTTGTGTACCGTCATATGGTACCTCGCCGATCCCTATGCCGCATCTGCCCAGTATCTGAACTTTTTCGGGCGTAATAAGGTGCAGTACTCAGAATTCGAATGGAAAGTGATGCAGACCGAACACATCGATCTGTACTATTTTCCTGAAGAACGTGAATTGGCTGAACGGGCTGCGGCATCGGCTGAACGCAGCTATCGGGCGCTCGAATCGCAGTTCAGCCTGTCGATACACCGACGTACTCCGCTTATCCTTTACAGCACCCACCAGTTTTTTGAAGAAACCAACACCATTCCTAATTTTTTACCCGAATCGGTCGGCGCCTTTACCGAGTTTCTAAAAGGGCGTGTCGTGATGCCTAACCTGGGTTCGTACCATGAGTTCGATAAGGTTTTACGTCACGAGCTCATTCATGTATTTACTCTGGAGAAAATTAAATCCGTACTGAAGAATCATCGTAAAGCGCTCAGAGTCGGTCCGCCGCTCTGGTTCATGGAAGGGCTGGCAGAACACTGGTCGGAAGGATGGAGTTCGGAGGCCGATCTGTTTATCCGGGATGCCGTGCTGTCCGGCTATCTGGTCCCGATGACAGACATCAGACGTATTTTCGGGTCGTTCCTGATGTATAAGGAAGGGCAATCCTTCCTGAAGTTTATTGAAGAAAAATACGGGGATGATACCATTGAACTGATTTTTGAAAACTGGTGGCGCGGAAAATCATTCGAAGAAATCATAGCATTAACGTTCGGGGTCAGTCTCAAAAAGCTGAGTGATGAGTGGGTCTATTCATTACGTAAACAATACTACCCTTTCATGAAAGTAGCAGACTCTCCTGCTGTAATCGCGACGGTCCTGACCAGGCGAGGACTCAATATCAAACCCGTAGCCGTACCGGATGAGCATGATCCGACCAGGGATGCCGGCATGGTTTTTCTCAGTACTCGGCACGGTTATGAAGACATATGCTGGGCGCCGCTTGAAGGGACGGAAAAACAGGTCGAACTGCTGGTGCGCGGCGGTCGCTCCGCTGATTTTGAATCCTTCCATTTTTTGCGGACTAAAATGGACGTCAATAAGAAACAGCAACTCGCCTTCGTCTCTCAGAGCCGGTCCCATGATGTCCTCAATATCTGGAACCTCAAGACCCGGAAACAGGATCAGCGTTTTGTTTATGATGAGATCATCGGGATGTCCTCGCCCGCCTGGTCGCCTGACGGGCTACGGATTGTATTTACCGGCTTAAATGTGGCCGGTTATTCGGATCTTTATGTGGTCAATACAGGAAATGGGGCTTTGGAGAAGCTGACCAATGATATTTACGAAGACAACGAACCTACCTGGTCGCCCGATGGCAAGGTGATCGTATTCAGTTCGGATCGAGCCGACGGCGGTGAAACGCAGGGCTGGCATAATTTGTTCTCCTACCAGGTGGAAACAGGCGGTATTGAATGGCTTACGCAGGGCGCGCACAACGATCGGTCTCCCAGTTGGTCTCCGGATGGCCGGTGGGTAGCGTTTGTATCGGACCGGGGCCCTGGTCTGGATATCTATTTGCTCGATACGGCACGCCAAACGTATCAGGTCACCAACATGACGACCGGGGCTCTGGATGTTAACTGGACGCCCGATAGCCGGAGTTTGCTGATGACCTGCTTCGAACATTTTCAGTTTCAAGTACACAAGATTGCCCTACCCGATTCGTTAACGCCTGTTGAGACGCCTGGAAAGATAGACAAGAGCCTGGCATTTTGGGACCCAATACGTATCGAAGAAAGTCAGATCAAAACGACGGCACCCTATAAAAACCAGTACAGTCTGGATCTGGCGCAGGGTGGTTTCGTTGCGTTTCCTCAGAGCAGCGATATCGCGTTTGGCGGCGGCGCCCTGTTCAGGTTCAGTGATATGCTCGGCAACCACCATTATAATTTTCTGGTGAGCAACAGTACGGAGACCACCAGCAACTTCTTCAAGAGCTTCAATATTTCCGCATCTCGAATGAGCCTGGCCCGTCGAATAAACTATGGCTTCGGCGTTTTTCATCTTAACGGCCGTTTTTTTAATGAACGGGATGGATTATTCGATGAACGGCGTGTCGGGGCCGTTTTTCTGTACGAATATCCGTTTTCCCAATATTCCCGTCTGGAAGGCAACTTTGGTCTTCTGTATTCCATCCGGGATCGACCGTTTTTAAGGGATCCGGACGGAAAGGCTGAACTGGTTACCAATTACGTGTCCTATGTAAAAGATACCATGATGTGGGGGCCGACCGGTCCTATTGACGGTGAGGGCTATCAATTCAGTGTAAATCACCTGACAGATATAAGACGCGGCGCAGCGTATTCTACAACGTTGCTGGGAGATTATCGAAGGTACTTCCGCCTATCTAATCGAGTTGCTTATGCTACTCGGGCGCTGAGTATCAGTAGTTTTGGCCGTCAGCCGCAAATTATCCGAATCGGCGGCAGTTGGGATTTTCGTGGATATCCTTTCCGTTCTCTGAGAGGGGACCGCATGTTTCTGGTCAATCAGGAACTGAGATTTCCACTTCTGGATGTGATTAATCTGGGATTCCCTTTTGGCGTCATGACTTTTTCCCGCATTTATGGTGCCCTGTTTATTGATGTCGGTAATGTCTGGTTTGACGATAATTTCGGGACGGTGCTGGGCAGTTTTGGGGCAGGAATCCGCATGGGCCTCGGTGGGCCATTGGTTCTGCGGTTCGACTTTGCCCGGCAGGTGACGGATAATCTTACCAACCTGCAGCCCGGTCTTAAATTCACCTTCTGGTTCGGCCCTGACTTTTGATTTTACCACTGAGACCGCAGAATAGGCACTGGGAGCCCGGAGTATGAACTTTAAACGGTTATACCTCTCGATTATAGAATTGGCCGATAGATTGGGGTCTTTATTATTTGCTTCCTGCTGCCTGGCTACCTCGTACACACACAGCGCGCTATGTGCCCTATCCGCTTACTGCTTACCGCTTACCCACGTACGTACACGGCGTGCCGTGTGCCCTACTGCCTACTGCCTACTGCTTACCGCTTACTGCTTACCGTCTTCCGGCGCCGTCCTGGCTCAGGAACCATTTCAGGCCCCCGCGCTGGTGTGGAAGGTGAAGCTGAAGGGGCCTATCCTTTCGCCGCCTGCTGTCCATGAGGGGATGTTGTATATTCCCATGTCGAATCAAAAATTGTACCGCATGGATGTGCGAAATGGGAGGTATGAGGATATAAGTAAAGTTAATGGGGTGGCTTCCCTGACGCCTCAGGTTTATGCCGGTCGATTGTTTTTTATGCTGGATGGACAGCCTAAGAAAGATCGGCGGATGTTAGCTGCCTTTGATCTTAAAAAAAAGAAGACCCTCTGGCAGAAACCTCTACTTAACACTTGGTCTACACCTCTTTTGCATGAAACAACCTTGTATACCGGGGCGGAAGACGGATATGTGTACGCCATGGATATAGAAACAGGAGACACACGGTGGCGTTTTCAAACCAAACGCCGGATACGCTCCTCGCCTGTGATTTCGGACAGCCTGCTGTTTATAGGGTCTGATGATAATCATCTTTATGCCCTGCATACCGAAACAGGCCGTTTAGTCTGGTCGTTTGAAACCGGAGGGAGTATTCTGGCCGCCCCGGCTGTCGCAGATGATGCCGTCTATACTGTCAGTTACGATCAAAATCTGTATTGTCTGGATCAGCATACCGGCAAGCTGCGTTGGATGTTCAAAGCAAACGGCAGTTTGTACGCCGCGCCGGTCGTCTCATCGTATCGTATTTTGCTGGGGTCCAATGATCGGAATCTGTACTGTCTGGACGCCCGGACCGGTCGGTTGTTCTGGCGATACGAAACGGGTGGTATTATTCGTGCGACGCCTGTGCTGCATGAAGACGTGGTCTATATGGTCTCTTCAGACCGTCATGTATACGCAGTGGATATAGTGACCGGTCGGGTGTTATGGCAGTATGAAACGGAAGGGAGCATTACCGTGTCACCTGTTATAGTAGATCATACGCTGCTGGTTGGTTCGGAAGATCGCCATATCTATGCGTTCAGGAAGAGCGGGATGTAAGGGTGAGAAGATGGAGGGATGGCAGGATAATCATTCCAGGAGCAAATGATGTCTCAGAGACTCTATCATATCATTACGCTGGTTTGCTTGAGCGGAATACTTATGTCTGCCCACGCACAAACGTCGAGGGGATATCTTTCCGTCTCTACCGATCCGTCGGCGCAATCTGTGTATGTCGATAGCGTATTGATCGGTCGAACGCCTGTAGACGCACATATCTTAACCGTCGGCCATCATCATATCCGTATCACACATCCTCATAGAGCGGATTGGTATGCCAGAGATTATCAGGATGAAATCGTCATTGAGGCGAATGAAACGCTGTCAGTGGTTGTGCCGTTCAGCGGTACGCTCCATATTCTATCCGATCCGTATAATGCGCAGGTACATATTGTAGAGGGGTTGGGAACTCCAGAATATTTTGCAGGGACCACACCGCTGCGATTACCCAACTTAGATCGGGGCACGTATCTTATTTCCATCCGGTTCTCTGGGTACCAGGATATCGTAGAGCAGGTCGTCGTATCCGATGCGCCTCGGACCTTATCGGTAGAGTTAACACCTATAGGGTCTGTTCACGTGAACAGTACCACTTCAGTACAGAAAAATTCAAACAGGCGGCTCCATAAAATATTTGGATACACGACGCTTGGCCTTGGCGCTGTATTCACCGGCCTGGCTCTGCATTCCAACCGGGAGGGGAACCGCGCCTACAATCGATATCTTTCCACAGCCGATCCGACCGCTCTTGAGCAGGCCTTTCAAAGTGCTGCCCGTCACGATACCCGTACGACCCGTTATGTAATCGGCGCTCAGTTGAATTTTGCGGCCACGTTTTATTTTTTCATCACCCATGTATTCAGAGATGGAAAGAAGTAGAACATATGATAATTCGACATATCAGCTCTCTGTTTATTGCCGTCCTGGTGATTTCTGTCGGATGTGAGAAGACAGATCGGGCTCGATTCAATCCGTTGGACCCATTGAATACTACAACAGGCGGTCGTCCTCAGGGTCTTCAGGCGGTGGCCGGCCATGAGCGCGTTTTGTTATCGTGGGCCGACCTGGCCATAGATGCGGTGACCGGTTATCGATTACGGCGCCAGGAGAATGGGGGAAATGAAACGATTGTCGATCTGGCCGAGCGCCCATTATCGGCTACCTTTATCGACAGCACCGTTGTTAATGGCCAGACATATACCTATCGACTAAGTGTTTTTATCCAGGAGAGCGAGGGCGGTGTGATCCAGGAGTCGCCGGCCTCGGTGCCCGTAGAGGTGACGCCCGGACCGGATATTTGCTGGATAGCGGATGAAGGTCTTACTCAGATCCTTACGATGACTTCTGATATCAGGGCGGTCGGCCGTCAGATCACATCCATATTCGGGGCAAAGCACCTGGCCGTGGACCCTCGTAACGGCGCAGCCTGGACGACCACGCAATTCGGAGGTACCGATGGGGCCGTGGCTGTCCGGTTCTCCTCAAAAGGGGTTATAGATCGGACGGTCACTGGATTCACCTTTCCTGCTTCCGTTGTCGTGGACCCAAGAGACGGGGCGATCTGGATCGCTGATATCGGAGCAACCCTGGGCAAAGAAAGCAGCGTAAGTCGTTTCAGCCAGAATGGGGGATTGCATTTTAAAATCACAGGATTTTCCGAGCCATCCGGCCTGGCGGTCAACCCGAATACAGGGGCCTGCTGGGTGGCTGACCGCGGCAATAACACCTTGCATCTGATCGGGGACGATGGGACGATCCTTTTGAATTTCAACGGGCCTGGGCAGCCGACAGCGGTAAGTGTTGATCCGGCTACAGGAGATGCCTGGGGCATCAACGCCGCGACGCAACAGGTGTTCAAAATTCGTAGTGATGGGACCATCAGTCTAACGGTTTCCGGGTTTATACAGCCTGTTCGGCTCGCTTGTAGTGCCTTAGATGGCAGTTGCTGGGTAGTGGATGCGGGGGGCAGTCAAGTCATCAGGCTGAGGGCCTCAACACCGGATGGATATCATATTGTCCAACAACGTGATTTTCATCTTTCCCTGACGGATTTTTTTGTACCCGTTGATGTCAGTATCGATCAGATATCCGGTCAGGTCTGGATTGTGGACAGGGGCGAAGGCTCGGTAGTGAAAATAGCTGCGAACGGCAGTATCATACGCCGATTTGTGGCGCTTGTTCTCCCGGTGGCGCTTGCCGTGGATGCCGGTCCGCGATGATAAGGCAATCAGATCGTACATCTTGAGAATAACAACCGAGGTTCTAGTGATTATAGGTTGACAAGTAGCGAAAAATTGGTTATATCATTTGTACTCTGGAATGTGTTGGTATATATTTATTAATATAATTACATATTTATAAATCAAGAGAGAGGAGCATCGTATGGTCACGGTAACCGAATCAGCTGCCGGTAAGATTAAAACCATGATAGAAGATCAAGGAGATACGGACCTCGGCCTGCGTATGATGGTCGCCGGTGGAGGTTGCTCGGGTTTTCAGTACAAACTGGCCTTCGATAAGGAGACCGGTGAGAATGATCAGGTCATAGAACAAAATGGTGTGAAGGTCCTTATTGATACGAAAAGCGCTATTTATCTGATGGGCGCTGAGTTGGATTATGTAGAAGGGCTGATGGGCGCCGGGTTTAAAGTCAATAACCCGAATGCCAAGAGTACCTGCGGCTGTGGTGAATCTTTCCAGGTTTGAGCAAGTATATGTTTAAACGGGGAGGTCGGGTCGAATCTTCGGCCGGTCTCCCCGTTTTTTTTTAGGTAGGTATTTTGACTGCAGAATCTGAAACATCCAGACCAGCGCCGTCTCTTGCCGGTGTTCAACATATTATTGCCGTAGCCAGCGGCAAAGGGGGGGTCGGGAAATCGACGATCAGCGTCAACCTCAGTTTGGCATTGAGTCAGGAAAAGAAAACGGTCGGTCTGCTTGATGCGGATATATATGGGCCAAATATCCCTCAGATGATGGGTATCAGCAAATCGCTTGAAAAGAGCCCGTCCGGAAAAATTCAACCTCTGGTCAGCCACGACATTCGTCTTATTTCCATTGGATTTGTAGTCGGTACCTCGGATGCCATTATTTATCGTGGCCCGTTAGTTGGCAAGATGATCAAACGGTTTCTGGATGATGCTGAATGGGGCGAACTGGATTATCTGGTCATTGATTTGCCACCGGGTACCGGAGATGCGTCACTTACGCTGGCCCAATCTACCGCGTTAACCGGTGTCGTTATTGTAACGACGCCTCAGCAGGTTGCTCTGGCGGATGTGCGGAAATCAATCAGCATGTTTCAAAGGTTACGGGTGCCTATTCTCGGCATTGTTGAGAATATGAGCTACTATGTTGATCCTCAGTCGCAGTCGCGAAGCTATATATTCGGCCAGGGCGGCGGTCATGCGCTCAGTGACGAGTTGGACCTTCCCTTTTTAGGGGAGATTCCGCTTGATCCGGCTGTATGCGCGGGCGGTGATGCCGGTAAACCGATATTTTTATCTCATCCGGAATCGGAATTGGCGGAAGTATTCAGGCAGATCAGCCATAATATGACAGACCGAATCAGCCAACTCGCCCGAATAGACAGTCCTGATATTGCCATATCGTCATGATACGTATTCCACATTCTGCATATGCGGATATGAGCGCTCATGCTGCAAATGTGTATCCGTATGAATGTTGCGGCTATATCACCGGAACGGCAGATCCGGCTACCTGGACGGTCCATCGGTGTCGCAATATACAAAACGACCTGCATGCCCGTGATCCGAGGCAGTATCCGCGTGATGCCCGTACGGCCTACGTATTCAGCCAGGAGGATATGACGGCTCTTTTTCACGGTGAGTTTGAACCACCCGATGCCCGCGCGATCGGATTTTACCACTCCCATCCTGATCATTCGGCTTATTTTTCCGAGAAAGATCGCCTGGATGCCCTGACCGATTGGTTGGATCCAGAGCCGGGTTATCTGGTTCTGTCCGTAATAAAAGGGCGTGTGGAAGATCTAAAGTGGTTTCAATGGGGGCCGGATAGGGAGACGTTTGAGGAGTTGACGGTCGAAGTGTTGTAGAACGGAATAAGTCCCATTCGGCTAGAGTCAGTACCAGACCATTTACCGAGAAAACAATCTCATGAAAGAAGTATTTGACGAAATCATACAAGTCTTGTCCCGTGGAGAAAAAGCCGCGCTATCAACCATTGTATCGAGTAAGGGCTCGCTGCCGATGAGTAAAAAGGCAAAGATGCTCGTCAAACAAGACGGTACCTTTGTCGGCACGGTCGGCGGCGGATGCCTCGAAGCAGATGTATGGGCTGAGGCACGGCAGGTCATGGATCAGGGTGTATCTACGCTCCAGCGGTTTATTCTAACCGAAAAACATGCCGGTGATGAAGGCTTGAATTGTGGAGGTGACGTAGAGATATTTACGGAGCCGGTACAGGCCGGGGTCATGCATGAAGTTTTTGAGGCGGTTAAGCATTTGCACGATACACGAGGATCGGCCTTGCTGGCTACGCTGGTTACGGGGGACAGTCAAATACGCGGCCATAAAATGCTTGTAACCGAATCAGATCAGGTCACCGGCACCCTTGGAGATCCTGAACTTGATCATAGGGTCCAGCAGGAAATGGGCACGGTTATAAATGAAGATTTGCTCAAAGTTTTTACAGTAGACCATCAGGGAGCTGAGGTGCGTGTTTTTGTAGAAGCTATTCGACCGTCCCCGCAGCTTATACTTTTCGGTGGCGGTCACGTTTCCAAAGCCATTGCTCAGATTGCCAAAACAGTCGGATTCCGCATTGTCATCGTAGATGACCGACCGGCCTTCGCCAATCATGACCGTTTTCCGGAAGCGGACGAATGTATCGTAGGTGAATTTGACCGCGTCGTTGAGAAGTTATCGATCGATCGTTCATCCTATCTCGTGGCGGTAACCCGTGGCCACCAATGGGATCAGCCGATTATTGAACAAATTGTATGGACCGAGGCCGGTTACATTGGTATGATCGGCAGCCGCCGAAAAATTGCGTTGATGTGGAAAAAATTGGAAGCGAAAGGCATTCCGCGTCAATTACTCGACCAGGTTCATGCCCCGATCGGGCTGGACATTTATGCGGATACACCGGAAGAGATTGCCGTAAGCGTGATGGCCGAGTTGATCCAGGTCCGTCGATCCGGCGGCAAACCGGCTCATACACTGGTTCAGGAATCAGAGCAGGTAGAACGTGGATAAAGGCGTTCCATTACTCGCGCGCTAATTCCTGGCGTCGTTCGCGGATTTTGGCGATGGCCCGCACAATGTCGTCCATGTCTTCCTTTTCGCCCAGAAGGACGCTTTGCGAAATCCAGATGGCCTCATCTGCGCAGGCTTTTTCCGTTTCAGGCAGGTTTAACGCACCAAAATCGACTTCCCGCAGGGCCTCCTGCATGTACACCCCAAAATTTTTCTCAAGGAAAACAGGCTGTTTGTATAAAGGCAACGAATAGCCGGGACTGGCAGGAATGCCTTCGGCGTTCAAAGCGTCGACAAATTTGGATTTGGACGTGCCGCCGAATGCGTCCGCCTTGTATCTGAAAACATAAAGATGGCGGGCATGCCGGTCAGCATGTTTCGATCTGATGGTCGGAGAGATGCCTGCAATCCGGCTAAGTTGCTCCGTCAGATAATCTCCGTTTTCATGTCGGCGTTTGCACTGTTCCTCAAGTCGGGCCATCTGTGACAGGAGCAAAGCGCCCTGCATCTCCGTCATCCTGTGGTTGCCGGCCAGCCGATAATGGCCATACCAGAGTCCATCATCCGACCGGCCGCAGTCGGCCAGAGAACCGGCGATGCCGGCGAGTTCGTCGTTATCAGTCAGGATGATGCCGCCTTCGCCCGCGTTCAGATTTTTCGATGCCTGAAAACTGAAGCCGCTGATATCTCCGATCCCTCCAACACCCTTTCCATTCCATTGGGCTCCATGTGCTTGAGCGGCGTCTTCTACGATGGCCAGATGGTGCCGTTGCGCAATATCCTTTAATCTTTCCATATCCGCAGGCAGGCCGGCAAAATGAACCGGCATAATCACGCGAGTTCTGGGGGTTATGGCTTGCTCTACGAGGTCAGGGTTTATATTGTAGGTATCTGGATCAATATCCACAAAAACCGGTACGGCATTCGACATTAAGACCGTGTTGGCCGTCGCAATGAAGGTATAAGCCGGCACAATTACTTCGTCGCCGGGTGTAAGACCAACGGATTGAAGGGCCAGGTTTAAGGCCGTCGTGCCGTTCGTGACAGCGATCCCATGTTTGGCCTGTTGAAAAGCGGCAAATTGATCTTCTAAGGTATGCACCCGGTCGCCCTTTGAACTTCCCCATTTTCCGCTGAGAATGGTATCACTGACCGCCTGTGCATCTTCTTCCGTGTACACCGGCCAGGTTGGAAAGGGTATGGTTCGAACAGGCGTGGCGCCGTTTATAGCAAGATGGGGCATGGTAGTAGTTCCTGTATTTTGTGCGTCACATCGGTTAATTACTCAAATAAGGCCGTCACGAAATCTTGAGCGTCGAAATCCTGCAAATCTTCGATACTTTCCCCTACACCGATCATTTTAACGGGAATGGAAAGCTGGTCGGTGATAGATAGAACAATGCCGCCTTTCGCGGTTCCGTCCAATTTGGTTAAGATGATACCGGTCAATCCGTCCAGCGTTTCATGGAAGATTTTCGCCTGCGTCATCGCATTCTGACCGGTGGTACCGTCAAGGACGATAAGTGTTTCATGCGGTGTGCCGGCGATCTGCTTGCGGAGCGTACGTTTTATTTTTTTCAATTCTTCCATTAGATTATCTTTAGTATGCAGTCTTCCTGCCGTATCGATGATTAAAACATCTACATCCCGGGCGATTGCTGCTTGCAGCGCATCAAAGGCGACAGCCGAAGGGTCGGAACCCTGTTGATGTTGGACCATATCAACCCCTGATCTACGGGCCCATACTTCCAGCTGTTCTATGGCGGCGGCTCGAAACGTGTCCGCAGCGGCAAGCAGCACCTTTTTTCCCTCTTGTTTGTATCGCGCTGCCAATTTACCGATGGTCGTTGTCTTACCTGTGCCATTTACACCGACCACCATAATGACATGAGGCTGGTGTTCCGGTTCCGGCGCCGAAGGAGGGCGGTTCATGATCCGGGCCATCTCGTCACGAAGCAGGAGATGAAGATCCTCCGGTTTTTTTGTCCGTTCTTCCGCCGCCCGGTCTCGCAACCCATCGATGATTTTCATGGTCGTATCGACACCCACATCCGTTTGAAGCAGGATTTCCTCTATTTCCTCCAGGAGATCTTCATCAATACGGTCATACCGACGAATAGCCTGATCGATGTTTTTAACCAGACCTTCCCGTGTTCTAGCAAGTCCCTCCCGTAAACGTCTGACAACACCCAGCATACTGATTTCGTCCTTCCAAAGCTGATGTTCCGCTAATAAAAAAGCCGGGAAGCAATATAAGGCTATCCCGGCTCTTATGGCAAGCTTAATACCCGATTACAGATGACTGTCTATTTTTTCCATGAGCTGTTGTTTCGGAAGGGCTCCGATAATCCGGTCTACCTCGGCGCCGTCTTTGAAAAGCAACAGGCTCGGGATGCTGCGAATGCCGTATTGGGTGGCGGATTGGTGATTCTCATCAACATCGACTTTCACCACTTTCAGACGGTCGCCATAATCACCTGCAATTTCTTCCAGAGTCGGGGCGATGGCCTTGCAGGGCCCGCACCACTCCGCCCAGAAATCGACAAGCACCGGCGTACTGCTTTTAATAACTTCGGATTCGAATTGATCATCTGTGATTTGGGTAGGATGTGACATGTCTCTACTCCTTTCTGTTATTGTACCTGAAGATAAGTAAGGTATAAGTATATCTATACCGATTGATCAAAAGCGTGGTTCTTAAGAACCGCCAATATATGAGCTGCTCGCGAATCCCTGATAGAATAGCAGATCCTGTTGCCGTCACGTGAGCAGGATACGATGCCGCAATTCCTCAAAATAGATAGATGCTGAGACAGGTTCGCTTGTGGTACATCCATCAGACCCCCAATATGTTTAACGCAAATGGGTTCCTGTTGTAAAATTTCGATAATCCGAAGGCGTGTTGGATGAGCCAGAGCTTTGAGTATTTGTGCCTCAACTTCGAAATCTATGTCTACCATAACCACCTCGATTATTCATATATGCGTATATTCGAATATTCGCATACCAGTATATACTTTTTCACTCTCCTGTCAAGTTTTTTTGTGATTTTTTTAGATAAGAACTGAACCACGGAGACACAGGGCTTTTTAATTAATGACAGATCAGGAGATCACTCGGATTCTGACCCATCCAGGCCATAATCTTTAATCTTGCGGTAGAGGGTGCGTTCACCGATGCGGAGTTCCCGTGCGGCTTTTTCACGATGCCCGTTGTGACGTTTAAGCGCACGTCGAATGGCTTCCCGTTCCCAGTCTTCCATGGTCCGAAGATGATCCATCTGATCATCGGTAATAATAAGAGGTGGTTCAGCCGAAGTGAAAGTAGAGACGTCTTCAATTTGGGGAGGAATTTGAAAGCTTTCCGGCAAAGAAGGGATCTGATGGCCGCCTTGCAAGGCGGCCACGATTTTGGGAGGCAGATCATTGATAGCCGTCGAAATTTGCCATAGTATTTTATACAGCATCTCGCGATCGAGATCCTCAGGGCTCCTATTTTGAGCTACCGGCAGTGCCCGATTAAACGTGGGGGAGGTATAAACCGAATCGGGTAAATTTTCCACATCAATTCGGCGTCCCTGTGATGTCACAACGAGTGTTTCGATCATATTACGCAGTTCGCGAATATTGCCGGGCCAATCGTAATTGACCAGCCAGGCTACGGCATCCTCCGTCAATGCAGGGCCCGGTGTCTGATGTTTTTGAGCCGCCTCTTCAGTGAAAAACCGGATAAGCCTCGGGATATCTTCTCGACGCTCTCTGAGGGCCGGAAGATGGATGTTTACAGCATTCAACCGATAATATAAATCCTGCCTGAAGGTCCCTTCCCGGATGGCTTGGTGTAGATCTTTGTTGGTCGCGGCAACAATGCGAACATCTATTTTTATCGGCGCCGATCCGCCAACGCGCATAAATTCCTGTTGTTCCAGTACACGCAGGAGTTTTACCTGAGTAGCCAGAGGCATTTCTCCCAGTTCATCCAGGAAGATCGTTCCTCCATCCGCCTGTTCAAAGTATCCTTCGCGACGTTTTTTGGCATCTGTAAACGCCCCTTTTTCGTGGCCGAACAATTCACTTTCCAGCACTCCTTCAGCAATGGCGCTGCTGTTGACGGGAATGAACGGTCCGTCGCTGCGGTTGCTATACGCGTGGAGCGCCTGGGCGATCACTTCTTTTCCCGTACCGCTTTCACCCGTAATCAGTACCTGGATCCGGGTAGGCGCCACCTGGATTACCGATTCCATCGCCGCTATGAGTTTCTCATTTTTACCGATAAATTGAAACCGGCTGTAAAATTTATACCGCAGGTCCAGGGATCGTATTTTGGTAAGTAATTCTGTGGGGTCAATCGGTTTTTCGATATGATCACTGACATCCGGATTCAGGGCCTGTTTAGGGGTCTGACGTTGTCGGGTAGATAGAATAATATCCACATCGGGATGTTTATTGGTTATCGTGCGAATGAGCCGATCCGGCTCGGTATCGGTGAGCGCCAGATCTAAAATGATCAGGCCGGGCGGGTTTTCACGAATGGCGCGAAGTGCAGTCGCCGCATCTTCAGCATCGCGTACGTCATAGCCTTCGTCACGTAAGATATCGGTGATATACCGACGACTATCGATTTCATTATCAATGACCAGAATAGGCCGATTACTCACCGGAAACTCCTTCAATCAAGATGATACATTTTTATTTTTCGGAATAGTGTGCTTAAGCCAATCTTCAGCACCCGGGCTGTGTGCGTTTTGTTATGACCACATGACGCCAGGGTTGTCTTTATCAGACGACGCTCCGCTTCCTCCATTGACATACCGACCTGAATACCGACTTCCTGTTGATTGTTCGGTGTGGATGTTTCAGAGGGTGGTATGGCGGGTAAATAGTCTGATGGGATGTCTTGCACTTCCAATACGGGATGGTCTGCCAGCAAGACCATCATATCGATACACCGTCGCAGAGCGCCGCCGTTTCTCGACCAATCTACCATCGACAGATGGTGAACCGCTTCGTCTGTAATGTCGCTGATTATCTCACCTCGTTGTTCAGCGACAGTCATAATCAGAGATCGAATCAACTCCGGCGCCAGGTTGTCTTTTGTATAGGATATTCCGGAGGGGATATGAATCGCATTCCGGCGCGAGGTTGGATGCCTGACAAATTCCGGTACATCGTCTTCTGTCAGCGTAGACAACCCTGTGTTCATGACAATCATCCCTTCGATACAGTTTTCGAGCTGACGAACATTACCGGGCCAGTGATAGGCAGATAGCCATTCGAGGGCTCGATGGTCGATGCCTTCTATCTGTTTGTTTTCCCGTTCACTGAAACGACGGATAAAGCGGTCGATCAACAAGGGTAAATCTTCTTTACGCTCACGAAGCGGTGGCACGGTCAACGGGATGACACGTAACCGGTAGTACAGATCTTCGCGAAAATGTCCATTTTTCACTTCTTCTTCCAGATTGCGATTGGTGGCAGCAATCAACCGCGTATCTGTTTTGATCCATTGTGTACTACCCACACGTTGGAATGTACGTTCCTGCAGGACGCGAAGTAATTTAACTTGAGTCGCCGGCGTAAGTTCACCGATCTCGTCTAAAAATAACGAACCGCCGTGTGCCAGCTCAAAACGACCTTTATGTAATTTCACGGCGTTGGTGAAGGCGCCCCGCTCATGGCCGAACAATTCGCTTTCGATGATCCCTTCTGACAGGGCATTACAGAAGACAGGCACGAAAGACTTATTCCGACGGCTGCTGTTGCTATGTAACGCATAGGCCACCAATTCCTTACCTGTTCCGCTTTCTCCATAGATCAACACGGTGGATTGGGTATCCGCTATTTGCAGAATTTGTTCACGAATACGTTGTATGGAAGCAGAGCGGCCGACGATGTTCTCAAAGCCATAGCGCGCTTCAAGTTGTCGTTGCAGATCGACATTTTCCTGAACGATTTTCTGTCTTTCCAGGATTTTTTCAATTTCGGCCGCCAGTTTTTCCACATAGACAGGTTGTTCCAGCACATCATAGGCGCCTTCTTTCATGGCTGTGACCACCAGCTCCGTCGATCCAGGCTCTGTCATGAGGATGATCCCTGCATCCGCTTTTTTTCGAAGCGCCACGTGCATCAAGCGCATGCCGTCGATCCCCGAGGCATGAAGTTCGGAGATGACGATGGGTATGGTCTCCGCATCCAGAACATTGAGGGCATGGTCGTTGTTTTCAACCAGGATCACCTCATATCCCCGTTGCGTCAGTCCGTACTGTTTTTCCTCCCGGCTGCGCGAGGAACTGTCGACCAGCAGGATGGTTGGGGCGATGGCGTTGTCGTTCATAGTATTAGGTTATTGAAATGGTATATATTGGATATCAATATTCCTGACTGATCAGAGTCTCCAGATCCTGGAGATCAGGCTGTTCGGGAGGTAAATTCTTGCCGGTATATTCATATATATGTAAGAAAAGGAATAAAGGGCAGAAGTCCAGCATAAATCCCAACAGCAGGTGATAGGACACAAACGAGGAATAACAAAAAAGCCGGTCCATGTATTTAATCAGTCCAATTTAATCGTGTCCCTTGACATAATGGATGAAGGCCGATATGTTGAGATGCTTTTTAAATGGTGAATCGTTTAGCGCGTGAAGGGCGGTTTCAAATAAACCCATGGCTGCTGTACAAATAACAGGAGGTTCACCTTCCCTGGTGAATGAGTATGTCAGAGTCCTTGTCTTCCCCGTTGGAACGTCAAACGCCTATTTCGGTCCGAGCCGTGTCGGTAGGTCTCATATTGTCTGTTACGGTCAGTTTCTGGGGGCAATATGCCGCAGATCGATTGGGCTATGATCCTACTTATGCGCAACTGCCGGCCTGTCTGATTCTGCCGTTTTTAATCCTGGTTATTGGCCCCAATCTTCTATTCAAAGCCTTCCGTCGCACAGGTGGACTGACCAGAGGAGAACTGATCGCTATTTTTGCGATGGGCTGGGCAGCGTCCATGGTGCCGGACCGGGCGATGACCAGATATCTGATGGCGGTGGTTACCACGCCTTATTATTTCGGCAGCCCGGAGAACCAATGGCCGGAAAAATTTTTTGACTATTTACCCGACTGGCTGGTCCTGGGAGACGAAAACGGAGCCGCTACCGGTTTTTTCGAAGGGATCGGTTCCGACTCCCCCATCCCCTGGCATGATTGGGTCGTTCCACTGTTCTGGTGGTGTTCCGCCGTGGCAGCGCTTCTGTGGATCGGCGCCTGTATAATCGTCATGCTTCGTAAACAGTGGATCGAGCATGACCGGCTGCGTTTTCCCCTCGGTGAAGTGGCGCTTCACCTGACCGGTGAGGCTGATCCAAATGAGCCGGATCAGCCTCCGTTTTTCGAAACAAAGATGTTTAAATATGGTCTTTTGCTGTCCGGCCTGATCATGATCTGGAACGCGCTGTCATACTGGGGCGTCTGGCCACATTTTCCTATTATGGGACCGGATGTGACTACGATTACCATCGAACGGGCCTTTCCTGCCATACCCATCCGGCTCAATCTCTTTGTCCTTTGTATCGCCTTTTTTGCTAATACGGAAATCTTGTTCAGCGTCTGGTTTTTTCTTCTACTCAGCATCATTCAAAAGGGCGTGTTGGCTCGATTTGGTTTTCTATCAACTGCTGATACCATCGTGCCCGGCGGGTTGGTCTCCATCCAATCCATCGGTGGGATGGTCATGTATGTATTGATCGGTATATGGATGGCGAGACGGCATCTCCGCGATGTATGGAATAAGGCGTTCGGAAGACCATCCAATTTAAAGGACG
>Ga0066376_10001412_pt1 | contig 23386 bp, 24 predicted proteins | sample Knorr_S15_td_Bot_FD_77009 | JGI IMG/M metagenome (GOLD analysis project Ga0066376, IMG submission 77009) | Marine microbial communities from Southern Atlantic Ocean transect - Knorr_S15_td_Bottom_ad_5009_LV_A | ecosystem: Environmental > Aquatic > Marine > Oceanic | place: Southern Atlantic...
CGAAAGGTGCTCTATCTCGCCATCCAGCGCGTCGCTCAACGCTGGACTCGGCCCATCAAGAACTGGACCGACGCACTCAACTATTTCGCCATCGCCTTCGACGGCAGAGTCAGTCTATAAGGCAATCCCATTTACACAGTTGAGTTGACACACCCCTTGCCCGCTGTACTCCGCGCGTCCCTTTGAGTATGTGGAGTATTCATCGCGGCGGCGATCCGTCTGTCGGATGTGCCGCACCATAGCCGAGGCTGGCCGCGACCATGTCAGCGCCCACGAAACGAAGGCGGCGCATGAATAGCGTAGTGGCTCGGCCAAATGCACACAAAACAAGTGTTTATGTCTGCGACCGCTTGAGTTCTCGAGCAAAAGACGGCAATCAGAGGGGATTCCGACACACCAGAATATTTGGCTGAAACCGCTTTTGGCGCCACAACGGATTGCATTCCGTCTCCCGTCGCGAAGCCCACGGCTACCGCCACGGCCAACGACGTGTGTCGGGCCTTCGGCGATCGTGCCCTCGAGTCTCGAACCTCAAGGGCTGCGGATATGCCGCGGTAGGACTCGTGCCACGGAGCGTGATGGTGAGCCGCGACAAGCTGCCACGTCTCTCCCCGGGCCCCCGCGAGGCCGTACCCGTCGTCCGCTGCGCCCACTCGAGTCGGGCTTAGGGGCCTGTCCCGGCTTCCGCTGGTCCAGTCGCCGTCGATCCGACCCCATATCGGCTGCTCGAACGACGAAGTGTGCCCAGGGGACCCCGTGCGTAGGAGGCAGGCGTCCGTGACGGTCCTAGCCACTGTTGAGAGCCTCGATTTTTCTCGCCGAACAGCGATTGGCGCGATTTCCTGCCTTGGCTCGATTGGTTGGTGGGCCGCTCGGAAGTCGAAACACCGAGGTGGAGGGGCGCTGACCGAGAGTGCACGCTCGTTCACGCGGCCTGCATGACACGTCGGGTGAGGTGAACGAGTGTTAGCAATTCGGCTTACGATTGTTCACTTGCCGTTTGGTTGGTCCCATGGCGTGTCGCGTACCGATGACGCATGAGAACGATCGTTAACACCACGCCGAGACAACGCCAGGCGCCCCAGCGAACGCTTTTTCGCCCCACTATGAAGAGAGAGGGCCCTCGCGTCCCAGGTCGGGAAGTACAGCTTCTGGGACCCCGAACGCATCGACCAGGATGCGAGCCTGCGGGCGAACGTCTCGGCAGAGATCGTTGACCGTCGCGCGGATGGCCCTGGACTTTGGGGGCTCGAGGTATCCGGATTCGAGGTACCAACCGCTGTGGTGTTCGATCCGAGACAGGGCGAAGAGCGCGCTCACGGCCGCCAATGTCTCGGACAGTCCCGGCGTCGGAGCCTCGGCGACTCCGTCCTGGATACGCTCGATCAAGACGCGTTCAACGTGCGCTCGCGCGAGGGTGACGACATGGTCCTGGCACTCGTTGAGAGCCTGGAAAGAGTCGATTCCCTCTGCCAGCCGAGCCCGAAAGCGCCTTGCTACCGAACGCAGCAGCCGCTCCTCACGGTACCGGAATGCCGCGCGATGGAAGGACGCGTCGAGCAGATGCTCTTGATCCGTCCGGCGCGTGACCACGGGATTCAATTCGGTGACGGCGGTCTCTGCGAGTTCCGCCAGGTACTTGACGGCCCCCCAGACCTTCAGGTCGCTCATCTCGTGCTTGAATCGAGAGAGCAGTCCTTTCGCCACGAGCTGGTACAGAACGAGGTTGGCGCCTTCGAAGGTCGTGAAGACGTCGGTGTCCGCCTTCAGAGCCGCGAATCGATTCTCTGCGAGATAGCCCTGCCCACCACAGGCTTCTCGGCACGCCTGAAGCGTCTCGACACACTGTTCCGAGACGTAGGCTTTCAGCGCAGCCGCTGTCACTTCGAGTTCGGACTCGTCCTGCCCCTTGCTCGTGGCGTAGTCGCGCTGAAGCGACCGTATAGCGAAATGTGCCGCGATCGTAGCCGCGAGGTCGGGGAGTAAGGCGCGCTGAAGAACGAGGTAGTCGAGGAGGGGTTGTTCGTCCGCGCCATCAGGCCCGAACTGCCGGCGCTGGTCGGTGTACCGTACGGCAATCGTGAGGCCGACCTTGGCGGCGCTCAACGAGGCCGAGGCGATGCTCACCCTGCCCGCGACCAAGGTGCGCAGCATCGTGAAGAAGCGGCGAGCCGAGCTGGGGATCGCGCTGGTGTACGCCCCGGATTCGTCGATGCACGCGAAGCGGTCGAGCAGGTTGTCGCGAGGGACGCGTACTGATGTGAACCAAATACGGCCATTGTCGACGCCGTTGAGGCCCTCTTTCAGGCCGCGGTCCTCAATTCGAACACCCGCCGACACGTTCCCCGCGGGGTCTCGAATGGGCACGAGCACCGCGTGCACGCCCTGATTCTCACCTGCCACGATCAAACGTGCGAACACGGTCGCCATCTGCCCGTGGCAGGCCGCGTTTCCAATCCAGTCCTTTGCGGCCGCTTCCGTCGGCGTGTCGATGACGATCTCACCTGTCCTGTCGTCGTACGTGGCCGTCGTTTCGAGGTCCCGCACGTTGGACCCGTGCCCCGTTTCGGTCATCGCGTAGCACCCGGGCAGCTCGAGCCTTCCGATCGCGTCCAAGTATGCACTGTGATGGCGCTCGGTCCCGAGTTGGTGGACACTGCCACCGAAGAGCCCGAACTGGACGCCGAACTTGATGAGGACGCTCAAGTCGCCGAAGGCCAGGCTCTCGAAGATCGCGAGCGACGCTCCTGGATCGTCTTGGCCACCATACTCTCGTGGGAAGGCGGTGGAGCCCAGGCCACGCTCCGCCAGGAAGCGGACCGCGTCGAGCACTCGTTCCCGGTACTCGTCCTTGCCGAGACCCAGGGCGATGAGAAGCGGCGGCTCGCCAAGGAGGCCGAGAACGTCGTCGCGCAGCTCACGATGGTCGGAGTCGAGGTAGTCCCGTAGCGTCTCCGAGTCGAAGCGGGCAGGGGGCTGCGAGCTTGGGCCGTCCGGGGTCGGCGCGCCGACGGCTCGTCGCGCGGCTTCCCGCCCAATCAAGCCCAGCGCGGCCTCCAGATCGCGGAGCCCTGCCACGGCCTCGTCCGAGGCCCATGGTCCTGCCGTTCCAGCGTCGGCTCGCCAGAGCGCCAGGCCGAGGTCCGTGAGGGACCGGCATGCCGTTTCCAGGTCCTCCAGTGGGGCCGATCGGATTCGGACCCGAAGCATGGCCAGCTGGTCGGGAGTCGGCGGGGTGTCAGGGTCGAGCCACTGCGCCAGTGAGTCCCGAGCGCCGTCGCTCAGCCACTCCTGTTCGGTCACCTGAGCCCTGAACGCGCTCACCTCCGAGGTCGAGAGCATGCCGTCGTCCCACGCGGAGAAGACGAAGGGAAGGAAGGGCGTAAGCTGCGATTGATCCTCGGGCCATGCCCGGAACACGGCTTTCTCAGCGGTCACTTTTCTGTCCTCTCGACATGGGGACTTGATTCCAGCATGCTCCGAGTGCAACGTCCCGGCTTCCCGACCGGGGACTCATCTACTCTACGCGTGAACGAGGCGAAGCACGATGGCTGAAGCGTTGGTCGGCGTGGTCATGGGCTCGAAGTCGGATTGGGACACCATGGCCCATACGGTCACGACACTTGAGGCGTTGGACATCGCTTGTGAAGTGCGGGTCATGTCCGCCCACCGCACGCCCGATCTGGCCACCGATTGGGCGGCGAGCGCCGAGCAGCGCGGTCTCGAGGTGATCATCGCCGCCGCCGGAGGAGCCGCTCACCTCGCCGGTGTCCTGGCTTCGAAGACCACACTGCCGATACTCGGTGTTCCCATGAAGGGGTGGTCGCTCGGCGGCCTCGACTCGCTACTGTCTACGGTGCAGATGCCCCGTGGCGTACCGGTGGCCACGCTCGCAATCGGTAAGGCCGGCGCGGTGAACGCGGCTCTGCTCGCGGGCCAGATCCTCGCGCTCAAGTACCCAGAGGTGCGGGAGCGAGTGAAGGCGGACCGTGAGCAGCGCCGTCAGCAAGTACTGGCCGATGGGGATCCGCGGGAGTAGCAGTCGCTAGAGTAGCGTGCTCTCTAGAAGGGACTCGCTATACCCCACGATGAGGCGGTTGCCGGCCCTGAGGGCGGGAGCCCTCAGCTTTCCGGATCTTCCGAGCAGGACCCCGAGTAGCGCGTCATCGGTGGGCCTATCGCGTGCCAGGTCGAAGAAAAGGCTGCGCCTGCCCTTGGCCACGTAGAGCTCCGCGACCCCGTCGAGCGCGGACAACGCCTCGGGGCCCTCCAGCGGGTCGCGAGCCGTGCTCTGAACGATGCCGTCTTGGATGCCGTTCTGCTCGAGAAACTCTCGAGTGCGGTTGCAGCTGGTTCAGCCAGGTCGGTGGTATCGCCATGCGATTGTCGTCGTCATCGGCCCTCTGTTCAGGGATGGTTACGCGCCAGGAATGCGCTGATCGCTAACGTCATTTGACTGCCCGAGCAGCGCACGAAGGGACTCAGGTGGCCGCAGTCGTCCTCGAGAACGAGGCTCTGAGCGCCGACCGACTCCGCGAAGGCCAGCGCCGGCCCGGGTGTCACCAGGTGATCGTCCACATCGACCACGACCAGGAGGTCAGCCCGGATCGCCGAGGCCGCGGCGGCGATGTCGCCGCCAAACGCCCGCGACACATCGTGGTTGATCATGGCTCGGAGCTGAGTCGCGATGTCCTTGCTGCGACCCTCGGACAGCCTCTGAACATTCTGGGCTCCCTGGGTTGTCAGCAACGCCTGGATCGTCGTGCGGTCGGTAATGCGTGCGTGGTATTCGGGCGTGTTGATGGTCAACATCGAGAGTCCCGAGTGAGCCGCTGCCGCTTCCTCACACTGACAGGCTTCGAAGAGTTCGAGTACGCGCAATTCCGTCTCCCAGCGCGCGATATCGTACGCCGCGAGTCTCGGGGAGCCGATGATCGGCACGGCTTTTTGGAAGAAGTCCGGGTACTCGACGAGCCACTCGAAGGTTTGCATGCCACCCATCGAAATGCCCAGAACCGCATAGAGGCCGTCGAGGTCCAGGAGTTCGGTCACCAGACGATGCTGCGAATGCACCATGTCTCCGATGGAGATCAACGGGAACGCGGCGCCGCTCTGGGTGGGGCTGGTCGTGGGAGATGTCGAGACACCGTTGCCGAATGCGTCGACGACGATGGTATAGAAGCCCTCGAGGTCGATCAGTCCCGAGCCGAGGATCCCGGTCCACGCCGCCGACGTGCCGCCGAACCAGGTCGAGATCAGGATTGCGTTATCCCGGGCGGCGTTGAGTTCGCCGTACGTGCGATACGCGAGGTCGCAGGGCGCAAGCACTTCGCCGCTCTCTAAGACACACTCGCCCAGTTCCGCGACCTGTAGGTCCTGAGCCTGAATCGGGACGGCGTAGAGCGCCGCGGCGATCAAGAGGAGCCTCCGAGCGTGCATGTCGTACCTCCCTGATGTGGCGAGTCGCGTGTGTGGGTGTCGGATGACTCACGACGCGCGAAGCGCAGATAATGGCGCGGTCGGCCGGGAACCGCGAGGTCCCTCCGCTCGTCCGAACGCGATCCGGGGAGCGGATCGCTCCCACGAGTGCACGATGTGCAAGTGATTCGAAACTATTGCGCCGGCCCTCCCGTAAATGTCATACAAAGTCGGAATAGGCCAACGCGAACGTATGACAGGATGAGTGGGTGATGGGCAGAGAAGGCTTCCTAGGCGACTTCGAGCAAATGCTGCTGCTTGCGGCGATGCGGCTCGAAGACGAGGCGTACGGTATGCGCCTCATGGAGGAATTGGAGATCAGCGTCGGCCGGAAGCTCTCGCGCGGCTCCGCCTACGTGACGCTGGAGCGCTTGGAGGACAAGGGTTGGATCGTCTCCGAGCACTCGGCCTCCCGACCGGAACGTGGGGGACGGCCTCGCCGGATCATTCGCGTCACACGTGAGGGTGTGGCGTCGCTTCAGAAGTCACGCGCCGCGCTCTTGACCTTGTGGGATGGGCTCGTGGTACGGATGGCGATTTCCGGCGGCATGCGTTTGGTAATGGTAGGGGCGACCATCGGGATTGTCCTTGCCGGTACCGCGACCTGGGCGATCTCCGGCTTCCTTTTCGGGGTGCAGCCGAACGACGTCGCCACGTTCATCGCGATTCCCGCGCTGCTCTCGAGCGTCGCCCTGTTCGCCGCCTGGATCCCAGCCCGCCGAGCGAGCCGGATCGATCCGGTGCGGGCCCTACGTCGCGAATAGCCACAACCCATAGCGACCACAAGCGATCACCACACCACCGAGCCCCACCCACTCAATGCACTCGAAAAAACGCACTGTCCGCGCTGAATGCGGAGAAAATCCCGAGCGCCCCGTGAATGTTCGACGGCGGCTCGTTGAGATCGCGCGAGTCCTGCTCCAGACCCTCGTAGAGATCCGCGTACTCGTCGTTCACCCGGTACAGCTTCAGGCGGTGCTGCCCGTAGTGCGTCAGCGTGAGTATGCGCACCACCGAACTGTCAGCCGCGGTGGGCTGTTGCACGATGCGCGCGGCGAACCTCGAGAAGATCTCGGTGGTGGGAAGGATCTCCGGGCTCGCCTCGAGGTTGTCGATCACCACGAAGTGGAGTTGGCGGCTCGCGTTGCTCCATTTTGCGGTGATGCCGGCTGCCAGGATGCCTCCTCCTCCACCGCCTCCGCCGCGACCTCTACCGCCCGGTTGAAAGACAGGTGCCTTCAGGCTGTCGTCGGACAGCGCCAGCCCCACGGGCGGAAGCGGGACCACCGTCTCGGCCGTAGCCATCTTTCCGTCGACGATGGCTTCTAGTTGGAATACGTCCCCGAGCCCGATCAACAGGTCGGCACCCGGATAGTTGTAGTGTCCTGGCTCGCCCGACGTCGCCACGAGCTCGAAGCGAACCCCGTCACGTATCAGAGTGATCGACGCATCGGAGATGACGGGAGTCACCTCTGTCGAATCCGCGTCGATCGGAAGCACGCCGGTAACGGTCACGGCCGTCACCGGTTCATCGGCGAACAGGAACGCCTGGACCACGAAGACGTCCGGATCCGGCGCGATGAAGTCCAGGTCGGATTCGCACGCTGCCACCATGAGCGTGAGCAGCGGAGCCAGTCCGAGCATCAGCAGCGCCCTGGGACGCGTAGGGATGCGTTGTTGCATGGTCATGCTCCTCAGCGCAGCCCGACACGGAGCCCGATGCTCGGCGTGAAACCGAGCGTCGTGATGTCCGTGACGAGCATGGGAACTTCCGAGAGATCGAATTGGCGGTACCAGATGTTGTTCCGCCCGTACGCGTTGAACAGCGAGACATTCAACTCGTAGAAGAGCGTCGCGGTCTCGAAGCGGCGCGTCGCGGCGACGTCGAGCCGATGGTACGCGGGTAATCGCTGACCGTTCTTCTCACCGACGTGGATGTAAGTGAGCGTGCGCCCGTCGAGCAGCTGGATCGGGTACTGCGCCTCGGGAATCGTATAGGGCTTTCCTGAGCCGTATACCCATGTGCTCGAGAGCGTCCACGGGCCCGCCTGGTACATCGCCACGGTCTTGAACTCGTGCAGCTGATCGTGGCTGGCAGGGAACGGGTCGCCGTCGTTGAAGCCGGTCAGCTCGTACTCCACCTCCGAGAGCGTATAACCGACCCAACCGGTGAGCCTGCCGCGTTTCTTCTGGACGAGGATCTCGACGCCGCGAGCCTGTCCGACGCCGGAAAAGAACAGATCGCCCAGCTCTTGCCCGGGTCTCTGCCGGGCGCGCGTTGAGAATTGAGAGACTCCGTCCAGGTCCTTTCGGTATGCCTCCACGTCGAAGAGCCAGTCGGGGTTGTCGTAGCTGGCCCCCACGATCTGATGTTCGGCGAACGAGGGATCGAGTTCGTCACCGGCGAGCACCCAGAAGTCGCGGCTGCCTTCGAGCACGTCTTCGTTCTCCACGCGCTTCACGAATTGGTGGTACTGACCCCACGCGGCCTTGAGACGCACGTTGTCGGTGACTTTGAACTGCGCGGACGCCCGCGGTTCCCAGTAGGTGCCGTCGGTCTGGTCGTACACGGATGCCCTCAGACCCAGCGTGACATCGACTCGGTCGGACGGTAGCCAACGATGCTGCGCAAAAGCGGAGCTCAAGGTTCCGGTTCCGCCCACGTCGAGTCCGCCGCGAACCGAGTCACCCTGGAGCTGCTGAAATTGGTAGGATACGTCGCTGCTGGTGGACTGCAGCCCGAATCGCAGGTCGGACGCCTGGGACAGGCGCCACGAGTTGTCGATCCTCGCGGTGAAGTCGGTGACCTGATTGTCCTCCAGGAATCCGCGCGCGAATCGCGTGGAGGCGACATCCAGCGATGCCTCGCTGAAGTACTCCGAGTACGCTACCAGCGCGTCGCTCGTGAAGCGGCTACTCCATGCTCTGGACCAGCGCCCGCTGGCGCCGCGGTTTCCCCAGTTCGAGAGATCGACCCTGTCCGGCGTGACCCTGGTCTGGCCGTTCTGCCCGGTGATTTCCTGACCCAGCGAGGACTCGTCGAGCTTGTCCTCGCCTGCGTAGACCGATAGCGCCAGCACGTCCCTCTCCGTAGGCGTGAAGGTCAGCTTCGAGTTCACGTCGTAAAAGAAGAAGTCCGGTTGGATGGACTGCTGTTGGAAGTTGCCGAAGCCTCCACCTCGGCCGCCGCGGCCACCTCCAGCCCCGGGACCCGGAGCCGCGTCTTCTTCCTCGGCGCCCTCCAGCGTGTTGAAGATGTTGTTGTAGAGGCCGGTCCGAATCAGGTCGGTGTAGGAACGGCGAGCCGATACCAGCCAAGACCCTTTGCCGGCCAGCGGTACCTCCATGAGGGCGCGACCGCTGAGCAGGTTCATGCCCCCGGACATGTTGAAGTTCTGATTGTCCCCGGACTTCCCGATCATTTCGACGACGCTGGAGGTTCGCCCCCCGAATTCGGCGGGGAAGCCGCCCTTGTGGAGTCGGATGTCCTTGATGGCGTCCGAATTGAACGCGCTGAAGACCCCGAAGAAGTGATCGACGTGGTACACCGTCATGCCATCGAGCAGGACCAGGTTCTCGTCCGGAGTCCCCCCGCGGATGAAGAGGCCCGAGGTGGCGTCGTTGGTCCCGGACACGCCCGGTAGCAGTTGCAGCGCCCTGAAGATGTCGGTCTCCCCGAGCGAAGGCAGCGTGCTCAGATTTCTCGGCGAGATGGTGATCGTGCTGATCTCCTCCCCCGCCGCGAGGATCTCCGTGCTGGTCTCCACGGTCACGCCTTCGATGTCGATGGCTTCGGGAGACATCAAGACGGTGATCGGCGCGGCTTCCGAGCCGGTAACGCCCATCTCGAACACCGCGTACCCGAGGTACTCCACCCGCATCGTATGTTCGCCGGCGGACACGCTCACCAGAGTGAAGCGGCCAAATTCGTCCGTCAGAGTCCGAAACGACTCACCCAGCAAGGACACGACCGCGTTGGGCAACGTCTCATTGTTGAGTGAGTCCCTGACGGTACCGGTTATGTCGCTCGACTGGGCCGCTGCCGAGCTCACGCTTCCACCGAGACACAACGCCGCGAGCAAGACACTCAGATGAGTGCGGGCGCGGAGCCGGGCCCGAGGAAGCGGTGCGTTCGCACCACTTCTCGTCATCGCCTGCCTCCCTTTCTCCATCTCTCGGTTGGAGCCGACGGTCGTCGACTCGGACCTCTCACGCACCTCACCGCTTGCCGCGCCCGACTGGATTCATCGGCGCGGCGAGGACCCTGTGCCACTGGTCTTGGATGGAGGACGTGCTGGGTAGGCTCCCTTGCACACGCATCGCTCATCGTCCTGTTGAAGTGGCGCCTCATCACATACTCGGACTCGGGCTCGACGCCGTTCGTTAAGAGCGTGAAACCTCCTGACGTTGACCGCCGTACGCTATATACAAAACTGTAATGGGGTGCGATGGGGACCGGTGGCGGTGAACGGTCAGGAGCGTCGAGTGACAGTTCGAATGACGCAGGTGACAGCGCTCGTTCTAAGGGCCGTGGCGGCCGGACACCACTACGGCTTCGACGTAATGGAGACGTGCGCGTTGCCGAGCGGGACGGCGTACCCGGCGCTGAGGCGTCTGGAGAAGGCGGGTCTGCTCAGGTCGCGTTGGGAGGCGGCGTCCGCCGCTCACGAGGAGGGTCGGCCCCGGCGCCGCACCTACGAACTCACCGCGCTTGGCGGAGACGCACTGCCCACCGCGGAGAGAAAGCTGGAGGAGGCATGTCGGCTGCTCGGCGCGGTCCCGCCGGCGCCGCCGGCGGAAGCCGGATGAGCGTCGCGCGTGTCTGGGTGCGGCTGGCGTCACTGCTGGTGCCGGCGCCGGATCGAGCGGACTGGACGGAAGAATGGCTGGCCGAGCTGGCTGTGAATAACGGAACGATGACACGCGCGTGGGGGGCTCTGGCCGATGCGTGGTACCTGAGAACGGAAGGGTGGACGATGGACGTGATGTGGCGAGACGTGCGGATGGCGGTACGGGGTTTGATTCGGAGGCCTCTCCTCACCGCGTTGGCGGGGGTCACCCTGGCGGTCGGGATCGGTGCGAACACGGCCATCTTCAGCGTGGTCGACGCCGTGCTCATCAACCCCTTGCCGTTTCCCGAGCCCGCGAGGGTGGTCAGCTACAACCACCAAGCGCCGGGCTTGGGCGTGAGCATACCGGTGATCCCTCATTCGGCCGCCATGTATCTGCACTACGCGGAGAACGCGAAGTCCCTGGAGTCGTTCGCGGTATTCACCCAGGGCAACGTCAACCTGATCTCCGACGGGGAGCCGCAGCAGCTGAGTTCCAACCACGTCACGTATCAGTACTTCGACGTGATCGGCCTTCAACCCTTCCTGGGCCGAGGCTTCATCGAAGGAGAGGACCGACCGGGAGCGGAGCCGGTCGTGGTCATCGGGTTACGGCCTCTTCGAGCAGACGTTCGGCGCTGACCACGCGGTCGTCGGCCGTGTCGTCGAGAGGAACGGTGTGCAACGCCGAGTGGTCGGCGTGATGCCAGAGTGTGCGGCAGGTGCTGTGGGTCCTGCTGGGGCTCAGGCTCGCCTGGGTCGGCGTGCAGGGACTACTGAGGCTCGCGCGTGCGCAGCTGCCGCCGGCGCTCGAGCCAGACATCGATGGTGGTGTGCTGGTTTTCACAGCCCTGGTCTCTATCGTTTCGCGCGTGCTCTTCGGGTTATTTCCAGCATTCAGTTACGGACGTCGCGACCTCTCGAACTCGCTGAAGGACGGCGGTCGGTCCTCCACCACCGGGAGGGAGCGGCATTGCACGCGCAGTGGGCTGGTGGTGGCTCAGGTGGCGCTGGCGCTCGTGCTCTTGGTTGGATCGGGGCTCATGTTGAAGAGTTTCGTCGCTTTGGGCACCGTCGACTTGGGCTTCGAGCAGGAGGGTTCGGGGACGTATCGCTTCGCACTGACCGAGGCCGAGTATCCGGACGCTGCTCAGGTGTTGGCGTTCCATAGGCAGCTCACCGACCGCCTTTCCCAGACGCCCGGCGTCCAGGGAGTCGGGATGATCAACGGCCTTCCGCTGAGCGGCGCCAAGTCCGCGGGCCCCATGGAACCGGGGGACCGTCCCTTCCCTGAGGGCGAGCGCGCGCCGCTCGTGGAGCGCCGGAACGTTACGCCCGGATACTTTGCGGCGATGGGCATTGCGATCACTGACGGGCGGGCACTCGAGTGGAGTGACCAGGCCGACGAATTCAGGGCCGTCGTGATCAATACGACCCCCGCCAACGCTTTCTGGCCGAATCAGGCTGCGGTCGGTCGTCGCCTTCAGAGCCAGGGCAGTGAGCACTCGTGGGAGGTCGTGGGCGTCGCGGCCGATGTGCGGTTCGACGCCGTGGAGGACGAGCCGCTCCCGCTGGTCTACCTCCCAATCGTCGACGGAACCGCAGAAGAACTGGCGCCTGTCCGCTCCGTGGACGTCGTGGTCCGAGTCGGCGGTGACCCCCTCGACGCCATCGCGGTAGCCCGTGAAGCCATGAGGGTCGTCGATCCGCGCTTGCCCATGATCAACCCTCGCACAGTAGCAACCGTCGTCCGCGAATCGATGGCGGCTGCTTCCTTCACGGTCCTCTTACTCGGCATCGCAGCTGGCGTGGCGCTGCTGCTCGGCACCGTGGGCATCTACGGGGTGATCTCGTACATCGTGGGTCAACGCACACAGGAGATCGGAGTCCGCATGGCGCTGGGCGCCCCGGCCGCGACGGTCCTCAGGGGCGTGGTCGCCGATGGGCTCCGGCTCACCGCGTGGGGTGTCGGTCTGGGTCTGCTCGGGGCCTGGGCGATGAGTAGCGCCCTCGAATCGATTCTGTTCGGAGTCAGCGCTACCGACCCCGTGACCTTTGCTGGTACCGCCTTGCTGCTGACGTTGGTCGCCACGCTCGCTACGTGGCTTCCGGCGCGAAAGGCGTCCCGCATCGACCCCGTGGAGGCGCTGCGCGCCGAGTGAGGTTGCGCCGCCTGGAATAGACGAGGCGGGCCTGAGGCGTCAGGCCCGCCTCAAGACGAGTGTGGCATTCGATCCGCCGAACGCGAAGGAGTTGGACATGGCGAACTCGAGGTCCGGGGCGTCGCGGCCGACCACGGGCACGCAATCGAGATCGCACTCAGGGTCGGGTGCGGTCAGGTTGGCCGTCGGCGGAACGCGGCGCTCGTGTAGGGCGAGCACGGTAATCGCGCACTCGAGCGCCCCGGACGCCCCCACCAGGTGCCCGTGCATCGATTTGGTGGAACTGACAGCGACTTCTCGAGCCGCCGCCCCGAACACCCGCTTGATCGCCTCGATCTCGACGGGGTCGCCCGCCTTGGTTCCCGTGGCATGCGCGTTGACGTAGCCGATTCGGGAGGCTGGCACGCCCGCGTCCAGTAAGGCCATGCGGATGGCGCGTTCTTGTCCGTCGGTGGCCGGATCCGTCAAATGGTGCGCGTCGCTCGAAGCGCCGAAGCCGACGATCTCCGCGAGCGGCTTTGCTCCCCGCTCAGCGGTGCGTTGCGCGCTCTCGAGAATGAGCGTTGCCGCGCCCTCCCCGAGGACCAGGCCGGTGCGCTCCAGGTCGAAGGGACGGCAGGACGTGCTCGGCGTGTCCGAGCGGTGTTGGGCGATCACGCCCAACCCCTGCCAGGCGGCGACGCTGGCGTCGTTGAGCATGGCTTCGGCTCCCCCGGCGACACACACCTCGGCGTAGCCGTCTCGGATCGAGCGAAAGGCCTCGCCGATAGCAACGGACGAAGAGGCGCAGGCGATGGAATAGGTCTGGGCGGGTCCGCGAAGGCGGAATCGCATGCTGACCTGAGAGGCCGGCCCGTTGGCCATGATCAAGGGCACAGTCGTCGGCCTGAACCGTCTGTTGCCTCGCAGGAAGTAGCGACCGTAGGAGTGTTGAAGGATCTCGGCGCCTCCAAGCCCGCACCCCATGTATACCGCGGCTTCCTCGGGCCCATCCACATCGACGAGGAGACCGGCGTGCTCCAGTGCGCCTCTGGTGGCCACCACGGCCATCTGTGCCGCGCGTGCCATCTGAACCTGATCCTGCTTGGCGATCCGGTTGCCGGGCTCGAAGTCGACCCGGGCGAGCAGTACGTCTGCTCCCAACTCGGCGGTGCCCGATCGAACCAGCCGAATCGCGGACTCTCCGAGACAAAGTCTCTCGAAAACTTCTGAGGGCCGCTCGCCGTGCGGAGACACGAAGCCGAGTCCCGTCACGAAGACTCGTCGACCCCGCACCGGGCTCAAGGCTCCTTGGCCAGGACGAGCTCGTCCAGGATGGCCGCGGCTTCCCCGAGCGTGTGGAAGACCGCACGCTCTTCTGGGACCTCGATCCCGAATTCGTCCTCGGCATCGAAGAGCAGCTCCACGACGCTGAGCGAGTCGAGCCCTAGTTCCCGCAACGCCGTCTCCGGCTTGATTGCTTCTTGGTCGACGCCGTACTTCGTGTTGAGTGTCTCGGCAAGAAACGCATAGGTGCCCAAGCGCGCATACCTCCTCAAGGAGTCATCAGGGGAAGCCCAAGGTCCGGGCCCCCAAGGTAACAGCGGCCCGTCCTCGCTGCTAAACGGCCACGCACGGCACTTGGGATCCGTTTTGCCCGCCGGTGAGCCTCGCGCTCACCCCCCGTTCTGGACAGATTTTCTGGCCATCCATCGCTACCACCCTCTCGGAGGATTCCAACTGTTCACTCGATACCGCGTAGACAATGTGCCCGTCTTTCTCCGACTCCCATTCCTGGTCTACGGATATGCGCTGGGCGGGCTCTGGTTTACCTGGATGGTGCTGCTTCGTCTCACCCTGACCATTCGTGTGACGGGTACCCACAACTTTCCGGACGACTCCGGCTACATCCTTTGCCAGTGGCACGAGTCTGGCCCGCTCTCCGCTGAAACGTGGGTTCCCCGTCTCCCCGCGTACCTTCGGCAGCGGCCGCATGCCTGGATCGTGTACTCGGACTGGTATACGAAGCCGCTTTGGGTGCTCTTGAGCATGATCGGTGTGCGGCGACTCATTCTCTCGTCGACCGGAAATGGCGCACGGGATGCCGCCGCGGAGGTGGTCAGGCACCTCGAGGACGGATACTCCACGTTCCTCACTCCGGACGGTCCGAAGGGTCCGCCACGGGTGCTGAAGAAAGGCGTTCTTCACATGGCGCTTCAGAGTGGGGTGCCCATCGTACCGACGCGGATCTCCGCAAACCGGTGTTTCAGAACCGACTCCTGGGACCGGAAGATGCAACCGTTGCCCTTCTCAACTATCCAGGTAGCCGTCGGAGCACCTATATATGTGACGACCAGCAACTTCGATGAGAGCCATGAAGCGCTTACCGAGGCCCTGGGGTAGCATGACACACAAGCGCTTTTTCACGTTCCTCACCTTCCAGCTTCTCTGTGCCTCACCCGGGTGCTCGCCCCCACCGCCGGAGGGTGCGGAGACGGTCATCGTACTGCACGGGCTACGCCGGACGTCCACCTCGATGGCCATCTTGGAGGCACGCCTCGAGGACGCCGGCTTCCGGGTGGTCAGTTTTGGTTATCCGTCGTCGTCCGAGCCGATGGAGTCGCTCGTCGACCAGCTCGAGGACGCGATCGCCCTCTGTTGCCCCGACGATGCGCCCGAGGTGCATTTCGTTACGCACTCGATGGGTGGCGTATTGGTGCGCAGCTATCTCTCTCAACGGCCCGAGCCGCACCTGGGCCGGGTCGTGATGTTGAGCCCCCCGAGTCAGGGTAGCGAGATCGTCGACGCGTTCTCGGACTCGCCCAGACTTCGAGCCTTGTTCGTGGGTCCGGCGGCATCGCAACTGGGGACCGATTCTGCGGGGATCGCGAAACAGCTGGGCCCGGTGCGATTCGACCTCGGCATCATCACCGGCGACCGAAGCCTGAGTCCGATCGGGTCCTGGCTCATTCCCGGGCCCGATGACGGCAAGGTCGGGGTCGACCGAGCCAAGGTGGAAGGTGCGGCGGACTTCTTGGTGATCTCCGCGACCCACACGTTCATCATGAACCGTAGAGATGTGGCACAGGAGGTAGTGCACTTTCTGCGGCTCGGTCGGTTCGAGCGAGAGGATCCGTAGCGCAAGGCTTTCTTGCCGGTTGAAACCGATCGTTGTAGTCTTTCATATTATATCGAAGAGTACAATCCGTATCGGAGGCTGGCTGTGTCAGGCGAGGACCGGAACGAACATCTGCCGCTGAAGCCGCAGTGGTTCCACATTCTGCTGGCCCTATCTGAAGGGACTCGACACGGATCGGGAATCGTGCGCTCCGTGCTGCGGGAGACGGACGGCAAGCTGCGACTCTGGCCTGCGACCCTCTACGGGTCTTTGGGTGAACTCGCGGGTCATGGCTGGATCGCCGAAGTGAGCGACCCCGGGGAGCGCCCCAGGGGTGAGAGCGAGAAGAAGCGATTCTACCGCATCACGCGAGAAGGCGCCCAGCTGCTCGCGGCCGAGGCGGAGCGACTCAAGGCGCTGGCGACCAGGGCGCTCACGCGCCTCGGAGCGGGGACACTCACGACGTGATCCGCTCGCTCGCCCTCGTCTCGTACAGGGCCGCCCTGCGGTTCCTGCTTCCGGAGCGGTTTGGCTGCGAGCATGGACGGGAGATGGAGGTGCTTTTCGACGAGGCACTGCAATCGGCCGGCCGAAGAGGACGCCTGCCATGGCTGTTCGCTGTCGTGCGAGGGCTTTGGGACGTAGCGGAGGCAGGGTTACGAATGCGCTCGGGCTCCGCCGATGGGGACGCTCGGCGATCACTATTCTTCACGGAAGTAACGATGGAATCGATCCTCCAGGACGCACGATTCGCACTACGTTCGTTGATCAAGGCGCCGGGCTTCCCGCTGGTGGCCGTGCTCACGCTCGCGCTCGGTATCGGCGCCAACACCGCGATCTTCAGCCTGGTGAACGCCGTCTCGCTGCGGGCCCCGGCTCACGTCGCGAACCCGGACGAGTTGGTCTCGATCTATACGTCGGACTTCAGCGGTCCCCAATACGGCATGAACTCTCGCCCCGACTTCGAGGACTATCGGGCGTAGAGTTCGGCGATCGACGAAGCGGTCGCGTTCACGCTTCTCATTCAGCGCATCGCCGGCTGGTTGCTCTCCATGGCCGGGGCGCTCGGGCTCCTGCTCGCCACGGTCGGGCTCTACGGCGTGATGTCGTTCCTGGTCGCTCAGCGGACCCGGGAAGTAGGCGTACGAATCGCGCTCGGAGCCGAAGCCGGGCACGTGATCCGTATGGTGGTCGGTCGTGGTCTGTTGCTGGCGAGTCTGGGCTCGCTGCTCGGGCTGGGCGTGGCCGCTGGGCTCACGCGCTTCGCCGACACCCTACTCTTCGGGGTGAGCCCGTTGGACGTAGGCGTCTTTGCGGCGATGGGAGCCGCGGCCTTGGGCGTGGCGGTCTTCGCGAGCTGGGTGCCCGCGCGCCGAGCGGCCCACATCGATCCCATGGAGGCGCTGCGTCACGAGTAGCAACGAGCGCACGGGGTGTCGCGCGCAATAAGTGCTTCCGTGGAAGCCGCTGGAGTCTTATGCTAGTGACCAGTTGAAACGCCGCCCTGGCCGGTTCGGGGCGGCGCTTCCTTTCCGGCCCCCGCCGTAGGTCGTGATTCCGAGGGTTCTCCGATGATCGAAAAAATCCGTACCCAGGTCGAGGCGGAGATTGCGGCGTTGATGAACGAGCTCAACATCGACCTGCCCGTGCGAATCAGAATCGCGCGGGAACACGGCGACCTGCGCGAAAACTCCGAATTCAAGGCTGCGAAGGAGCGTCAGGCCTTCGTCGAGGCGCGGCTGAATCATCTCATGACGCGTATGACCGAGCTGTCCAAGATCGACGTCTCGGAGATGGCCTACGACACGGTGGGGTTCGGGTCGATCGTTACGATCCACGATATCGAGATGGGGGAGGACTTCACCTTCACGATTACCGCGGGTGACTTCATCGACTTGGACGCGGGTCAGGTCTCGCTCGCTTCTCCCATCGGTCGGGGGCTGCTCGGGGCGAAGGAAGGGGAAGAAGTCACAATCGAACTGCCGGCTGGCGACCGGAAGTACAACATCCTCGAGCTTTCGACCTTGCCTCAGCAGATGGAAGCCGACGGCTAGACCGATTCCACGAAAGCGACCGCGTCCCGCACTTCTTCGGGCACGATCCAATGCCCAATGTCGTAGTCCTTGGACTGCAACAGGATGCCCGCGGCGTTCAGCCGCTCGCGCCCCCTGGCGGCCAATGCGTGCGGAATGTTCGGGTCGCGCGATCCGTGGCCCCAGAAGATCGGCGGCGTGCCGGGCGAGAGGGCTGAGAAGGGGATTTCCACGGACTGAGCGAGGAATCCCGAGAAGTTGACGGCTGCGGTGACCAAGTTTGGCCGCGCGCACGCGAAGGCCATGCTCACGGCCCCCCCCTGTGAGAAGCCGCCGAGGATGATCCGCCCCGGCTCGAAGCCCAGGAACCCCGGCAGCGCGATCAGGAATGCATCGAGAGCGGTCAGGCTGTGTAGCAGCGTTTCTTCGACCACGCGGTCTTCTTCGACGTATTTGTACCAGGCCCAACCCGGGCCGTAGCCCCAGGGGTGACCTGGGTGCGGGCCCTGAGGCGTGACGAGGGCCCATTCTTCGGGTAGCAGAGGCCTCAGCGCCTGCAGGTCCCCGCGGTGGCTGCCCCGTCCGTGGAGAAGAACGGCCACCGTGGTTCCGTTCCTCGGGGCGGAGGCAGGGCTTTGGTCGTATTGCAGCAAGGTCGGTGTTCGCGGTGGATGCCTGGGTTTCCTGGGGCACTTATCCTACTTCGCCGGGGCCCGCGCGTCACTCCAGTGGGCTCAGCGCGCCTTGGATCTCCTCCCGGCGCGACTCGAGCCATGCCGGCAGCTTGAGTTCAGATCCGAGCGATTGCTGCGCCTCGTCGACTGCGAACCCTGGCCCGTCCGTGGCAATCTCCAGCAGTTGTCCGTCGGGGGCATTGAAGTAGATGCTCTGGAAGTATGTGCGGTCTATTACGTCGCTGACCCCTACCCCCATCGACAGCAGGTGCTCTCGCCACGTCGCCTGCTCTTCCGCGTGGTTCGCCCGAAACGCGATGTGGTGCGTCTGCCCGGCGCCCGGCCGGGCCAGCGCGCTGGAGCCCTCCCAGCCGAAAAGAGTGTACGTACTGTGTGGCCCCACGCTGGCGCCGTCGTAGTTCGCCCAAAAGTAGTGCTTTACGTTCCCGTCGTCCTGGTTGTACGTCTTCTTGACCAGGCTCAAACCAAGCGCCTCCGTATAGAAATCGCTTGCGCGCTCCAGGTCGTCCGTGATCCCGCTGATGTGATGGATACCCTGCAGCCGCATCCCCTCCGTAATCGTCGGCACCGGCTCTGGGTGGTTGGCGGCAGCGATCGCCCGTTCGTCTCGACCCGTGGGCATGCGCTTGGCTGGCGGCACGAGCAGCACCTGGCCGAGCGCGTCTTGGGGTTCGTCGATGGCGTAGCCTGGACCGGCCGTGGCGATTTCGAGGATTTGCCCGTCGGGATCCTCGAAGTAGATGCTCTTGAAGTAGCCGCGGTCGAGGGGGCCGCTCACCGGGACGCCGGCATCCGTCAGCCGTCGCTTCCACTGCAGTTGTGCCTGGGGCGTCCCGACCCCCAGCGCGAGATGATGCACGCCCCCAACGCCGGGGTGTCCCCGGCGCGCGTGTGGCCACTCGAAGAACGTGACGATCGAGCCGGCGCGGCCCGCCTCGTCTCCGAAGTACAGGTGGTATGCGCTCGGATCCTCGAAGTTGACGGTTTGCTTTACGAGCCTGAGACCGAGCAGCCCGCGGTAGAAAGCGAGCGTACGAGCGGCGTCTCGTGAGACCATCGTGATGTGATGGAATCCGTGCGTGCGAAGCGGGGCCATGAGTTCTCCAGCTTAGACCTGGAGGATAGTGCTTCAACCTTCAAGGAATGTCAAGCCGAAGAATCCGAGCGACGGCTCCGGCATCAGCCTCGCAGCTCGTCCACGATCGCGCGCAGCAGACGCACGCCGTCGACGAGCCGGGGACCCGGGCGTCCGAGGTATGGCTCACCTACACAGAAGACGTGTTCATTCCGTACGAAGGGGAGTCCCGCCCACGCCTCGTTCCTGAGTACCACGTCCGGTCGATACTTATCGGGGTGGACTCCGCACCAGGAGAGCACGACCGCGTCGGGTGCCGCCCGAGCGACTTCCTCGTCGCTCATCGGTCGGCTCTTGAGGTCCTCGTGGGCCAGCACCGCGCGGGCGCCCGCTGCCCGTAGCACGTCGGTCGCCCAACTCAGGTTTCCCGGTGTGATGACCGGTTTGGGCCACCACTGAACCAGGATGGTCGGGGCATCGTTGGGTGGGTCGCCGCAGTCCAGCGCGCCCTGCATCTCGACGAGCAGAGCGTTGGCGCGCCCGGGCACTCCCAGTAGGTCGCCGATCTCTCTGATGTCCCGGTAGACGTCGTCGAGTGAGACGGGTTCAGGCGCGATGAATCGAAGCCCGGCCGCTTCGAGTCGCTCCACGACCTTCTCGTGTCCGGGAACCGTGAGCGTCGCCAGGACCAGATCGGGCTCGAGCGCCCGGACCGCCTCGATATCGATATCTAGGTCGGGGCCGACCTTGGGCAGGTCCGCCACCACCGCTTCGGGAAAATCGGAGTGATCGTCGACACCCACGAGCAGGTCGGCGCAGCCGAGCGCGCAGACGATTTCGGTATTGGAGCAGGCGAGAGACACGATGCGCATAGCGGGCTGTACCCGGGTGGGAGGAGCCAGTTCTCTCTCGACACGCGGGTTTGTTCGCTGCTATATAGAAGACGAGCTATGAAGAAACCGACACGTATCGGAGCCTACATGAATCGGGTTCGCATGACACAAGTGACCGCGTTGATCATTCATGCGGTCGGGGCCGGGCACCGTTACGGTTTCGACGTGATGGATGCCACTGGGCTGGCGAGCGGAACCGTGTACCCGGCGCTCAGGCGGCTCGAAGATGCTCGACTCCTCCGTGGAAAGTGGGAAGACGCCCCGGCCGCCCATCGCGGTGGTCGGCCGCAGCGCCGCCTCTACGAGCTCACCGCCGCCGGCCAGCTGTCGCTGGAGGAGGCGGCAGAAAAGCTCTCCAGCGCGCGCGCTTTCTTGCTTGCCACGCCGCCGGCGCGGGAAGCGTGAGCGTGATGAAAGCACGCGGCCCCCGCTTGGCCATCGCCGTGGTCGTGTTGGCGAGTCGGTTGGTGCCGCGATCGGCTCGCCACGGCTGGCGCCTCGAGTGGGAGGGCGAGCTGCATGGCCGTTGGGAAGAGCTGGCTGCGAGGGCCGACCTCAACCTACGAAGTCGGTTGGATCTGCTGTTGCGAGCGAGTGGAAGCTTGGTGGACGCACTGTTTTATAAAGACGGGGGGTGGACGATGGAGGGTTTGGTCCAGGACGTATCGATCGCGATCGGCGGCGTCGAGACGCTCGACGGCTTCCTGGCCCAATCGCTGTCGGCCAAGAAGCTTTCGGACCGGCCTGATGACCGCGTTCGCGTTGGCAGCACTGTTACTCGCCGTGCTCGGCATCGCCGGGGTGATGGCCTATTCGGTGTCTCGCCGCACCTGCGAGATGGGCGTGCGCCTCGCACTGGGCGCGGAGCCCACGGACGTTCGGGGGCTGGTGCTGCGGGAAGGCGTGCGGCCGATTTTCATCGGCGTCGCTCTCGGGGTCACGGTCGCGCTGGCTTTCGCGCGAGTGCTAACAACGCTCGTCTTCGAGGTCGGCGTTCGGGATCCCGGCGTCTACCTGGCCGTGGCTTCGTTCCTCACCGTCGCCACGCTGACCGCGTGTTATGTGCCGGCGAATCGAGCGTCCAGGATCGATCCGGTTTTGGCGCTTTCGAGCGAGTAGGGCTCGGCGTGGCGGGCGTTCCTGCGAGGCGATAGGGCACCTGCGTGACCCTCCGGGGTCAACGAAGCGGGCAACCTAGCAAGTTGCCCGCTTCGCCCGTTGGGCACACTCGTGGTCTTCCTCCGAGGAGCATCTCCCGTGGCCAAAGCGCTCTCCACAATGCCTGCGCTCGGAACGCCGCCGGCGGATTTCACACTGCCCGAACCGGCGACCGGCAAGACGGTGTCACTCGATGACCTGGCGGGGTCCTCTGCGCTGGCCGTCGCCTTTCTGTCGAATCACTGTCCGTTCGTGAAGCATCTGGCGGACGAGTTTGCCGCGTTCGCCGAACAGTATCAGGCGCGTGGCGTGGCGGTGGTGGGCATCTGCGCCAACGACGTGGGCAACTATCCGGACGACAGCCCGGAGAAGATGGCCGAGGAGGTTGGGATCCGAGGGTACACGTTCCCGTACCTCTTCGATGAATCGCAGGAGATCGCCAAGGCCTACGGGGCCGCGTGCACCCCCGACTTCTTCCTGTACGGCGGCGATCTGAAGCTTGCCTATCGCGGACAGTTCGACGCGAGCCGTCCGTCCCTCGATGGACCCGTCACGGGGGCGGACCTGAGGGCCGCGTGCGATGCCCTGTTGGCCGGCGATGCGCCGGCAGCCGTGCAACTGCCCAGCGTCGGATGCAGCATCAAGTGGAAGCAGGGGAACGCTCCAGCCTGGGTCGGCTGAGGCTGACCGCGCTCCTGCAAACGAAGACGCCACCGAGCGTACTGCTCGGTGGCGTCTGAACTGTCGCAGCCCGGCGCGAGAGCCGGGTACGGCGCGAACAGCAAATTACATCATCGGTTCGGCTTCTAGGAGCCGCTCCGGCGATCGCTTGCCCATGCCAGGCTGGACAGGTTACTAGGATGAGACAAGGATCACCTCCTGTTTTCGGGTTCGACATCAGGCGGAACGCCGACGGGCTCACGGCCCGCAGTCCTCAATCGGTGACGCTCTGAGACGCCAGTCAAGGTCTAGATCGAATCAATCAAAGTCGATCGACACCATCATACGAAATGACTTTCCGGAGTGCAAGTATGTCGTGTACGAGGGGTAGGGGGTTGGGAAGACGATGATACGATATGTCGTGCCGCTGGGGCTTCTCGCCGCACGAAGCGAGTCTGCTCGTGCTCGTGCTTGGCTCGCATCCGTATCTAGCCCGAGAGCCCCGAAGGCTTCCTCGATTTGATCGAGCGTCTCGAGACGGGCCTCATGCCAGGAGGCCAACTCAATAACCGGTCCGTACGGTCTCGCGCTGGCCACGGGCACGGGCGAGATCAGTGGCACGCCGACCACTGCGGGCACGACGAACTTCGAGGTCGAGGTCACCAGCAACGGTCTGACGGACACGAAGGCGCTGGCGATCACGATCGAGTGCACCCTCCTGACTAGCGGCGTAACCGTCAGCGGGCTGTCGGGTGCAGTCGGGAGTGAGCAGTGCTTCAAGATCACAGTCCCGGCTTCGTCAGTCGGTCTCGCGGCGGCAGGAGGCCCGGCCAGCGTGCAGTTGGTAACCGGGTCCGGGATCGGTGAACAGAAGGCCACCACCAACCAGATGGCGACGATGCTCCCCACTTCGGCGTCGAGCTCGGCAGCTACCGCCAACACGCTGCTCGTACAGCTGAGCGGCGGAACCGGCGACGCGGACTTCTATGTTGGCTTCAACCGGTTGCCCACTACGAGCGACTATGACTGTCGGCCTTATACGACGGGCAACAATGAGACCTGTCCATTTCCCTCTGCGCCGGCTGGTGAGTGGTACATCATGCTACGGGGCTTCACCTCCTTCTCTGGTGCCAGCCTGGTAGCCAGCATTTTCGAGCCTCCCTCGTTCGATATCGAGGTCCGTTACGTGGGGACCGAGCCGGCGGCGAATGTGCAGGCCGCATTCACCGCTGCGGAGCTGCGCTGGGAAGAGATCCTCATCGGAGACCTGCCGGACGTTTTCATGTCGTTCGCGGCGAGTGCTTGC